>Ga0302320_10020557_pt1 | contig 13163 bp, 9 predicted proteins | sample Bog_T0_3_FD_202130 | JGI IMG/M metagenome (GOLD analysis project Ga0302320, IMG submission 202130) | Peat permafrost microbial communities from Stordalen Mire near Abisko, Sweden - Bog_T0_3 | ecosystem: Environmental > Terrestrial > Soil > Wetlands > Peat | place: Sweden: Abisko, Stordalen Mire...
GGTGCGGGAAGGCTCCACGCTGGTTGTCCACGTCAAGGAGAACCCGCTGGTCAACCGGGTCGCCTTCGAGGGCAACCATACGCTCACTGACGAGCAGCTTCGGCCGGCGGTTCAGCTTCGCGCGCGCTCCGTGTTCACCCCGGCGCAGGCCGAGGCCGATCGGAAGTCTATCCTCGATCTCTACGCCAAGAAGGGCCACTACGACGCGACGGTGCAGCCGGAGATCATCCGGCTCGATCAGAACCGCGTCGATGTGGTGTTCAAGATCAACGACGGTCCGTCCACGCTGATCAGCCGGATCGCCTTCGTCGGCAATCGTGCCTTTTCCGAGGGTCGGCTGTCCGAGGTGATCAACAGCCGCGAGTCGCGCTGGTGGCGGTTCCTGTCCTCCTCCGACCAGTACGATCCGGAGCGGCTGAACTACGACAAGGAACTGCTGCGCAAGTTCTACCTGAAGAACGGCTACATCGATTTCCAGGTGGTCGATGCCACCAGCGAGCTGTCGCCGGACCGCAAAGCGTTCTTCCTGACCTTCACCGTGAAGGAAGGTGAGCGCTACCGGGTCGACAAGGTCGATATCGTCTCCAAGCTGCCGAAGCTCGATCCCGGGCCGCTGCATGCGGTGCTGACGGTGCAGGCGGGCGACTGGTACGATGGCGACGCGGTGGCCCGCGACACCGATGCGATCGAGGAGGCGGTGCACAACCTCGGTTACGCGTTTGTCGACGTGCGGCCGCGCGTCACCAAGGACGCCGAGAAGCATATCGTCTCGCTGACCTACGAGATCGGCGAAGGGCCGCGCGTCTTCGTCGAGCGCATCGACATCACCGGCAACACGCGGACCCAGGACAAGGTGATCCGCCGTCAGTTCCGCCTCGCCGAGGGCGATGCCTTTAACGCCGAAAAGGTCCGCAAGACGCGCCAGGACCTGAACGACACGCAGTATTTCAGCGGCGTCGATATCCAGACCTCGCCCGGGTCTGCGCCGGACCGGGCGGTGCTGAACACCAACGTCCAGGAGAAGGCGACCGGCGAACTGACGCTCGGCGGCGGCTACTCCACGGACGCCGGCTTCCTGATCGATGTCGGGCTGTCAGAGCGCAACCTCGTTGGCACCGGCATTCAGGCAGGTATCAACGGCGTGCTGGCGCAAAAGCGCAGCTCCATCACCGCGTCGGTGACCAATCCGTATTTCCTCGACCGCAATCTGGCCGTCGGCGGCGACGTGTTCTACGTCGAGACGAACAATCTGGGTACCGAGCCGTATGACGAACGTCGCGTTGGCTTCGACACGCGGGCCGGGTACGACTTCAGCGACCATCTCCACCAGGTCTGGAGCTACTCGCTGGTCAACCGGACCGTGTTCAACGTCAGCCAGTACGCCGACTTCTTCATTCAGGACGAGTCAGGCACGACCCTGCTCTCGCAGATCAGTCAGGTCCTGTCGCTCGACTACCGCGACAGCCGGATCGATCCGCACCGCGGCTTCGTCACGTCGCTCGGCGCCGACTATGCCGGTCTCGGCGGCGACGCGCGGTTCGTCCGCGGCCGCATCGACGGCACTGACTGGATTCCGCTTGACCGGTTCACCGGCAACAGCGACTGGGGCATCTCGGTCGGCGGTTCGACCGGCTACCTGTTCAACGAGGGCCAGCAGGAGCAGATCATCGACCGGTTCTTCCTGGGCGGCGACAATCTTCGCGGCTTCCAGACCGGTGGCGCCGGCCCGCACACCGTCCCGACGTCCACGCAGGGCAGCGACTCGGTCGGTGGCCGCTTCATCTGGACCCAGTCCACCGAACTGCATTTCCCGCTGCCGGTAACGCCCGATCTCGGGCTGTCCGGCCGGGCCTTCGTCGATCTCGGCGGGCTGACCCAGGCAAATTTCGAGAACAATTCTTGCCACGAGGCGGGCGGCGCGCCGGTGGCCTGCCCGTCGATCTACGCCTCGGCGGCGCCGCGGCTTGGCGCCGGCCTGGGCATTTCCTGGCACACGGCGTTCGGGCTCATCAACATCGACGTCGCCCCGATCGTGTTGAAACAGCAATACGATCAGACGCAGCTTATCCGATTCGGTTTCGGCACGAGGTTCTAGTGATCCATTTCCGCCTTCTCGCGACGGCCACCGCTGCGGCCGCTGTCCTTTTTGCTTCCCCCTTGCCGGCGGCTGCGCAGCAGAGCCCGGGGTGGTTCGTGCCGGGCGGCCAGCCGCAGCCGGCGCAACAGCGCCCGTTGCCCGCGCCACGCCCTGGGCCGCGCCAGACCACGCCGTATCCCGGACAGGCGGCGCAAGGGGCGTTGCCGGTCGGTCCCGAGGGCTTGCCACCTGAAGAATCAGCGCCGGCCCAGCCGGTCCAGGTGCAATTGCCGCCCGCGCCGGAACTGCCGACGCTGCCCAAGACCCCGCCGCCGCCGCCCGCGGTCATCGGCGTACTGTCCGCGCCCGACGTGATGCGCGTCTCCACGGCCTATCAGCAGGCCGACAAGGAGCTGGGCATGCGGCGGCAGAAGCTGAACGAGGACGCGCAGAAGGAGCAGATCGCGCTGCGCGACCTCGGCCAGGCGCTGGCCAACGAGCGGGGAAGGCTGGCGCCGGACCAGATCCGGGCGCGCGAAAAGGAGCTGCAGGACCGCATCACCGACAGCCGGCGCAAGTTCAGCGAGCGCAACCGCATCATCCAGGAAGCCGGCCAATACGTGATGGCGCAGATCGACCGGACGCTGGAGCAGGTGGCGCAACAGGCGGCTTTGAGCCGCGGGGTCAATCTGGTGCTGAACCGTGCCCTGGTGCTGGGCTCGACCGCCGAGTTCGACCTGACGCCGCAGGTGGTGGAGGTACTGAACAAGGTGCTGCCGTCGGTGGTGATCCCGCCGGACGGCGTATCGCCGGTCGCGATGGCACCGCGTCTGGCCGCTCCGGCGACCGCGGCGGCGCCAGGGGCTGTCCCTCCGGCGGCCAGCGTCCAGCCTGTCACGCAGCCTGTTTCGGCACCCGCGGCGTCGGCGCCTGCCGCACCGGCACCGGCCGCGCAGCCGGCACCTGCCAACGCGTCGGCGCCGCCGGCCAAGCCGGCGAAGAAGTAGGGCAGGAGCGAGGCGGGTGGATCGCTCGCCGGTCGCGGGGGACCCCCGCTTTTTCCGCCGCACCGGCCCGCACAGCCTGGCGGCGGTGGTCGATGCGGCGGAGGGCGAGGCACCGCCGCACCGGCTGATGCTCACCGGCGTGTCGGCGCTGCAGACGGCCGGGCCGGATCAGGTCAGCTTCCTCGACAACCCCAAGTATAGATCGGCGCTGGAGGCCACGCTGGCTGGCGCGGTGATCGTCCATCCCGACATGGCGGCCAAGGTGCCGACAACCGCGGTGGCCATCGTGACGCCGGAGCCCTACGCGGCCTGGGCGAGGGTGGCAGCGCTGTTCCATCCGCTGCCGCCGGCGACGCCCGGCGTGCATCCGTCCGCAGTGGTCGCGCCGGACGCGCAGGTCGATCCCAGCGCTGAAATCGGGCCGCTGGCGGTGATCGGCAGCCGAGCGGAAATCGGTCCGCGCAGCCGGATCGGTCCGCTCGCGTCGGTCGGCGACGGCGTGGTGATCGGCTCCGACTGCCGGATCGGGACCCAGGTCAGCATCAGTCACGCGGTGCTAGGGCATCGTGTGGTGATCTACCCCGGTGTTCGGATCGGCCAGGACGGTTTCGGCTTCGCGGTAACGACCGAAGGGTTCCTGTCGGTCCCCCAGCTCGGCCGGGTGATGATCGAAGATGACGTGGAAGTGGGCGCCAATACCACGATCGATCGCGGTTCGTTGCACGACACGGTGATTGGAGCCGGCTCCCGGCTCGACAACCTGGTGCAGATCGGGCACAACGTCCGCATCGGTCGTGCCTGCGTGATCGTTGGACAGGTTGGGATTTCCGGCTCCACGATCATTGAGGACCAGGTCATGGTCGGCGGACAGGCCGGGCTGGTCGGGCATCTTCGGATCGGTCGCGGCGCCCGCATCGGCGCGCAGGCCGGGGTGATGGCGAATGTTCCGGCCGGCGCCGACGTGGTTGGCAGTCCGGCGCAGCCGGTCCGCGAGGTCTTCCGGCAGATCGCGACAGTGCGGCGGCTGGCGCGACGCGAGGGACGGAAGCCGGGTGAAGCGAAGCCGGGGACGGACACGGACTGAGGCGCCATGCACGTGACGACGACAGCGGAGGCGGCCGATTCCGCCCATGGCCCCGCGGGTCAAGCTCACGCGGGGACTGCGTCCGATGGGACGCTTGCGTCGATCGACATCGCGCGCATCATGCACGCGATCCCGCACCGCTATCCGTTCCTGCTGATCGATCGCGTGGTGGACGTGGTCCGCAACGAATCCGCGATCGGGGTCAAGAACGTCTCGGTCAACGAGTCCTTCTTTCAGGGCCATTTTCCCAATCATCCGGTGATGCCCGGCGTGCTGATCATTGAGAGCATGGCGCAGACCGCAGCCGTGCTGGTGGTGGAGACGCTGGGTCCCGAAGCCGCCGGCAAGGTGGTGTATTTCATGTCGATCGAGGGCGCGAAGTTCCGCCGTCCGGTGGTGCCGGGCGACCAGCTTCGCATTCACGTCGCCAAGGAACGCAATCGCGGCAACGTCTGGAAGTTCCATGCGATCGCGCGGGTGGACGGCGTCGCGGTGGCGGAGGCCACCTACGCGGCGATGATCATGGATCGCTCGCCAACGCCCTGACGACGCGAAAGTTTCAGACAAAACAAGTCCTTGCGGGCGTTGCCGGAAACATCCGGCAACAATCATTGTGTTGGTCGCGCGCCGATCGCGGGTTTAGCTGCCCGGCATAGAAGACCGTGCATGTGCCCGAGTCGCCGGAGGCCCAGTCGCCCATGTATGCCATGCCCGCCAAGCTCGCTCCTCGCACCGTTGGCACGGTCATACATCCCACCGCCGCGATCGCCCGCGGCGCGGAGCTTGGCGAGGGCGTCCGCATCGGGCCGTTCTGCACCGTCGGCCCGCATGTGGTGATCGAGGACGGGGCGGAACTGGTCTCGCATGTGGTGGCGGACGGCCACACCCGTATCGGTCCGGGAGTGGTACTGTACCCCTTCTGTACCGTGGGTCTCGCTCCCCAGGACCTGAAGTACAAGGGCGAACCGACACGCTGCGAGATCGGCGCGCGCACGCAGATCCGGGAGCACTGCACCATCCATCGCGGCACCGTCACCGGCCGGGGCATCACCCGCGTCGGGTCCGACTGCATGCTGATGGCGGTGGCGCATGTGGCACACGACTGCGCGGTGGGCGATCACGTGATCATCGCCAACAACGTGGTGATGGGCGGTCATGTCAGCATCGGCGACCACGCGGTGATCGGCGGCTCGGCGGCGATCCACCAGTTCGTGCGCATCGGGCGCGCGGCGATGATCGGCGGGGTCTCCGGCGTGGAGGGCGACGTCATTCCGTTCGGCAGCGTCATCGGCAACCGGGCGCACCTGGCCGGGCTGAACGTGATCGGGTTGAAGCGCCGCGGGTTCGACAAGACGCAGATCCTGCGGCTGCACGCGGCGTTCAAGACGATGTTCCGCGGCGACGGCGTGTTCGCGGAGCGGCTGGAGGCGACCCGCCAACTGCACGGCGCAGATCCGCTGATCGCGGAGGTGCTGGCCTTCATCGATGCATCCAGCCATCGCGGGCTGATCCGCTCGACGGAAGGGTAGGCGGCGCAAGCGCGTCGTACTTTTTCTAAGACTTTACGCAGTCTTTGAGCGATCACTGCCGGCGTCCAGGCGCCCGTAGAGCCATTTCGCATCTTTGACCCGTCGATTAATTCAGCTTTAATGCTGAGACGGCTCGTCCTGTTATGGGTCGGGCGGATGCTCGATTGAAGTGCCTGGCATGCTGCACGTCCGCAGCGGCGGCTGAAGCGCTGCTTGTCCGCCTGAAGGCGGCCACTTAACAAGACATACTCTATCGTTCATGCCCTGTTGCTGAACACGCGACAAACGACGTTCAGCCAGGAGGCGGGAGGCGGAAGCGGATCGATGCGGCATCTTTCGATACGGTCGAAAATCTTGCTGGTCATGCTGGTCACCGGCTTGCTGTGCCTCGGGGCAGGCGGCCTGATCGGCTATCAGGCCGGAGACCAGGCCCTGACGCAGGCGGTCGAGCAGCGGCTCACCGCCCAGCGCGAGATGAAGCGTCAGCGGGTTGAGACCTACATCGAGACCAGGCTTCGCGTCACCAGCGCGCTGGGCGGCGCGCGGGAGACGATCGAGGCAACGCAGGGCTTCATTGCGGCCATTCGCGAGATGAAAGCGGCGGAAGCAGCGGTCAGCCCGGCCGCCAAACAAGCGGACGCCAGCGATCTGGAAACCTGGTATCGCAAGGACCTCCTGCCACGGCTTGACAGGATCACCGGCGGACAGCAGCCGCTGGAAGGGTTGTTCCCGTCCGATCCGGTCAGCCGTCGCCTGCAGGCGGATTACATCGCGCGAAACCCCAATCCGGTCGGGGAAAAGAGCAAACTGGGCGCCGCGCCGGGCAACTCGCCCTACGACACGGCGCATGCCCGGTTCCATCCGATGATGCAGCGCATGGCGGATGCGGTGGGGTTCTACGACATCAACCTGATCGACGCGCAAACCGGCGAGGTCGTCTACACCGTCGCGAAAGAGACCGATTTCGCCAGCAACCTCTATCACGGCCCCTACGAGCAATCCGGCCTCGCGCATCTCGTGCAGAAGGCGCTCGATCCGCGCAACGGCGGCGGCGCCGTGATCGAGGACTATGCGGCGTACGAGCCATCGGCATTCCTGCCGCAACTATTCGTTGGGATTCCCATCGTCGTCGATGGACAAACAATCGGGGTGTTTACCGGCCAGATCGACGTCGCGACGCTCAATGGCCTGATCAACGACGAAAACCAGTGGCGGCGTACCGGCCAGGGCGAGACCGGGGAGGTGCTGCTGATCGGCGAAGACCGGCTGCTGCGCAGCCAGTCCCGCTTCATGATCGAATCCCCGGACAAATTCCTGGAGCAGGCGGAGGCCAACGGCCTGCCCGCGGCGACGGCCGGGCAAATCAGGAACCTCGGCACCACGATCCTGAGCATGCCGGTGCGGACCGAGGCGATCGAGGCGGCATTCCACAACAAGACCGGCGTGGCCTACGACACCGACTATCGGGGCATGCCAGCGGTCGCGGCCTATGGACCGTTGGAGGTGGCGGGCCTGCGCTGGGCGATCGATGCCAAGCAGGACATTGCCGAGGCATTCGGCCCCGCCGCGCGCCTGCGCCGCAGCCTGCTGACCGCCGCCGCCGCGGCCGCAATCGGCCTCACCTTCGCCGCGGTCGCCTGTGCCGCCGCGTTTACGCGGCCGCTCCGTCGTGTCCTTGCGGGTATGAAGTCCGTCGACGCACGAGGCGGCCTGGCGCGGGTTCCGGTCGAGGGGGATGATGAATTCGGTGAGCTGGCGCGCGGCTACAACACGATGGCCGACACGATCGACGATCGCACCCGCAGCCTGGCGGCGGCGGACCAGGAGAAAGCCGACCTGCTGCGCCTGATCTACCCGGAAGCGGTGGCCGAGAAGCTGCGCAAGGGCGCCGAGATCACCGCGGAGACAGTTTCCAATGTAACCGTCGCGATGGTCTGGATCGACGGCCTCGACTCGATCGCCTCCGCGCTCAGCGTGGTGGAAATCCGCGACCGGCTCAACGCGCTGCTGAGCGCGCTCAGCACGGCTGCCGCGGCGCACGGGGTCGAACCGGTGCGCTCTCTCGGCGAGAGCTATATCTGCGTGTGCGGCCTGTCATCGCCGCGGCTCGACCACGCGGCTCGCACGCTGGCCTGGGCGCGCGCCGGGAGCGTCGCGGTGGAGCAGCTTGCGAAGGACTGGGGCGCTCCGATCTCACTGCGATTCGGCATCGCTTCGGGCGAAATCGACGTGTTGCTGCTGACCCATGGGCATTCCGCCTTCGATATCTGGGGGCGCACGCTAAGTGTGGCGCGGTACCTCGCCGTGGGCACAAAGCCCGGTTCGGTGAAGATCGACGACACCACGTACCGGCTGCTGTCGGATGTCGAGGGCTTCGAGCCGTGCCCGGCGATCGAGACCCCGTCCTGGGGCGCCGTTGCATCCTGGGTCCGGCCCGCGGTCGAGCGCGACCTGGCGGAAGCGGCGCAATGAACGGACTCACGAACGACGCGGTCGGTCTGGTCTGGCCGCTGCTGCTGATCGTCGGCTACCCGCTGGCCGCGGTCGCGGTCCTGGAAGTCGCGCGCGGCGTGGCGGATCGTTCGCCGTTCACCGCCAGCGTCCTGCGCCAGATCGCCTACGTGCTGCTGCCCACCGCCGCGATCTGGCTGATCCTGCGGCTGCTGGCGGAGCTGCCACCGGAGAACGTGGCGGTCCGCGTCGCCGAGACGGCGTTTGCTCTGACCTCGCTGTATGTTCTGCTGCGCGTTGCACAGGCGGTGCTCACGAGCTTCCTCGACGAAAAAACGCAGGCGCCGAAGCTGCTGCTCGATATTCTGCGAATCGGGCTATCGATGCTGTGGGGCGCGATCGTCGTTTCGAGCATTTGGAACGTCGATCTCGGCAGCCTGATCGCGGCGATGGGCGTGGGCTCGATCGTTCTGGGCTTCGCACTGCAGGAGTTTCTGGGCAACCTGCTGTCCGGCCTCGGCCTGTTGTCCGCGCACAAGTTCGGCGAGGGCGACTGGATCGTGGTGGACGGCGATCCCGCCCGGGTCGTCGAGATGGACTGGCGAACCGTGACGCTGATCGACGCCGGCGGCAACCGGATCGTGGTCGCCAACAGCACGCTGGCAAAAGGCAACCTCGTTATCGCGGCGCGCGCCCAGGAGCCGGCCTGGGCCGGCGTGACGCTGACGATCGGTGTGGACGTTCCGCCGGAACGGGTGCGCGACGCGGTGTTCGAGGCCGCTTCCGCGGTGCCCGGCCTGGCCGAAGACAGGACGCCGAAATGTCTGGTAACCGAGCTGGCGGCCGGCGGGATCGGCTACCTGGTGCGTCTGCCGGTGGCGAACCCGGGCATCCTGTCCGGGCCGCGCGACGAGTTCCTCAGTCGGTTCTGGTATATCGCGCAACGGCACGGGATTCCGCTGGGCGGCGAGGCACCGGCGGATGCGAGTGCCGAGCAGGCGGCGCGACTGGCGATGCTGGAACAGAACGGCGCACTGAGTCGGGACCCGGACGCGCTGCCGATCCTGGCCCGCGCCGCCAGGCTGCAAAGCTATCGCCGCGGGGACGTGCTGCTGGCGCAGGGTGCGGCGGCGGATGACGTGCTGCTCGTGGTTGGCGGGACCCTGGGCACCTATGTCGGCAGCGGCGAGGACAGCGTGCGGCTGGAACTGGTCGGCGCCGGGCAGTTGCTGGCCCTGCAGGAGATGATGGTCCAGGGCGCCAGCCCGGTGCGGATCGTGGCGGAGAAGGATGCGGACGTGCTGGCGATCCCGTCCGCGGTGCTGACCGCTTCGTTCGGCAAGGCCCCACTGTTGGCGCGCGACATCCGTGCGCTGACGGAAGCGCGGCGGCAGGCAATCATCGCCCTGCAACGGGGGATTCGCGACGCGGCGTGAGCGCGGCCGCCTCTCCGCCCGCTTGCCTCAAAACACCTGCAGAAGCTGCGCCTTCAAGTAAGCGGTCTCCGGCAAGTGCGGATGCACCGGGTGGTCCGGCCCGGCGCCCGTGGTCGCCAGAATGCGGCCCTCGCGGCGGGCGCGGAACAGGCCGGTGGCGATCTGCCCCGTCCACGAATCAAGCGGCGCGTGATGGCTGCACGACGCCACGAACAGAAAGCCGCCCGGCGCAACCAGCGCGGCGGCGAGGCGGGCCATCCTTCCGTAGGCGCGCAGCCCGGCCTCGGCGTCCTTGCGCGATTTGGCGAAGGCCGGCGGATCGCACACCACGATATCGAAGCGCTCGCCGGCCTCGGCCAGCGCCACCATCACATCGAACGCGTCGTCGCGGCGGACGCCAACCCGATCGGCAAAGCCGTTCAGCGAGGCGGCGCGCTCCGCATGCTCCAGCGCCGGGGCGCTGGAATCCACCAGCGTGACCGAGCGTGCCCCCGCGGCAGCGCAGCGCAGGCCGAACGCGCCGACATGGCAGAACACGTCCAGCACTCGGGCGTCTTCCGCCAAAGCCGCGACCCGGTCGCGGTTCGGCCGCTGGTCGAAATACCAGCCGGTCTTCTGGCCCGACAGCGGATCGATGGGAAAGCGCACCCCGCCTTCCTCCACCGTCGCCGTCGCGTCGTCGCCGTGCAACAGCGACACCAGGTCCGGCAGGTGCTCATGCCCCCGCGCGGCGGAATCGTTGCGACCCACCACGGCGCGCAGCGGCAGCAGCGCGGTCAGCGCCTCGACGATCGCCGGCGTCAGCCGGTCCATCCCAGCGGAATTGGCTTGCAGCACCGCGACATCGTCATAGCGGTCCACGATAAGGCCGGGCAGCCGATCCGCCTCGGCGTGCACCAAGCGGTGGAACGGGGAATCGCAAACCCGAGCCCGCAGGTCGATCGCGGCTTGCAGACGCTCGCGCAGCCAAGCCACATCGATGGCGGCGTCAGGGTTCCGGTCCAGCAGCCGCGCCGCGATCAGACTGTGCGGATTGAACATGAAGGTGCCGAGGCGGGCGCCGTCGTCCGCCTCCAGCCGCACCAGCGCGCCCGGCTCCATCCGCCGGTATTCGGGCAGCATCGCGATTTCGTTGCTGAACGCCCAGGGCGCGCCGGCGCGCAGCCGGCGGCCCTGACCGGGTTTCAGGCGCAGCAGCAGCCGGTCGGTCAAGCTGCCTTCTGCTGGGCCGGCCGAAGGATCGTCACGAGCGCGTCGATCAGCCGGTCCATCATCGCGTCGGTGTGCAGCGGCCCCGGGGTGAAGCGCAGCCGCTCCGACCCATGCGGCACGGTCGGGTAGTTGATCGGCGTCGCATACATATGGAATTCGTCGAACAGCCGGCGGCTGACCGCGGTGCACAGCGCGGCGTCGCCGATGTGCAGCGGCACGATGTGGCTGACCGAGGGAATGCGCGGCAGGCCGACGGCGTCGAAGCGGCGCTTCAGGGTCTCGGCACGTTCGAACAGCCTGGCCCGCCGCTCGTTGTCCTGGCGCACGTGACGGATGCTGGCGAGCGCCGCGGCGGCGACCATCGGCGGGATTGAGGTGGTGAAGATGAAGCCCGCGGCGCAGGAGCGGATGTAATCGACCACCGTGGCGTCGCCGGTGATATAGCCGCCATGCGTGCCGAAGCCCTTGGCGAGGGTGCCCTCGATGATATCGACGCGATGCGCCACGCCGTCGCGTTCCGAGACTCCGCCGCCCTGCGGGCCGTACAGCCCAACCGCGTGAACTTCGTCGAGATAGGTCATCGCGCCATAGCGCTCGGCGAGGGAGCAGATCGCGCCGATCGGAGCGATGTCGGCGTCCATCGAATAGACCGACTCGAAGGCGATCAGCTTCGGCGCGGATGCCGGCGCGGCCTGCAGCAGCTCTTCGAGATGGGCGAGATCGTTGTGCCGCCAGACATGGACGATCGCCTTGGACCCCTTGATGCCGGCGATCATCGACGCGTGGTTCTTTGCGTCGGAGAAGCAGTACCAGGGGTTGTCGGCGCCGGCGGGCGTGGAGTTCAGGATGGTCGACAGCGCCGCCTGGTTGGAGACGAAGCCGGAGGTGAACAACAAGCCGGCCGGCTTGCCGTGCAGGTCGGCGACCTCCGCCTCCAGCGCATCATGCACCGGGCTGGTGCCGCTGATGTTGCGGGTCCCGCCGGCGCCGGCGCCCATCGTGCGCGCGGTCTCGCAGGCGGCCTCGATCACCACCGGATGATTGCCCATGGCGATGTAGTCGTTCGATGACCAGACCAGCACCTCGGTGCCGTCGTGCCGCTGATAGACCGGGAAACGGCTGGCCTGCTTGGCCAGCGGGGTGAAACGCCGGTAGCGGCCCTGGGCCTGAATCTCGTCCAGTTTCGCGCGGCAGTGGCTATGAAACGGGTGCATGCTGTGTGCTCCGGCAAACGCAAAGCGGACCCTAGACCCTGTCGTGCACTGAGAAAATCAATAGACTCACGGATTAATGAAGTTTCATCCGCGCTTAAGGTTATGCCACGCCGAACGGCTTTTGCGGCATTCTAACTACTTCTTTGGCAGCCGGTGGCAACGAACGCGTGTGACGGCACGAGGACCCGCGGTGGACCCCGCGGTCACTCGTGGACGTAGACGCGAACCGCCCTCGGCAGCGTCGGTTCGGCGCGCAGTGCCAAGTGTACACGAGCCTCGGGCACGCCGAGCGCCACGATCGATTGCGCAACCTCCGACGCCGCCCGCTGTGATTGGGCCGGGTCGCCGCTTGCCGGTACCAGGGCCACAACGTCGAACCGCACGAGCCGGTTGCGCCGCTGGGCTTCGCGGACGGCGGTGCGCAGCACGTCCTCATACGATGGGTTGGGCTGGTCGAAGCCGATGGTGAGCAGCGGCCGGCGCGGATCGGTCTGCGCCGGCGCGACCGGCGGCGGGGGCTTCGCCTCGGGCGGGTGCCTGAAGGTGGTCTGATCGACCAGCCGGCAGTCGGCAAGCAGCGCGCAGCAGGCGAGCAACAGGATGCGCTTCACCGCCGGAACGGCAGTCCAGGTCATGCGGGCTTCCTTCGTCCCAGGGGGGTCACGACGGGGGCGTCACGGCGGGGCATCACAGCCCGGCGTCACGGCGGCGCAAACTTGCAGGAAGCGTCTCGGCGGGCAAGATGCGTGGACGAAAGGGACGGGTCGATAAGTCGGGACAGTTCGGACGGCCGAGAGGGCTGCACCAGCAGGGAAAGCGCGCGAGAAGCAACGCCGCGCCGTCAGGAGGAGCAAGAGCGGCATGAGCGGGCAGACCAATCAGCGTATCGATGGCCGTCGGCTGTGGGACAGCCTGATGGCGATGGCGGAGATCGGCGCCACCCCGAAAGGCGGCGTCCGGCGCCTGGCGCTGACCGAATTGGACCGCCGCGGTCGCGATCGGTTCCGCGCCGCCTGCGAGGCCGCCGGGCTGACCGTCCGGATCGACGCGATCGGCAACATGTTCGCCCGCCGCGCGGGGCGCGACCCGACCCGCGCGCCGGTCCTGTTCGGCAGCCACCTGGACAGCCAGCCCTCCGGCGGCAAGTTCGACG
>Ga0302320_10020558_pt1 | contig 13163 bp, 11 predicted proteins | sample Bog_T0_3_FD_202130 | JGI IMG/M metagenome (GOLD analysis project Ga0302320, IMG submission 202130) | Peat permafrost microbial communities from Stordalen Mire near Abisko, Sweden - Bog_T0_3 | ecosystem: Environmental > Terrestrial > Soil > Wetlands > Peat | place: Sweden: Abisko, Stordalen Mire...
CAGCACCGCCTCGCTCGGCCAGCAGTCCACCTTGAGGCCGGCCGATTTCTGATAGGCGCCGAGCGCCGCGCGGGTCTGCATGCCGGCCTTGCCGTCGATCTTGTCGGCATAGAGCCGAAGGCGCGTCAGTTGCTGCTGCATGGCTTCGACATCGGCGGTGCGCAGCTGAGTCGCGGCCGACCACGGCGTCGCGAACGGCAGCGGGCTGTGCATGCGATCGCTGAGATGGCCGACAAACAGCACGTAGAGGTCGGAAAAATTATATTGTTTGATGACGAAATAATTCTGTGTCGTCAAAAACGCCGGGCCTGCAATGCCCTCGGGCTGCAGCAGCGATGCTGACTGCGCCAGCTCGGCCGGCTTGAGCTTTTCGCCGCGCACCGGCACGAAGCCTTCGCGCAGCCATTCGCCGATCGGTTTTGTCACCTCCGGCACGCCCTGGGTGCAATCCACATTCGATGGCGCGCGCACCTCATAGGCCCAGCGGACGCCGGGCTGCCAACCCTTGTGGACGAGCTGCTGCGCGGCGGAGGCGAGCGCGTCCGGCACCGAATGCCAGATGTCGCGGCGGCCATCGCCGTCGAGATCGACCGCATGCTGGTAGAATTCCGACGGCAGGAACTGGGTCAGCCCGGTGGCGCCGGCCCAGGACGCCCGCAGATCCGCGCGCGTCACCTCGCCGTCGCCGATCAGCTTCAGCGCCAGGATGAACTCGTTGCGATAGCTGTCCTTGCGGCGCCCGACATAGGCCTGGGTCGCCAGCACGCGCAGGCCGTCATAGGGCAGCAGATAGCGGCCATAGTCGGTTTCGCGGCCCCAGATCGCAAGCACGATCGGACCGGGCACGCCGAAGCGCTGCTCGATGGTATCCAGCGCGCCGCGGTATTTCTGCATCAGCCGCTGACCTTCCGACGCCAGCCGCGCGATGCTCGCTTCCTTGATGTAGTCCGAAGGCACCTGCACAAACTCGGCCTGCGCCGGCGCGCCGCCCGCGGGCCGGCCCGGCAGGATCAGATCGGGCAATTTGTAGTCGGGCTCGAGGCCGCTGGTCTGCGCATCAAAGGTCGCGCGCGGGACACCGGCGGCTTTGGCCTCCGGCCACAGCGAGGCGATGAACTGGGTGAAGCCGGCATCGGCGGCACGGGCGGGAGAATTGAGCGCCAGGGCCAGCAGCAGCGAGGCATAGACAAGGCACCGCCAATGATATCGGTGGCACAAACCGCTGACGCGTCGAGCAGATCGAGTGGCTGCTCGATACAATCGATCAAGACAAGATGTTTCAAAGTATCTTGATCCGTTTACCGCCATTGAATCTGACTATCACAGGAGCAGTTCGATGTGCCTGCCCCGCCCTTACCGCACCGCGACGATAAAAATCCGTGGAAACCGCAGCAGCAGCTTGCCGTCGGCTTGCGGCAAATAGCTTGCGGCGATGCGCGCGGTGTATTCGGCTATAAATTTCTTGCGCTCGGGCTGTTCCAGCGGATCGACAAAGGGCCGCAAACCGGTGCCCTTTACCCACTCGACGATTTCAGCCGGATCATCCATCACGTGATTATAGACGGTATGCCAGATTTCCAGCCGGGTGCAGAGCGGCTTCAGCGCGTCGTAATAGATGCCCGGCTTCGGCAGATTGTCCCGTAGCTTGGCGGCCTCCGACAGCTTCTGCCGAAACGGCTCCAGATGGGCGACCTCGCGCATCATGATATGGGTCGGCTCATCCATATTGTCGGGCATCTGCACCGCCAGCACGCCGCCCGGCGGCAACGCCCCGAGCAGCCGCTGCAATTGCTTCAGATGGTTCGGCACCCACTGGAACACCGCGTTGGCAAACAGCACGTCGGTTTTTTCGCGCGGCGCCCAGTGCGCGATATTGGCCTCGATGAAGTTATGCGCCGGCAACCGCTCGCGCGCCTGGCGCAGCATGTCCGCCGAGGTGTCGACGCCGGTGACCGCGGCCTGCGGCCAGCGCTTGACCAGAAGTTCGGTCGAATTGCCGGGGCCGCAGCCGATATCGACCACCTTGCGGGCGTCGGCGATCGGGATCTGCGCCAGCAGATCGCGCGCCGGGCGGGTCCGCTCGTCCTCGAATTTCAGATATTGCGCAGCGCTCCAGTCTGCCATTGCGGGCTTCCCATTTAACGCGTCAGCTTCTTGTATTTCATCCGATGCGGAATGATGGAGTCCTGGCCCAGCCTTCGCATCTTGTCTTTTTCATAGTCCTGGAAGTTGCCCTCGAACCATTCGACATGACTGTCGCCCTCGAACGCCAGAATGTGGGTGGCGATGCGGTCGAGGAACCAGCGATCATGGCTGATGATGACGGCGCAGCCGGCGAAATCCTCCAGCGCCTCTTCCAGCGCGCGCAGCGTGTCGACATCAAGATCGTTGGTCGGTTCGTCGAGCAGCAGCACATTGGCGCCGGATTTCAGCATCTTGGCCAGATGGACGCGATTGCGCTCGCCGCCGGAGAGCGCGCCGACCTTCTTCTGCTGGTCGGCGCCCTTGAAGTTGAACGAGGAGCAATAGCCGCGCGAATTGACCTCGCGCTTGCCGAGCAGGATCAATTCGTTGCCGCCGGAAATCTCCTCCCACACATTATGCTTGGGATCGAGCGAATCGCGCGACTGGTCGACATAGCCAAGATGCACGCTTTCGCCGACCGTGATCGACCCCTTGTCCGGCGTCTCCTGCTTGGTAATCATGCGGAACAGTGTCGTCTTGCCGGCGCCGTTCGGACCGATCACGCCGACAATGCCGCCTGGCGGCAATTTGAAGGTCAGATTGTCGATCAGAACCCGGTCGCCAAAGCCCTTGGTGAGCCCTTCGAAATCGACCACATTCTGGCCCAGCCGCTCGGCCACAGGAATGACGATCTGCGCGGTCTGGACCTGTTTCTCGCTGGCCTGCTTCAATAGGTCCTCATAGCGCTGGTAGCGCGCCTTGGATTTGGCCTGGCGGGCTTTCGGCGAAGCCGCGATCCATTCCTTCTCGCGCTCCAGCGTGCGCTGATGAGCGACGTCCTCGCGGCCTTCCTGGGCGAGCCGCTTCTGCTTTTGCGAAAGCCAGGCGGTGTAGTTTCCCTCATAGGGAATGCCGCGGCCGCGATCGAGTTCGAGAATCCAGCCGGTGACATTGTCGAGAAAGTAGCGGTCATGGGTGACGATCAGGATGGCGCCGGGATAGTTGCGCAGATGGCCTTCCAGCCAGGACACCGATTCGGCATCGAGATGGTTGGTCGGCTCGTCCAACAGCAGCAGTTCAGGCTGGTCGAGCAACAGCCGGCACAGCGCGACGCGGCGGCGCTCACCGCCGGAAAGTTTGGTCACATCGGAATCATCCGGGGGGCAACGCAGCGCGTCCATCGCCTGATCGACCTTGCTATCGAGATCCCAGAGCCCGGCGGACTCGATCTCATCCTGCAGCTTGGTCATTTCGTCAGCCGTTTCCTCGGAATAGTTCATCGCCAGCTCGTTGTAGCGATCGAGAATTGCCTGCTGCTTGGCTACCCCCAGCATCACGTTCTCGCGAACGCTCAATTTGGGATCAAGCTGCGGCTCCTGTTCGAGGTAGCCGACCCGGGCGCCCTGCGCGACCCAGGCCTCGCCATTATATTCCTTGTCGATCCCCGCCATGATCCGCAGCAGGGTCGATTTACCGGAGCCGTTGACGCCGAGCACGCCAATCTTGGCATCCGGATAAAACGACAAATGCACGTTGTCGAGCACCTTGCGGTTGCCCGGATAGGTCTTGGTCAGACCCTGCATGAAATAGACGAATTGACGGGCCATCGCGATCCCTTGAAGTCTTCGGAAATTCTGGAAAATGAACTATTGCTGATGTAGCGGCGCCGCCTGCAAAGGGCAACCTCGCGGGGCGCTGTTTTCGATTCGTTCCGCGGGGTCATTACGGGAAAGCGGACCAAGCTTGCGGTAATCCATTTGAATTGAAACCTTATTTTAATCAATCGGTCCAAAGCTGTCGGCAAGCGCTTCAATAAGCGCAGCCAAAGGCGGCACGCCAAAAACTGTGACAGCGGACCGGGTCATGACAACCATCACCACCGACTTCCTTTCACCCCCGGCCAAGCGCGGCGACCGATCGTCCCGGCCATTCGCTGCGATCGGGGGCTTCTGGCGGCAATTCTGCCAGCGGGCCTTCAACCCCTACCGGCCGGAACTGCATTACATGCGCGGGCCCGGCCCCGCCTGGCGCGCCAAGCACATGGCGCTGTCTCCCGCCGTGCAGGCGATGGTGCTCGAAATCCGAGCCGCGAAAGCGGCGCGTCTGGACGTGCGCTGATCCCAGCGAACGCTTTTTCGAGCGCCAGGCGCTTGCGCCGAAGGGCGTTGCGCGCAACCATGGCCGGCTTTCGAACGGTTGATGGCCCACCGTCACCCCCAGCCATGAACGGACCGTCCCATGACGCGGCTGCGCTGTGCTATTATCGATGACTATCTCCAGGTGGCGATGGGCATCGCCGACTGGTCCGGGATCGCCGACCGGGTCGATGTCGCCAGTTTCAGCCAGCCCTTCGCCTCGACCGAAGCCGCTGCCGCGGCGCTGGCCGATTTCGAGATCATCTGCGCGATGCGCGAGCGCACGCCCTTTCCCCGAGCGCTGTTTGCCGCCTTGCCCAAGCTGAGACTCCTGTTGACGTCCGGCATGCGCAACGCTGCGATCGATCTGGACGCCGCCAAGGACCGTCAGGTGGTGGTCTGCGGAACCCAATGGAGCCGCGACCCGACCGCGCCCTTGGCCATCGGCCTGATCCTGGAACTGACCCGCGGTTTTGGCCGCGAGAATGCCCGCATGCACCAAGGCGAGCCGCTGCAACAATTTCTCGGAACCGAAATCGAGGGCAAGACACTGGGCGTGGTCGGCCTTGGCAAGCTTGGGGTCAAGGTATCGAGGCTGGCGCAGGCCTTCGGGATGAACGTGATCGCGTGGAGCCCAAACCTGACGGCTGAGCGATGCGCGGAGGCGGGCGTGGGCTACGCCACCAAGCAAGAGCTGTTCGCCACCGCCGACGTCATCACCATTCACATGGTGCTGAGCGAGCGATCGCGCGGGCTGGTGGGGGCCTCGGATCTGGCCCGAATGAAACCGACCGCCTATCTCGTCAATACCGCCCGCGGGCCGATCGTGGACGAGCAGGCGCTGCTCGAGGCGCTGCAGCAGCGCAAAATCGCCGGCGCCGCCGTCGACGTGTTCGCAGTCGAGCCGCTGCCTGTCCATCATCCATTGCGCCAGCTCGACAACGTCGTCCTGACCCCGCATCTTGGTTACGTCACCGAAGAAGCATTTCGCGCCCATTACAGCCAGATGGTCGAGGGCATCGCCGCCTGGATCAGGGGCGAGCCGCTGCGGCGGTTGGCGTGAGATTGACTCTACTTCTCTCTCTTCGAATCAATAACGCGGGCGAGGATTGCAGCGAGCAGCACCATCCGCCAGCTTGTTCACGGACGCGATCAAGCCAGCTGGTCGACGGACGTCGTTGACGCCGTCGATGTGCCGGTAGTCGTCGTCGGGGGGGTGAATTTCTTCACGGCAAGCGACAAGGTTTGCTGCCCGACCTTGTAGGTCACGGTCGCGTGCACCCCATCGGTCGATGAAATCAGTACATTGCCCAGATCTACAGCGTGAGCGTAGACATTGCCGGTGCCCTGCCCGGTCTGACCTAAGATACTGTATTGGATCTGCGCACTATTCCCGGTGATCGATTGGATCTGAATGGCGACGCTGCCCGACGCCGTGCTGCCGATCCAATTGCCGACCAGCGGGTTCTGATTGGCGGTGGAGGTGGACTTGGTGAGAATGGCGGACTGCGTTGCCGTCCCAGCGGCAAATTCCAGCGCCGCTTTTGTTCCATCCCGCGTCCCCAGCGTAACGTCGCCGTAGGTGATGGTGTTCTGGCTGACCGTCGCCGTGCCCCGCTCGGTGTACCCGTTATGGGTATAGTTGACCGTCGCCGTGCCGTTTTTGATGCTGACGACGTCGAGTTCGACCGCTTGGCCGTTTTTCGTCCAGCTGCCTTTCCAGTCGCCGATCAGATTGCTCTGGTGATAGAGCGCCTGATCGACCTTCGAAATCTGGCTGCCCGCGGGGACAGCGGGAATCGAACTGATGCTGCTCATGGCGTCTAACTTTTTGCCCGGTGACCGTGGGGCGGTCTGTTGCCGGAAGGAAACATTTTGAAACCAACCATGACAACAGGGTGGTAAACGGAACGTTAAATTGAGAAGGCGAGAGACGGACGGCGAGCGGGCCGTTCTGCTCTCCTGGCCGGTTCGACGCCGGCCTATAAAATTTTGGAGATGAAGAGACCGAGTCGGCACGCGCCGACGGCATTTGGAGCGCCGCAAAAGTCAACTCAATGCAGGAAAGGCAGGCTTCACCTCGCTTCACGGGAAGTTGCGCACCGCTGCGCGGCGTGCCTGAAAGAGACGCGGCTGCTTGGCTAAATTAATCTTAATTGCGGCTGAGCGCGCGGCAATCTTCTGATAATTTCAGGCGGTGGTCGGGGTGAATTTCTTAACCGCGACCGCAAAGGTCTGCTGCCCGACCGTGTAGGTCACGGTCCCATTGACCCCATCGGTCGATGAAACCAGCACATTGCCCAGATCGACGGCGTTCGCGTAGACGTTGCCGGTGCCCTGCCCGGTCTGGCTGCCGATGCTGTATTGGATCTGCGAATCCCGCCCGCTGATCGATTGGACTTGAACGGAGATGCTCTCCGTCGCGGTGCTGCCGACCCAGTTGCCCACCAGCTTGTTCTGGTTCGCCGTGGAAGAGGCCTTGGTCAGAATCGCGGACTGCGTCGCGCTCCCATAGGCAAATTCCAGCGCCGCGTTCTGCCCATCGCGCGTCCCCAGCGTAAGGTCGCCGTAGGTGATGGTGTTCTGACTGACCGTCGCCGTGCCCCGCTCGGTGTACCCGTTATGGGTATAGTCGACCGTCGCCGTGCCGTTATTGATGCTGACGACGTCGAGTTCGACGGCCCCTCCCGTTTTCGTCCAGCTGCCTTTCCAATCGCCGATCAGATTGCTCTGATGATAGAGCGCCTGATCGACCGGCGAAATCTGACTGCCGGCGGGAACAGCGGGGATCGAACTGCTAATGGTGCTCATGGCGGTCTAACTTCTTGCCGGCGACCGACGGGCGGTCGCTTGCCGGATTGAACCATTCCGAAAACGATCATGACAACAGAGCGGTAAAAGGGAAGTTTACGAACCGGGACAGCGGCGGCAAGGCCACGGGGCAATAGCGGTTCTGCGATGCTGCACGGTCTGAGACAGCTATCAGCTGCTCTCAATACAAGTAACTGCGATACAAAGTGACGGCGGCAGCAATGGCCGGCCGCGGTCACTTCGAAGCGCCGAAAAGTCTGACGGGAAACCGCAGGCAAAAAAACTTAACGCACCGTGACCGGAGCGGGCAGTGGCGGCACCACGGTTGGTGGGGTGCCGGGAATTGCGGATATCGGTCCGGCGGCGGCGACGGGCGCCGCCGAGGCCGTGGTTCCCGGCGGCGGACTGCCGGGCAGCACGACCACGCGGGTGCCGACCTTGACCCGATCGAACAGGTCCGAGACATCCTCGTTCAGCATGCCGATGCAGCCCGAGGACACGAACTTGCCGATGGTCGACGGCTGGTTGGTGCCATGGATGCGGTAGACCGTGTTGCCAAGATACATCGCACGCGCGCCCAGCGGATTACCGGGGCCACCGGCCATGAAGCGCGGCAGATAAGGCTGCCGATCAATCATTTCCGGCGGCGGATGCCAATCCGGCCACTCGGCCTTTTTCGAGATCTTCTGCACGCCGGTCCAGGTGAAACCGTCGCGGCCGACGCGCACGCCGTAGCGAATCGCGCGGCCGCCGCCCAGCACATAATAGAGATAGGTGTTCGGCGTATCGACAATCAGCGTTCCCGGCGGCTCCTTGGTGGCGAGCGCCACTTCCTGCCGGCGCAGGTTCGGCGCCAATTGCGCGGGGCCAACCTCCGGCTGTTCATCCGGCGGCAGCGCCGACAGCACCATCGGCCGGCCATCCGCACCCAATGGAGGCTGCTGGACCGCGGCCGGAGCACCGCCGGGAATAGCCGCGGTGGATCCGACGCCCTGCGGAGGACGTAGACCCCGGGAGTCGTAATCAGGATCGATAAAGCCCGCGCCGGGACCCCTGGTGTCGCTGACGCCACGATCCGAATAGGCGGGCGGCGGACCCGGAGGCCGGTCCGAATAGATCACCGGCGGCGGTCCATCGAGACGGCCGTAGCGCGGATCGTCCGGCGAAAGAACCGGCCCTGTCGGCGCATCCCGGTCTGAATAGAGCGGCGGTACACCGGCGCGCCGGCCATAGCGCGGATCATCCGGCGAAAGCACCGGACCGGGCGGCGGCAGCGCGGTCGAGCTCGGCGCATTCGGCGCCTCGTCATCGTCCAGCGAATCGAAATCCGGCATGCGGCGATAATCGGCCGGGTAGCCGCCGGGCGGATAGGGTCGCGGCGGCGCCGGATAGACCGTGCCGGGGGGCGCCGGATAGTTCTGCGCCTGCGCCAACGAAGCTGTCGCAGCGCCCGCTGCCACCGCAGCGCATATCATGACAAGATGTTTGATCATCATCGCCCTTGTATAGCCCCAAGCCGATCCTGTCAGGCTGGATGACGGAAGAGTGCGGCGCATTCAAGACAAATCCGGCCAATTCGAGCCAGATTTCAGCTTATTGTGACCCGCCGGCTGATCCCCCCTCGTTGCAGCAAAGCCGCACCTCGCTAGAAAAACCCGGCATGGCGTCGCTGCATGACGGCACTATTGATATTTAACGAACGACGGCAAGACGTTGCGGTATGGTCAACGGAGCTGATTCGCGGCGCGCCGGCGACGGCCGATGTGTTGCGAATGTGGCCAGTGCCCTGCTCACCGCGTTCCCCCGATGCCAACGGCCTTCGCCATGTCATGCGAAGGCGGACTCAGCTGTTCCATGCTTCCCGGTTTCCGCTTTTTGTTCGCCGCGATCGTGCTGTCGATGTCGGTACTGGTGTTCGGGCTCGGCGCCACCGCCTTGCTGCGTGCGGCTCATGAGGAGTTTATCAGCAGCCCCTCATGGCGGGGGATTCCGGAAACCGTGTTTGCGCAGCAGCCTCCATCCACCAAACCGATGCTGGCGCTGCTCGCGACCGAGCAGCCAGCGCCACCGATGGCCTCGGACCGCGCTCCCACAGCCACCGAGCCTGTGGCCACCCCGGTGCCAATCGCGCCGGAATCGGCCATGACCTCGCCGGAGAATGTTTCAGCGCCGGAGACGAAGCCCGAAGTCCCTCCTGCAGACGTTCCAACACCAAGCGAATTACCGGCGTCAACCGACAGCCCCGCCGTCGCAACAGCAGACGCGACGACCGATCCGGCAATGCCCGCGACCAGCGACGCCAAGCTAGCCGCAACCGAGCCTGCAAGCCCAAGCTTCACACTGGAGAAACGCGCCACACTGGAGAACAGCGAGCCGGTCGCGGCAACCGACGCGGTCAGCGAGCCTGCGCCGCCAGCGGAGCCATCGACCGCCGCCGCAGCGGGCGCCGCACCGGCGGTTGACACCGTGGCGACCAAGCTTGCCACGCTTGGCGACCCAGCCGTCGCCAGCCAGCGTCCCAAGACCGAGATCGAAAGCAAAAGCGAGAGCGAAAGCAAGAGCGAGAGACTGCGCAGGGTCGCCGCCACCAAGCGCCTGCAGGCCCGGGCCGCGGAGCGCCGCAAAATCGCCCAGCGCGCACGGACGCCGGCTCCGGCGGCCACGCCAGCGATCGAACCATTCCGAGGACCCTACATGGCGCCATTCGGCGGCGGCTGATGGACCGGGGCATAGCTTGCCATTTGCGCCGGAACGGCTGCAACGGCGGAACGGTCCGGACCGCGCTCAGCCGGGTCCGGTTGCAATCGGCGGTCCGTCAGGCAGCCCCCATTCGGCCCAGGAACCATCATAGAGCGCGCTGTCACGCACACCGAGCCGGTACAGAGCCAGCGTCAGTACCAGCGCTGAGACGCCGGAGCCGCAACTGGTGACGATCGACCGATCAAGATCGACGCCAGCTCGCGCGAACGCCTGCCGCAATTGGTCCAGCGACTTCATCGCGCCTGTACCGGGGTCGAACAGTTCAGCGTAGGGCAGGTTGCGGCTGCCGGGAATGTGACCCGAGCGGCGGCCCGGCCAGGGTTCGGCGACCGTTCCTTCGAATCGCGGACGCGGGCGCGCATCAACCACCTGCTCGGCCCCGGTCGTGAGATTATCGAGCAGTTGTGACTGGCTGCGGACGAAGCTCAGATCGAGCCGGGCCTGGAATTTTCCGGGCTTCGGAGTGACCTTGCCGGAATGCGTAGGACGCCCCTCGCGCAGCCATTTCTGTAATCCGCCATCCAGCACCTTCACATAGGCGTGGCCGAACGACAGGAACATCCACCACGCCCGCGGCGCCGCGACCCAGGCGCCGGAATCATAGGCCACCACCGTGTCGCCGGAGGAAATGCCCAGCATCGACACGTCGCGCGCGAACTGTTCGGCGCTCGGATACATATGCGGCCGTGGATCCTCGGGATCGGCAATGGCGCCGACGTCGAAAAACACCGCGCCAGGGATATGCGCGCCAAGATAATCGTCCGCCGGCAGCGGCCGCACGCCCGGCATCTTGTAGGAGGCGTCGATGATCTTGATCCGGGGATGGTCGAGACGGGCGGCGAGCCAATCGGTGGAGACCAGCGGATCCTCTGTGGGTGACGTCATGATCCAAAAGTCCTTGCTGTAAAAGTCCTTGCTGTAAAAGTCCTTGCTGTCATGCCTTCGAAGGCTTCGGTTCGACCTGCTCGACCGGACCGCCCTGGTCGCGCCAGGCGGCGAAGCCGCCGCCAATATGCGCCACCGGCTTCAATCCCATGTCCTGCGCGGTCTTGGCCGCAAGGGCCGAACGCATGCCGCCGGCACAATGAAAGATAAATTTCTTGTCGCGCTGGAAGATCTCTTTGGCATACGGGCTTGCCGGATCAATCCAGAATTCCAGCATGCCGCGGGTACAGGAAAAGGCGCCGGGAATTCGACCCTCGCGCTCGATTTCGCGGGGATCGCGAATATCGACGATGACGACATCAGAGCTCTGGGCCGCCGCGATCGCGTCGGCGGCGCTCAGTGTTTCGATCTGCGCGTTGGCCTCATGGACCAGCGCCTTGATGCCACGGTGAATGGTCTGGGGCATTTCCTGTTCCTCCCGTGCCGTGCTTTCGCGGCGCTGTCTTAAACCGGGCCAATTCCATGGCGCCTTACCGTACCAGTTCCTTCATCGCGCCTTCGAGACCTTCGATGGTGATCGGGAACATGCGTCCTGAAAACAGCCGGCGGATGATGGTGGTTGATTCCGAATAGTCCCAATGCCGCTGCGCGACCGGGTTGAGCCATACCGCGTGCGGATAGGTGCGGATGACGCGATCGAGCCAGACCGAGCCTGGTTCCTCGTTGACATGCTCGACCGAGCCGCCCGGGACCATGATCTCGTAAGGCGACATCGAGGCATCGCCGACAAACACTACCTTATAGTCATGGGGGTATTTATGCAGCACATCCCAGGTCGGGGTGCGGTCGGTGAAACGACGGCGATTCTGCTTCCAGACGCCCTCATAGAGGCAATTGTGGAAGTAGAAATATTCCATGTGCTTGAATTCGCTCTTCGCCGCCGAGAACAGCTCCTCGACCTGCTCGACATGCGAATCCATCGACCCGCCGATGTCAAAGAACACCAGCACCTTGACCGCATTGCGCCGTTCCGGGCGCATATGCACATCGAGATAGCCGTGGTTGGCGGTCTCTTTGATCGTGGTGTCCAGATCAAGCTCGTCAGGTGCGCCGGTACGGGCGAATTTGCGCAACCGCCGCAGCGCGACCTTGATGTTGCGGATGCCGAGCTCGACATTGCCGTCGAGGTCCTTGAATTCGCGGCGATCCCACACCTTGACCGCCCGGTTATGGCGGTTCTTGTCCTGGCCAATCCGGATGCCCTCGGGATGATAGCCTTCGGCGCCGAACGGCGAGGTACCGGCGGTGCCGATCCACTTGCTGCCGCCCTGGTGCCGGCCCTTTTGTTCCCTGAGGCGCTGCCGCAGGGTCTCCATGAGCTTGTCCCAGCCCATCGCCTCGATCTGCTTTTTCTCCTCCTCGGTGAGGTATTTCTCGGCCAGCTTCTTCAGCCATTCGGCCGGAATATCCGCCTTCTCCATGGCGTCGAGCAGGCTTTCCAGCCCCTTGAAGACGGTGCCGAAGACGCGATCGAACTTGTCGAGGTTGCGCTCGTCCTTGACCAAAGCGGCGCGCGACAGATAGTAGAAATTCTCCACCGTCTGCTCGGCGAGGCCAGCGTTCAGCGCCTCCATCAGCGTGAGATATTCACGCAGGGTCACCGGGACCTGGGCATCACGCAGTGATGTGAAGAATTGCAGGAACATGGATCACAGATTGCCTGCCCTTGCAGGGACGTCAAGGGCCTCAACCGGCCTGGCTCCGGCAGCCAAGCGCCGGCGATTGGCTATTTTGAGGGCAGCGGCAATCGCCGTGAACCGCGCTGCCAGCCGCGTTTGACAAATAGCCCCATCCCCCCGAAAACTAGCGGCGATCCCTGCAGCAATCGCCGGTGTGGCGGGTTTACCCGTTCTCGTCTTGGTACTGCTTTTCGCCTGCGAACCCATCACAAGGCTATCACCTGATGAAATTTACCGGCACCAAGGACTATGTCGCCACCGACGACCTCAAGGTCGCTGTCAACGCCGCGATCGTGCTCGAGCGTCCGCTGCTGGTGAAAGGCGAGCCCGGCACTGGCAAGACCGTGCTCGCGGAGGAAGTGGCGAAGGCGCTGGGCGCGCCGCTTTTGACCTGGCACATCAAGTCGACCACCAAGGCGCAGCAGGGTCTTTACGAATATGACGCCGTATCGCGTCTGCGCGACAGCCAGCTCGGCGATTCCAAAGTGTCCGACATCTCGAACTACATCAAGCGCGGCAAGCTCTGGGAGGCCTTCACGCACCCGACCCGGCCGGTGCTGCTGATCGATGAAATCGACAAGGCCGACATCGAGTTCCCCAATGACCTGCTGCTCGAGCTCGATCGGATGGAGTTCTTCGTCTATGAAAC
>Ga0302320_10020559_pt1 | contig 13162 bp, 10 predicted proteins | sample Bog_T0_3_FD_202130 | JGI IMG/M metagenome (GOLD analysis project Ga0302320, IMG submission 202130) | Peat permafrost microbial communities from Stordalen Mire near Abisko, Sweden - Bog_T0_3 | ecosystem: Environmental > Terrestrial > Soil > Wetlands > Peat | place: Sweden: Abisko, Stordalen Mire...
TTTAATAATATATATTATTAATATACTCTAGCGGCTCTATGAATTCCACCTTTAATATTCAAGTTTTCTCTGTGGAAGCTAACATATGGGTCTCCCTTGGCTTTTTTGAAGGCGGTTTTGTTCTTTGAGTGGTATCTTGGTCTTTTTTTGAAGCTGAGGCCGACTTGGGTCAAATTAACCTTTTTAGCAACTGGCTTGGAGGCATTTATGGCAACACCATGTTGTTGAATGAAGCCTAATTTTTATTTAAAGATTTTGAGGGCATTAATTTTGTTTGAAACCTGAATGGGATTGAAGATTAAGGCCGGTGGGGTTAAAAGGATCAGAGGATAACTTAACTCCATAACGATTCACGAGGAAACAATTTTTTTTCTTGGTCAATTCCCAGAGCACTTGGTTTGACATTTGACGATGTGGGGTCGAAGAGTGGAGAAGAATTAAAAAACAAATTTTTTGTTTTTTTATGATTTTTTTTCAAAAGGATCCGACCTAAATTAAGCTTTTTTAGATATATTAAAAATATAGGGAAAACATAAATTTTGTTTTTTTCATGTTCTCAAAATTTCAGAGTTTATTTTTTTGCATTTTTCTTCCAAATTAAAAGAAAAACAAAAATTTGCAAAAAAAAACAAAACTTATCATATTAAAGGAATATGCCAACATTTTCTTATTTTCCAAATTAATAATTTTTTGCGCAAATAAAGTTTCTTTTTTTTCTCTCTCTCGCAATTTTTATGAAATTATTATAACTATTATTTATTTTTGTAAAACGACAGTGGGAATGCAAAACATGTCTCTGGAATATGTGAGTAAGGACCCAAGCAACTCATTCTTCCAAAATAAATCAGCCATCGACCTAAGCAACAAACGTGAACTCGCTTATGAAGAAAAGAAAAAACGACGCGATCTTTATAATAAAGAATTATTTGGTTCAGATATTGAAAAGAATAAAGATTATAATCCCTTTTATGATAATTCATATCTCCATAATAATATCAGTAATAGTCAAGTTTTTGCAGAAAGCGAGCCTCAAAACCAAGAAAATCAAAACCAAGAAAAATCAGAAAACAAAGAAAGAAAAAATGATAAAAAGGATCAAATGATTCAAACAGATGAGCATTTCTTCGGTGAAAATAGCAAGAAAGTTGATTTTCTCAAAGAGAAAAAACCTGAAAAGGCGAGAGTGGCCTATAAACCTTTCTTTGAAGAGCAAACAGATCATCGGATTTTCCAAAAAATAAAGGAAGATTACCAAAGTTTTGTGCGAAATGATGGCAAAAATAATAGAATTGAAGAAAAAAACATTGAGAAAATGCCAATGAGGTATAATTTGCATAAGGGTCGGATTGAACAGAAGGATTTGGAGAGCGAAAGACCAAATAATGAAGGTTTAATAGAAAATCTTGGGAAGAAATATAAGAAAAACACGCATTCTTTAGAACAAATGAACAGCCAATTACAAAGAAAGAAAGATGAGCAAAAAGCTTATGCAGAAGAATTGAGTCAAATGGTTCTTTATTTTTGGAAATAATGTAATATTTTTTTTAGGTTAAGGAAAAAAGTCAGAGAAAACATGTTGAAAAAGAAAAAAATAATTTGCTTTCAGTCAAATTGTTAAGAGAAGGTTTAGAAAATAGTCCATTTGGGAGGTATTTTTAAATTAATTAAAAAAAAAATTATATGCAAAAAAAAAGAGCTGGTGGAGGCGCTCCCAATAGAGATTCATCGGGCAATTTATTACTAAAGAAAGGGATTTATGTCAATGATAATCTCATTTTATATAAAGATAATGGTTCACGCATAAATGAAAGTCTCATACCAGAAAATTATCAGAAATATCAAAGTTTAGAAAGGAATTTGAACGATTCTTATGAAGAAAACCTGAGAAATAACAATCCGAACACTTCAATCAATAATATATCAAAAATATATGATCAAAATGATGGCAGCAATCCACAAAATTATGCTCAAAACAACCAAAATTTCTACAATAACAATGATTTTAACTCTCCTCAATTCAATCAAATTAACCCACAATTTAATCAAATGAACTCACAATTCAATCAAGCATATAACCCACAATTCAATGCCCAATTTCCTCCAGGCAACAATAATCAATTTAATCAAGGCATCAATCAATACAACCAAAGGAATATTCAATATCAAGGCAATGGTCCTCAATTAATTCAAGGTAACAACCAATATTACCCTCAAAACCCCCAATATAATCAAAATCAAAATCAAGAGGTCCCCCTTTATCCTTCTCAAAATGATAATAATTATCAAGAACCGAACAAATTTGTCCAAATGCCACAACAAACACCAAACGTACCAAAAGTTCTCGATATGATGCAAATTGAAAAGGAATTTCTGTTACAAACTGAATACAAAAGGACGTATGCAAAAAATGGACAAAACAATAACAATATTGACTTTGCAGCATTGAAGAACTCTCACTTCTTAACTTTTCAGGAATATGATAAACAGGAGCAGATCCGTCGATATCAAGAACAAATTCAGTTGCAAAAAATTCTGTACGACCAAATCGAAGACAAAAGAAGGAAAAAAGAAGATATCAAACAAGGTGAACTCATGAAACAACAGCAAGAAGAAAATCGGCTCAAAAGACAAAGGGAAGAAATCATAGAAAAATATAACAAAGACATGGAGAAAAAAATGCTGGAATTACAAAATATCAAAGACACTTCAATTAATAAATCATTGCTTAAGCCAAAGGAAATGCCAAAAGAAATGCTGAAAGAAATTCCAAGGATCTTCTCTGAAAATAAAGAGGAAAATCAAGACGGGAAATTCGTCGAAGAGTTGAAAAGAAAGGAAGAAGAGAAATTGATAGAAATTCAAAAACAAAAGTCGATGTATGAGGAAAAATTAGAAAGTGTGAACTATAATTTGATAGGTCTGAAAAACCAGTTGTTTTCACAACAAAATATGTTAAATGAGGAGTTAAATAAATTGAAAGCTGAGGCTCTGATGTCAAATGAACAAAGGTTCAGAGCTCAAAGAGATTTAGAGAATTTGAGAGAAGATCTTAAAAAACAGGAGTTGATGGAAGAATTAAGAAGAAATGAATTAACCCAAGCCCTAATAAAAAACAAGCCCATGAACAACTATTCAGATCCTAGCAATATCATATATCCAAAATTTGCAAGAGATTTTAACAAAGCATTCAGATTTCATCAAATAAACAATGAATATATTAATGATTCGCTTGATAATTTGGTCCAAAGAACCAATTTCATCCCCATTGTAGATTATGACAAGCCTTTGAAATCCGAAAATTTCACTGTTTTTAAAAATAAAGAAGACGATTTTGATTATTCGAACTCATTGACACAAGCTACTAAAGTGCAAACGCTCCCTAGTAGTTTGGTGAAGGGGTATGCCAAAGGGGATGATTTCAATGCGATGGATTTGTTGAAAAATAATGAAGAAAGATTAGAGGAATTGAAAAGATTGGATAAAAGTGATGGTGTGGATATGCAAAGCAGGTTGGATAATTTAATAAATGATTTTAATAAAAAATAAAGAGCTTTTTATATATATGAATGTTTTATGAAGTTTGTTAGTTTTTTCAAATAATAAATTTTTTGTTTTCGAAAGGAAAAAAATTAAAAACTTTAATTATGTAATTAATTATGAAAAAAAAAAAATATTTTTATAATTTTGAGAAATAAAGTTATGTTGTGATAAGAGATCTCCTCTTTAAATTCAAAGGATAAAACCTTATTAAGGTAGTCCTGAATACCTGTTCTCTTAAATTTATTGTATATATGTAAAAATTTTTGAAATTCTTGACTTTTTTTCCTGCTTTTCCATTTTGATTAGGCTCTTTTTTTTATGGTCAAAACATTTGCATTCTTTTTTATTTAATCCCCTGCCTTTAATTTTCAAAGGGATGAAAGAAGGAAAGTTATAATGTTTAATGTCTTTCTATTTATTTTCTTTAAAGGAATGACATTTTGTTTAAAAAAAAAATGAATAAAAACAAAAAACTAATCACAGATATTCATACTAAGTAAGTTTCTTTTGATTAAAATAAACGGGATCCGAATCCGGAATAGGTTCTTCACCCATAATTAGGACTTGAAAATTGGTTACCAAAAAAAAGTAATATGCACAATTTTTTTGAATTCGGTGAAATTATTCATTTTTATTTATCAAAATAAATTTTATTTATTAAATAAAGAGTTCTTTCTTTTCAAAACACAAAAATGGAAACTTTGTTCTTAGAAATATTATTTCATTTTTTAAGGGGGTTTCATCATATTTTGTTAAATGATATTTTGTTAAATGATATATTGTCTAAAAAAAGAGGGTTTTCGAAGAAAAAACAGAATATGAAAATAAATGTTCTTTTGGTTAAATAAACGGGATCCGAATCCGGAATAGGTTCTTCACCCGCAACTAGTTAAACAAGCTTATACTTGGAAATTAAATGAATAGTATCTCTACAATTAAACATTTCAAACAAAAATTATTTATTTATAGAAAATTTTGGTAAAAATTTTATGGGTTCAAAATTCTGACTCATTTATATATTATTTTATTAAAGAAATAAATAACTGGGGTTGAAGCCCCTCCCCCTATGATCTTTAATGAGCGAAATTAGAAATTATTGTTAAATTTTTGACAAAATTATGATTTCTATCATATAGTTCTAGTTCAAAGAAAAAAATTTAATATTTTATTCAATAAATTTCTTTAAAAGTTGACTTATTGTTAAAAAAAATGGAACGAAATAGTTTTTTGGGAAATTTTATTTAAAAACAAAAGAAACAAAGGCATAAATTTATTTTTCTCTCAAAAAATAACTTTAAAAAAGAAATGTTGAAGTATTATTATGAAAAGACTTTCCATATATAGTTTAATGACATATTGTCTGAAAAAAAAGATTGAAGAAAAAACGGAATATTAAAATAAATGTTCTTTTGGTTAAATTAACGGGATCCGAATCCGGAATAGGTTCTTCACCCGCAACTAGTTAAACTAGCTTAAACTTGGAAATTGAAATGAATAGTTTACTGCAACAATTAAAAAATTCAAAAAAAAATTATTTATTTATATAACTTTTTGGTCAATTCAAATAAAAAATTCATTTAAAGTCAAAATTCTGATTCAAAAAAATTTTCATTCTGTTTTTTTATATTTTATTTTATTATAGAAATAATTTTAGTTTTAAAATAAAGAATTTCTTTAAAAAAATTTCTTCTTTGGTTAAATAAATGGTTTGAAGACCCCAACTATCCCCCATATGTCATTCTAATCTTTACAGAGGGAAAGTAGGGTTAAATTTTTTGACAAAATTTTGATTTCTGTCATTGATCACATTATTTTATTTTCTTTAAAAACAAAAAGAATGATTTTTCTTCAAAATGCATTGATTGCTTAAAAGTTTTTAGCTAAGACAAAATTAATATTTTATTCCATAAATTTCTTTAAAATTAGACTGACTTATTGTTAAAAAATTTCGTAAAACGAAGCTGGAGAATACAAAAATTTGAATCATTTCTTTTGGTGAAAATTCATTTCTTCTTTAAATGGATATTTTTTCAAAAAAATAAACACTTAAATTCTTTTGAAAATTTAATGGATCCATTTTATTTTCACAAAAACTTTGTTTGATAAAATGAAAAGAGTCATTTTTTTAATACTTTTTGATAAAATTTGGTCGATAAATTATTTTTGTCGAAAATTTGGTAATATTTTTAATTTGGGAGAAAAAATATTGAAAACTTTTTCCTCAGAGGTCAAGAATCTTTCCTGACAACATTCACATTTCTGCTTCAAAATTTGCCTGCCCTTAAACCCTGACAATTGGCTTTTTAATAAATGTTTCTTTGTGTCTTTCCATAATCCTCCAAAAATAATTTCTATTATAATTTCTAAAAAGTTCAAAAATATGTTCTCAATTTTTTTTTTTTAAAAACTAAATCAATCTTCACATATGGAACTAAAATCCGATTCCAAACAGCAGCTTCTCGAGGGTAAGCAGATGATCTTTGAGACCTCCGAAGACATTGAAATAAATACAACATTTCAAGAAATGGGTCTTCGAGAGGAGTTGGTCAAGGGTATTTTTTGCTACGGCTTCGATAAGCCTTCCGCCGTCCAACAAAGAGCCATCCGACCCATAATCAAAGGCCGAGATGTGATAGTGCAAAGTCAAAATGGTACGGGTAAAACTGCAGTTTTCTGTTTAGGCGCGTTGCAAACTTTGGATTTGGGAAATAGAGAGCCCCAGGTGTTAGTTTTATCGCCAACAAGAGAACTTGCGGAACAAACACAAAAGGTTGCATTGGCCTTGGGTGATTATATGACTATAAAAGTACCATAAAAACAACATTTCAATTGAAATTATATATATTTATAGGTTCATTGTTGTATTGGTGGTAAAAGCATTGGTGAAGATGCAAAAGCCTTCCAGCATGGTGTTCATATGGTTTCCGGAACCCCTGGTAGATTAATGATTTTTTTTTTTTTCAAATGATTTAATGTTTAATAGGCAGAGTATTCGACATGATTCAAAAAAGAGAACTACACACAAGACACCTTAAAATGCTCGTCCTGGACGAGGCTGATGAAATGCTTAGCAAAGGGTTCAAAGATCAAGTTTATGACATTTATCGATATCTTCCACATGCAATCCAATGCGTGGTAGTCAGTGCAACCCTCCCTCAAGAGGTCCTCGAAATGACGACAAAATTCATGAATGATCCAATTAAAATCCTGGTCAAGAGAGATGAGCTGACATTAGAGGGGATCAAGCAGTTCTTTGTGGCAGTGGAGAAAGAGGAATGGAAATTTGACACATTATGCGACCTGTATGACACATTGACAATCACCCAAGCTGTGATATTTTGTAACTCGCGCAAAAAAGTCGAATGGCTGACTCAAAAAATGCGTGAGAGCAATTTCACGGTGTCCTGCATGCATGGTGATATGCATCAGAAGGAAAGAGATAAAATCATGCAGGAATTTAGAAATGGAAATAGCAGAGTTCTGATAGCCACAGATATCTGGGGTCGAGGGTTGGATGTGCAACAGGTGAGTTTGGTGATAAATTATGACTTACCATTAAACAGAGAGTTATATCTACATAGAATAGGAAGAAGTGGTAGATTTGGAAGAAAGGGGGTGGCGATAAACTTCGTGAAGAATGATGATGTGAGACTGTTGAGAGATATTGAGCAATATTATAGTACGCAGATCGATGAGATGCCTATGAATGTGGCGGATTTAATTTAAAATAATTTTTTGTATAGAAGATTGGGGACGCTTGCGCGAATTAACTCTTTGAAAAAAAATTTAATTATTAACTCAATATTCTAAAAGAAGCTCGGCTCCTTGTAAAAACGAAATTCCTTCGAAAGAATCAACATCAAAACTTCTTTTATCGATTCTCTGTTCTTCATAACATTCTTCAGATGTTTCAAATATAGATCCTAATATATAAAAATCAATAAATATCTCTATTATATGAGGCAAACCTTGCAAAAGGGGATCCGATGAAGAGAATATAAATTGATTTTGCCGTTTTCTTTAAAATCCAACATTTCACTGAATTCCTGGTATAATTTGAACATTTTGGTCATATTGCTCATGAGATTTTCTGGTAAAATTTCATTGCTTTTCAAAAATTCCAATCTGGAAATGGCTCTTTGTAAGGGACAATCTTCTTCTTTGGTGATTTCATTAAAAATCGAGGAAATTCTCTTCTGGAATAAATTAAATTCCCAATCTTTTCCTTTTTGCACCTCCTAAAAAAAATCAATTTTATCAAAAATGCCTTTTTTAATTTTTCTCATTTTTTTATAAATCACCTTATATAAATATAACATCCAAACTGATAAGTTTAGATATTTGCAATTGAGCAATTCTTTGAGTTTAGGGATTTTGTTGATTCGTAAGGTGTTCTTATCGCATTTCTGCAAAATTTCATTAATAAATAAAGCATTATTAGGGAATTTCTGCAAGAAAGAGGATAATATCTTCAGATAATTTTGCTCATCTTCATGGGAATAATAACGGATTTGATAAGAAAAAAGTCGGCAAAAATTCACATATAGCAATTGGATCTCATTGTTATTCGCTATGGAATCTGGATAATGGATGGAGTTTTTCAGATAATAGAGACGTAATAATTCGATTTTTTTCAGAATCTCACAAAATTCTAAGAAATTTTAAGTTTTTATTAAAAAAAATGGATTTTATACCTTGAAAATTTGAATAACTGAGGGAAAGCATCAGGAAATAAAGAATCAGGCCTTTTTTGCTAATGATTTCTCTGGTTTTTTTGTTTTTTTTGAAAACTTTTTCCTTCTTCAACCGGGAAGTCTAAGGGAATTTGTAAGAAATTGAGAGCGAAAAAAATGTTTTACAAAGTCATTTTCGAGTTTTTTGGCTGCAAATTTCAAAAGAAAAACTTTGTTCTCATAATTATAAGATGTCGCATTGTTATTATTGGTGTTATTTGAGTCGAAAAGAAGCAAGATATTCTTAAAAAAATCAATAAAAAAATGTAAATAAAATAAATTTTTACTCTTAAATTATCAAGAATAATATTATCTGCGAATTCCTTTTGAAAGACGTGGTATTCATTATAACTCCTTATCAAGAAATGGCAATAGAAATAAAAAACAATTAGTTTCTTTTTCGCGTCAATTACTCTCAGCACTGTGTCGAACACTTTTTTTGTTTCAGCCATATTTTTATCTAAATTTTTTTTTAATTTGATTATTAGATCACCCAAATTATTTTTAAAAAACATATGAAAATATAAAAAATACTCATAAAATATTATTTGATATACCCAAAAAAAACAAATAATATATATATATTAATCATCTATAAATATAATACATATTAAACAAATGATATAACCATAATGAAAATAAAAAAATTATAGACAGATATATATTTATATATATAATATATATACTTTTCAAAAATTCGATTTCAGCATAAATCACCCATAACCCAACAACTCCCTCATTATTCTTCAAAAGAGTTTTGAAGCTATTCCTTGCTTTTTTTGATTTCTCTATTGAAAATATCAACGAGTCCTCTCTCGGATTCAAATAGAACTGTCCCTCCAGGAAGAAAATGTAATAAAGCACTTCATTAACAGGCCATTTCCTCTATAAAAACCCATAATTTTATCAATAAATATTAATGCCTCACATAAATCTGATGCATAACTCTCCTCAAATATTCTATCCTCAATTCATCGAATGGTTTTCTCATGTAGGTTTTTTCATTTACGGACCAAAAACGCAAGAAAAAATCCAAGTTGTTCACACTCAAATAGTTTAAATCTTGCGAAAAGGGGATGTTTTTCTGCATTTCCTTCAATTTCTCCATAATTTTACTATAATAAAACTCTGATAGCGAGTTGTCTTCAGTTTTTGCAAAAAGGTCTCGTGACAAAGGTGGGAACCCTTGAAAAAACCATTAAAAAACTGAAAAATTTCATAAATTACCCATAAAATCAAGAAAATTATTGAGAATTTCTCCAGAGAAATCACCATTTTTCTCTAAAATCCTAAGAAATGGCTCAATGTCCTCAAACAAAATCACTGATTCTATGTTCGTATGCTCATTTACTGCCTTTTTAGGCCTCCATTCTTCTGAATTCCTTAATTCCTCCTCAACCCAAGCTCCAATTTCTGAAGTATTTTCATTAGATCCTCGAGTTTCTCTAATGATTTCCTCATATTTCCCTAGAAAAGACCTCTGATGTTCAGTTCTTACTAAATTTTCTTTGGAATTATCAAGACTTTTTACAAAAAATTATAGAAAATGAATAAAATTAAAGAAATTTCATTAAAAACCTATCTTCCCAACCATTAAAATTGTCAATTTCCCCTGTTTTTATACAGGTTTTGCCTTCCCAAAAATCTTGAAACTTCTCGATTTTTTCATTAAATGGCAGATTTTTTGGATTAAACATATTGAATTCAATCAAGGCTTGGAAAATCCCAAAGCCTCGTTCAATATACCCCATCTAAACATTAATTTTCGAAAAAAATCTAGATAATTTCAACCTCTTTCTCAATAAAACAGATATTCTTGATCAAAGAAGCCAAAATTTCTCCAGAAAAGGGCATTTTTAGCATATTTTCGCTTTCTTCCCTGAAAAAAGAGGCCTAAAAATTAAAAAATCGATATTTTTATAAAAATTATTAAAAAAAAACATTAAATTTGATAAAATTCGTGAATCTGAAATTGTAAAAAAGGTTCCAAAACAGCTGATTTTTGGGGTTTTTCTCTATATATTCCATCCAAGCGCCTTCGCAAATCTTATAGAGATCTTCCCCTTTGTTTGCATCCTTCAAAAGCTTGATTCTCAATAAAATAAGCAGCGAATTTGTCTTCAGGCCTTCATTTTCTAATGCTTTTTCTACAATATTCAGCTGTTTTTCAATAATTGTCTGTTGATTTTTGTTCGAATTCGGTAAATAGAAAAACATTTTCTTCTGGAAATTCATGAAATCCAACCAAACGCTGATTTCATTTGGGTTTTTCTGCAAAAGTTCATTGAATCTCTTTGTTTCCTGTAGAAATTCATCTTCTTTAGCTGAAATTTGGCTTCGGTTTAATGAAAAAACCAAAGGATTTTCCTCTTTAACCTCAGAAACCTGAGTGTTATGTAATGAAATGAAGCTTTCTTTATGAATTTGCTCTGAATTATGCGTTTTTTGTATGTTTTCGAGTTCTGGAGCTTCCAAAATTTCAAAAAAACGATGGTTTTTATCTTGTTTCTTGGCTTTGTTGGCGTTGACCCCTTGGATGGTATTGAGTTCATTCAGGATTTCTTGAGTCGAATTGTCGGATCTCAAGCCCAGGATCATATTTCTATTTGAAATGATAAAAAAACATTAAAATATTGGTTCTGACTTTTTAATCCTGCGGAATTTAGGCACTTCATGCACTTTCAATCCATATGTGAAATTATCTTCTACTCCAAAACGCATGATACTTATTGGGAAAAGATGTGATTTGATCTTATATTTGTAAAGGAAGTCGATTTTTTTCAAATCTTCAGGGTCCTCCACTCGTTTCGCTATGATCTTGAGTGGTTTTTTCTTGGATTTTTTTTTCTTTTTGATTTTCTGCCAAAAAAAAAAAATGCCAAATAAATTTTTTGTTTATGTAAATTTAATAGAAAAAACCTTGGTTGGCTTGTTAATCCGAGCATTTTTCTCGTTTGGTTTGGCAGAAGACTTCTCATTGATTTTAGAATCCTCTTCACAAGAAAGCTCATCGTCAATAAAATCAGCAGCACTTTTTCTTTTATCAACATTAAAAAATTTTTTCGATTGCTCGAATAAGTCCTCACCGAGGTAATTTGGAATGTTTTTACGCTTAGGAGGGTCAGAAGCAGGGGGGATAAAACTTTGACCGACTTTTAACCAATCTAAGTTTTGGGTCATTGGGTTAGATTGGGAGGGGTCGGAGAGAGTGGAAATTGTTTGCATATTTTTATGGATTTTTTTAATAAAAATTTTTCGAAAAAAAAAAAATTAAAAGGTTTTTAGATAAAATGATAATTAGAACTTGAATGAAAAAATTTATAAAAGTTTTTTCTCAAAAAAAAATTTTCGATTCAAAGATTGTTATGACAAAATTTGGGATTTTCATTGCCCAAAAATTAAATATTGAAATTAAAATCAAAAAATGCAAGACTAAATAACCTTTTAAATGTTATATAAAGTTGTTTTGAAAAAAAAGAAATCCATTTATAGAACAAAATTTTTTACAAAACGAATTTTCGTATTCCATGATTTTTTTTACTTCGATTTTAACAATATCAATGAATTTTGAATTAAAATCGTGCTTTTTTTTTTAAATTAAAGGAACTCAACAAAAAAAAAAGCTGTATTTTTTGCAAAATAAGAAAACAAAATTTTCAAATAAAACTTTTCTTGAATAAATAAAAATTATTTCTTTAATAAAACAATATTTCAAAAACAGTAAAAATCAGAATTTTGATCTTTTTTAAAATGATGATGTGTTTTTTTATTTGAAATGCACCCATAAAATTTTAACAAAAACATTTTATAAATAAAGAATTTTGGTTTGAGTTTTTTAATTCTTCACAGAATTCAAAAAAGTTTTCATCAAGCTTTTTATTTGACAATTTCCAAGTCTAAGCTGGTTTAACCAGTTGCGGGTGAAGAACCTATTCCGGATTCGGATCCCGTTTATTTAACCAAAAGAAAATTAATTGTAATATTGTTTTTTTTCTTGAATGACCCACTTTTTTTTTTTAGACAATATTCATTTAAAACTCTATATATGGAAAGTTTATACATAATAATGACTTCAACATTTATTTTTTTTAAGTTACCATTCCCATAAAAAAAAATGAAATACTAGAAAAAAGTTTCCCTAAAAATTTCCCAAAGAACCACTTCCAAGTATAAACAATAAATAAAATTTATTTGTTTAATAAAAGAAAAAACTGCAATGAATCAAAAAAACATCATTTTGAACAGAATTTCAATCAGATAATTCGGAATTTTGAATAAAACTATGCCTCACTTCCTATAAATATATAATTTTTCTCCTCCTTGATTTATGTTTTTGTTTATATTCATTTTTTAAAAAAATTCTTTAAAGAAAATAAATAAAAATCATCCCTTTGAAATTACAAGTATAACAGAGATTAAAAAATTGTTTTGTTTTTTGTTTTTCAAGAATTTATTAAAACCAGAACATGTCAGAATCTACACTTATGAGAATATATAATTGCAAATTTATTAAGACTGACCCATAATAAAGTTTTATCCTTTGAATTTAAATATGGATTATTTTAGGAGATTGTTTATCAGAACTTTTGTTTTGCTTTTCTTTCCAAGTGTAAACTTGTTTAACTAGTTGCGGGTGAAGAACCTATCCCGGATTCGGATCCCGTTTTCATTAACCAAAAAAAATAAAATTTAATCTATTTTTTTAAGCAAGCAAATTTTGATCATAATTTTTTTTTTACGACCTCATTGACTGCTTTTTAAAAGTGAGGCAGCTCAATGACTACTTAAACAAATTTCTAAATAAATAATATAAAAAAAATCAATAATATTTTAAAAAACCTCAAAAAACAATTTCAACAAATTTTCTTATCTGCCATAAATTCAAATTT
>Ga0302320_10020560_pt1 | contig 13162 bp, 13 predicted proteins | sample Bog_T0_3_FD_202130 | JGI IMG/M metagenome (GOLD analysis project Ga0302320, IMG submission 202130) | Peat permafrost microbial communities from Stordalen Mire near Abisko, Sweden - Bog_T0_3 | ecosystem: Environmental > Terrestrial > Soil > Wetlands > Peat | place: Sweden: Abisko, Stordalen Mire...
ATACGGCTTCAGGCTGTCCATGCGCAGCGACTGCTGTGTAGAGTTGAACTGGACCTCGACAGGATAGAGGTTGTTTGCATTTCGCGGCTGTTCCAACGGCGTCAACCGCGTGAACGTCGTGGAGCAACCCGTCAACAACAGCACCGGCAACAAAGGCAGAAATTTTTTCAAATTCATGATGTCAGCGTCGCAGAACGCGCCCGGTTTGTAAAGTTGGATTTCAACGCTTGAACCAGGGCATTTTTTTCGGCATTGTTTCCGAATCATGAATTCCCCGAGCCAAAGCAGGCCCGCTACAAGTAACTATCGCTGGGTCATCTGCGGGCTGCTTTTTTTTGCCACGACTTTCAATTACATGGACCGGCAGGTCATCAGTTATTTGAAGGAATTTTTTTGCCGGTCGCAGGACGCGGGCGGTTTCGGCTGGTCGAACACGGACTTTGCAAATCTGACCTCCTTTTTCACTGCGTTTTATGCCGGCATGACCATCATTGCCGGCTGGGTCATTGACAAAATCGGGACGAAAATCGGACTGGCACTCTCGCTCATCCTCTGGTCGGTGTTCGGCATTGCCAACGCCTTCGTGGGCCGACTGGTGACGATGCACATACTTGTGCGCAGCGCCTTTGCCGTCGGCGAGGGCGGGAATTTCCCAGCGTCCATCAAGACCGTCGCCGAGTGGTTTCCCAAACGCGAGCGCGCCCTGGCCACGGGCATTTTCAACAGCGGCTCAAATTTCGGCGCGATGGTGGCCGCCCTCTTCGTTCCGTGGTGCATGGTTTATTTTGGCGAGGAACGCGGATGGAAAATGGCCTTCATCATCACCGGCGCGGCGGGATTTCTGTGGCTCATTTTCTGGTTCTGGCTCTACGAAATTCCGGCGCGTCAAAAGCGGCTTTCCAAGGTTGAATTTGATTACATTCACAGCGACAAGGATGAAGTTCAAAGCGGAGAAAAATCGGCCAACGGGAGTATCGGAAAATTGTTTACCTTCGCCGGCCGGATTCCGCGCGCCGCGTTTTGGGGAACGATGATTCTCATCGGCATTTTGACCTTGTTTGTTTATTTGATGACCAGCCTGATTGCGACGCACGGCGCGCATCTTTATGCTCCCGGCGAAGGCATCCGCCATATCATCCAAAGCGTATTTGTCGTCCCAAATGCCAACCCTTATTTTCTGTCATTCCGCATTGCGTGGCTGCTGGTCGTGGCGTGGGTGTGCGTCGCCCTTCAAATCAAACGCTGGCACGACCTCGGCAAAACCGGCTGGCTGGTCCTGCTCAATCTCGTGCCAGCGGTTGGAACTTTGATATCGCTCGTCGTTTTGGGATTTTTCAAGGGCAATTTCGATTCGAATAAATTCGGCGTCAAGGGCAGTCCTGGATTGCTTGGTTATCGACAGACATGGTCGTTTTTCTGGGGAAAATTCCTCACCGACGGCATCTGGTGGTTTTATCTGTTCTGGCTGCCGGATTATCTGAACAAACAATTCGGCATGACCCATGAGCAGGTCATGATGCCGACATTCATCGTGTATGGTGTCGCCATCGTGGGCAGCGTTTATGGCGGCAGCATTCCCATGACGCTCATCAAACGCGGCATGGCGGTCTACAAGGCCCGCATGCTGGCGATGTTTCTCATCGCCCTGGCACCGCTGATCGTGCTGTCCACGCAGTATTTCGGCAATGTCAGCATATTTGGAAAATGGGCCGCCGTGCTGGCCATTGCGACGATTTGCATCGGCGCCGCCGCGCATCAGGCATGGTCGGCAAACCTGTTCACAACCGTTTCCGACATGTTCCCGAAAAAAACCGTCGGCTCGGTCACCGGCATTGGTGCCATGGCCGGTGGTCTCGGTGGCGTGGTAGTCCAGCAACTAGCCGGCGGCCTGACCGACGCCTTCAAGGAAAATCCGCAGACGGCCTATCTCGTCATGTTCATCGTCTGCGCGTTGAGCTATCTTATCGCCTGGGGAATCATGAAAGCGCTTGTGCCGCGCCACCAGCCCATCACGGATTTGTAAAATACTTCCGTCTGAAAATCAAAAGCCCGTTGAAGCAAACCGCTTCAACGGGCTGATTTTTTGCAGATCAATCAAACCGGAAACGGAAAGTAATTCTTCGCGTTCCGGTAGCAAACATCTTCAACCAGTTCCGTTAGCCATTCGCGGCGGTCTGGCAAACGGCCGCTTTCAACGTCACTACCGAGCGTGTCGCACAGGATGCGCCGGAAATATTCGTGGCGCGGATACGACAGCAGCGAACGCGAATCGGTCAGCATTCCGACAAACCGGCTCAACAAACCGAGATCCGACAGCGCATCCAGTTGCGCGCGGATGCCGTTTTCCTGATCCAGAAACCACCACGCCGCGCCGTATTGCAATTTGCCGGCCACCGAGCCGTCCTGAAAACTGCCCGGCATTCCCGCAAACAGATACGTGTCCGCCGGATTCAAATTGTAGATGATTGTCTTGCCCAGCTTCCCGATTCGGTCCTGCCGGTCAAGATACCGCGCCAGCGCTTCGGCCTGCGTGAAATCGCCAATCGTGTCGCACCCCGTGTCCGCGCCCAACTTGGCGGCGATGCGCGCATTCGGGTCGCGCAATGCGCCGAGATGGAGCTGATTTACCCAGCCCTTGTCCGCGTCCAGCACGCCGAAAAATTCCATCATGAACGACGCGAACCGGTCCGCATCCTCCGGCGAGGTGGCTTTGCCTTTCAAGGCCGCCGCGAAAATCGTGCCGGCCCTTTTCTCCGTGCAATCCAGCATCGGCATCTGGTTCATGCCGTGGTCGGAAAGCCGGCTGCCATTGGCGTGGAAGAAATCGTGCTGCTGCTTCAACGCTTTGAGAAAGCCCTTGAACGTGGTTGCGCTTGTTCCCGCCGCGTCGCTCAAGGATTTTACCCATTTCTTGAAACGCTCCGGTTGATTGACTCGCAGCGCGTTGTCGGGCCTGAATGCCGGAAATACCTTCACCTTCCAGCCGGATTTTTTGATGGCCTTGTGATATTCGAGATTGTCGGCAGGATCGTCCGTGGTGCAAATGATCTTGACGTTCATTTTTTCGACGAGGCCGCGCACGGAATAGCCCGGCTGCGCGAGCAGGCGGCTCGTTTCGTCCCAGATTTCCTGCGCCGTGCTTTCTTCCAGCAGCTTTTCGATGCCGAAATAGCGCTGCAATTCCAGATGCGTCCAATGGAACAATGGATTACGCAGAGTCTTCGGAACCGTTTTCGCCCATGCCTGGAATTTCTCCCGCGCGGACGTTTCGTTGCCAGTGATCAATTTCTCCGGCACGCCGTTGGCCCGCATCGCGCGCCATTTGTAATGGTCGCCGCCCAGCCACGGCTCGTGGACGTTCGCAAACTGCCGGTCTTCCGCGAGATCCTTCGGCACCAGGTGGCAGTGATAATCAATGATGGGTTGTTTCGCCGCCGTGCCGTGATACAACTCGCGAGCCACACCGTTCGACAGCAGGAAGTCCTTGTCGCAGAATTTCATAAATCAAATGCCCATCGCGTTGAAGCCGCCATCCACCACGATTTCCGCGCCGGTGATGAAACTGCCCGCGTCCGATGCCAGCAGCAATGTCGCGCCCACCAGCTCATCCGCCTCGCCAAAGCGTTTCATCGGTGTCTTGCCCATGATTTGCGCGACGCGTTCGGGGTTGAGAATTTTCCGGTTCTGTTCCGCCGGGAAAAATCCAGGGACCAGAATGTTTACACGCACGCCAGAAGTTCCCCATTCGCGCGCAAGGTTTTTCGAGAGGTTGTGGATTGCCGCCTTCGACGCCGAATAGGTGAACACCCGCGACAGCGGCAACATCCCCGAGGCCGAACCGACGTTGATGATGCTGCCCGATTTTTGGCCGACCAGATGCTTGCCGAAAATCTGGCACGCGAGAATCAACCCTTTCAAATTCACCGTGATGATTTTGTCGAACTCCTCTTCGGTGATGTCGAAAAACGGCGTCGGCGAATTCACGCCCGCGCCGTTGACGAGAATGTCCACACGGCCCAACTTGGCGAGCACGTCGGCCAGGAGTTTTTGCAGACCGGCCTTGGACGTGGTGTCGCACGGGAAAAATTCCGCCTTGCCGCCGGACTTGGCGATGCTGTCGAGCCGCGTTTTCGCCTTGGCGGCGTCGCGGCCCACCAGCGCAATTGTCGCCCCCGCCGCCGCCATGCCTTCGGCCATCTCGCCGCACAGCACGCCTGTGCCGCCGATGACGACCGCCGCCTTGCCTTTGAGTGAGAACAATTCCGCTGGTGTTTTCATAAATATGATTCGGAGCGCAGGCAGCTTGCCCACGCGTTCGCATTATGTCAATTCACGGAAGAAGCCCCCGCTCCCCACGTTTACCGCTGCACCCGCGCGCTGCCGCCGCCCATCGTCTTCTCAACTTCCTTCCGCGTAGCCATGCTCGTGTCGCCGGGCGTCGTCGAGGCGAGCGCGCCGTGCGCCGCGCCGTAATCCACGGCTTTCTGCGCGTCGTTGAATTCAAGGAAACCGAATTGAAGTCCGCTGGCAAAACTGTCACCGCCGCCGACGCGATCCAGAATTTCGAGCTCCGGATATTTCCGGCTCTCGTGAAATTTCCCGTCGTGCCACAGAATGGCGCTCCAGTCGTTCTTCGTCGCGGTGATGACGCGGCGCAAAGTCGTCGCGGCCACTTTGAAGTTTTTGAACTCCTTCACCGCCGTTTCGATCATCGCCTTGAACGCATCCGTCTCAATCTTGCTCAAGTTGTGGTCTGCACCCTTGACCTCGAAGCCGAGGCTCGCGGTGAAATCCTCCTCGTTTCCGATCATCACGTCCACGTATTTGGCAATCTCGCGGTTGACCTCCTGCGCCTTCTTGAGGCCGCCGATGGATTTCCAAAGCGACGGGCGGTAATTCAAATCGTAGCTGACAATCGTGCCGTGCTTTTTCGCGGCCTTCACCGCTTCAATCGTGATTGCCGCCGTCGTTTCGGAAAGGGCCGCGAAAATGCCGCCGGTGTGGAACCAGCGAGCGCCGAGTTTGCCGAAAATATTTTCCCAATCGAAATCGCCGGGTTTGAGCTGTGACGCTGCCGAATTGCCACGGTCCGGCACGCCGACTGCGCCGCGAACGCCAAAACCGCGTTCGGTGAAATTCAGGCCATTGCGGATGCTGCGGCCAATGCCGTCGTCGGGACGCCACAAAATGAAGTCCGTGTCCACGCCGCCCTGCATGATGAAATCCTCGATGAGATGGCCGACCTCGTTGTCCACCAGTGCGGTGCAGGTCGCGGTTTTTTGCCGGAAACATTTGCGCAGGCCGCGCGAGGTGTTGTATTCGCCGCCGCCTTCCCACGCGGTGAAATGCCGCGCGGTGCGGATGCGGCCTTCGCCGGGGTCGAGCCGCAGCATGATTTCCCCGAGGGAAATTTGGTCGTATTTGCAGGATGATTTGTCTCGAAGTTGAATTGCCATAATTTGTTGTCGTTGAATTTTGTCAGTTGAATTTCGTGAAATTACACCGCCGCCGTCTTGAATTCAGCCAGATTCCATGGTGTTTCGCCGACTTCCTTGGCGAGATGATTCAGTTCCTCGATCTCCGCCTTCGTGAACAGCAGGCCGCCGTGCTGCTTGGACAATTTGCCCCAGCGCGCTTCCGGCTGGCCGGGCAACAGGCACTTCTCGTTGCCGTGACCGAGCACATCTTCAATGATCGCCTTCACGTTCTGGATTTGCGAACGACCTTTGACGTAGTCGTTGCCTTTCATCGCGTCGGGATGAATTACCTGGAAGAAAAATGTCGAACCATGTTTTTCTTTCGGGTCGCCGAGCGAAGTTCCGCGGATCTGCGGCAACCCGCCGCCGATGTAGCCCGCGTAAAGTTCATCAATCAAGCCGAGGCCGTAGCCCTTATGCGCGCCGAATGGCAGGAGCGCGACGGCTTTGTTCGGGTCGGTCGTTTCCTTGCCCTCGGCATCCACTGCGCAGCCCGGTGGAAGCATTTTGCCTTCGCGTTTCATCACCTGCACACGGCCCATCGCCACGGTAGAAGTAGCCCAGTCAATCACGATGGGAAAACCGATGGCGTCCTGCGTCGGGAACGCCCACGAATGCGGGTTCGTGCCCATCGTCGGCGTTTTGCCGCCGAACGGCACGACTTCGGACGTGGCCGAAGTGCAGTTCGTGTAGGCGAGGTAGCCCTTGAGCGCGGCGTCCATGACGTAGCCGCCGCCCCAGAGATAATGCGTCGCGTTGTCCACGCTGACCATGCCGACGCCGAATTTGTCGGCGAGCTTCATGCAGGTGTCCATCGCCTCGTAGGCGACGGCCTGGCCGAGCTTGTTGTGGCCGTTCCAGATTTCGGCGGCGGCGAAGCGCGACGGCAGCTTCTCGATCTTAGCGCCGGGCGTCCAGCGGCCGACCCTGCTGCCGAACAACTCGTCGAGATGCAGCGCCTTGATGGCGTTGTGCGTGCGGATGCCGTAATACGCGGCGCTGGCGCAAAACCGCGCGCCGGCGGCGGCCTCGGCGGCATCGTAACCGCGCTTGAGATAAGCCTGCGTGACGAGGGAATCGTGTTTGTCTTTGGGAATGATGTAGTAGGTTTCGGGCATAAAATTAAATGTTGGGCGGAAGTGAAAGGTCGTATTTTTCAGCTAGTTTTTTTAACGAATATAAACGCCAAAGAGCGAAGCCTTGAAATTCGCTGAAAGCTGAATTCAAGACCTCTTGCTGTTTTTGAAACTGAGAATCATCTCCATCAAAAACAACAACAAGAATTACCGTAAATCGCTTCCATCCTTTGGACTCCGCAAAATTATGGACACCATAGACAACCTGTTTCAACTGTTCTCGCTGTAAGCCTCTGCGAACATACTTTACTTGAATGCCAAAACCGCCATTGCCTTTTGCAAAAATTCCATCCAGACCAAAATCACGCCCCACACTTACCTGCCGATTAATAACAACATCAAACTCAGTTTGGAGTTCACGCATCACTAGCTCTTCCGCAAATAAGACGCGGCTTCGGAAATCGGAATCGGTAAGTTTTGAAAGTAATTGGGCATGTGCTGAAGATGGTTTGGCATCTTCTTGTTGAGCCTCTTTAACTTTATCATCTAAAAGTTTTTTTTGCTGATCCGGTTCTTGTGGCCTTAAATCTTGTTGACCGAGTTCAAACGGTCCTGCCTTAACCGAACTGCCTTTCTCTATTCGAGTTTTGATAGCCCCCAACAAAGCAACTGCCTGAGCATGGAATTTCCAAAGGATTCCCACAATCAGCAAGATCCATAAGAGCGTTTGGAAAAATGGAATCCAAGCATCCATTGTTAGACAACTTTCTTCACCGGCACTTCGGGATTCACCTGCGCGATGGGTTTTTCGCCGTTCATCGCGAGGATGAGATTTTTCACGGCGCAGGTGGCCTGACGCACCACGCTCTCATAAGTGCGCGACGCGATGTGCGGCGTCACGATGACATTTGGCAATTTGAGCAGCGGATGGTCGGCTGGCGGCGGTTCCTGATCCAAAACGTCCGTGCCGTAACCGGCAATCTGCCCGGACTGCAACGCGGCGATGATGGCGTTCGTGTCCACAAGTTCGCCGCGCGAGCAATTGAGCAGGAGCGAGTCCTTCTTGAACAGCTTCAGACGCTCGGCGTTGATCAGGTGGCGGTTTTCAGCGGTGAGATTGAGATGCAACGAAACGATGTCCGATTGGCGGATCAAATTCTCGACGGTCTTCATCTGCGCGATGTTGTGCTCGGCGAGAAACTTCAGGTCGGCATACGGGTCGTAGGCGATCACTTTCATCCCAAACGCCTTTGCGCGGATGGCGACTTCCTTGCCGATGCGCCCAATGCCGACGATGCCGATGGTCTTCTCCAAAATCTCGTGGCCGGTCTTGCGCTTCCAGCCGCCGGAGCGGGTCGAGTCGGTGTGGTAAAGAAAATTTTTCTCGAGCGCGAGCAGCAGCAGAAAGGTGTGCTCGGCAACGGTGGTGTGGTTGACCCCGGGCGTGAAGAGCACGGGAATTCCGAATTCCGTCGCGGACTTCACGTCAATCTTGTCCACGCCGATGCCGTATTTGCTCAAGACCTTGAGCTTGGGGCGCGCTTTTTCCAGCACCTTGCGCGTGATGGCGTCGTCGCCACAGATGTATCCGTCAACGTCGCCGACAAGTTTGAGCGTGTCGGCTTCGTTCAGCGGGCCGCGGGCGCGGATGATTTCCCAGCCGGTCTTGGCGAGCAAATCGTGGTGCGCGCCGGGGGTGTCTTGAAACGAGGTGGTTGTGAGCAGGATTTTCATAAAATTTATCTAAAAGATTTCAGTTCTTCAGGATGCAAAAAAAGAACCTCCGTGGCAATCACGGAGGTTACGCAAAAATTGCGAAATGTGTTATAAATCTTGCACTCAACCGACGCCCAAATCGGAGCTTGCCATGGAATTCAGGCGCGTTTGCACCTGCTTCGTAAGGCTGGTGAAGATCATCGAGACATGGTAGCCGGCGTGCTTGCTGCCGGAGCAGGCGATGACCACGCCGTGGCAGTGCAGCCGGGCGCCGCCGCCGGGCGGTTGCAGCGCCACGGTCATTTCCGCCCACGGATTGAACGGCGTTGGGCTGCGGAACTCTATTCCGCTTTTGTGGACGACAACGGCATCGGCATACAGCTCCAGGCTTGCCTGCCGCGTTTCCACCGTCACTGGTTGTTCAAACGAACTGACACCAACGTATTTTTTTGCGCTCATAAAATCGTAACACACTAGCACGTTGTTGGAATCCGTCAAATTAGCCAAAGGCATTTATTACATGAGTTTTACCACTCAATGACCGCCGCGCCCCACGTCAGCCCGGCGCCGAAGACGATGAGCAGGAGCAGGTCGCCGCGCTGGATTTTTCCCGACGTGACGGCCTCGTCCAGCGCGATGGCCACCGCCGCCGCCGACGTGTTGCCGTAGCGGTTCACGTTGATGAACATCTGATCCGGCGTCGCGCCGAGGCGCTCGCCGACCGCGTCAATGATGCGGCGATTGGCCTGATGAGGTATGACACATTTGATCTGCGAAATGTTCAAATCGCACCGGCGCAGGACTTCCTGCGCGGCCGAGCACATCGCCTGCACGGCGTTTTTGAAGGTTTCCTTGCCGCTCATGTGCAGAAAATGCAATCGCCCATCCACCGATTCTTTTGAGGCTGGGCAGCGGCTGCCGCCGGCGGGCATGAACAGCAGGTTCGCCTTGCCGCCGTCAGCTCCCATCACCGCCGTCAGCAGGCCGTGCGAATTTTCCCGGTTCTGCAACACCGCCGCGCCCGCGCCGTCGCCGAACAGCACGCAGGTGTTGCGGTCCTTCCAGTCGGTGATGGCCGAAAGTTTTTCCGCGCCGATGACCAGCACGGTGTCGTAGGTGCGCGACATGATGAACTGCTGGCCGATTTCCAGGCCGTAAATGAAACCGGAGCACGCGGCCTCCAAATCGAACGCCGCCGCGTGTTTCGCGCCGATTTTCTGCTGGACGAAGCACGCGGTCGCCGGAAACGGCATGTCCGGCGTGATGGTGGCGACGATGATCAAATCAACCTGGCTGGCGGTGACGCCGGCCATTTTCAGCGCGCGCTGGGCGGCCTTTGCCGCCATGTCGGAGGTGAATTCGTCCTTTGCCGCCATGCGCCGCTCCTTAATGCCGGTGCGCGTGGTGATCCATTCGTCGGAGGTGTCCACCAGTTTTTCCAGGGCGGCGTTGGTCAAGACCTTCTCTGGCACATACGACCCGACGCCGGTGATGGAGCAGGTGCGGCCTTGAAAGTTAAACTTGGCGCGCGGATTTTTGAATTTGGGGCTCATGCGGGGATGGAAACTTCCGCAGCGGCGAGCTTTTCGTTCGCGCGGGCGATTTCAGCGGCGATGATCTGGTTGACCTGATGTTGCACGGCTTCGGCGGTGATGCGGAGCGCGCTGGCGACGGCGCGTTCGCGAGCGGAGGCGTGCGCCTTGAACACCATTCCGTTAAAGCCGAGCAGCGGCGCGCCTCCGTGGACTTCCGGGTCCATCCGGCGGCGGATTGTTTGAAAGGCACCCTTGGCCAAAAATGCGCCAATCTGCCGTTTTGTGTTGTGCATCAATTCGCGTTTCAGCATGGAAAACATCGCGACGGCGAGGCTTTCGCACGTCTTCAAGACGATGTTGCCGACGAAGCCGTCGCAAACGACGACGTCCACATGGTCCTTGAACAAATCATGTCCCTCGACGTTGCCGATGAAATTCAGATCCAGTTTCTGGCAGAGCTTGAAGGCCGCCAGGGTGAGTTCGTTGCCCTTGGAAGCCTCGGTGCCGATGCTCAAAATGCCGACGCGCGGTCGTTTGCGGCCCAGCACTTCGCGGGAATAAACACTGCCCATCACCGCGAATTGGGCAAGGTGGAGCGGCTTGCATTCGATGTTCGCGCCCGCGTCAAGCAGCACAAATTCATTTCCCTGCCGTGGAATGACCGTTGCAATGCAACCGCGATCCACACCGGGAATGCGTCCGACTTTGAACGTGGCCGCCGCGAACAGGCCGCCGGTGTTGCCGAGTGAAACCAGCGCGTCGGCCTTGCCTTCGCTAACCAGTTCAGCCGCGCGGGCGATGGAAGAATCCTTTTTCTTGCGGAGCGCCACAGCCGGTTTGTCGTCCATTTCAACGACTTCGCTGGCATGAATGACGCGCACACGATGGTCGCGAAAGCCGCGGGCGGGCAGCGCGGCGTGGATTTCGGCCTGATGGCCTACGAGAAAAACGGCGGAAATGTTTTTGTTGTCCTCCAGGGCTTTTTTGACCCCGGCAATGACAACGCCACACCCATGATCGCCGCCCATGACATCCACTGCAATTCGCATAGGTGAATGACGCGGAATGTTTCCGCGAACTGACAGAAAATCAGGCGCCCGCCGTGACGGTCAGGACCTGGCGGCCCTTGTAAAAGCCGCACGCCGGGCAGACCCGGTGCGGAATGGCCGGCTCGCCGCATTGCGGGCATTTGCCCAGTTGCGGCAGTTTCAGCACGCTGTTGTAAGCGCGGCGCATTTTCTGCCGGCTCGTTGACGGTTTTCTTTTAGGAACGCCCATAATTCAAATCACAATTTCAGTTTGTCCAGTTCAGCCCAGGCGGCGGACTCTGATTTGTCCCTGCCGCCGGTTTTTTGGGCCTGGTTTTTTTTCAATCCGCCGCAATCCGGTTTGCACAGGGGATGCTGCGGAAACCCGAGGAGAATATCTTCCCGAACAAACGGAGTCAAGTCCACGCAATCGTTGTTTACAGACACCTTTTCCTCGCCCGTCAGCGGCAAATGGCACGCCCAATTCTCCAAAACCAGCTTGTGCTTGAACGATTTCAGGCAGCGGACGCACTGGCAGTCCAAAATCAACTCCAACGAGCCAGTCACGAGCAGCGCATCGTCCAATTTTTCAACAGCCAAATCGTAGCACAGCGGCTGTTCCGCGCGAATCATCTCGTCGTGCAGATCGAAATCCAGGCCGGCGGCGGACAGCTCGCCTTCCAGACGGATTTCGTGCGTTTCGAGATGGCGAAGATTGACCAAAAGCATAATTCAGAGTTTGAGTTTTGAACTGCCGAAACCGTTCAACAAAAAACGGGGCTCAAAACTTTCTGCGCGGCTTCATTTTCTTTATCAGGGCGGTTTTCACGTGCGGTGGCACAAACGAACTGACGTCGCCGCCCAGCGCCGCGATTTCCTTCACCATGCGCGAGCTTAAAAAGGTGTAGGTGTCCTTCGGCATCATGAAGATGGTCTCGAATTGGTCGTTCAACTTGCGGTTCATCAACGCGAGCTGGAATTCAAATTCAAAGTCCGAGACGGCGCGCAGCCCGCGCACGACCGCCTGCGCCTTCTGGCGCGCGACGTATTCGATGAGCAGGCAGTTGAAACTGTCGGCCTCGACATGCGGCAGGTGGCTGATCGCGGCTTTCACCAGCGCCAGCCGTTCGGCCAGCGTGAACAACGGGTGCTTGGAGTCGTTTTTGGCAACGTCCACGACGACGCGGTCGAACAATTTGGCCGCGCGCTCGATCACGTCCAAGTGGCCGTTGGTCAGCGGGTCGAAACTGCCGGGATAAATCGCTGTGCGCATGGCTGTAATCTAGAATTAAACAGGCGAAATCAAAACTCAAAATTTCAGATCAATTGCTCTCGCGCTGGATGATGCCCGTGAACGATGTCCCCTCGCCGGGCTTGGTTGAAGAGAAAAGTTCCTCGTCGAACGGCGACGCGCCGGGCGGGCGCCATGGGACTTCGTAAACTATTACCGCTCTACTGATCCCTTTAATGTTGGTCAACGGCGGTATGGAGATGCACGTCGCCGCCAGTTCTGGGTCGTCTTGCAGCAAACGTTTGTAAGTTGCCTCGCCGATATAGATACGGCTGCGGCCAGAAGCCGATTCGAGCCGGCTGGCGAGATTCACCTCGCGGCCAAAAACGGTGTAATTCAAAAGGTGTTCGTTGGAACCCATCAAGCCGACGGTGGCCATGCCGGTGTTGATGCCGCTGCCGAGCGTCAGGATGGCCAGCCTGGGCTTGGGCGGCGCGTCGCCGTGGGCCATGAATGTGGTTTCCAGCTCGCGTTTCTGGTTTTCCTCGACGCGTTTCAAATTCAATTCATAAATCGTCCGCTGGGCGTCAATCGCCGCGCGCACGCAGGCGGCAGCGTGCTTTTTGTTCGGAAGCGGCGCGTTCCAAAACGCCATCGCGCAATCGCCGATGTATTTGTCGAGCGTGCCGCCGTGTTTTTTGATCGAGTCGGCGACGGCGCCCAGATAAAGATTCACGGTGGCGAGCGTTTCGCGCGCCTCTTCGTTGATGGCGGCCTCGGCCTCCGCGCCGGCGAGTTTGTGCTCGCGGATGAATTCCAGCACCTTCGCCTGGCTCTCGTCGGTGAACTGGGTGAAACCGCGCACGTCGGAGAACCAAACCGTGATTTCCTGGCACCCGCCGCCCAGCGAAAGTTTTTCCACCTGGAGCAATTCATTGACGACATCGGGCGAGACGATCCGGGAAAAGACGGATTTGACATGGCGTTTCTGGTTTTCCTCAAACATGACGCGGTAGGCGACCAGCATCAAATGCTCCATCAACATCGCGCCGCCAATCGGAAAAACCAGCGGCAGCCAGAAACGGAATTTCACGAAGGC
>Ga0302320_10020561_pt1 | contig 13161 bp, 8 predicted proteins | sample Bog_T0_3_FD_202130 | JGI IMG/M metagenome (GOLD analysis project Ga0302320, IMG submission 202130) | Peat permafrost microbial communities from Stordalen Mire near Abisko, Sweden - Bog_T0_3 | ecosystem: Environmental > Terrestrial > Soil > Wetlands > Peat | place: Sweden: Abisko, Stordalen Mire...
TGGCGCAACTGCTGGTGCAGGGCACCAACTTCCTGAACTTCATGGGCAAGTACATCTACGTGGCGGACGGCAAGTCCGGCTTTGCCGCTGTGCCTGTCGCGGAGAGCACCGAGCCACCCGCGGTAATGGGATCGGACCTGCAGCACCTCGCGTACCCCACCGACTACGAAAAATTTGTCGCCAAGGGCAGGGAACTCAAGACCGGTTATACGCACGGCAATGGCGACGTGCTGGACGTCCAACTGCGTGGTGAGTACCTTTACGCCGCCATGGGCGCGGGCGGCTTCCGCGTCTTCGACGTCGCCAATGTGGACGTGAAGGACGTCTCGCAGCGCGTGATCACCGCGCCCGTCTCGCCGCTCGGCCAGCGCTTCTACCTGAAGACGAAATTCGCCACCGCCGTCGCCTCGCCCTCCACACTGGCGCTGGACCCGCTCCGCACGCCAATCAAAGAGAACGAAGAGCAATCGATTGCTCCGCTCTACGCCTTCCTCTACATCAGCGACAAGTACGAGGGCCTCATCGTCGTCGGAGACGCGAAGACAGGCGTCGGCACGCTGCTGGACGGCAACCCGCGCAACAACTTCCTCCAGCGCGCGACGACCTTCAACCCCGAGGGCAAGCTCAACGGTGCGCGCCGCATCACCATCGCGGGGACCTACGCCTACATCCTCTGCGACCGCGGCCTCGAAGTCGTGGACCTCGCCGACCCGCTGCATCCGAAGATCACCAGCGAGATCGCCGCTCCGGAGCTCGTCGCGCCCACCGGCATCGCCGTCCAGTTCCGCTACGCCTTCATCACCGACCACGAGGGCCTGAAGGTCTTCGATCTCACTCGCCTCGACGCGCCGCGCCGCGTGGGTGCGACGCTGCCCATCGCGGACGCCCGCAACGTCTACATCGCTCGCACCTACGCCTACGTCTCCGCCGGCGCGAACGGCATCGCCATCGTTGATGTGGAGACGCCCGCGCAGCCCAAGCTCGACCAGATCTTCAACGCCGGCGGCGCTCTCAATGATGTGAACGATCTCAAGATCGGCATGGTCAGCTCCAGCCAGTTCGCCTTCGTCGCGGACGGCAAAAACGGCATGAGGATCATCCAACTTTTCTCGCCCAAATCGACGCACGAGTTCTACGGCTTCAGCCCGCAGCCGGTGCCGCAACTCATCGCGACGTGGAAGAGCTCAACGCCCACGCTGGCGATCTCGAAGGGCGTTGATCGCGATCGAGCTGTAGACGAAAGCGGCAACCAGCTCTCCGTCTTCGGCCGCCGCGGCGCGCGCCCACTCAACGCCGCGGAGATGCAGCGCATGTACCTCCGCGCCGGTGAACTCTACACCGTCACCGATGCGCCACCGTCACCACCGCAATAACTGGCGAACTGGCAACTGGCAGACTGGAATCTGACGCGAAGCGCCTTAGCGCCCTTTGCGGAAACCTTCGCGACCTTTGTGTGAGCACTCCTCGCTCTTATTGCCGCAGCATCTGCGTCAGGCTCAGCCCCTTCGTCGTCAGCCCAGCCTGCTCCGGCCCGTGATAGACGTGGCACAGGAAGCAGCCGCTTTCGGCGTGCCCGGCAGCGACAGCCGGCCCCTGCGGGCTCGACCGCCCATCGTGGCAGCGTCTGCAGGTCCTGATGGAGGGCATCATCGCCTCATGCTCGCTTGCGCTGGTGAGCGCCTGTGTGTGGCACTCCGCGCAGGCCACAGCCTGGTGCGCTGGATGGCTGAATACCGCGGACGATAACCACTTCTGCGGCTCCTTCACCGGCGCGAAGACCGGCAGCCCCATCGTCGCGCTGTTGTAAGCGATGCTGCCGTCCGCAGCCTTATGGCACAGCCCGCACTTCTCGCGCCACAGGATGGTGTCCGCACGCGCGATGCGGTTGGCGATCCACTCCGACTGCGTGTGCGGCGGCGGCATCTTCACTTGCCCGGGCAGCAGCGGCTCGTTCGGCCAGCTGCGAATCTCCGCGCTCACCACCTGCGGATGAGTCTGCGCAAAGTCCGTCAGACTCTTCGTCACGAACGCCGCATCGTCCTCCACCTTGCCATGCGGCGCCTCGGCCTGGAGGTGACCGTCGAACTGGAGAGTGTGGCAACTGCGGCAACTGCGCTCGAAAGTAACCGGCGCAAAGCTCCTGCCGTGCCGCCCTTCGGCGTTGAGCGTGGCGATGTGACAGGTCACACACTCCAGCGTCACCGGCCCGGTCGGCCCCTTCAGCCCGGCCTTCATGTGCTCGGCATGGTTGAAGACCAGCGCCGTGGCCGCGCGCTTGTCGCTGTCGCTGGCCTGGCGCAGCGGCTCAAACTCCGGGTGGTTGGTCGCGAACGAACTCACGCTCCCGGCAACGTGCGACACACCTGCGTGTGACTGCAACTGCGCATGGCATTGCGTGCAACTGCTGTCGGCGACCGCGGCCAGGTGCATCGCGCCGATGTGCTCCGTATGGCACGAGCCGCAGGTGGGCGTCTCCTTCGTCTCCATCGGATGGTGCGCCGGCGCCACGTGGCACTGCAGGCACGCTGAGTCCGGCACCCGCTTGCGCATCCCAAAACTCGGCGTCCAGCCTGTTGCCTCCACCACCGGCACGTGGCACAGCTCGCAACGCGTCCCGAAGACCGCGTGCGAGTTCGACATCGGCCCCGCCGAAAGCGCCTGCGAACCGTGCAGAAACTCGCTGCCACCAAACCACAGCACCGCCGCAATCAGAGCCGCGCCGGCGAGCCACCACTGCCACGCGCGCAGCGGCGACAGCCGCTTGAAGTAGTTCAAGTCGTGTCGCCGTGCAACGAGTTTGGTGGTGCGTTCGCGGATGGACATGGTCAGTAGCTCAGCGCTCCAATAGCGTGAATTACGGCCAGCAGGATCAGCGCCGCCGAAAACGGCAGATGCACCAGCAGCCAGCCATGCAGCAGCCGGTGCAGCCGCGCCTGCTGATCGAGCTGACGCTTCTCCTCGCAGATCTCCTCGATGGCGGAGATCGGCTCCCACGCCGGCTGCGGAAATTCGCGGCGAAAGTTGTCGAACTGCTCGCGCGCCCACTCGCGGTTGCCCAGCTCGTTCTTGCGCGCGCCCTCCTGCGCCAGATACGGCGTCACCGCCTCGGCAAAAAACTTGTCGAACCCCGTGGTTTCCACCTCCATCGTGGGAATGTCGAGCAGCGTATCGACGACGGTAGCGCCCGGGCCTGTAGCCGGGGCCAACCGCTGCGTCACATCGACGGCGCGCACCGCGGCCTCCGCCGCAAGCTGCTTGCGAATCACCGGAATCTGGTCGTAGATGGTCTCAAACGGCACCTCGCGGAAGATCTTTGTGGGCAGCGTGTGTTGCATCCACGCGCCGGCGATGCCGCTGACCACCACGATGATCGTCAGCCACATAAGCACCGCGGTTAGCACGCCGCGCGCGTGGAACGCCGAGTGGAACAGCACCATCGGCAGTGCCAAAAAGCCCAGCCACAGGTGCGCGCGCATCCATATCTTCGTCCTGCCGATGCGCCAGATCGGGAAGCGCTTGCGCAGGCTCAGCAGCGCGGCGAACAGCATCAGCCCCAGGGCAACAGACCCGAACATCAGCCCGATGCCCGTGCCTCCGCCCGGCACCGGAGTGCGCAGCGCATAGGGCACATAGACCAGCGCGCCCAGCGCAATCGCGGCGAGCGTGACGATCATCCACGGCTTATGTGTGCTGTCGATGCGCATCAGCGGTTCTTGCCGACGAAGGCCGCCTCCTGGTCAAGATCCACTCCCAACACCTGCGCGAAGAACTCGTTAGGCTTCACGCGGTGCGCTGCATCGTGCGGACAGGCATACACGCAGCTCGGCTCGGCGAGATCGTGGCACAGATCGCAGCTGGTCGCTTTGCGCACCTTGCCGCTATTGCTGGAGTCCTTGTCGGTCTGCACGCTCTGCAGCGCGCTGGCATTGCCGTCGTGGTCAAACTCATGCACCGTGATGTTGCCGTAGGGGCAATTGGACGCGCACAGGCCGCAGCCCACGCACCAGTCCTCGATGATGACCTCCAGCGAGTTCCGCCGCCGGATCGACCCTACTGGGCAGCCGATCATGCAGCGAGGATCGCGGCACTGCCGGCAGCTGGTCGCCACCAGGTAGTTCTCAAAGCGCACGCCGTCGCGCAGCAGCCGGGTCACGCCGTCGTGGGCGTCGGCGCAGGCCTTCACGCACTGGTCGCAACGGGTACATTTTTCCAGATCGAGCACCAGCAGACTCTGCGCATCCATCAGCCCCTGCTCCAGGAACTGTCCCAGCGGAAGGTTCTCCGAGTGGGCGCCGGCGCTGCGCTGATGCAGCAGGTTCTCCCGCGCGCGCTGTTCGGCGGTGTGCTCAATATGCGCGCGCACCTCGGGAAAGCGGGCCAGCATCTCATGAAAGTCCGGCGCCAGAATGCGCACCACCTCCACGTGGTCCAGCGCCACGCAGGTCGCGGTGCGCACGCCGCCCTGCAGCAGTCCCATCTCGCCGAAGTAGCCGCCGCGCGGCAGGTAGGCCAGCACCAGGTCCTCGTCGCCGCGCCGCTGCGAGACCTTCACAAACCCGATGCGCACCAGATAGAACGCATCGGCAGCCTCGCCCTCCGTGCAGATCACCTGGCCGGGCGCATAGCGCACCAGCTCCACGCGGTCGCGCAGCAGGTCGACGAAGTCCTCGCTGACGGTGGCAAAGATGGGCACGCTGCGCAGGTGGGTGCCTAGCGCTCGGCCGCGATAGTTGGCTTCCAGTTGCGCGCGGAAGGTCTTGTTCTTCTGCATCACATCCAGCACGTTGCGCAGCATCTCTAGCATCACGCAGTCGGTCCTGGCGCGTACCGTCGCGGAGCGCGGATAGAAGCTCATGCAGGTCATCTCGCCGAACAGGTCGCCGGCGTGCAGTTGCGCGATGGGATTGTCGTATGGCAGGTCGACTGGCGCGTCGATGCGGATGTGGGTCGGCGTCGCACGCTCCTCCTCGCGCGGCTGCCGCGATTTTGGCGCCAGCATGGAACGCATCTTGGTGAACAGTCCATGCGCCGCCTGCTGCGTGGCCACATGCTCGCGCGGCGTGCCGATAAACACATCCGCCTCGCCGTCGAGGATGTAGAACGCAGTCGAACCGTTGTCGCCCTCGCGCACGATGGTCTCACCCGCGCGGAACGTCCGCTTCACCACCGATCCGGTGTTCAACTCCAGGAACGTTCCCGAGACACCCTTGAAGACCGGCAGCGCCAGCAGCTCCTCGGTCTCCACGTTGTACACATTGGGCGTGTCCTCGGGATACAGCCGTCCTTCGCCGAGCACGCGCTTGTTGGTCAGCGCTCCGGTGGGGCAGCTCACCATGCACTCACCGCAGCTCACGCAGCTGGAGTTGCCCATCGGCTGGTTGTCGTCAAAGCCGATGGTCGTAAAGTAGCCCTTGCCCTGCCTGGCGATCACATAGTTGTGGCGGATCTCCGAGCATCCGCGGATGCAGCGGTCGCACAGGATGCACGCGGAGAAGTCCACATGGATGGACGGCGAGGTGTCATCCGCCGCCAGCACCGGCACTGCACGCTTGGCGAAGCGCGTGCTGGTCACACCCGCGGCCGCTGCCTGTGTCTCCAGCTCGCAGTCGCCGCTCTGTTGCTGGCGCAGGCACGGCGACGGATGGTCGCTCAGCATCAGCTCATACAAGGTCTTGCGCGACTGTACGATCGGCTCGGTGTCGGTCTTGACCACCATGCCCGGCTCACCCTTGAAGATGCACGCCGCCTGCAGCGCACGCTCACCCACATCCACCACACAGATGCGGCATACCGCCACCGGCGCCTGGTTCTGCTGATGGCACAGTGTGGGGATGGTTATGCCGGCAATCCGCGCGGCGTCAAAGACCGTGGTCCCGTGCGGGACGGTGACCTCGACACCGTCGACGGTCAGGGTCATCAGCTCGTCGTGCGTGCCTGCGGCGTGCTCGCTCATCGCGCCTCGCCTCCAAAGCAGATACCCGCCCGGCAGAAGCGGTCTTCGATGTGCTCCTTCATCACGTCCGGAAAGTGCTTCATCACTGACTGGATGGGCGCGGGCGCGATCTGCCCCAGACCGCAGATGCTGGTCTGGCGCAGCACCTGCGACAGGTCTTTGAGCATCGCCATATCGCCGGGGCCGACCTCGCCGCGTGTCCAGTTCTCCAGCAGGTCCACCAGCTTCTGCGTCCCAATCCGGCAGGGGGAGCACTTGCCGCAGGACTCGTTGCGATAAAACCGCACGGACACCAGCGCCATGTCCAGCATGCAAGCGTTGTCCGCGCACACCACTACCGCGCCGGAGCCCAGCATGGAGCCCGCCGCCTTCACCTTGTCCCAGTCCAGCGGCAGATCCAGCATGGACGCCGGCAGGTACCCCGACGACGGCCCCGATGGCGCAAACCCGATGACCTCGTGTCCCGGCGGCGGCCCGCCCGCGTACTCGTAGATCAGCTCGCGGTAGCTGATGCCCATCGGTACCTCAAAGATGGCCGGGTTCACCACATGCCCGGTCACGCCCACGAACTTGATCCCCACGCAGTCTTTGCCGATGCCCTTGTACCACTCGCAGCCTTTGCCCAGGATGGTGATGGCGTGGGTGAAGGTCTCCACGTTGTTCAGCGCGGTGGGTGAGTTCCACAGCCCGGAGTTGACCGTTCTTGGCGGTTTGTTGCGCGGCTCCGATCGGTGGCCCTCGATGGCCTCCATCAGCGCGGTCTCCTCGCCGCAGATGTACCCGCCGGGCGAGACGAAGACCTCCATGTCGAAGTCGATGCCGCTGCCCAGCAGGTTGGTTCCCAGCAGCCCCAGCGAGCGCGCATAGGCCAGCTCCTCGCGCAGGATCTCCGCCTGCAGCTCGTACTCATGCCGGATGTAGAGGTAGCCATACTTCGCGCCCACAATCGCCGCGCAGACCATCATGCCCTCAATCACCATATGCGGCAGGTACTGCAGGATGAAGCGGTCCTTGATGGTTCCGGGCTCGCTCTCGTCGGCATTGCAGACCACGAACTTGCGTTCGCCGCGCGACTTCTTGCAGCCCTCCCACTTGATGTAGGTTGGAAACCCCGCGCCGCCCATGCCCCGCAGCTCGCCTTCCTTCAACTTGAGCAGCATCTCGTCAATGTTCTTCTTGGTCAGCAGCTCGCGGATGATCCCGTAGCGGTCTTCCTTGCTGCCATAGGGGTTGCACTGGATGGTCACGCCGCGCTCCTCGGGACTGCGCGGCGGCGCGCTGTGCGGAATCGGCGAGCCATGTTCGGCATCGCGCACCGCGATCTCGCGGTCGATCAGCTGCATGGCGTCGCCCAGTGAGACCTTCTCGTAGTAGCGGTCGTTCAGCGTCAGCACCGGGGCGTGGTCGCAGCGGCCCACGCAGCTGATGTCGCGCACCCGCACCACGTTAGGAAGGTGCGCGTACTTGGCCTCCAGCTGGGCCTTCAGGGTGTGGGCCTTGTACAGGTGGCAGGTCATGTCGTCGCACACCCGAACGTCCACCGGTACCGGCGCCTTGAGCCGGAAGTGCGGATAGAAGCTGGCCACGGTATGCACGTCGCGAACATGCACGCCGCGGCGCTCAGCGATGCGTTCGATCTCCCGCGCCGGAACGTAGCCCTGCGCGTCCTGCACGTGGCGGAGGTCCTCGAAGACCCCGGTGGGGCCGCCGTTGGCGCTCGCGATGGTCGTCAGCACTGGGGCTTCCATGGGGACCGGCACGCTCGTAATGGAATGGGAATCTCTGGCAACACTGTACATCGATATCCGCAAGGCTGTTCCGCAAATTTGGTTTGCAATCGGTGCCACGGCGGAATATAACAGCAGCAAATATTACGACACATCGTCCAAGGCAGGGGAACGCGTGTTGCAGCACAGACTAGGCCATGCGGGACTCAGCGCTCTGGCGCTCGCGGCGTTGGCGGCCGCGCTGCCTGCGGCTGCGCAGGCTTCCGCTGACGGACATCTCCGGGTACTGCTGCGCACCGCCTATACCGGCCAAATGCACGCCGACCTGCCGCCTGGCGGCGCCAAGTACGTCGGCCCGGGTTCGTGCTCCGCGGTCGCCTGCCACGGCGGCATCCAGCCCCGCAGCGTCACCAAGGTGATGCAGAACGAGTACAGCACCTGGGTCACCTCAGACAAGCATGCCCAGGCCTATGCCTCCCTTACCGGCTCTCTCGGCCGCCAGATCGCCACCACGCTCAAGATCGGCCCGGCGGATAAGGCCCAGCGCTGCCTCGTCTGCCACGCGCTCAGTGTGGGCGCGGCGCTGCGTGCCCGCGACTTCGATGTGAATGAGGGCGTCAGTTGCGAGAGCTGCCACGGCCCTGCGTCACAGTGGCTGGGCCCGCACATCCAGGCCAACGCACTGCATGCCAAGATGGTCGAGCTCGGCCTCTACGACAACAAGAACCTCGCCCTGCGCACGGAACGCTGCCTCACCTGCCACCTCGGCGCTCCCGGCATGTCGGTGGACCACGAGCTCATCGCCGCCGGCCACCCCGACCTTACCTTTGAACTGGACTCCTTCTCCGCGGTCGAGCCGCCCCACTGGATAGAGAAGAACTCCGAGGGCCAGCCCTCCACCGACCCGCTCTTCGGCACACGCGCCTGGGCCATCGGCCAGGCCGTGCAGTTGCGCGAGAGCCTGTTGCGCGTCGAGCGCCACGCCAAATCCGGCCCCTGGCCTGAGTTCAGCGAGATGGACTGCATCGCCTGTCACCACTCCCTCACCGGCCCGCTGAGCTGGCGGCAGAAGACCGGCTTCCCCGGCCACCGCGCCGGCGACCCGCCCTACAACCTGGCGCGCTACGCGTTGTTCAAACACTTTGCCGCCGAGGTCGACCCCAACCTCAACAACGAACTCGCCGCCTCCACTGCCCGCGTCAGCGCGCTGGTCACCAGCATGAGCCCCGACCGTGCCGCGGTCGAGTCCGCTGCGAACCGCGCCGCCGAGCAAGCCGCCCGCATGACCGTCGAGATCGAGCGCGCCGCCTACGACCGCGCCCGCACGGAGCGCCTGCTGCGCGCCATCTCTGCGGATGCCGAGACCATCTCGCTCGACGGCGAGCGCACCGCCGAGCAGGCCACCATGACCATTGACTCGCTCTACATCGCCGACGCCAAGGCCGGTGCCACCAACCCCGCCACCCGCTCCGCCATCGACGGCCTCTTCAAGCTCGTGAACAACCCCTCGGCCTACAACGCCCCCCAGTTCGCCGCGCAGATGCACCGCGTACACGACTCCCTGCGCTAGCCGCAAGCGTTTCGCCGGCTGGCTTAGCCGCAGAGCTACTTCACCGGCTCCATCTCCACGCCGATCTCCAGAACCCTTGTGCTGCCTGGGATATCCAGCACTCCCAGAGCCAGCGGCTTGCCCGGCATCAGCGTCACCACGCCCTCCAGCACCGTCTGCCGCACCAGCGGGTCCTGCAGGCCGACGCTGGACTTTTCCTCCGAGATGCTGGACTGCTCGACCTTCGACTTCAACTGCGCACCCTCGCCGAACTCCGTCAGCGTGGCCGCGAAGTTCGTTCCCACATCGAGGTACGTGAACTGCTGCTCCTGGGTCGCTATGTCTTCCTTGTAGGTCCCTGTCATGACCGGCACCTTGCTCCCGTTCTTAAGGGAGGTGTACTGCCCGGAGACCACGACCATCGAGAAGTGCCGCGTGCTGACCGTCTTCGCGCCGTCCCTTTCGGTCAGTGTGTAGGTCAATCGCCATGACTTGCGCGGGCGGTCCAGATCCGCGAGGAGCTTCTCCGCCAGAGCGAAGTCCGCTGGGGTTGCGCGCATGACGATCGCATTCTGGCTGGCGACGAGGTAGATCTTCGTCGAAGGGTCAATCGCATTGCGCAATGCGACCAGTATCTCGTTGGCATCAGCCTGCTGTGCGGCGTTCTTCAGATAGAACGTCTTCATCGCGCGGTCGTCTTCCGGCCGCTTGTTCGCCAGCGCCTGCGCCCACATAGGCGCTGCCAGCAATACCGCAAGGGCGGCAAAACCCGCCCGCCTCAGCATCACACCTCTGCTCTTGTTCCACATTCGTCTGCCTCCCGAAGTTGTCGTACATCAAGCGTCCGCCGCGCCTTCATTCAGGCGTTTTGTCTGGATGGCATTTGGACGCACCGAATCCACGAATGTCCGGCTGCGATGAAAGATTTCCCGTAACCACATCCGAATTCCATCCGCGATGCTCTAAGCTCATCTGCGGACACGAAAGAGGTCTGACGATGACTTACAAACTGTGGCGTGCCGCACTCGCCCTCGTTCTGCCGCTGATGGCAGCGGCCCAAAGCACGCCGCCGCCGAACCAGCCCGCGCCGCCGACAACCAAACCCGTGCCCGCGCCTACGCGCGCATCTCTCGCCGGCGACTACGACGGCGGACAGATGGAGGTCGGCGCGGAGCTCGCGCTGCTCCCAGATGGCCACTTCCGCTATGAGCTGGCCTACGGCGCGCTGGATGAGTCCGCCTCCGGCACCTGGGAGGTCAAGGACGGCGCGGTCTTCCTCACCACCGTCCCTGCGGTCGTTCCGCCGCACTTCGCCGTGCTCAGCGACAAGCCCGATCCCCGCGGCGGCCTCTGGATCACCCTCAGTAACGGCGCGGTCATGGAGGGGCTTGTGCAGACCGTCTACCTGCTCTACAGCGACGCCCCGCCCAGCAACGAAAACCCGCCCGCGGTCGCCGAGGTCGCCGCCGATGGCCACGTCCCGCTGCCCAACAATCGCATGCCCCGCGCCATCATCCTCGAGATCCCCGTCGTCCCCATCATTGACAAGCCCATCCCCATCACCGGCACAGGCGGCCACCATCTGACCGTGCGCTTCGAGCCCAACGGCATCGGCAAGGCAGACTTCCGCGCCCAGCGCCTCGACGTCAAAGACGGCGTCCTCGTCATGACTCGCCCCGACCTCCAGCTGCAACTGCACTTCAAACTCGTCAAGAGCCTGAAGCCGGCCGCTCCCTAGAGGGCGTTGGGATCCATGAGCCCTGCTATCCGTGGCGCAGCGGACTGTCCGGCGGCGTCGTGGAGGCGTACTGCAACGCACCGCTTCCGTCTGGCGTGAATGTCTCCGTCAGCAGCAGGTTGTTCTTCACGATGTCGTGGTACTCGATAGTCAGCTTCGGCCCCTCAAACAGCAGCACCGCATGGCCGTTGTATCCCACCCGGGTCTTCGGGTCCTGCGCGTCGATATCGTGCGTCCGAGGGTCGTAGTAGCGAATGGTGGGCTCGGGCTGCTTCAGTGTGCTCACCTCAACCGGCATCCCGGAGTGGCCCACGCAACGCGGGTACACCTGCAGGGACTCCGCGATGGTCTGCTCCTCGTAGACCGTCAGGCGGTGCTCGTGCCCATAGAGCCACACGAACTGCCGTCCGTTCAGAGATCCCAGTCCGGCCAGTTGCTGGGCAGGCTTCTGGAAGGCAAAGTCGAAGGAGCTGACCGGCTGATGGTGCGTCAGCAGCAGCACCGGCTTGGAACCGCTGCCCTTGGCCTCCAGCGTCTGGAAGGTCTTGCGCAGCCAGACCAGCATCTTCGGGTCAAACCGTGCGTCGATATTGAGGCACGCGATGCGATTGATTAGCGGAATCGACACAAACAGCGGCACCCCGCCGGAGTGGTAGCCGGTATCCAGCCCCAGCACCACCCAGTGCTCTGCCTCCAGGCAGAAGTAGCTGGCGCTCTGCGGGTCCGTCACCGTCGCTCCGCCCAACAGGCCAAGGTGGGGAAGGAACTCCTCGTAGTAGCCCTGCCCGCCGGAGTACATCTCGTGGTTTCCCATCACCGCAAAGCTGCCCAGCGATCCCTTCGGCCACGTCACGCCGGTGTAGTTCGGCGTGGCCTCCCCCAGGCAGTTCTCGTCCACCTCGTTGGCCTGCCCCATGTAGTACACATCGCCCAGGTGCAGCGTGTAGTGCGGCGAGCAGGCCTGCATATTGTCCGCGACCGTCTCGGCCTCCAGCGTGCCGGTGCCCCAGTCGCCTGCCAGTGCGACGCGCAGCGTGCCCTCGCCCGGCGGAGCCGCGATGGCAAAGATCCCCGTCTTGCCCGCGGGATAGCTTTGATACGCCGCGTTCTTGTGGATGAAGTCGTGCAGGTAAGGCCCAATCCACTTCCAGAACTCCAGAAACGCCAGCAGCCGCGGATACTTCGAGTCCGGAGGGGCCTGCGAGGCGATCTGCTGTATGCGGGACATCCAGGTGCTGCGCCCGAAGAAAGGGACGTTGCTCAGCTTCGCCACATGCCGGGACTTGTGCCCCGTCGCGCGCGACCGTGGAGGGCTGGAAAGGTTGACGGGCGTTGCTGGAAGTTCTGCCAAGGTGACCACTCCCTTTCACTGCCGGAGGCACATGCCGGCAAAGGACTCTGGATGGGTGGGAGAACGCGGCCCGCACCCAATGTACAACAAGAATCGCCGAATGCCCCATGTCTGGGGTTATGAGCTTGTGCCAATGGAGGCTTCGTTAAGGGCACGGCTTCTAAGCCTGTCCTGAGCGAAGTCGAAGGATGCCGTAAAGCTCACCCCTAACGAACGTCGGCTTTAGCCGCTGAGGTACGCTTTTCAGCGTTGCGGCGACTACATTCGGAGCTACAATTCCTCCCTATCCGGGCCATGTATGCAAATTGTCTGCTGGGCATCGCCGCTCTACGCTGCGGTGTCGGATCGAGTGCCTGCCCCATGAAGACCTACCCGCACACCCGCAGAGATCTTCCGCTCAAGCGTTGGAGCCTGCGCAAGAGGATCGTTCTCTCTATCGCCGCAGTGGTTGTCGCGCTTGGAGTGATCTGGACCATCTGGAAGCACTCCGTAATCGGCGGTTGGGTCACTGGACCGTATTTGGCAATTACCTCCTGGTCGACGGAGCACTCCCGTCTCGCCACCGGACTCTCCATCGCGGCAGCGATGATCGCTGCGGCACTCGCTCTCTGGAAGCTGCCCAAGTGGCAAGCAGCCCACTCACAGGGCATCAGCTCCAAAAACCGCTTTGATCGCGAGGACGACGCCAGAAAGACCCTTGCGCAGGTCATTGGCGACATCTTTGTGCTCGCCGGACTTTACTCCTCCATCCAGACCTTCAATCTGCAACAGCAAGGCGAACTCCTGCAACGCGAAGGCCAGATTACCGACCGGTACACCAAGGCCATCGATCAGCTGGGTGCG
>Ga0302320_10020562_pt1 | contig 13161 bp, 10 predicted proteins | sample Bog_T0_3_FD_202130 | JGI IMG/M metagenome (GOLD analysis project Ga0302320, IMG submission 202130) | Peat permafrost microbial communities from Stordalen Mire near Abisko, Sweden - Bog_T0_3 | ecosystem: Environmental > Terrestrial > Soil > Wetlands > Peat | place: Sweden: Abisko, Stordalen Mire...
CGTGCTGTCCGGCCTTTCCTGGGTACTGGCCTCCTACGCGTCGTCGCTGACCATGCTGTATCTCACCTATGGCCTGGTCGGCGGGCTCGGCACCGGCATCGTCTATGTCGGTGTGGTCGGCCAGATGGTCGGCTGGTTCCCCGACCGCCGAGGCTTTGCCGCGGGTGTCGTGGCCGCCGGCTATGGCATGGGCGCGATCGTCACCACCTTTCCGATCACCAACTCGCTGGCGGCGGTGGGCTACCAGATGACGCTGCTGCAATACGGGGCGGTCTTCGCCCTGATCGGCCTGCTCGCCGCCCTCGGTCTGAAGCCCGCCCCCACCTCGGTCAGCGAACCAAGCGATGTGCCAGGCACCTCGACGGCCGCAATGCTGCGGACACCGGTATTCTGGCTGATGTTCGTGATGATGACGCTGATGTCCACCTCCGGGCTGATGGTGACGTCGCAGATGGCCACCTTTGCCGCCGAATTCGGGATCACCAAGGCGGTCGTCTGGGGCCTCGCCGCGCTGCCATTGGCGCTTTCGATCGACCGTCTCACCAACGGGCTGACCCGTCCGTTCTTCGGCTGGGTGTCCGACCGGATCGGCCGCGAGAACACGATGTGCCTTGCCTTCGGCCTGGAGGGCGTGGCCATGGCGCTCTGGCTGGCGACACGCAGCGATCCGGTGCTGTTCGTGCTGCTGTCCGGACTGGTGTTCTTTGGCTGGGGGGAGATCTTTTCGCTGTTCCCGTCCACACTGACCGACACGTTCGGCACCCGCCATGCGACGCGCAACTACGGCTGCCTTTACATGGCGCAAGGAATCGGCGCGATCTTCGGTGGTCCGATGGCGTCTCTGCTGCACGAGGCGACCGGCACATGGACAACGGTGTTCGGCGCCGCGATCGCCGCCGACCTGCTGACGGCGGTGCTGGCGATCGCGGTCCTGAAGCCGTTGCGATCCCGCCACCGGCGGGCGCTTGGGTGATGTGGCGACAGGCGACCCACGGCAAAAACAAGCAGATTCGATTGCAGCCCTTCGGAGACAGCCGCCCTGTCTCCGAAGGTGAGTGCGTGCCGATTATGACACCGTGATCGCCGACGTCACCAAGGCACCCGAGGTGGCGCTGCCCGCACCCTGTGCCAGCATCCATAGATAGTAGATGCCGGCGGTGGCGGGTGCAGTGAGATACTGCCCCCAGCCGTTGGTCTGGCCGTCGGCCGCAGCCGCGATCAGCCCGGACGTTGGGATTGTCGTATTGCTTTGCGACCAGGCGAAGGCGGCGCCGGTGACGGCGGTCGGCGCAGCGACTGCAATCATTTGCACACCGCCACTCGGCGCCACATTCGTCGCATGGACCTGCGCGGCCGCAGCGGTCCAGCCGCCGGGCGCGACCGTGGCGCCCCAGGTCCTGCCAGTCATGATCGCCGACCACGCGCTGGGGCTGGACGCAGCATTCGTTGCCTGCACCTCGACGTCGATCGCGGTGCCGCCGCTCAGACCGGTGATGACATAGGGGCTGGCGACCGATGACACGGTCGTCCAGTTACCGGAACCAGAGGGTCCATAGCGCAGGTTGTATCCGGTCGCGGCCGCGTGGGTGCCGTCGGTCGCCGGCGCGGGCCAGATCACCGTGAGCTTGGTCACGGTCCCGTCGGGCGGCGGCGCCACGCTTGTCATCGTTGGCGCATTCGGCGCGTAGGGGCCGGCCGCAGCCGTGGCGAGGGTACGCGTCGCGGACCAGGCACTCGCACCAGCGGAGTTCGCACTCTGCACCTGCACGTCGTATGCCGCGCCGGCCGTCAGGCCCGACAAAGTGTAGGGGCTGGCGATGCCCGATACGATAGTCCAGGTGTTGGCGCCGGATGGGCTGGACCGCACGTTATAGGTGCCGGCGGCGCTGTGCGCGCCGTCGACCGTCGGGACGGCCCAGGTCACCGTGAGTGCACTGCCGGTTCCCTGAGCCAGCGTCGGTGCCGCGACGATGTTCGGGATATGGATCGTTGGCAGATGCATCGGCTGGACGAACGGTTGCGCGGCCTGGCCATGCAGCGGCTGCACCCATCGTGTCTGGGGCGGCGGCGCGCCGGGATGACCAAGGCTATGCACATCGGCGATGTGCGGGTTTCTCTGCAGGGCGGTAGGCGATTTCGGCATCTTGGTGCGGCTCCTGGTTTTCGTTGGGTGAATGGGAAGAACCCGGATTTCGGTCGCGTTCGACGACAGACGCCGTCGCGGAGCGGGGCCGATCACGGCGGACGGCGGCTCCTGACGTCGTGGCGCAACCGCGCGGTCGCCGCAGGTAGGTGCGCCGACCGGCGGAAGGAGCGTGGTCGCGCTGCGACGCACGCTCCGCCGTGGCGAGAGGTTAGGACACGGTGATCGCCGAGGTGACCAGGGCGCCGGTGGTGACACTGCCGGTGCCTTGCGCCAGCATCCACAGATAGTAGGTTCCGGCGGTGGCAGGTGCGCTGATATACTGACCCCAGCCATTCGTCGTGCCATCCGCGGCGGCGGCAAGCAGGCCCGTGGTGGGGATCGTCGTGTTGCTCTGCGACCACGCAAACGCGAAACCGGTGACTGCGGTCGGCGCTGCCGTTGCGATCGCCTGCACGCCGCCGTTCGGCGCGACGCTCGTGCCATGAACCTGCGCAGCCGCGGCGGTCCAGCCACCCGGCGCAACAGTTGCGCCCCAGGTCGTGCCTGTCTTGATACTCGACCAGGCGCTGGAGCCGACCGCGTTCGTCGCCTCGACCTCGACGTCGATCGCGGTTGCACCCGCCAGCCCAATGATGGCGTACGGGCTGGTGACCGAAGACACGGTTGTCCAGGTGCCCGAACCCGAGGGGCCGTAGCGCAGATTGTAGCCGGTCGGTGCGCCGTGGGTGGCGTCGGTCGCCGTGGCGGGCCAGGTAACCGTGAGCTTGCTGGCCGTGCCATCCACCGCGGGTGCCACACTGGCGATCGCCGGGATGTTCGGCGCATACGGGCCGGCGCCGGCTGACGTTGTCAGTGTGCTGGTTACCGACCACGCGCCTGTGCCGGCGGTGTTGGCACTCTGCACCTGCACGTCGTAGGCCGCGCCGGCGGTCAGGCCCGAAAGTGTATACGGGCTGACGACACCGGACACGACCGTCCATGTTCCGGCGCCCGAGGGGCTGGACCGCAGGTTGTAGCTGGTGGTGGCGGCATGCGTGCTATCCGCTGCCGGTGCGCTCCAGGTTACGGTGAGGTTGCTGCCGGAGCCTTGCGCCAGTGCTGCGGCCGCCACCGTATTGGGTGTGGCCGTCGCGGTGGTGAGGGTGGCGGTCGCCGACCACGCACTCGACCCCGCGCTGTTTGCGCTCTGCACCTGCACGTCGAACGCCGCACCGGCAATCAGGCCAGACAGGCTGTACGGGCTGGTGACACCCGACACGGTCGTCCATGTGCCGGCGCCGGACGGGCTGGATCGCAGATTGTAGCTGGTCGCAATGCTGTGCGAGCCATCGGCCGAAGGGGCGGTCCAGGAGACCGTGAGGTTGCTGCCGGTGCCCTGGGCCAGCGATGGCGTGGCGACGACATTCGGAATGTAAGGGGTGACCACGGCCGTCGTCAGCGTGCTGGTGGCTGACCAGGCACTCGTGCCGGCCGCGTTGCCGCTTTCCACCTCCACGTCGTACGCCGCGCCGGCGGTCAGGCCGGACAACGTGTAAGGGCTGGTGACGTTCGACACTGTCGTCCATGTCCCGGCGCCGGAGGGGCTGGATCGCACGTTGAAGCTGGTGGCGACACTGTGCGTGGCATCGACGGCCGGCGCCGTCCAGGTCACCGTGAGATTGCTGCCGGCGCCCTGGGCCAGCGCCGGGGCAGCAGCCACATTCGGGATGAACGGACCACCCAAACCCGTCGTCAATGTGCCGGTGGGTGACCACCCGCTGGTACCAGCGGCATTCGCACTTTGCACCTGCACGTCGTACGCGGCGCTGCCGGTCAGACCGGTCAGGGTGTAGGGGCTCGAGACGCCCGCAACGGCCGTCCACGTGTTGGCCCCGGACGGGCTGAACCGCAGATTATAACTGGTAGCGGCGCTCGCCGTACTGCTGGTCGCCGGCGCATACCACGTCACGGTCAGATTGCTGCCGGTGCCCTGAGCCAGCGATGGCGCGGCCGGCGTGTTCGGCGTGAACGGGCCGGCCGCGGCCGTGGTCAGCGTGTCCGTGGTCGACCAGGCACTCGTGCCCGCGGCGTTCACGCTCTGCACCTGCACGTCATATGCGGTGCCGGCGGCCAGGCCGGACAGGGTATAGGGGCTGGCGACACCCGTGACGCTCGCCCAGGTGCCGGTGCCCGAAACGGCGAACCGAAGATTGAACCTGGTGGCGGCGTCATGCGTGCTGTCAACCAGCGGGGCCGACCACGTCACGGTCAGGTTGCTGCCGGAACCCTGCGTGACCGACGGCGCGCTCGGCGGGTTCGCGATCTGGGGGGACGGTGTCGGGGTGGGTTGCGGCGTCGCGGTCGTCGCGGACGCCGGCTTAAGGGCGTGCATCGTGGCTGTGGGCCGGTTGGGCACGATGGGCGTGGGGCGGTAAATCGGCATTTTAAGACGCAAATCCTATTGTTGCAGCGTGCATGTGGTGGCTCGGATCGCGTTATCCAGTGTTAGATTAAATGTTAGCATAACTTTCTTTGATGGCTTGCGGATCGGCGATTATATAACTGGTAATTATTGCGAAATATGTGTCGTCCGGCGGGTTCCGTGTTATCCGCCAGATGGCCGGTCGGGCGCCGGTTAGTGCGCATCAGGCAGATTCTTCAAGGAAGAAGTTCCTGATATCCTACGTCTGGGTAGAGAAAGAGGTCTAACGGGCAAGTACGGCCTGCACGTCACCGTCGGCGCAGCCTTGGCTCAGACCGGCTTACATGCTGCGGTACCGGCCCACGTGGCCCCGCATTGCCCGGCCCACCTCAGCCATCGACCCCACCGGTCTTCCCGCGCTAAGAACCCGCCATGAACCCGTCCGATATCTACGCGCGCCTGCGCGAGACCGTCCTGGCCGCACTGGCACAAGTCGTCCCCGACCTGCCGCCGGAAACCGCCGCGCGGGTCGAGGTCACGCCGGCCCGAGACCCCGCCCATGGCGACATGGCAACCAACGCCGCGATGGTCTCCGCCAAGGCTGCGCGACAGGCACCCGCCAGGATCGCCGCCGCGCTGGTCCAGCACCTTGCGGGCGGCCCGGACATCGAGACCGCTGAAGCCGCCGGTCCGGGATTCGTCAATCTACGCCTGCGCCCCGACAGCTTCCGCGCGCTGCTTCCGCTGATCCTGCAGGCTGGCGCGAACTATGGCGACGCCACCACCGGCGCCGGGACCAAAATCAACGTCGAGTATGTCTCCGCCAATCCCACCGGCCCGATGCATATCGGCCACTGCCGCGGCGCCGTGGTCGGCGATGCCCTGGCCAACCTGCTGCACAAGGCCGGCTTCGAGGTCACCAAGGAATACTACGTCAATGACGCCGGGGCACAGGTCACTGCCCTCGCCTGGGCGGCGTACTGGCGCTACCTCCAGGCAATCGGCTCGCCGATGACCGAGGAAGAGTTCGCCAGCGAAGTTCCCGGTGGCCTGCAATATCGCGGCGACTATCTGATCGAGGTCGGCAACGCGCTCGCCGAGCGGTTCCAGGCCTCGCTGGCCACTCACAACCTTGGCATCGCCGCCCCCGAGTCCTGGCTGGATACGGTGAAAGACCTCACCATCGACGCCATGATGACCGAGGTCCGCGAAGACCTCCGTCTGCTCGGCGTCCAGCAGCACATCTACAGTTCCGAACGCGACTTGGTCGCCACCGGCGCCACCGACACCATTATCGAGAAGCTTCACGCCGATGGACTGATCTACGAAGGCGTGCTGGAACCGCCCAAGGGGAAAACGCCGGAGGACTGGGAACCGCGCCCGCAAACCCTGTTCCGCGCGACCGAGTTCGGCGACGACGTCGACCGGCCGCTGCGCAAGTCGGACGGATCGAACACCTACTTCGCCAATGACATCGCCTATCATGCCGACAAGATATCTCGCGGCTACGACGTGCTGATCGACGTGCTGGGTGCCGACCATGGCGGGTACGTCCCGCGCATGCGCGCCGCGGTGAACGCGCTCTCGGCCGGCAGCGTCAAGTTCGACGCCGTCCTGTGCCAGATCGTGCATATCGTGAAGGGCGGGCTGCCGGTGCGGATGTCCAAGCGCGCCGGCACGTACGTCACGCTGCGCGACCTGCTGGACGAAGTCGGCAAGGACGCCGTCCGTTTCACCATGCTGACCCGCAATGCCGACGCGCAGATGGAATTCGATCTCGATAAGGTCCTCGCCACCACGCGCGACAATCCGGTGTTCTACGTGCAGTACGCGCACGCCCGCTGCCGGTCCGTGCTGCGTGCTGCGGCCGAGATGTTCCCAGACCGGACGATCGACGAGGCAACCCTGGCAACCGTGGCGACCGGCAGCCTGAACGGCGAGCCGGAGTTGACCGTGATGCGCCGGCTGGCGTTATGGCCGCGCACCGTGGAAGCCGCCGCGCTTGCAAGGGAACCGCACAGGATAGCGTTTTTTCTCTATGACTTGGCGGCCGACTTTCATATGCTATGGAACCGAGGTAAGGACGATGCGACGCTGCGATTCCTGCAGCCGGACCAGCCGGACGAGACGCTTGCGCGCCTCGCACTGGTCGCGGCGACGGCCGTTGTGATTCGGTCTGGCCTCGCGGTGATGGGCGTCACGCCAGTCGAAGAAATGCGCTGAGGGCCGGCTGCTCCCGCCGGCCTCGGCCAAGCGGGAAAGAGCAAGAACGTGTCGGACGATTTAAGCATTCCCAATCCTGGTTACCGGGGTAACCGAGCAGGCCGCTATGGGACGGGGCCGGCCCGGCGGCGGTCCGGGATGGACCCGGACACGCGCCGGCTGATGATGTTCGCCGGCGGGCTTGGCGCCGTGCTGCTGGCGCTGATCGGCGCGTCGGAACTCGTCAGCCATCGCAGCCATGAGATCCCGGTCGTCGACGCTGATCCGCGCCCGATCCGGGTGAAGCCAGACAATCCTGGCGGGATGAAGATCGACGGCGCCGAAAACGATGTGTTCTCTGGTGGAACCGACACCGCCAATGCGAAGCTGGCGCCGCCGGCAGAGACTCCCGACGCCAAGGCCCTGCGCGCCGCCGCCGTCCCACCGCCGCTGGCTCAGCCACCTTCGGCCGTGGCAACGACCGCAGCGCCGCCCCCGTCAGCAAAGCCCACTGCCACCGAGGCCAAACCGGCCGTCGTTGCCAGTGCGCCGCCGGTGCGGGTCGAACCGGCATCTGTTGTGCCGGCGAAGCCGTCGGCGGCGGCAGAGGCCCATGCGACCACGGCCGCCCATCCGGCCGTCGTGCAGCTTGCCGCCCTCACCTCGGAGGACGCGGCGCGCAATGAGTGGCAGTTGATGATCAAACGCATGCCGGAATTGCTGAACGGGCGGCAGCCGGTGTTCTCCCGCATCGAGCGGGACGGCCACACATTCTGGCGGGTGCGGACGTCGGGGTTCGCCGACGTGGCGCAGGCCCGCAGTTTCTGCGACCGCGTTCGCCAGAAAGGCGGCGGCTGTTCAGTGGCCGATTTCTAGCTGGCGTACGCCAGGACAGGGATTGTGACCGCACCACGCGCCGCCATCGTCGGCATCGCCGGACCCGTCCTGCTGGCTGAGGAAGCGGCACTGTTCCGCGCCAGTCCACCGGCAGGAGTGATCCTGTTCTCGCGCAACATCCAGGACCAGGCGCAACTGTCGGCTCTGACCAGCGCGCTGCGCAGCGTGCTGCCGCCGGACGCCGACCTGATGGTGGACCAAGAAGGCGGACGGGTCGCGCGCCTCAGGCCACCATACTGGCTCGCCCACCAGCCAGCCGCCGCACTCGGTCGCCTGTTCGACGCCGACCCGGCGGCTGGGCTAAGGGCCGCATGGCTGACCGGAGCACTAATCGGCAGCGAGTGCCGCGCCGCCGGGTTCACGATCGCGGCGGCGCCGGTGCTGGATCTTTCGATACCCGGAGCGCATGACGTGGTCGGCGACCGCGCGTTGGCCCAGTACCCGGCCGCTGTTGCACGCCTGGGACGCGCCATGGCGAACGGCCTGCTCGCTTCAAGTGTGATTCCGGTAGGCAAGCACGCGCCGGGGCATGGCAGGGCACGCGTGGATAGCCATCTTTCCCTGCCAAGGGTGCCGGACTCAGACCTTTCCGCCGATATCCGGCCTTTCGCACTGAACGCCGACCTGCCATGGATGATGACGGCGCATATCGTTTATGACGCTCTCGATCCCCATCTACCGGCGACCCTGTCCGCCACGGTCATCCAGACCATCATCCGCGGACGGATCGGCTTCGAAGGAGTCCTGGTGACCGACGACCTGGCGATGAAGGCGCTCTCCGGCGCCCCGGCGGACCTCGCGGTCCAGGCTCTGGCGGCCGGCTGCGACATCGCGCTGTATTGCAGCGGCGATTTTGCCCCAACCGAGGCGCTGCTGCTTGCCTGCCCCCCCATCACCGCCAGGGCGGAGCACCGGCTGCGGATGGGCCGTCAAGCTGCCGCCAACCGCCGCCTGACGCTGGATGCGGCCCACCTCGTGGCGGAGCGGGACGGGCTGCTGACGTGAACCACTTCCTGGTCAACCTGGCCCTGGCCGTGATCCCGGTGGTCCTGGCGATCACCTTGCACGAGGCCGCGCATGGCTACGCGGCTCTGGCGCTAGGCGACACGACGGCGCGGGATGCCGGCCGGTTGTCGCTCAATCCGATCCGGCATATCGACCGCGTGGGCACGATCATCCTGCCGGGCTTCCTGCTGATCAGCCAATTGCTGGTTCCGCCGCACAGAATCTTCTTCATGTTCGGCTGGGCCAAGCCGGTGCCGATCGGCGCCTGGAAGTTCAGGAACCCAAGGCGCGGCATGGCGCTGGTGGCCAGCGCCGGCCCGCTGATGAACTTCTTCCTGGCGTGGCTGGCCGCCCTGGTCATTCCGCTCGCAGACTACCCGACTCCCGTCGAGGCCATGATCCAGCAGTTCCTGTTGTATTTCATGCTGTCCAACCTGGTCCTTGGGCTGTTCAACCTGCTGCCGATTCCACCGCTGGACGGCGGCCGCATCGCCGTCGGCTTACTGCCGCTGCAACTGGCAAAGGTCTGGGCGCAGGTCGAACGGGCCGGAATTCTGGTCGTCCTGCTCGTCGTATTCATCCTGCCCCGGGTGATCGGGTTCGATCCGGTCGGCCAGGCGCTCGGGGAAATCCTGCCCTGGGCGTTCCGGACCGCGTTCTGGCTGGCCGGTCGCAACCTCAATGGCTTCGATGGAAATCTCATCTGAAGCTTTCGTACCCGAAGGCGGATCGGAAAACCTCGTCCTGAGGCTGGAGGGCTTCGAGGGACCCATGGACCTGCTGCTGGATCTCGCACGGTCGCAAAAGGTGGACCTCGCCAAAATCTCGATCCTGTCGCTGGTGGACCAGTATCTGGCGGTGATCGAAGGCGCCAAGAAGATCCGGCTGGAACTGGCGGCCGACTGGCTGGTGATGGCCGCCTGGTTGACCTGGCTGAAATCGCGCCTGCTGGTGCCCGCCGCCGCCAACGACGACCTCGAAACCGGAGAAATGGCGGCCGAGGCGCTGGCTGAGCGCCTGCGCGAGATGAACGTCATCCGCACGCTGGCCGCCTGGCTGGCGGCGCGGCCGGTGCTCGGGCAGGACGTGTTTGCCCGCGGTGCCCCGGAAACGCACTATGAATACGACCGGTCGCGCATCGTGATCGAGGCCGGTCCGTTCGTGCGCGCCTATCTGGATGCGATCCGACGCGGCACGAAGGCAACCCAGTACACGCCGCGCCCGCTAACGCTCTGGACGGTGCAGGACGCGTTGCGGCGCCTGGCAGACCTGGTCGGCAGCCTGCCGGACTGGACCACGCTGGAGCAATTCCTGCCCGACCACATGGAAAGCCCGACTGAACGCCGCGCCGCCCTGTCGAGCACGTTGCTGGCAAGCCTGGAGATGGCCCGTGGCGGCGCCGTCAGGCTACGACAGGAGGAAGCGTTTGGTCCGATCCTGGTGCGGCGCGGCAGCGGTGAGGTAGATCAGGGCGCATGAGTGACGACCCTGATATCCCGCCCGAGGTGCCCGAGAACCCGCCACCGGGGGCCTCGCCGGCAGACAAGCCGGCCGACGCGTTGCCCACCGCCGATGGACCGCCGGCCGAGGAACCGCTCCCATCCGGCCTGCGCGACCCAGACGAGGATTCGCTTCGACTCGCCGAAGCGCTGGTGTTCGCCAGCGCCGAACCGGTGACACCGCGCGGGCTGGCACGGCTGCTGCCGGACGACATCGACGCCGATGCGGTGCTGGCGGCGCTGCGCGCCCGCTATGCCGGACGAGGCGTGGAACTGGTGGACGCCGGCAACGGCGTGATGTTCCGATCTGCGCTGGATCTCGCGCCGCGGCTGCGCAAAGTGATCGAGGCGCCGCGCCGCCTGCCCCGGGTGGCGATGGAGACCCTGGCGATCGTCGCCTACCATCAGCCGATGACGCGCCCGGAAATCGAGCACATCCGCGGCACCGCCCTGTCGCAGCAGACTCTCGACGCGCTGCTGGAGCTGAACCTGATCGCACCGAAGGGCCGGCGGGAAACCCCGGGCCGGCCCACTCTATGGGGCACCACGCCGGAATTCCTGGCCCATTTCGGCCTGAAGGATCTGCGCGAACTGCCGCGACGGGAGGATCTGCTGCTGGAGACCGCGCCGCCGCGCGCGACGCCCGAAACCATCCCGGCCGACTTGCAGGCGCCGCCGGAACCCGGAAAGGCGTAACCGGCCAAGTCGGGCGCCTCAGCAGCAGTGTTCAGGCGGCACAGGCGTCTGCGCACTGCGGAACCGGGCAGCACTTGCAGCGGGAGGCTGCATCCAATACGGGCAAAGCCGGGAAGCAAGTGTTATCGGGGGAGTGAAATGATGGATCGGAGACTGCTGGTCACAGGCGTGGTGCTGGCCGGAGGCGTGTTGATGGCACCGGCCGAAGCGCAGGATGGCGGCGCATCGCGGGCCGTGGCCGAACGGTTTGCCGCGACGCTGAGCGCGCATGACATTGCCGCCTTCGCCGACCTGTTCGCGGACGGTTATGTCAATCATCAGGTCAGTGCTGCAGCGCCGCCGCCGCCGGCGGATAAATCGCCGAAACAAGCCACAATCGGGTTCTTCGCAGCGCGGCTCGCCGGCATTCCGGATCTTCAGGTCGTGGTCGAGGCGGTCGTGGCTGCGCCGGACCAGTTCGCAGCAAGCTTCGTCTATTCCGGCACCCATGGCGGACCGCTGTACGGCGTCGCAGCGACGGGAAAGCACCTTCGGTTCACCTCATGCGATATTTTCCGTCTCCAGGCCGGCAAAATCGCCGAACACTGGGGAATGGGCGACATCGCCGGTGTACTGGCGCAACTCCGATCCTGATCGCCGCCGCCACCACACGTCCAGTCCTTCGTATATACGCCAGCAGCCGCTCGGCCTGCATGTCTGTGTCACCACAGACGCATGGCGATTGGTCAGAATCACTGGCTTACCGTCCCTACATCTGTTTATGCTGCACTGCGGCATTAGGGAAGAACGTCCTTCGTCCCGTGTTCGGCTTCGGCCGGCATCTCCGAAGGAACGTGAATACATGAGCACCACCAACAACACTTATCCAATCTCTGGCGGCCAGGCGAAGATTGCCGGCGAATTCAACTCGTTTCTGTCCCTGTTACTGGCCGGATTCCAGCAATTGCGGGCGCGGCGGACCGAACGGCGGGTACGGGCCCGCGAAATGCGCGAACTCTACGGCCTGTCCGACCGCGAATTATGGGATGTCGGTTTGAGCCGTTCGGATTTCCTGGCAATCGAACAAGGCACCTATCGCCGGGACTGATCCCGGCGCCAGGCCGCAGCGGACGCCGTTTCGCTGAACAAACTGTATGCGTGGTCGCTGCAATGTGCAGGTCCAGGGGCCGGCGGTCTGACCGCCTCGCCCCCGGTTAAGCGGCCGTCCGATCGGCGGACTGCTTCTCGATCGCGGCGAGAAGGATGCACAGCGCGATTCCCTCCGACGCGGCGGTGACGTCCGCCAGCGACGGAAATGTCGGCGCCAGCCGCAGATTGCTGTCGTGCGGGTCCTGCCCATGCGGCCAGGTCGAGCCGGCGGCGGTCAACGCCAGGCCGGCGTCCTGTGCCAGCGAAACCACCTGCTTTGCCGTGCCGGGGGTGGCGTCCAGGCTGATGAAGTAGCCGCCCTCAGGCTTGATCCAGGTCGCGGCGCCGGTTCCGGCCAGGCGGCTTACCAGCGCGGCGTTCACCGCGTCGAACTTCGGCGTCAGCAAGGCGCGGTGGCCGTCCATGTGCCGCATCAGTCCGGCCTGATCCTTCAGGAACCGCACATGCCGAAGCTGGTTCAGCTTGTCCGATCCGATCGTGCGGGCGAACGCGCGCGCCAGGTACCAGGCGATGTTGGCCGGCGAACCGGCGAAGAACGCCAGTCCGGCCCCCGCCAGGGTGATCTTCGACGTCGACCCGAAGATGAAGGCCCGGTCCGGATTGCCGGCCATTTCGCAGGCGTCGAGGATATTTGCGACCTGGTGCCGGGTCGGCGTCAGGTGGTGGACGGTGTAGGCGTTGTCCCAGAACAGCCGGAAATCCGGCGCGCCGGTGCGCATAGAGGCAAGCCGGCGCACGGTCTCATCCGAATAGATATCGCCGCTGGGGTTGGAGTATTTCGGCACGCACCACATCGCCTTCACCGACGGATCCGCGACCAGCCGTTCCACCGCATCCATGTCCGGACCATGGCCGGTCATCGGAACAGGCAGCATGCGGATGCCGTATTCCTCGCACAGCGTGAAATGCCGATCGTAGCCCGGCACCGGGCAGATAAACGCCGGCGTGGTCTTCCCCCATGGTTCGCTGCCGCCGGGCACGCCTTTCAGCAGCGACCAGATGATCGTGTCATGCATCACCGCGAGGCTGGCATTGTCGGCGACAAAGACCTGATTCGGCGGTGCCCCCAGCATCGGGGCGAACAGGGCGCGCGCTTCCGGCAGTCCCTGCAGGATACCGTAATTGCGCGCATCCTCACCGGCTTCGGTGAGAAAGTCGCCTTTGCC
>Ga0302320_10020565_pt1 | contig 13157 bp, 13 predicted proteins | sample Bog_T0_3_FD_202130 | JGI IMG/M metagenome (GOLD analysis project Ga0302320, IMG submission 202130) | Peat permafrost microbial communities from Stordalen Mire near Abisko, Sweden - Bog_T0_3 | ecosystem: Environmental > Terrestrial > Soil > Wetlands > Peat | place: Sweden: Abisko, Stordalen Mire...
GCGCTGCGCAACGCGTTGATTCCAGTCACGACCGGCATGGGCATCTATCTGCTGACGACCCTGTCCGGCACCATTACGGTGGAACTGGTGTTCTCCCGCCCCGGTCTCGGCCAACTGCTCATCGGCGGGATCAGCGCACGCGATTACACGATGGTGCAAGCCGGACTCGTCGTGTTTGCATTCTTCGTCGTCGTGGTCAATCTGCTGACCGACCTGCTGTGTGCCGCGATCGATCCGCGGATCACCTTGCGATGAGTGTCCGCCGTCTCGCAGCGTGGCGTTATCTCGCCGGCAACCGTATCGCCGCCGCGGGCATGGGCCTCAGCCTTGTGTTGATCATGATCGCCGTCACCGCGCCTGTTGTCGTGCCGCACGATCCGCTGGACCAGAGCTTCCTCAGCGCCAACGAGGGACCATCCAGCGACTACTGGTTCGGCACCGATGCGTTCGGCCGTGACGTATTCTCCCGCGTCATGGTCGGCGCACGCGTGTCGCTGACCATCGGCATCACCGCCCCACTGACCGCGGCATTCTTCGGCGTGTGGATCGGCATGCTCGCAGGCTATTGCGGCGGCTGGACCGACCGGCTGCTGTCGCGCTTCTCCGACCTGCTGATGTCGTTCCCATCATTGCTGCTCGGTGTCATGATCGCGGCCGCGCTGGGCCCCAGCTTCCAAAGCGCCATCATCGCAATTGCCATCGCCTTGTTTCCGCGCTTCGTGCGCCTGGCTCGCTCCGCGACACAGGTTGTGCGGCGCGAGCCTTTCATCGACGCCTCGGTCGCCGCCGGCCGCGGTCCTGCCGCCATCCTGCTGCGGCACGTGCTGCCGAATATCGCCGGCCCGCTGGTTGTTGCTTTGTCGCTGTGGATCGCCACCGCGATCCGGCTGGAGGCCGCATTATCGTTTCTTGGATTGGGCGCGCAACCACCGACTCCGTCCTGGGGCAACATGATCCGTGACGGCATGAGCGACCTGGTCGGCGACCCCTGGCCCGCGGCCTTCGGCGGCGCGGCCATTACGCTCGCGGTGCTGGCGTTCAACATGGTCGGCGATGCGTTGCGCGACCTGCTGGATCCGGAGATCGATACGTGAGCCTGCTTCAGGTCAGCGACCTGCGCGTCCACTTGTTCACCAAAACCGGCGTGGTGCGGGCGGTCGATGGCGTCAGTTTCACCGTCGAAACCGGACGGTCCTTGGGCATCGTCGGTGAATCCGGCTGTGGCAAAACGATGACCGCGCTTGCGCTGATACGCCTGATCCCGTCCCCGCCCGCGCGTATCGTCAGCGGCGCAATCAAATTCAACGGCGAGGACGTCGTGACCATGGACACTGCCCGCCTGCGGGGATTGCGCGGCGGCGACATCGCTATGATCTACCAGGACCCGATGACCACATTGAACCCGGTTCTGACGGTCGGGGAACAAATCGCCGAGGCGGTCCGCCTGCACCGCGGCGACAACCGATCCTCGGCCGCCTTGCGGGCCATCGAAATGCTGCGCCTGGTCGGCATTCCCGATCCGGACCGGATTACCCGGACCTATCCGCATCAGCTCTCCGGCGGGATGCGCCAGCGGGTGGTGATCGGTATGGCGCTGGCATGCGATCCGAAACTGCTGATCGCCGATGAGCCAACCACGGCTCTGGATGTCACCATCCAGGCGCAAATCCTGGATCTGCTGCGCCGCCTGCAAGGCGAATTGGGCACCGCGATCATTTTGATCACGCATGATCTGGGTGTCACCGCCGACCTGGTGGATGAGGTGATGGTGATGTACGCCGGCAAAGCCGTCGAACACGCCGCGGTGCGCTGGCTGTTCGCCGACCCAAAGCATCCTTACACGCGCGGTTTGTTACGATCGGTCCCGTCGCTGGAATTGCGCGAACGCCGCCTGCGCACCATCGAGGGGTCGGTGCCCCTCGCTCACGCCATGCCGCTCGGCTGCCGCTTCAACCCGCGCTGCGCCCTGGTCCGCGATATCTGCCGCGACCGCGAACCACCGCTGGCCGAGGTCGGCCATGGCACGCAAGCCGCGTGCTGGGCTCTGCCATGAACGAGCCTCTGCTATCTGTGCGCGATCTGTCCAAGCATTTTCCGATTTCCGGCGGCCCGCTGGGTGTGCGGTCGATGGGGTCGGTGAAGGCCGTCGATGGCATTTCGTTCGATCTGGCCGCGGGCGAAACGCTCGCTTTGGTCGGCGAGTCCGGCTGCGGCAAATCCACCACCGGACGCATGCTGCTGCGGCTGACCGAACCCTCATCGGGGCGGATTGAATTTGACGGCACCGATCTGCTTGGGCTTGGCCGAAGCGCGCTGCGCAAGCGGCGGCGAGAACTGCAAATCGTCTTCCAGGACCCTTACGCGTCGTTGAGCCCGCGCCAGCTTGTTGAAGACATCATCGCCGAACCGCTCGACGTCCATGGGCTTTGTTCATCCCGAGGTGTTCGGCGGGACCGGGTGATTGAGCTGCTGCGGCTGGTCGGATTGGATGCGGTGCACCTGCGACGACATCCGTTCGAGTTCTCCGGCGGGCAGCGCCAGCGCATCGCGATCGCGCGCGCTTTGGCACCGCAACCGCGGCTGATCGTGGCGGACGAACCGGTGTCCGCGCTGGATGTTTCGATCCAGTCACAGGTCGTCAACCTGATGCAGGACCTGCAGGAACGGTTCGGCATCGCCTACGTGTTCATCTCGCACGATCTGGCGGTGGTGCGCCACATCGCGCATCGGGTCGCTGTGATGTATCTCGGCCGCCTGGTGGAGGTCGCGGAAACCGACGCGCTGTTCAGCGCGCCGCACCATCCCTACACGCAGGCGCTGCTGTCCGCCGCGCCCGTGCCGGACCCGGAACGGCGGCGCACCCGGATCGTTCTGAAGGGCGACGTACCAAGCCCCGCGAATGTCCCGTCCGGCTGCCATTTTCATTCCCGCTGCCCGGTCGCCGCGGATGTGTGCCGCGAGACGATTCCGGCACTGCGCGATCTCGGCCATGGGCACCAGGCGGCGTGCCATTTTGCCAAACCGTTTCCAATCGAGGTGTAAGATATGGCAATCCATCCCGGTGACTTCCGTGTGCGGGAGAGTGATACCGTCAACCTGCGCAAATGGCCGACCTTGATCGAGCCGGTTTACAAGTCCACACGCCACTACCGGGAACTGCTGGCTGAACACGTTTTCAAATTGAGTGCGCAGCAGGAGCTGCTTTACGCCAGCAACCAGTTTGCCATTCTGGCGATTTTTCAGGCGATGGATGCGGCGGGCAAGGATGGGGCAATCCGGCACGTGATGTCGGGCGTCAATCCGCAGGGTTGCCAGGTTTACAGTTTCAAGCATCCCAGCGCCGCGGAACTGCAGCACGATTTTCTGTGGCGCACCACGCGCGATCTTCCCGAACGCGGGCGGATCGGCATCTTCAACCGGTCCTATTACGAGGAAGTTCTGATCGTCCGCGTCCACCCGGAGATCCTTCGAAACGAGGGCCTGCCGCATCAGAAGCATGTCTGGCACAGCCGCTACCGCTCCATTACCGACCTGGAGCGGCACTTGCACGACAATGGAATGCGGATCGTCAAGTTCTTCCTGCATCTGTCGAAAGATGAGCAGCGCAAACGCTTCCTGCAACGCATCGACGAACCTGCGAAGAACTGGAAATTCAGCCTGGCGGATATCGAGGAGCGGGCGTTTTGGGACAATTACATGACAGCGTATGAGGAATGCCTGGGCGCGACCAGCACGCGGAATGCGCCTTGGTATGTGGTCCCGGCAGACGACAAGCGCAACACGCGGCTGATTGTCTCGCAGATTATCCTCGACACGATCGCCGGCCTCGACCTTCGCTTTCCTGAAACCAGTCCAGAGCGGCTGGTGGAACTGCAGGCGATCCGCAAGCGGCTTACGGGGTGACGACGGGCACGGCGACTTCGTTACGGCGCAGCCATGGCAGGGTCCAGGGCGGATCATAGAACCAGGCGACCGGCTCGCCCACCGGTTGCCACTGGGTACCGGCGAGGCGTTGCAGCAGGTCCTGCTCGCGGGCTTTGACTGCATCGGGGCCGCGGTCGCCGGAGAAGCCGAGCACGGCGATGGTTTCTGGTGGAACCACGACCAGACGGACGGCGGGATCGTCGGGGACGGGCAGCGTTTCCATCGTCCAGGTTGGCGGCATGAAGAAACGGATCACCCAGCGGCCAGCGGCATCACGCGCTTGTGTGACCGGGGCGGTCATCGCGATCGTTTGATTGACCACGACCGGGGTGCTCATGGCGATCGACGCCTTCGCCTTGTTGCCACCGAAAATATAACCGGCCAGGCGGCGGAATCCGGTGTAGCGGGCGGCGTCCTCGTTCGCCTCGACCGCGGTTTCGGCGGCGATACGGGGGCCATACTGGCGGATTTCCACGATTCCGACCCGAGCGGTGACGGTGTAGGCGGGTTCGGTTGTGCCGGAGCGGATGCCCACGATGGAGCAGGCGCCGAGGGCGAGGCCGGAAGCGAGGGTGGCGATCTTGTGCAGCATCGGGTTGGGTCTCTCTTTCACAGATAGGGATGGCCGGCCGCCATGGCAAAAAACCTGCTTCGCACCAGTGCCGTCGGCCACCGCGTCTTCATGACGGCACGCCCGCAACATTGGACTCCTCGCCCGGTCCGTCATCAGATGACCGCCGACAAGAAACGCCCCGAGGGAACCGTTCGTGACCGACATCGAAACCACCGTGATGCGCAAGGTCGCCTGGCGCCTCGTGCCCTATCTGTGCATCGGCTACGTGATCAACGCGCTCGACCGCTACAACGTCTCGATCGCCGCGCTCACGATGAACAAGGACCTGGGCCTCAGCGCCTCCGCCTATGGCCTTGCCGCGGGGGCGTATTTCTGGAGCTACGTGCTCTGCCAGGTCCCCGCCAACCTGATTTTGCGCAAAATCGGTGCCCGCGTCTGGCTGTCGGTCATCATGGCGGTCTGGGGGCTGGCCTCGGCCGCCACGGCTTTGGTCACCGGCGAGACCAGCTTCGTCACCGCCCGCTTCCTGCTGGGCATGGCGGAGGCCGGCTACTTCCCCGGCGTCGCCTGGTTCATGACCTGCTGGTTCCCCGGCCGGTACCGCGGCCGCATGATGGGGTTCTTCTTCGCCGCCAGTGCCACGGCCAGCGTCATCGGCGCGCCCCTCTCGGCCAATCTGCTGCGGCTTGATGGCGCGCTGGGCCTCACCGGCTGGCAATGGGTGTTCCTGACCGAGGGCCTGCCCGCGGTCATCCTGGCCCTGTTCGGCTACACCCTGTTGCGCAACCATCCGGCCGGGGCGCCCTGGCTCACCATGGCCGAACGGACCTGGCTCCGGAACCGGCTCGACACGGAAATGGCCCGCAAGGCGACGCACGGCATGGGCGTGCTGCGGGCGATCCTCAATCCGCGGATCATCCTGATCACCATTGCCTTCAGCTTTATCCTGTATGGAGTCTATTCGATCAGCTTCTTCCTGCCGCTGATCATCAAGGGTCTGGGACTGTCGAATCTTGCGATCGGTTATGTCGCGGCCTTGCCCAGCCTGTGCGCGGCGGTCGGAATGATTACGATTTCGCGCAGTTCCGACCGGACCGGGGAGCGGTTCTGGCACGTGCTCTGCCCGGTGACCCTGGGCGCGTTGGGCGTGCTGGTCGCGGCCTTCGTGCTGGACAATGTGTACATCGCGATGGCGGCGTTCTGCGTCGCGGTGATGGGCCTGTCGTCCTCCTTGCCGGTGTTCTGGAACCTGCCCACCGCCTGGTTCGGTCCGGCAACCGCGGCGGCGGGGATCGGCGCGATCAACACGATCGGCAACATGTCGGGCTACCTGGCGCCGCAGTTCATGGGGCTGCTGCATGACGCGACCGGCGGGTATCGCGTGCCGTTGCTGGTGTCGGCCGGTCTCGCTTTGACCGCACCGGTGCTGATCGCGGTCTCCGGCATCCGCCACCCCGTGCAGCGGGTGGACGCGCCGCCGCCCGCGGCCTCATGACGGCCGCCGCGCCAGCAGCCCCGCCAGCAGGCTACAGCCCGACAGCACCGCGAACACGGCCAGCGACGCCTCGTAGCCGCCAGTCGCATCGCGCAGCACGCCGGAGATCAGCGGGCCGGAGGCTTGCGCCAGCACCTGGATGGTCAGCGCGATCCCGCGGATGGCGCCGAAGCTGCGACGGCCGAAATAGTCGCCCCAGGCCAGCGGCGGCATCGTCAGCAGCCCGCCGATGCCAAGCCCGAACAGGCCCGCCGCCAGATAGGCGTCTCGCGCCGAGGCGACCCCCAGCATCAGCATGGTGCCGCAGACCAGGAACGCACCGATCGAGGCCAGCTTGAACCGCACCGGCCAGGATCGCGGCAGCAGGCCGTAGCCCAGGCTGGCGACGCCGGACGCAAAGGAGAAAAAGCCTACGACGGTGGCGGCGATGGCGGGGCTGAGGCCGCGCTCGATCAGGAACGACGCCTGGTGCAGGCTGACGCCGGCCTGCACCGGGTAGGCGAACAGGGTGAACAACGCCAACAGCCAGAAGGCCGGGGTCCGCAAAGCCTCGGAGCGGGAAAAGGCCGGTTCAGCGACGGGATCTGCCCCGGGCACTGCCCCAACGCGGCGCTGGTCCGGTTCCAACCCCACGTCCTCCGGGGCCCGCACCATGAACAGCCAGACCGGGACAAAACCGACAACCAGCACCGTGGCCCCGACCGCGAGCCAGCCGGCCCGCCAGCCCTGCTGTCCGAGAAAGCCCAGGCCCATCGCAGCCTGCGCGACCAGCGGCAGGATGACGAGGCCAGCCATTTGCCCCACCGTCGCCATGCCCACCGCGAAGCCGCGGCGCGCGATGAACCAAGTGTTGACCGCGCCGTAGATGCCCAGATCGAACGGCGCGGTGAAGTTCATCCGAGCGATGCAGAACAGGATGTAAAACATCGGCAGCGAGACGGTGAGCGACAGGGTCAGGTTCGCCAGCCCCGTCGTCAGCACCGCCAGGCACAGCACGAAGCGTGCGCCGTCTCGGTCCAGGATCCGGCCCAGCTTCGGGGCGGCGATCGCGCCGAGGACTCCGCCCAGCGACACCGCCCCGGACAAAGCGGTGCGCGACCAGCCGAGTTCGCGGGTCATCGGTTCGACGAAGACCGATAGGGTGGCGTTGGCCCCGCCCTGGCGCGACAGGCCGGCGCAGCTCACGCAGGCCAGGATCAGCCAGCCATAATAGAACGGCAGGCGCGGGATCAGCCAGCGCGGCAGGAAAGGAGCGGTCATCCCGTCCCGCATACCGGCCGAGGCCGGCCGCGGCAAACCCGGCGGTTCCCTGGCGGCGCCCGCGGCTCTATACCCCGGCCAACGCAATCGGGGAGTAGGACATGACGAAACTGGAGCATCGCGCGCTGGGCACCGGCGGCCTGACGGTATCGGCCATCGGCCTGGGCTGCATGTCGCTGTCCGGGGTCTACGGCACCGCGGTGGACGCGGAATCGGAGGCGCTGATCCGCCACGCCATCGACCAGGGCGTGGACCATCTGGATTCCTCCGACATGTACGGCTGGGGCCACAATGAGGAAGTCATCGGACGCGCCATCAAGGGCCGCCGCGACCAGGTGGTGCTGGCGAGCAAGTTCGGCCAGACCCAGCGCCCCGGCCTGCCCAATGGCGTCAACGGCCGCCCCGAACACGTGATCGCCGCCTGCGAGGCCAGTCTGCAACGCCTGAATGAGGACGTGATCGACCTTTACTACCAGCACCGCGTCGATCCCGACGTGCCGGTCGAGGACACCGTGGGTGCCATGGCCGAACTGGTGAAGCAGGGAAAGGTCCGCTACCTGGGCCTGTCGGAGGCGGCACCGGAGCGCATCCGCCGCGCCCATGCGGTGCATCCGATCGCCGCGGTGCAGACGGAATATTCGTTGCTATATCGCTCGGAAGCCGAGGAGACACGGCGCACGACGCGCGAACTGGGGATCAGCTTCGTCGCCTATGCGCCGCTCGGGCGCGGGTTCCTGACCGGCGCGATCCAGACCTTCGCCGATATCGACGGCCGGCGTGCCGCCCATCCCCGGTTCCAGGAGCAGAATTTCGCGCAGAATCGGGCCCTGGTGGCGCAGATCGAGGCGATGGCGGCGGAAAAGGGCTGCACGCCCTCGCAACTGACGCTGGCCTGGCTGCTTGCCCAGGGCCCCGACGTGGTGGCAATCCCCGGCACGCGGTACTCGGGTCGGTTGGACGAGAACCTGGGCGCCTTGTCGGTGCGGTTGACCGAGGCGGAGGTTGTTCGGATGTCGGCTGCGGTGCCGACCGGGGCGGCGGCCGGCACGCGCTATCCGGCGGGGGGAATGAAGGGGGTGTTCATCTGACCCACGCGGGGCCTTCAGCCCCCCAGCAGCCGGCGCGCGATCGCGGGCACCGCGGTCATGTCCGGTGCCACCGCCGCTGCCCCGGCCGCCATCGCCAGAGGCCCATAGCCCCAGGCGGCGAAGATGCACGGCATCCCGGCCCCGGCTGCCGCCGCGACGTCGTTCGCGTGATCGCCCAGCATCACCGCCGACACGGCCTCCCCGCCCGCCTGCCGCAAGGTCGCCCGCAAATGTTCGGGGTCGGGCTTGCGGACCGGAAAACTGTCACCGCCCCCCACCGCGGCGATCAGGGGCGCCACGCCCAGCGCCGCCAGCAAGGCGCGGGCCGCCGCTTCCGGCTTGTTGGTGCAGACGGCCAGGCGCCAGCCTTCCTGGTCCAGGCTCTGCAACACCGCGGCCACCCCGGGATACAGCACGCTGTCCGATGCGACATGGGCCGTATAGTCGCGGCTGAAGTCGTCCAGCGCTGCGGTGTCCTGCGCGACACCGCGCGCGGCGAAGGCGCGTTCGACCAGTTTCGCCACCCCATCCCCGACCATCGCCGCGGTTTCCGGCCGCGAAAACAGCGGCAACCCCCGCTGTGCCATCAGCCGGTTCAGCGCCGCGGCGATGTCCGGCACGGTGTCCACCAGGGTGCCGTCGAGATCGAGGACCAGCGAGAATCGAGGCACTCTGTTGCACTCCGCAATGGGAATTGAAGCCATGGCATAACGGCAACCTTTGACAGCGCCGAGGCCGCACCGCTAGGCCAGTCCTACCAGCCAAGCAGGGTCAGCCGATGCAAGCAACCGCCATTCTTCTGGCCGCCGGGATGGGCACCCGGATGAAGTCCGCGCTGCCGAAGACCCTGCACAAGATCGCGGGCCGCAGCATGTTGCGGCATCTGCTGTCCAGTTGCGAGGCCGCCTTCGACCACATCACCGTCGTGCTGGGCCCCGACATGGACGCGGTGCGGCGCGAAGCCGAACCCCACGCCTGCGTGGTGCAGACGGACCGGCTGGGCACCGCGCACGCGGCCTTGCAGGCAGTGGACCAGTTCGGCGATGGCGAGGTCGCGGTGATGTATGCCGACAATCCGCTGATCCGGCCGGACACGCTGCGCCGACTGCGCGAACGGCGCGCGCAAGGCGATGCCGGTCTGGTGCTGCTGGCGTTCCGTCCCGCCGATCCCGCGCGCTATGGCCGGATCATCACCGCCGACGGCTATGTGCAGCGGATCGTCGAATGGGCCGATGCCAGCGCCGACGAACGGGCCGTGGACCTGTGCAATGCCGGCGCCCTGTGCGCCCGTGCCGCCGACATGGCGCGCTGGCTGCGGGCCGTGCGGGCGGACAACGCCAAGGGCGAGTACTATCTCACCGATGTGGTCGCGCTGGCGCGCGCCGAGGGGGTGCGGGTCGCTGCCATCGAGGCGCCGGCCGACGAGCTGGCCGGGGTGAATTCGCGCGTCGAACTGGCCAGAGCCGAGGCCGTCGTGCAGGGCTGGCTGCGCACCGCGGCAATGGAGGCGGGGGTGACGATGATCGACCCCGCCTCGGTGTTTCTGAGCTGGGACACGCACCTGTCCTCCGACATGACCATCGAGCCGAACGTGGTCTTCGGTCCCGGCGTGCGGATCGCCAGCTTCGTGCAAATCCGGGCCCACAGCCACCTGGAGGGCTGCGTTGTCGGCCCCGGCTGCATCATCGGCCCCTTCGCGCGCCTGCGGTTCGGTTCGGTGCTGGCGAACGACGTCCATATCGGCAATTTCGTCGAGCTGAAGGCCGCCACCATCGCCGCCGGCGTCAAAGCCAGCCATCTGAGCTATATTGGGGATGCATCGGTAGGGGCGGAGACCAATATCGGCGCAGGGACGATCACCTGCAATTATGACGGCTTCGCCAAGCATCGGACCTCGATCGGGGCGCATGCGTTCATCGGGTCGGATTCGGTGCTGGTCGCGCCGGTTTCGGTGGGGGACGGCGCGTTCGTCGGCGCCGGCAGCGTGATCACCCGGGACGTGGCGCCCGATGCTCTGGCCTTGGGGCGCGGGCACCAGGTGGAGAAGCCTGGTTGGGCGGCGACATTTCGGACAACGAAGGGTAAACATTGAATGTGTGGCATTGTCGGTGTGATCGGGTCTCGGGCGGCGGCGCCGCTGATTTTGGAGTCGCTGTTCCGGCTGGAATATCGCGGCTACGACAGCGCCGGCATCGCGACCCTGGTCAACGGCCACATCGACCGACGGCGGGCCGAGGGGAAACTGGGCAACCTGGCGGCCTCGCTGGACCTGACACCGTTGGCGGGGACCATCGGCATCGGCCACACCCGCTGGGCGACGCACGGCGCGCCGACCGAGAGCAACGCCCATCCACACGGCACTTCGCGCGTGTCGCTGGTGCATAACGGCATCATCGAGAACCACGCCGAATTGCGCGCCGAACTGGAAGCCGAAGGCCAGGAATTTAGCACCGAGACCGATACGGAAACCGTGGCGCAACTGGTGGACCTGAACCTGCAACGCGGCATGGCACCGATCGAGGCCGCCGGCGCGGCGCTGCGGCGGCTGGAGGGGGCCTATGCGCTGGCGATGATCTTCGCCGGTCATCCCGAACTGATCATCGGTGCGCAGCACGGCGCGCCGCTGGCGGTGGGGTTCGGCGAGGACGAGATGTTCGTCGGCTCCGACGGTCTTGCCCTGGCGCCCCTGACCCGGCGGATCGCCTATTTGCGCGATGGCGACTGGACCGTGCTCGATCGCCACGGGGCCCGGTTTTACGATATCGACGGGACTGAGGTGCAGCGCGAGATCAAGCTGACCAAGCTGACCGGGGCGGCGATCGGCAAGGGCAATTATCGTCACTTCATGGAAAAGGAGCTGCACGAGCATCCGGCGGCGATCGCCGATACCTTGCACCGGATGGTCAGTCCGTCCACGCGGGCGGTGGCGCTGCCGGAACTGCCGTTCGATCTGACATCGTTTTCGCGGGTCAGCCTGACGGCTTGCGGGGGCGCGTATTTCGCCGCGCTGGCCGGGCGGCAGTGGATCGAGGAATTTGCCCGCCTGCCCGCCGATATCGATGTGGCCAGCGAGTTCCGCTATCGCAATCCACCGTTAGGTGCGGGAACGTTGGGCGTGCTGGTGTCGCAGTCGGGGGAAACCGCCGATGCGCTGGCGGCGCTGAGATACATGCGCGAGCAGAACGTGCCTGTCCTGTCGGTGCTGAACGTGCCGGAGAGCACGATGGCGCGCGAGAGCGATGCGGTGCTGGAGACAATGGCAGGGCCGGAGATCGCAGTCGCCTCGACCAAGGCCTTCACCGCGCAACTGACGGTGCTGGCGTGTCTGGCGCTGGCGATCGGGCGGGCGCGGGGGTCCATCGATGCGGCGCGTGAGGCGGCGATGACGGATTCGCTGTTGCAGGTCCCGGCCGCGGCGGCCTCGATCCTGGAACATTCCGGCCCGATCCAGGCCCTGGCGGTGCGCATCGCCGCGGCTCGGGATGTGCTGTATCTGGGGCGCGGGGCGTGTTTTCCGATCGCGCTGGAAGGCGCGTTGAAGCTGAAGGAGATTTGTTACATCCACGCCGAGGGGTATGCTGCGGGCGAAATGAAGCACGGGCCGATTGCGTTGATCGATCCGTCGGTGCCGGTGATCGCGATTGTCCCGAGCGGGCCGTTGTTTGAGAAGACGGCGTCGAATGTGCAGGAGGCGGCGGCGCGCGGCGGACAGGTGATTGTGTTCAGCGATGCGGCGGGGGTGGCGAAGCTGCGGGGGATCGCGGCAGAAACAATCGTGCTGCCGACGGTTGATCCGTTTGTGGCGCCAATCCTGTACGCGATTCCGGTGCAGATGCTCGCTTATTTCGTGGCGGTGCTGAAGGGGACGGATGTGGATCAGCCGCGGAATTTGGCGAAGTCGGTGACGGTGGAGTGATCTGCGCCGGACACTCCCGGACCGACGATGCTCCACCGTATCAACCACGCCACCGCGCACCCGGATCACACCGTGACCGTCCCCTGGTCGGATGGGATCACGGCGGTCGTTGACCTCTCGCCGGTCATTGCGAAGGGGCCCGTCTTCGCCTCCATGCAGGATTTCGCCTATTTTGCCCGAGATATGCGGATCGCGACGGACCGCCTCGGACTCGAATGGCCCAACCGTGTGGATTTCTCCGCCGATGGATTGCGCTTTCGCGCGTTTCCCGACGAAGCCGGGGCGGAATTCAGTCTGCCGGAAGCCCGGGCAAAGCCTGAGACCATCCAGCACGCCAACTGATGCCCCGTGTGCGCGAGGACTGTCATGACACTTCACCGCGTTCACCCCGGCGACATCCTGTCCGAGGAACTGACCGAGCTCGGCATCACCCCAAGCGCATTGGCCCGCCAGCTTCGTATGCCGCACAACCGGTTCACGCAGATTATCCAGTGCAAGAGCGCCATCACCGGTGACACGGCGTTGCGGCTCGGCCACTGGTTCGGCACGAGCCCGGCCTTCTGGATGAACCTGCAAAGCCTCCACGACCTGAGGCTCGCTGAAACGCACGTGGGGAGCGAGGTCGCCACGCTGCCTCCGCGCGGTAACCCATCGTCGCCGCGTTATCAGCCCTGAGCGACCACGCAGCAACACAACAATCATTCTTTCACCGCAATTCGTCCAACCCGAAGATCCCGGTTTGCCACCAACGCCCACCGCGCCATACTCCCGCCAGGCAAACACAGGACCCCCATGTATCGCATCGGCTTCGACGTCGGCGGCACTTTCACCGACTTCACCCTGCACGACACCGGCACCGGCGCGCTGCACCACTTCAAGCTGCCGACCACCCCAGCCGAT
>Ga0302320_10020567_pt1 | contig 13156 bp, 8 predicted proteins | sample Bog_T0_3_FD_202130 | JGI IMG/M metagenome (GOLD analysis project Ga0302320, IMG submission 202130) | Peat permafrost microbial communities from Stordalen Mire near Abisko, Sweden - Bog_T0_3 | ecosystem: Environmental > Terrestrial > Soil > Wetlands > Peat | place: Sweden: Abisko, Stordalen Mire...
CGATACCCGCTGCTATTACTTCGAAAACATATTGCCCCGCAGGAAGCCCGGCATAGTGGACGTCCCTATCCCGGCTCTCAGTCCAGCCGTTCTCATACCCCTGCAGCCGGTATCGGAATCGGGCGCGGTTTTCTGACGAGTAACTCAAGGCGCTGAATTGAAACAGGAGAGAGTCCTGCTTATGAGTCAAGACCGGTCGATCTCCGACATGAAACTCCTGCGAGGCCCCCTTGATAGATGTCAGCACGGCGGCCGGCGGAGAATCGGGCATCGGATAGCGCGGTGCGGTATATCGCGATAGCCCACGGGAGGTTCCGATCCAAACGTTATCCTTCCCGTCGACGTACAGGGCGCGATCATCGCCATCATTCCAGATCAATCCGTCTTCGGTGCCGTACTGGCGCCATCGGCCATGCGCCAACACATTTACGCCGTTATCCGTGGAGGCCCAGAGCTGGCCTTCCTGATCGAATGCAAGTGCGTAGACCAAGTCGGAGGAAAGCCCTTCTTTTTGGGTGAATTGGGCTGTTTGCACTCGCTCACCGTCAAGCCGAAGGCTTGTGATGCCGAGGGAATCTCGATAGGAAACCCAAACTGCGCCCCGTCCCTGTGTAATCGCGTTCAATGTCCCGGACTTGAGTCCATCGCGCTGGGTGAAGACTCTCCAGCGACTGCCATCGAAACGGGCCAGACCGGCCGAAGTGGCAATCCACACATCGCCGCGTTCGCCAGCCAGCACATCGCGGAAAAGCGTCGGTGCTGGGATGTCGGGGATGGCCATGCGCTCAAATCTCAGTTCGCCTCTGTCTTTGACCGGCGCTCGGCTGCGATAGCAGCCACCTGCCCCAACGGCCCACAGACGGCCTTGCCGGTCGAAAATAATCCGGGCGATGTGCTTGGTCATCAATCCCGATTGGGCTCCGTAGGTCCGCAATAGGATGCCGCCTTTGCTGAAGCGGCTGATCCCACCCGCGTGAGTACCAGCGAAAACTTCCCCTCCCGGCCCCTCCACAACAGACAGAACCCGGTCACCCGCCAGTTGGACGGGGCGGGGCGATAAGGGCATTGTGCCGCTGTCCGGGTCAAGGATGTTGAGCCCGCCACTGGTGCCGACCCACGCTTTCCCCTCACGGTCGAGCAAGATCGCCCAAATCGCGTTATCCACCAGGCCGTCCTCTTTTTTCCAGGAGAGCCATTCGCCATGCCCAAGGCGGCGTGTAAGGCCGCCTCCAAGGGTTCCCAGCCACAGAGATTGTTCGCGATCCAGAAGAACAGGGCCTACGGCGTCTGCCGGCAGCCCATGCTGGGAGTCGATAAGGGTTCGATTGGCTCCCTCCATGACCACTACCCCGGAATCAGTGGAGACATACAGGCGGCCTTGGCCATCCGCAAAGAGGCTGGTACTCGCCGCGTGTGGAATGCCGGCAGTGCGGTCCACAAAACGCGGTTGCCCCTGACCAAGTTCGTACAGTTTTGTTGGACTTCGTGCCCAGAAATTGCCCAGGCTATCCTGGGCGAACGCATCCCAATCATCAACCGGCAGGCCGGCGGACAGTCCAATTGGTTTCGACAGGTCTCCCTTCAGACGCCATACGTCTCCGGCTTTGCCAAACAACACATCCGTCCCGCTTATCAGAAGGCCGCCACTGCCGCCGGGCACCACCTTGCTGAAGCGATACGATCCGGCGCCGTCCGGGTCGCCGCGGTAGATTCCCGAGCGATGGCTCAGGTACATCCGGCCAAGGCGATCGAATGCGACTTGATCGAATTCTCCTTGCGCCCCGACCTCCACCGCCTTGAATTCCGTTCCGGCCAGACGTACCAACCCGCCCTGCGTTGCCACCCAGAGGACGCCTTCCGGTGATTCGGCGATGCTTCGAATTTCGGTGTTCGGCAAGCCCTCCGTGCGGCCAAAGTGACTGAATTCGCTACCGTCGTAACGGAAAAGACCGTTATCCGTTCCGGCCCAGATATAACCGGCTCGATCCTGCAGGAGGCAGTTGATCGCCAGATTGGACAAGCCTTCGGCGGAACCGTATTGCCGGAACGTGGATCGCTGGGCCAATAGCGTTGCCAACGGGCACAGCGCCGCTATTGTCCAGAGACATGCGAGCCTGGCGTGGGCAGATGAGATCATGGTCCCTCAATTCACCATATCGGCACCCGGGGAGATTTTCTGCAAGACTGATACGAGGATGCGAAGCTACATTTCCGGTCTCGCACAATTAAACTCCCCTGCGGTGATCGTAGTGCTTTACTGGGCGGCAGAATTGACTCCAGCCAGACCCCTGCAACGAATGCAACCTGCGGACCAGGATTCTAAATCGCTGCAATAACTTCTGCATGTGCCGGATTCGCTCCTGAATCACCCCTGAGTCGTGCAACTGGCCCATTTTGGCCAGATAGGATGCAAAGGACCGCGGGTCGAGCGATGATGGTGGGGCCGGCCGGATGAGAACTACATCCCGCGCCGACATTGGTGCTTGATTTGATGCCCGATCGAAGAGTGTGGGACGCCTTTCCGAAAATTGGACGGATCGATGCGCTCTTTGAGTTCCAATCTCCGATAAGTCCTGAATTGTCGGCCAGTGTTCGCCGATGCGACTGCATAAAACTCCCTGGGGGAAAGCCCCTTGAGTTCCCGAAGTGCAGGTCCCCATTCGACTACGCTCTGGGCAGGCTTTCGACTCACCATTCCCCAACCTGCACCCCATAGGGCAAAGTCCGCGCTTCGGGACCCCGGAACTGAAATGCGTTTGGGGCCTCGTTCGCTCCTATTGAACGGGACTCGGTGCGCGGGTCTGGAGACCCGCGCGACGGCCGGTCTAGAAACCGGCGCTACCTTCCTGCGCGGGGCTCGGTGGGTGCCGGCGCAGAGGGCGTGGCTTACACTCAAGCTACATGCTCAACCGGGGCCATGCGTACACCACGATCCTCAGCAGCAGATACCATGGACAAACGCTGCTCTTGCACCTGGCAAGCCTTTATCCGCACTCGACCCCACAAGCCTGGCAGCAGAAACTGGACGACGGCGAAGTCACCCTCAGCGGGGTTATCGCCAGCGGAAGCGAATTGGTGATTACGGGACAGACACTGGTCTGGAACCGACCGCCGTGGAATGAACCGGACGCACCTCAGCACTTCGAAGTCCTGTTTGACGACCCACATCTGTTGGCCGTGAACAAACCTAGCGGGCTGCCAACGCTGCCCGGCGGGGGCTTTATGGAAAACACCCTGTTGCGCATGGTGCAAAAGCAGACCCCCAACGCAAACCCAGTTCACCGGTTGGGGCGAGCCACCAGTGGCATTGTGCTCTTTGCAAAAACTGCGCAGGCGGCCGCGAATCTCTTCGCAAACTGGAACACGGCCAGAGTTCAAAAAATCTACCGGGCGCTGGCGCAGAATGTTGCAGAGCTGGACGACTACGAAATTCTGACACCGATCGGCCTGGTGCCGCATCCGCTGATCGGTCAAGTGTGGGCCGCCAATCCAGGTGGCAAGGCGTCGAAGTCACTGGCGAGGGTGATTGCACGCGGCGCGGACAACACGACGTTTGAGGTAAGCCTGCATTCGGGCCGGCCTCATCAGATCCGAATCCATCTGGCATCGATCGGCCATCCGCTGGTGGGCGATCCTCTGTACGGGATGAGCGGGCGGCCACTTGAAAACCTGCCTGGGCTGCCTGGCGATGGAGGGTATTTTCTGCACGCCCAATTTCTGAGATTCCAGCATCCCATCAGCGGAGAAGCAATCCATCTTGAGGCGGCTTTGCCGTTTGGGTTTTCCCCGGTCCCCAAGAGCGAGGGACCGGGGGTGCCCTCGGTGTAGTTTTAGGGCGCTGAGATCGGGGCCACCCCGCTGGTGAACATCCCGTCTGGAAGCTGTGAAGAAATTGAACCTAAGTTGATTCTTGCAGATTCTTCTATTGTGGGTAAACTGCGGGAGTGACTAGCGAGACGCCTTCTCCCCGCCTTGTTTCGATCAACCGATCACAACTGCTGCTTCGCACCGTGGATGTGGAGCAGATCATCGATGAGGATCACAGCGCGCGCGCGATCTGGCAGTTGGTCGGCAGGCTGGACCTTAGCCTCTACCATGCACAGATTGCAGCCGTAGAAGGCCGTGCCGGCCGTGAGCGCACCGACCCTCAACTGCTGATCAGCCTGTGGCTGTACGGCTATAGCCGGGGCGTCAGCTCGGCACGTGAAGTGGCTCGCCAGTGCGAGTTCGAGCCAGGCTGCCAGTGGCTGTGCGGACTGGAGCCGGTCAGCCACAAGACGCTTTCCGATTTTCGCTCCGGCCATAAAGCGGCGCTGGACGATCTGTTTGTGCAGGTGCTGGGGATGTTGAGCGCCGAAGGCCTGATCACGATGGAGCGCGTCACTTTGGATGGCACCAAGATTCGGGCCAACGCCGGTGGCAACACCTTTCGCCGCCGGGAGAAGTTGGAGGCGCATCTGGCGCTTGCACGAGAGCAGGTGGCTGCGATGGACACCGAGGCATCCCACGAGGAGAAGCTGGCAGGCCGTCGAAACGCGGCCCGCCGCCGCGCTGCACACGAGCGTGTCAGCCGCCTGGAGGCCGCAGTGCGCGAGGTGCAGCGGCTGCAAGAGGAGAAGAAGCATGATCGCGAAGGCTTCGTGGCACGTGCTTCGGCCACCGATCCGGAGGCGCACGTGATGCGCAACGGCGAAGGCGGCACGGTACCCAGCTACAACGTACAACTGGTGACCGACACCGCGCACGGGCTGGTCGTCAACGTGGAAGCTACCACCGACGCTATCGACTATCGCCAGATGGAGCCCGCGCTGGAACGCTGCGCCAAGACGGTTGGTCTGCCGCGTCAGTTGGTGGCTGATGGCGACTACACCAACCACGCGTCGGTGAAGACTGCGGCCGATAGTGGAGTGGACTTCTATGGCTCCTGGCAGCAGAGCTGGCGCCCCACGGAAAGTGATGCGCAGGGCCGCAGTGGAGCGTTCCTTGCCGATGCTTTTGCCTACGGCGCCGATCGCGATTGCTTTACGTGTCCGGCCGGACAGACGCTCGCGCATCACGCCACGCTGAACCGCGACAACGGCGTTCGAACCCGTGTTTATAAGGCTCCAAAGACTGCGTGTCAAGCTTGCATCCATCGCAACGAGTGCTCGCCGAAGAACGCAAGCGCCAACTGGCGGCGTTCGATCACCCGCCATGAGGAACCCGCCTCAACCACCAGCTTTAAGGCTAAGATGCAGACCGAACAAGCCAGGCAAATCTACGCCACTCGCTCCCGCATCGCCGAGTTTCCCCACGCCTGGATTAAGGAACGATGCCGACTGCGACAGTTTCGCTGCCGCGGCCGAGTGAAAGCAACCATGGAAGCTACCTGGGCTTGCCTCAGCTATAACCTCGCACGCTGGTTCAGCATCCGGCGACAATCAAATCTGGCGGCACTGGCCACCGCTTAACACCCACGGACCGGCAGGGCAGGCAGGGCGCTGCCAAAAGCCGCCAACGCCCTCGGCATACTGCAACCTAGCGCCCGTCATATCTCCGCCTGAACACTATCAAAGCAACCAGAAATGCAATTTCTTCACAGCTTCCTGTCAACAGGTTTTTGATTTTGGATTTGGAGGCGGGATTTTGGGCGGAAGGCTCAAATGCCGCTTCCCTCACCCGTCGCGGCGGCGGCGCTGGTGGGTGCTGGGGATGTTCATGTCTTCGCGGTACTTGGCGACGGTGCGGCGGGTTAGCTGGATACCTTGCGACTGCAGCAGGGCGGCTAACTGGTCATCGGTGAGCGGGCGCTTGGGGTCTTCGTCTTCGATGAGCTTTTTGACCTTGCGCTTGAGGACCAGCAACGGGGTATCTGCGCCTTCGGGGCCGTTGGAGCCCTCGGAGAAGAAGAAGCGGAGCTCGATTACGCCCTGCGGGGTATGGGCGTACTTGTTGGCTACGGCGCGGCTGACGGTGGAGGGGTGGACGCCGATCTCTTCCGCGACTTCCTTGATCATCATGGGGCGCAGGGCTTCGACACCCTGATCGAGGAAGTCGCGCTGGCGGCGGACTATTACCTCACAAGTGCGGAGGATGGTGCTTTTGCGCTGGGCGATGTTGCGCATGAGCTGCATGGCGGAGCGGAAGCGCTCCTTGACGTAGTCCTTGACTTCCTTGTCAGTGCCTTCGGCGGTGAGCATGCGGCGATAGCGGGAACTGAGCCGGAGGCTGGGCAGGTCTTCCTCGTTCATGGCGACCTCCCACTCGGCGCCGCGCTTGACGAAAACGACGTCCGGCTCGATGAGGCGGGTCTGCTCATGATTGTGCTGACGGCCGGGGTGGGGGTCGAGGGTGCGGATGAACTCGAGACCGGCATGAGCCTCGGGTTGGGTGATCTGGGCGGCGCGGGCGAGGTCTTTTACGTCGCGCTTGAGCAGGAGCTGAAGGTGCCGGTCAACGATGAGCGCGGCAACTTCCATGCTGCGGCGGCGGTCGTCAATGTGCGCTTCGGCTTCGGCGCGGAAGCTTCCGTGGGGGTCCTGAGATGAGTCGGCGGGCGGCCCGTCGGATGTTTGAGAGCCATATAAATGGTCAAACTCATGCTTCTGGGCGGCGATCTGGATAAGGAGGCACTCGCGGAGGTCGCGGGCGGCGATGCCGGAGGGGTCAAGGTGCTGGACGAGGTCGATGGCGCGGCGGACAAGGTCGAGGGCGGCCTCGGGCTCGAGTCCCTTGCTATCTGGCTGGCCCTGGGTCTGGCTGGTTTCGTGAAGGGCAGCGGCGAGCTCGTCGTCGGTGGCGGCAAGGTAGCCATCCCCGTCAAGGTTTCCAATGACATATTCGACAGCTTCATGCAGCTCGGGCTCGAGGGTCAGAGCCCCCAGTTGCCACGCCAGGTGATCGGAAAGGCTAGTGGGCTGGGAGAGAAAGTGCTCAAACGAGGGCCTTTCGCTGTCTTCATATTCCGGCTGTGTACGGTAGCCGGGGTCAAGGTATTCCTGGAAGTACGATCCGAAATCGACTTCCTCGAAGGAATCCTTGGGCGGAGCGGCCGCCTCGACAAGGACGCCAGGGTCAGGCCGGTCATCCAGCTCGATGCGCTCGAGTCTTTCCAGGCGCTCCTGGCGGCCTGCCACCTCATCCAGCATTGGAACCGACTCATCGATTTCCTCCAGGACGGGATTTTCCACCATCTCTGCATCGATCATCTCCTTCAGCTCCAATTTATTCAGAGCTAAAACGGACACCATCTGCATCAGACCGGGTGTGAGGACCTGGCGCTGCGACACATTGAGGTTCATTCTGGGCTGCAGCAGTGCCATGGATGGGTCTCTTCGCGGAAAAGGCTTACTACGCAAGTGTAATCTCGCCGGAAAAAGGATGAGTGGCAATTTGGTGACCAACCACTCACCCGTTCCAGATTAGACAACGAACATTTTGGGAATGGAGGACTGCACCTTAGTGGGACGGAATGGTGGGCGGGAGCATTGACAAGGGAGGGGGTCTGGCGTCTGGGGTGTCGGGTCTGGGGTATCGCATGCGGATCAGCCGAGGGAAAAGCCCTCGCCGAGATAGAGGCGGCGGACGTCGGGGTTGTTGCCGAGTTCGTGCGGGGTTCCGGCAAAGATGATGCGGCCTTCGGCGATGATGTAGGCGCGATCGGTGACCGAGAGGGTTTCGCGGACGTTGTGATCAGTGATGAGGATGCCGATGCCGCTGGCTTTGAGGTCGAAGATGATTTTCTGGAGCTCGAGGACGGCGATGGGGTCGATGCCGCTGAATGGCTCGTCAAGCAGTATGAAGGCGGGCTGGATGCAGAGGCAGCGGGCAATTTCAACGCGGCGGCGCTCGCCGCCGGAGAGGGCGTAGCCGCGGGTGGTGCGGACGTGGCTCAGGTTGAGCTGGTGGATGAGGCGCTCAGTGCGGGTGCGGCGCTCTTTGCTGCCGAAGGGCTGGGCCTCGAGCACGGCCATGATGTTTTCTTCCACGGTGAGCTTGCGGAAGACGGACGGCTCCTGGGGCAGATAGCTGATGTGGAAGTTGCGGGCGCGGAGATACATGGGGACGTCTGTGATGTCGGTTTCGTCGACCAGGATGCGGCCGGACTCGGGGACGACGAGGCCGACGATCATGTAGAAGCTGGTGGTTTTGCCGGCGCCGTTGGGGCCGAGCAGGCCGACAACTTCGCCGCGGGAGATGCGCAGATCGACCCCGCGCACAACCTGGCGGCCCTTGTAGCTTTTGGCGATTCCTTCGGCGATCAGCGTGTTCATTCAGGCCTTAAAGTCTTGTATTCATTTTAGAGCTTGACGGGCGGTCATTTTGGCGCTGTGGTGTGAGCCGATGTTTTTTGGCCGTTGCCTTCGACGGTGACGCTATCGTCGCGGCCATTGAAGACCAACGCTGCTCCGGTGACGGTTCCACGGGTTTCGTCGGTCATGCGAGGGGGGACTGCAGATGTTCCGGTGAGGACGTAATCGCCGGTTTCGCCGGTGTAGACGAGCTTCTCGCCGGTTCCGCGGCGGGCGTCGGAGGTGACCGCGACATGGCCCAGGGCTGTCATATGGTCGACCTGGGCCTGGGAGCCGTCTTTCCCGGCGTGATTTCCGGCAGGGAGCAAGACCAGGTCGATTTCGTTGGAGGCGGAGCTGGCGGTGGGGGTTTCTGCCGTGACTGCGCCCATGGAGCCGGCGCGCATGATGGCGAGCCGCTCGGCGTCAGAGTATTTCAGGTTGCCGCCGGTGACGGTGATTAGGGATTGCTTGGATGGGGTGTGGGCGGGGTACCCGCGAAGTGGGCCGGGGTCTGGGGTCTCGGGTCTCGGATTGGCGGGGTGGTCGGGGTTTCCAGTGCTGAGCAGGATGGCTATTACGGGTTCGCCGGGGTCGGCGCTTTGGGCAACCAGTGTTTGTTTCTGGCGGTCGAGGATGATGACCGGGGCTGCGACTGAGTTGGCCTGCTGCCAGAGTCGGGCATGGCCGCGGAAGGTGGCTTCGCCGGTGGCCTGACGCAGTTGGGCTTCCGATGAGATGACGTGTGACGGGCCCTGGCCGCCGAGGGCCGGGGGCGCAACTGCGTTGGGCAGCCCCGGAGGTTTTCCTGTTCCGGCATTCGCCCAGGTGGCTTTTACGTTGCCGTGTGCGAAGGCATCGCCGGTTTCGTGAGAGAGGTCGATCTTGTCGGCGGTCATCTGCAGGCCGCCATCTTCTACGCGGGGACTATCGAGGAGGTGCAGCCACTCGCCAGCGCCTTCGTATTCGGCGCGGCCTGCCCAGGCGTGGACTGGGGCCTGCGGGGATTGTGCGCCGGGCTTGGCAGCGGGGGTCTGTGTGAGGATGACATTGCCGTCGAGAACGGCAGATTGGATCTGGCTGGTGCTGGCGTTGCTGGCCGATGCGGCGGACTTCCCTGCGGGGGCGAAATGAACCTGGAGGTGGTCGCCGGTGGAGGACTGGTGGGTTCCACCAGCGCTGGTTTCATCTAGGCTTGCGTGGCCGTTGCCGACCATGGATTCGAGGACCGAGTTGGGAGCAAAAGTGCCGGTGACTTCATCGGCGGCCAGGCGGGACGGGACGGGGGCTCCCTTGCCGCGCTGGCTTTCGCCAGTCACGACGACGCCCTGGACGCCGTGGATGACGCTGGGCTCGGCCTGGCCCTGGCCATTGTCGCGGAAGTCGATGTCGGCGATGGGCGAGGTCCAGGTGCGGCGGACGCGGGTTGGGCCTGTTGGCGAATCGCTGAGAAGCTCGCTTTGCATGGCGACGCCGCGTTCGAGGTGGGCGTGGCGCAGTTGGCCTTTGTTGGTGAAATCGAGGTCGGCAGCGGGAGCTGTTCCATGCATGCGGCGCTCGCCGGCTCCGTCTTTCTCGGCGCGGGTTGAGTCCATGGCCACTCCGCCCTGAAGGTGGCCGTGGCGGGGCTGGTTGCGTTCGTCGAAATCCATGGAGCCGACGGGAGCGGTGATATGGCCGCCAGTGGCCGTGACCATGTTGAATCCGTTTTGAGCGTCGAGGCGGACAGCGGAGCCGTCATCGCGGAAGACGACCTTGGCGTCGCCGGCGGTCGCTTCTCCGCCCCGATAGTCGGCGGTGGCTGCGTGCATGGTGCAAATGTGTGTGTCGCGGGCAAACTCGGCATGCTGGGCGCGAATGAGGACCTTTTCGCCGCCACGCTCCGTGTTCAGCTCGACAGCACTGTCGAGGATGAGGAAGCCTTTTGAGTCGTAGGACGCACCAGTCGAGCTGCCGCTTCCCTGGACCATGGAGAACTCGACATGTTCGGCCGTGTTGGCGACGCCGCTTTTTGTGTCGAAGGTGAGGCCGCTGGTTTTCACGTGGATCTGGCCGCGCTCGGCGGTCTCAGCGGCAGTCGCAATGGGTGTCGCTTTGCCTTTTGCCACTTTGCCGGCAGCAGCTTTGGGGGCGATGGCAGGGGCTACGCCAGGACGCATAACAGTGATTTCGACAGGCCCGGCGGCGGTGGCTTTGCCGGCCCTTTGGTCGTAGTCGAACTCGGCGCCGGCAATGCTGTCGACGCGGCTGCCGTCTTCGCCGAAGAGCTCGATCTGCACGTCGTGGAGAATAGCGTGGTTGTCTTTGTATTGCGCGACCTTGGAGGCATGAATGCGATAGCGGGAGTGGCCGCCCATGGGGTGGTCGTAGGTGACTCCGTTCAAATCGGACTGGATGTTGAGGCCGAGCTTGCCGGGGATGTCTTGAATCTTGAAGCGGCTTTTGAGCTTGCCGCGGGCGAGGAACGCAATGAGCGCAACGATGAGCAGGACGCCAGCAATGAGCACCAGGGTGCGAAGCCGTTCAATGGTGAATCGCACGCTCAGTTGCCTACTCCCAAACGCGCCGCGAGCCGCTGGGCCAGGCTTTCGCCGAGTTCGCTCCAGAGCAGGCGCGCGGTTGCGCCGGAGGCTTTTTCAACGGCGGCGGTGAGCTCGATGAGCTGGCGGATGTTTTCTTCGATGTGGCGGGCGGCGGTGGAATCGAGTTCTACGCCCTCTTCGAGAAAAGGGCTGTCGGAGCCGAAGTCGATGCGGACGTGGCCGTCGGCTTCGTAGGCGCCATCGTCAAAGAGCGGGCCGTAGCCGGTGACGCGGACGAGGCGGGTGGCGCGGGCCCAGCGCGGCGCGGATTCGACGGGCGTTTCGAGTTCCCAAAGCGCCCAGCCGATTTGGAACTCGTAGGCGAAGTCGTCGTGGAGGAGCTCGAGGGCTTCTTCGACCGCCAGGCGGGGTTCGGCGCCGGGGGTTGCGGGGTCGCCTTGGGCGTTGCGTGCGCGGCGGCCATAGACCTGCTGGAGGATTGGTGTCTCGCTCCAGCTGACGGGCCAGACGGTGGCGGAATAGACGCGGGCTTCGCCACCGTGGGCGGCAAAAGAGGCGAGGACGGCGGTGAGCTTGTCAGCCAGCGCGGCCAGACGGAGGTTGGGGTACCAGAGGCTTAGATAAAGCGTGTCGGACATCTCTATGATTGTAGACGCGCGGGCGGAGCGGAGGATTCAGTTGAGGGCGTCAGGCGGTGACGATTTCGCTGAAGTCGGCGACTTGGGCGAGAACGAAGAAAACCATTTTCAGAAGGCCTAGTCGCGCCGCTCTGAGAATTGGGTCTTCGTGGAGAACCACAACGGGTTTATCGAAGAACGCGTCAATTGTCGGCCTGAGTGATCCCACCAACCGCAGGGCATCGCTGAATCTCCTATCACGGATCAATCCATTCAACTCGTTGGTCATGAGATCAGCTTCCTCCCATAGGCGAACCCCTTCGAGCTCGACCAGAGCCTGCGTGAACTCGAGGGACTCATTCGGCTCCATGTCCTTAGCCTGAGCTTGGCGGATGATGTTCTTAATCCGTTTGAACGCTCCAGAGACGGCGAGAAAATCTGGTGAACCACGTTCTTCCGTGAGCGCTTCGGCAAGCGCAATTAGGTTCTTTATGTCTGCTGTACGTAGTTCTCCGTAGATGTGCCGCAAATCCTCCGCAAGGACAGCATTGACCACGTCGTATGCAAAGCCCCGAACGTCTTTCAAATAGAAATGGAGCCGTTCGTGGAAGAAGGCGGTAACTTGTTCGCGATTGGTATCTTCCGGACCGGCCGCCGAGATGACCCCGGCGAGGGTCAACGGAAGACTGGACTCCGCGAGGATCTTGACGATGGCGTTGGCGGCGCGGCGGAGGGCGAAAGGGTCCTTCGAGCCGGTGGGCGCATTGCCAATGCTGAACATGGCAGTGATGGTTTGAATACGGTCGGCAAGGCCGAGGAGTTGGCCTTCGGTTGTGTGCGGGATCGAATCCTCAGTCGAGGCTGGCCTGTATTGCGAATAGATGGCGGCGGCAACTGTTTCGCCGAGGCCCTGTGCACCAGCGTATAAACCGCCGATAACTCCCTGTAACTCGGTAAATTCTTTCACTAACTCAGCTGTCAGATCAGTCTTGGCAAGCTGGACAGCAGTTATGAGAGCGGTCGCGTCAAATTCGATAGCGGTGGGTCTCAGTACCTCACGCAGCCCAAGCGCTACCGCAAGATTCTGCTCGGTCTTCCAGTGATAACTTCCGAGTTCTTTCTGGAAGGTTACGTTCTTGAGGCTTTCTACGCGGTCGGCTAACTTGATTTTCTGGTCGAAGTTCCAGAAGAACTGGGCGTCTTTGAATCTTGCTTTGAGGACTTTCTGGTTGCCGTGGCGGATTGTGGCTTCGCCTTCGGCGTCTACGGCTATGTTGAGGACGGTGAGGAAATGAGGGGCCAACTTTTTGTCTGCGGATTCGACGGCGAAGTACTTCTGGTGGTCGCGCATGACGGTGACGAGAACTTCTTCAGGGAGGGCGAGGTACTCGGGGTCGAAGTTGCCGAGGATAACGCTGGGCCACTCGGTGAGATGGACTACGGTCTCGACGAGCGGCTCATCTTCGCGCCAGCGTATGCCGGGGACTTGGCGGGTGGCGGCGTCGAGAGCCTTGCGGATGATGTGGCGGCGTTCGGCTACGTCGACGATGGCGAAAGCTTTGCGGAGAGTTTCGGAGTAGTCCTTGGGGGAGTCGATGACGACCGGGGCTTCTCCATGGAGGATGCGGTGGCCGCGGCTGATATTGGATGCCGTGATGCCGGCGATTTCGAGGAGGACGATGGCGGAATCGAGCAGGGCTACGACCCAGCGGACGGGGCGAACGAA
>Ga0302320_10020568_pt1 | contig 13155 bp, 6 predicted proteins | sample Bog_T0_3_FD_202130 | JGI IMG/M metagenome (GOLD analysis project Ga0302320, IMG submission 202130) | Peat permafrost microbial communities from Stordalen Mire near Abisko, Sweden - Bog_T0_3 | ecosystem: Environmental > Terrestrial > Soil > Wetlands > Peat | place: Sweden: Abisko, Stordalen Mire...
AACTTCGGCATCGGCTCGGACGGCATCCTTTGGGGCCCCCTGCCCTCCGGGGGCCAGGGCGCCGCCCAATCGTTCGGCCTGAGGATATTCAATCCCGACGGTTCGGAGGCGGAGAAGTCCGGCAACGGGACCCGGATATTCGCGAGGTATTTGTGGGATCACAAGATAGCCAAATCCCCCGTTTTCGAAATCCGCACGCCTGGCGGCGTGGTTGCGGCGGACATCAGGGACAACGGCAGGCTGATCGTCATGGACATGGGCCGCGTCAGCTTCTCGAGCGACAGGATTCCCGTGAATGGCCCGCCCCGCGAGGTCCTGAACGAGCGGCTCCAAGCCGGGGAGAGCGTCTTCACGTTCAGCGCCGCCACGATCGGCAACCCGCATTGCGTCATCGTGCTGCCCGAAGTTTCAGCGCAAATCGCCCGCAGGCACGGCCCCCTGATCGAGACCAACCCGCTTTTTCCGAACCGGACCAACGTCCAGTTTCTCCAGGTCCTCGACCGCGCCAACATCCGGATCGAAATCTGGGAGCGCGGCGCGGGCTACACCCTGGCTTCCGGAACCAGTTCGAGTGCATCGGCGGCCGTTGCCCGACGGCTCGGCCTCGTCGAGCGCGACGTGGCCGTGCACATGCCCGGCGGCACCCTGGGGATCCGGATCGGCGACGACTATTCGATAACGATGACCGGCACCGTCAACCGGGTCGCAGACGGCTCGATGGACGCCGAACTTTTCGCTGCAAGACTATGATTGGCTGCGACAGGACGGGAAAACCCCCGTCATGAGCCCCTCCGAGACCCTTCCAGCCGCCTGGGGACGTGCCTCGCCCGCAATGAAGGGCTGCGTCGCGGTTCTCGCGGGTTTCACTCTGCTTTTGTGCCTCCATCTTTGGCCCGCCTGGACGGGCGACCCCGATCTCTCGCACGGTATTTTCATGCCGATCGCCTTCCTTCTTCTGCTGCGGGAGGCGCGGGCCGGAGGCGGCAAATACCTGACCGCCAAATGGAGCGCGGGGCTGGTGCTTGCGTTCGGGCTCTCCGGACTCGGCCTTCTATCGCTCGCCGGCCTTTATGCCTCGGTTCTGGACTGGTCCCACGCCCTCGTGGATTTCCTGCTCAGCGGGGCCCTGGCGGTCCTCCTCGCGGCAGGTATCGCCGCAATGGCCGATGAGCGGGTGCGTCTGATGCCATTCAACTGGTCCGCTGCCGTTGCGGCAGGTCTCTGGGTCATCAGTTCGCCCATTCCTCCGGGGATTTACAGCAGTCTCACAGTCCTGCTGCAACTTTGGGTCAGCTCCGGAGTCGTGGACACCCTGAATCTCCTGGGTGTCGCGGCCGCGCAGTCGGGAAATGTCATCCACCTAGCCGGCACATCCGTCGGCGTCGAGGAGGCGTGCAGCGGCGTCCGAAGCCTCGTGTCGTGCATCTTTTGCGGGATCTTCTTCTCCGGCACCCTCGTTCGCCGGCCCTGGCCCCGCACGATGATGATCGCTTTGGCTGCTCCGCTGGCCCTGGCCATGAATTTTCTCCGGTCGCTTGCGCTGACCCTTCTTGCGAACCGAGGGGTCGCCATCGCCGGCGCCTGGCACGATGCAACCGGCTTTGCGATCATGGGCGTGACGGCCGTCCTTCTGGCAGCCCTTGCGCTCTCGCTTGGGCGTTCGCACGCCCGATCCGCCGAAAGCGCGGTCCTCGAACTGCAGGCGGAGGTTCCCGGAAACGGGGCGGCCACCAGCCATGCGCGGCGCGACCTTCCGCTCGCATTCTTTCTGACCGCGGCTGCGCTCCTGCTCTTCGCCTTCCTCGCCAATACGCGGCCTTCCGCAAGTCAGGACCGCCAGCCGCCGGACCTTTGGGCCGCGCTCCCAGAGTCTGTGCCAGGCTGGACCGTGGCAACCGACAGGACCTTGTACCGTTTTACGGACACCCTGAAAACGGATCTCCTGGCCCAGCGCGTTTATGAGCGCCCCACACCGAAGGGTCCCCTCCAGATAACGCTCTATCTCGCCTATTGGCGGCCCGGCCAGGCCCCAGTGAGCCTCGTCGCCTCCCACACCCCCGATGCCTGCTGGCCCGGAACGGGCTGGGTTCTCGAGGCACCTCCGGGCGGCCCTCCTGAGCCCCCTTCGATCGGCGGCCGGCTGATTGCCGGGGCCGAGTCGCGCTATTTCACCAACAGGGGCTTCCCCCAATACGTCTGGTTCTGGCACCTCTACGACGGCAGGCCGATTCCCTATCAGGATCCCTATTCGTTCCGGCGGCTGCTCGACATCGCCTGGCACTACGGCTTCCGCCACTCCGGGGATCAGCTGTTCGTGCGCATCTCTGGCAATTGCCCGTGGTCATCGCTGGAAGCCGAACCGCTCGTGCGCGACTTTTTCGCCCGGCTCCGGCCTCTTGGTCTCTGAGCGTCGGGCCCTCCTGTCTTGAAATTCGCGACTGGAACGAACTCCGCCTGCAACGACCTCAGGTCTCCAGTATTGAAATCCGCGGCGCGGATTTCAATACTGGAGGCCTGAGGTCGTTTTCCATGGACACACCGTTTTTGAAAGCCGACTGGCGGTACTTGGCGATGGCCAGTTTTGCCGTCGATCCGGCTTTGCTGCGCCCTCTCGTGCCACCCGGCACCGAACTCGATTCGTACGCCGGACGGGATTTTGTCAGCGTTTCGGGATGCCTTTGCCAGGGCACGCAGGCATTTGGCATCAGGGTCCCCTTTCAACAGAATCTGGAGGGCGTCACTCTCCGTTTCTACGTGCGCCGCAGGATGCCCGGGGGATTGCGGCGCGGCGTCGTCATTGTGCACGAAATCGTACCGACAAGGACGGCCGCCTGGGCGGCCCGGTACATCCACGGCGGGACCTGCCAGGCTCTTTCGATGAGGCATGCCATTGAGCGGCAGGAGGCCAACCTGCGCGTTGAATACGCCTGGCGCCGCCGCGGGGCCTGGGAGTCGCTTAAAATGCAGGCCGTCGGGATCCCGCAATCGTTTCGCAAGGGCTCCCTCGAGGAATTCATAGCCGAACACGGCTGGGGCTACACCGCGCGACTGGGCGGCTGCAGCGAATACCGCGTGCAACACCCGCGCTGGTCGTTCTGGCCGGCGACCGGGGCCGAACTCAAGTGCGACGTGGCGGCCCTTTACGGGCCCGAGTTCGTCGAAAGCCTCACATCGTCCCCCGCCTCCGCGTTCATCGCCGACGGTTCGGAGGTCATCATCGGACGCCGGTCCCCGTGCCCGGTGGAGGACCCGGCCGATCTGATCGACCTGAAGGACCTCAGGCCGCCTGTATTCAATTCTTAGAGTCGCGCAAAGCCTGATCCCAATTCCAGAGGCCTTGCGGCATACGGCGCGCCGTCCTCGCAGCGAACTGCGAAGAATGCCTTGGTTGGGTCCGAAAGACCGAAAGAATGAGCCCCGGGAACTGCGCCCGGGCCCGTGCGGAATGAAAAGCTTTGTCTGACTGACAGCCCGTCAGGCGACTCTGACGGATGCCTCGCGGCGTTGGCGCATGCGGTAGACGACCAAGCCTGCCACCAAGACAACACCGGCCATCGCCGCAATAGTGCCCGACTCGGGGGCAGCCGACGGGACCACGTTGCCCACGGGAACCGCGCTGATGGAAGAGAATGTCCAATTTGTCGTCGGATCCACCAGCCTTGTGTTGGCTGCATTCGTGTAAACGCCGTCGGCCAAATTTCCGACGTAAGGTCCGGTCAATGCCGCATTGACCGTGCCGAGACCGAACGTGGTCGCCTGCGAACTTGTATTGCTCAGGAGCACGACATATGCGTCCGCAGGAGTGAGATTTGCCGTATTCGTGAAGGAAAGGTCAAACGTCACGCTGGAAGAGTATGTCGAGGCATTGCCGTTATTGTAGGAAATCGAATCTGTCCAGGTGTCAGGAGCATTGATCGACACGGGACTAAGGCTCTGGACTGTAGTATACGTGTTGTTGGTCTGATTCCATTGAACCAAAGCTGCATCCAAGGTTCCGCCCACATTGCTGGAGAGAGTCGAGCTCACAAAAGTGTATGTCACACTTTCGATGGCAATGACCCCAGTCAATGCCTCGCCCAGGGAGACTTGGCTGCTCCCTGACCCGGCACCGCTAAATGTCGTGACCGATCCTGTCCATTCGGGCAAGTCAGTCGATATCGTCTCTGGTTGGCCCCTGGCCACAACAGCCATCGCCAAACAGGATGCGGCCAATAATGCAAAAAATCTTGAATGATCTTTCATTCCAATATCAAAGCATCGGCAATCGGCCGCCGATCTCAACACTATTAACGTGCGCACAATTACTTAGCCCAACTATCACTCTGCGTATCACATTGTCTGCTAATCCCTATTAGTAGAAACCACCAGATGATTGAGGACGCCCCGCATGAACTCCATGCTGCCCGAACGCCATGGGATTCCCACCGTGAGCATCTGCGCCGGCTGATCCTCGCGTCCGGCGCTCACCTCCCCCCATTGACGGCGCCAGTAGTCGCTCCATGTCCGCACCTCCTCAGCCTTTGCCAGGGGCTCGCCGAGCACGGGATCCCAAACCGTGAATGCCACGAGCATTTCATCCCCCATGCGGCTGAATCGATAGACGTGGAAAGGAATCGAACCACCCATCCAAGAGATTGTGATATCTGCCTCCTGCCCAAGAAGTTCACAGCCCGCCATGGGCATGCAAACAGTTGGGTTGTGGAGGAAGGGGATGTAGCGGGCAACCTGGCCGCGCCGCCACTCGATGTAATACGCCGCAACGGTAAAATCACGTGTAGTGCGCCATTGGCCTGCAACATACAGGTCGGGCCTCAACATTTCGCGGGCGGGCTCGGCCAGGGTCGACTCTTGGAATGTTCCCAATTGTGTGGGAAACTGAGCCGTCCATTGCGGCCTTTTCGAGCGGACGGCCTGCGCCTCGCCGTACCAGGACCTCACAGCCGTTTCATCGACAACAAAGATCGAGGCCACGGCGACCAGCCAGCGCCAGCCTGTGTTAATCGCACACGGGCGACGCTCCGCTGCGCCTTGCACGGCCGGGCCGCGATACCCTCCCCATCGCCAGGCGAGCCAACCTGTCAGGACGAGGCTCGCAAGCATGGCCACCCATCCGGCGCTGTCGTGAACGGATTCGACAGCCCTTGATCCGGCCCCCGCGCGCATTGCGAGGAAGACCACACGTCCGAAATTGCCGAGGAGTGCCGCGCCGATCCCGGCTAGAATCAATGCCGCACGGCGGCGCAAGCCAAAGCGGTACCATTCCCCGAAAAAAAGCCCGATCATGAAGCACGCCTGCAGGGAGCGTATGCCGCCGCAGGCCTCGTCAATCCCAACCGCGGTCGAAGCCAGGCCGACAGTCGTGCCATAGGCAATGGCCGGCAGCCCAACGAGATTGCATATCTCGGCCGTGATCGAGGCGAACAGTTCCCGCAGGGGTCTCGTGACCCCAGCCTCAAACGCGGACGGCAGCGGGATGGCGCTTGCCAGCAGGATTAGCGGCGGCGCAAGCCACCGAACCGCCGGCCAGCCCGCCAGGAGCCATGCACTGGCCAGGGCAACGCCAGCCATGACCAGCGTGTAGCCAAGGAGCACGGCAGGCCATAGGGGAAACGGCGTCAGGAACAGCCGCAGAGAAAAATGAACCGCCATAAGTGCGGGCAAAGTCCACCACCACAATGGGCCGACCGCGTCCCTGGGAACCCCTGCGGGCCTCTCGGCCCATCGCTCCCACCAAAGGTAGCCCATCAGCAGCGGCACGGCCCAGCCGTGTCCGAGATCCGACGAAGTAAGCCAAGCCCTGGACAGAGGGATGAGACTCGCCGCAGCCGTTACAGCGGCAGCGAGGATGATGCCGGATTGCTCCCGGTTCGGACGGGGGCCGGTCAATTTGCCGACGGTGGCCAAGGACGCGGAGTCAGCTCGGCTTGGGGCCCTGCCCGGCCTTCGGTGCCGGACGCCTTGTCAATTCCTCATGGGCGCGCGTGAACAGATAAACCTCCTCGGGCAGATAGTCGCGCCCGCCCGCGATGGTCTCGGCGCGCGCGAGGTCCGCCGGTTGCCTGGCCACGCCGTAGATGAACGCCAAATACGGCTGCCGCTCCGGATAATCCCGGTCCATTGGCGCAAACTTCCCGACGATGGCAAGCGCCTCCGGCCCCTTGCCCGACTGCGCAAGGGCGAACGCATAGCCCGTTGCGTACGTGGGATTGCCAGGAGCGCCGATGTAGAGGCTGTGCATCGCCTCCTTTGCAGGATTCCAGTCGCTGGTGGGCTCAGTCAACAATGTGAGGATGGCCCAGTCGTTCGTATAGCGGGAAACAGCGCCATCGGCGTCGCGGAGCGTCCCCATGATATCGCGCATGCCGGCCGCGTCTTTCTTCAGACGATACTGATCGAAGAGGGCCTGCGCCGCCCAAGTTTGGTCAGGGAACGCCCGGACGATCGACCAAAGAGAACGCTGGGCCTCGTCCCCCCAATTCCAAAGAACGGCGAGGTGCTCGACCACCCTCAGCGTGGAAAGATCGCCGTTCGCGGCATCGAGCACGAGGTCCCACGTGTCGTGTCGGAGCGCAGAGCGACCCGAGAGATCGATTGTTTTGGCAGCCTCGGCGAGTTTGACCGCCGTCACCGAGACGGGGCCCCACGCGCCCCTTTCCACCATCGGGAGAAGCCCGTCCCAGTCCTTCATCTGAGCCAGGCAATCGGCCTCGGAACGCTTGATATCCGGGCGATCGCGCACCGCCGCGGGTAGGCCGCCCAGCAGTTTTACCGCCTCGTCGGCGCGATTCTGCACGATCAACCACCGAACAAAGGAGGTTATCTCGTCGGGTTTTTGTGCAGCGAGCGCAGCCAGAGGGGGGTAGACCGATTCGAATGGCTTGCGGTCAATCACAAGTTCGATGTTCGCCTCCTGAATCCGGTCGGTCACCGTGGCCGACGGATCAGCCAGGACCATGGCCAGCCAATGCTTTGCGAACGCATAATCGCCGCGCTGGATCGCGTCCGCCGCGAACTCCCGATAAATCTGCGGAGCCAGCTTCGGGTCGGCCTGGGCAAGGTCCGTCAGCTCCCTCTGGGCCGCCTGCTGGGCCGGCCCCTTTGGCAACTTCAGCCGGAGGCGATTGTGGTCGAACTGCAGGAGGCCGCTTTTCGGATAAAACTTCTCCAGCTGCTGAAAAATCACATCGGCCATCGGGCGGTCGCCCGTCGTGAGCGCGTAGGCCAGCGCCGCGTTCAGCGCGACGGGAGTCGCCGCTGTCTTTGGCGGGATTCCGCTCATGGCATCCCGTGCGGCGTTCAAGTCGTTGAACTTGATGCAACAGAGGACGAAGGCCGCCTGGTCCTCCGCCGAATCAGGCGCGAGCTGCACGACGGTCCTGCGCAGGCGCATCGCCTGAGGCGACGCGACCTGTTCGAGCATATCCGCAGCCGCGCGCAAGGTCGGCAGGTTGCCGGGGACGGCGACAATCGCCACCCGCAGGGCCAGTTCCGCGTTCGCGGCATCGTGCCTGTCGATGAATTCCCGGGCCTGCGAAAGTGCCCGTTCCTGCTTCCAAAGCCGGTATCGGACCAGCAACGTATCCCGGTTCAACCAAGAGGCGATGACGCCCGCTGCCACGAGCAAATACAACAGACGCGGTATCCATCGGAACGGCGATAGGTGGCGTGATTGGAGAAGTTGCATGGAATCAATCGCCCTTGAGAGGCCCCGCGGTCAGGGCGGTGCCCTTGCGGACACACTGCACGCGGGCTCCTGGTGTTGAGTGGAAAAATTGGAGCAGCTGGAGCAAGCTCCTCTTCCCGCCTCCGCCGGTAGGCATCGGCAAACAACCCTTCGTGTTGCAAAAGGCTGGAGCGGGCTATCGGAATCGAACCGACGACCGATGCTTGGGAAGCACCCGTTTTACCACTAAACTAAGCCCGCAGAAGGAGCTTGCAGATGAAAGCTCGTTTCCGGTGCAACCGTCAACACATTAGAGGCTGTCAGAGAACTGACAACGGACAGTGCGGAGCAGATTTTGGTCGGGAGCAAGGCGACGCCGAGGGAGCAATCATCAAAGAGGCTTGCCCCGAGGCGGCAACGCTGCTCCAGGCCAAAAGATGCCCTGCAATGGCCTTTGGCAATTCTCGGATAGCCTCTAAAGGCTGTCGCGGGCAGTGTGACAATCGGCTGCAGCCCACCCAACGGAGGCATTCCTTCCCCGGTTAGGGTTGCGCGGACCCCCACGCCTCCGTAGGGTTGTCAACCAACATGCCTCTCCCCCAGTCCGCGTCCGATTCTCCAGCCGGACCCGGCGAATCCCTCGACTCGGCAATCCTGCGGTTGCTGATGGAGAACATTCCCGACCGAATATACTTCAAAGATCGCCAGAGCCGGTTCGTGCGGGTCAACCGGGCCCACGCCCAATGGCTCGGCGCCCCTTCCCCGGAGGCCGTCGTCGGAAAGACGGACTTTGATTTCTTTGCGCGGGACCATGCCACCGCCGCCTATAACGAGGAGCAGCGGATAATCGAAACCGGGCAGCCCGTGCTCGGCGAGGTCCAGTTCATCACCAAGCAGGACGGTCGGACGGCCTGGGGCTCGACCAGCAAGCTGCCGTGGCAGGACGCCTCCGGCCGGATCATCGGAACCTTTGGCCTGACCCGCGACATCACGGCGGCCAAGCAGGCCGAGGAAAAGCTCACCGAGGAGCACAACCTTCTGCGCACGATCATCGATCACCTCCCGAGCCGCATCTTTGTAAAGGACTCGGGCGCCCGGTACCTCCTCAACAACGAGGCCCACCTGCGCGAACTGGGCGTCGCCAGGCAGGAGGATGCGAAGGGCCGCACCGTGCGCGAATTCTATGGCCCCCAGAGGGCCGAGCAATCGATCGCCGACGACCACACGGTCCTGTCGGGCGGCCCGCCGGTCATCAACCAGGAGAAGTCGGACTACGGCTCCCAGGGCAACACCCACTGGTGGATCACCACCAAGGTGCCCCTGCAGGATATCCGCGGGAAGATCATCGGGCTTGTCGGCATCAGCCACGACATCACCCAGCGCAAACTCACCGAACAGGAGCTGCAGCGGCGCTCGGCCGAGATGGAGGCCGACGTCCAGATGGCCAGGCAAATCCAGCAGGCCTTCATTCCGAGGACCTATCCCATCTTCCCGGCAAACGCGCGGCCGGAGACAAGCGCCCTTCACTTCGCCCACCGCTATATCGCAGCCACGACCCTGGGAGGGGATTTCTTCGACCTGGTCCCTATTTCCGACAGCCGCTGCGGCGTGCTCATCTGCGACGTCATGGGCCACGGAGTGAGGGCCGGATTATTGACTGCCCTGATCCGCGGCGTGGTCGAGGAGTGCTGCATCCAGGTTGGGGATCCAGGCCGGGTCCTTGGCGAGATCAACCGGGCGCTCATGCCGATCGTCCGCGAGACCGGCCAGCCGGTCTTTGCGACCGCCTTTTACGGTGTCATCGATCTTTCTGCTTCCTCGATCAAGTACGCGATCGCCGGCCATCCGCCTCCCTTCCATGTCAGGCCCGGCCGCGAAAAGGCCGTCGCCCTCTCCCTGGCGGATCCCGAGCCCGCCGCGGGCCTGATCGAAGGCTTCGAATACAGCCACTGCGAGTTCGAGTTCCGCCCCGGCGACGTTCTGCTCGCCTACACCGACGGAATCGTCGAGGCCTCGAATGCCGACGGCAAGATGTTCGGCGACGACCGCCTGCGAGCCCTTATCGAGGAGCACCCCGGCGGCACGCCATCGGATTGGGTCGAGCGGATTGTGCGCCAAGTGAGCGCCTTCACAGGGAGGAAGGATTTCGACGACGACATCTGCATCGTCGCTGCCGAATTCACCGCCAGGGGAACGACGGCCCGTCCTTGAGGTCACCATGGCCGTGTAGCCTCAAGGGCGAACACGCGTCATTCAACCGTGTGAGAAGCTCCATCTTCCGATTTTTTCTCGCCGCCTCCTTGGTCGCGACGGCTGCCGCACAGCAGGCCGGTCCCGGCCGGCTGTCCTTCTCGAACAGCATAAGGGCCGTCTCGGATCTCCCGGCCGGTGAACAACCCGGCCTGCGGCCCGCCATCGTCCGCAGGGCCCTCCGGAGCGAGGAACTCTCGGCCTCGGTGGACATCGAGGTCGCGCTGCGCATGCGCAATTTTGCCGAACTTCAGGCGCGGATAGCCCGTGGAGAGGTCATATCACCTTCTGAAATGGAGGCCCGATACTGGCCGGCGGCCGTGGACCATGACCGGCTCGTGGCGTGGTTCAATTCGCAGGGCATCGCCGTCGTTCGAACCGACGCCAATCGACTGGCCGTCTTCGGTCGCACAAGTGTCGCCCGGGCCCAGCAGTCCTTTCAGGTGACCTTCGCGCGAGTCGCCTCGCACGGCGCTGAATTCACTTCAGCGGTGACCCCGCCGAGCCTGCCGGCCGACATCGCTGGCGCGGTTGTCGGCGTCCACGGCCTCCAGCCCCACGTCCGCCTGCGCCCCATTTTTCATTTGAACCCAAGGGCCGGCTCGTCAAACGCGCCGCCCTACCTTCCTGCCCAAATCGCGACGGCCTACGGCGCTTCCGGGCTCGGTCTCACAGGATCCGGCCAGACGATCGCGATAGTCGAGAATGCCTATCCTTCCACCAGCGACCTCGCCGCATTCTGGACGGCCGCATCCCTGGGAACCACTCCGGTCGTGCAGCAGGTCAGCGTCGACGGCGGGCCCGCCTCGCCCGCCGACAGCAGTTCGCAGCAGGAAGCCTCGCTGGATGTGGAATGGTGCGGCGGCTTGGCGCCCGGAGCCACGCTTCGGGTCTACGGTTCAAACGTCAGCGACAGCGCAGGATTCGACAAGACGTACCAGCAGATCTACGCGGACGCGCAGCCGGGTTCCGGGGTCCAAGGGCTCCACCAGTTCTCGGTCTCCTTTGGAGAAAACGAATCCTTGCTAGACAAGGACTACCTCCTGATTGAGTCCCAGTACATGGCCAATCTCGCGAGCGCCGGAATTGCGGTTTTCGTGGCCTCCGGCGACGGGGGATCGAATCCCGATCCGGTCAACAACTACTACAATCCGGGCGAGCCCCTCGATGTCGGCAGCCCCACAAGCGATCCCGACGTAACCGGGGTTGGAGGCACGACGCTGTCGCTCGCCTCAAACGGGGCGATTGCCTTCGAAACGGCATGGTCGGTGTCGGGAAGCGGCAGCGATGGAACGGGTGGCGGTGCAAGCGCCTATTTTGCCCGCCCTGCCTGGCAGACCGGCGCGGGAGTCCCCTCTGGAAGCTTTCGCCTGACCCCGGACGTCGCCGCCGCCGCCGATCCCAATGCCGGCGCCGTCGTCATCATCTCCGGGGTCCGCAACACGGTCGGCGGGACAAGCTGGGCTACGCCGACCTGGGCGGCCTTTTGCGCCCTGATGAATCAGTCCCGCGCATCGAGCGGCCTTCCGGCACTCGGGTTTCTGAATCCAAGGCTCTATCCGCTCATCGGCACCCCGGCCTTCCGGGACATAATCGTCGGGAGCAACGGAGCCTATTCCGCTGGGGTGGGTTACGACCTTTGCACCGGGATCGGAACTCCCAACATCGCTGCGCTCCTCCAGGCCTCGTTCTCAACTTCCGGGACCGCTCCGGTCATCTATGCCCAGCTCGGCAGCCAGGCCGTGACGCTCGGCCAGATCGCGACCTTTGCCGTCTCCGCCGAGGGCAGCGCTCCCCTCACCTATCAATGGCAGCGGTTGCCCTGGGGCGCCCAGACCTGGGTCAACCTGGCTGACAACAGCACCTACAGCGGCTCGGCCACGGCCGATCTTCTCGTCATGGGCGCCACCTATGCGATGGACGGGGATGAGTTCCGCTGCATCGTCGGCAATGCGGCCGGATCGGTTACCGGCGCGGCCGTCGCCCTGAGCGTGGATTCGGTCGGAGTCACGACGCTGGCGGGCTGGCCGGATGCGTACGGCGCCACGGACGGCACGGGCCGCCTGGCACGCTTCAACTCTCCCGGTTCCGTCCGGACCGACCCGGCCGGAAATCTCTATGTCGCCGATTCGGGCAACAACACCATCCGCAAGATCACGCAACAGGGCATCGTAACGACAGTGGCTGGCATCGCCGGCGTCGCCGGGAGCACGAATGGCCCGTCCGGCACCGCGCTCCTCAATGGACCCGGGGGCGTCGCCGTCGACTCGGCGGGCAACCTGTACGTTGCCGACAACGGCAACTACGAGATCAGGGAGATTTCAGCGTCCGGAACTGTCACCACCCTGGCCGGCTCCGCGGGAGTGAGGGGCACCACCGATGGTACGGGAAGCGGCGCCCTGTTTTACGATCCCCAAAACCTCGCCCTCGACGGCAATGGGAATCTCTACGTCGTCGATGGCAAGGCCGACACCCTCCGCAAGGTTGTCCTGGCGACCGGCGCCGTCACAACTCTCGCGGGCTCGCCGGTGAGGTCAGGCACAAGCGACGGGGCCCAAGGCAGCGCCCGGTTCAACGACCCCCTCGGCGTCGGAACCGACTCGTACGGCAATATCTATGTCGCGGATACGGGCAACGACACTGTCCGCAAGGTCACTCCGGCCGGGGCAGTCACAACCCTCGCCGGCCTGGCGAGATCGGCCGGCAGTTCGGACGGCACTGGGAGCGGCGCGCGATTCTCCTCTCCAAGCGGCATCGCCGTGGATCCGGCGGGCGACATATTCGTCGCCGATACCGACAACGACACGATCCGGGAGATATCGCCTTCGCTCGTCGTCACGACGATCGCCGGGGCGGCCGGACAGGCCGAAAACATCGACGGGCTCGCTGCTAACGCGCGGTTCGATACACCGGGCGATCTCGCGCTCGACAGCGCCGGCAATCTATACGTTGCCGATACGGGCAACAACACCGTGCGGCGGATTGCGCAGGGAACCTTGCCGGTGCCGTCGGGCACGGTGGCGATTCCGGCCCCCTCCTCTCCCCAGGCAGCAGGGTCCGCGGTCACCATGTCGGTCAATGTTCCGGCTTCCGCTTCGGCCATCCTCCAGTGGCAGCTGAACGGCGTGTCGATTGCAGGGGCGACAGGTTCCATTTTATCAATCCCCATTGCCGGGGCGGCCGATGCCGGTGCCTACACTGTTGTCGCCACAAACGCGGCCGGCGCCACAACTTTGTCCGTA
>Ga0302320_10020571_pt1 | contig 13155 bp, 7 predicted proteins | sample Bog_T0_3_FD_202130 | JGI IMG/M metagenome (GOLD analysis project Ga0302320, IMG submission 202130) | Peat permafrost microbial communities from Stordalen Mire near Abisko, Sweden - Bog_T0_3 | ecosystem: Environmental > Terrestrial > Soil > Wetlands > Peat | place: Sweden: Abisko, Stordalen Mire...
CAACCGGCTGGCCGGCTTGGTGCTGCCCATCTCCACACGGCCCATGCTCGACAAAGTGCTCTCATCGCTGCACCCGCGGCCCGATCTTTTGCTTCCCATGATTGCCGTTGTTTTTTCGGCCATGCTCGTCCAGGCCATTACATCCTTTTCGTTGACGCAGCTCCTGTCTAAAGCCGGCCAGCGTCTCATCGCCGAGATGCGCCGTCAGGTCCAGCGCCATGTCGGCCTGCTCTCCGTGGCCTACTACGACGAAAACCGCACCGGCACTCTGGTCGCCCGCATCATGACCGACGTTGAGGGTGTCCGCAACCTCGTCGGCACCGGCCTGGTGGACTTCCTCGGTGGCATGCTTACCGCCGTCTTTGCGTTTATCTGGCTCCTGTATCTCAGCGTCCCCGTCACCCTCACTGTCTTCTCCGTCTTGGGTGTCTACGTCTTCTTTCTGCAATCCGGTTTCAAGACCATCCGTCCCATCTTTCGCGATCGCGGCAAGATCAATGCCGAGGTCACGGGCCGCCTCACGGAGTCGTTGGGCGGGGTTCGCGTCATCAAGGGCTATCATGCCGAAGAGCGCGAGGCTGTTGTCTTCGCAGGCGGTGTAGAACGGCTGCTGGCCAATGTCATGCGCTCGCTCACCATGACCAGCACCCTCTCTGCCGCTTCAACCACGGTGCTGGGACTGGTAGCCGCGATTGTGATGTGGCTCGGCGGCCATAGCGTGCTCAAGGGCACGTGGACCACCGGCATCTATTTTCAATACAACATGTTTCTAGCCATGATGATCGCGCCGGTCTTTCAGATGGTCAACATCGGCACCCAGTTGACTGAAGCCTTTGCCGGCCTCGACCGCACCCGCGAAATCATGGCCGAGCTTGAAGAGAATCAGAGCCCCGGCCGCTCGCTCAAGATGCCGCCCATCCAGGGCACCGTGCGCTTTGACGATGTTCACTTCGCCTACCAGCTTGAGAAGCCGGTACTCCACGGCATCAGCTTCCTCGCCGAGCCAGGATCGGTTACCGCCCTCGTTGGCTCCTCCGGGTCAGGCAAGTCCACCATCATCAGCCTGCTCTGCGCCTTCCACATCCCCACCGAGGGCCGCGTGCTTGTCGACGACATCGACCTTGCTCACGTCGATCTCAATACCTTCCGCTCCCAGTTGGGCGTCGTCCTCCAGGACTCATTCCTGTTCGACGGCACCATCCGCGAGAACATCCTGTTTTCCCGGCCCAATGCCACTGAAGAGCAGTTTCTCTTTGCCTGCCGCACCGCCCGCGTCGACGAGTTTGCAGAGCGCTTCCCTGAGACCTACGACACCATCGTCGGTGAACGCGGCGTCAAGCTCTCCGGCGGCCAGCGTCAGCGCCTCTCCATCGCCCGAGCGCTGCTTGCCGAGCCGCGCATCCTCATCCTCGACGAGGCCACCAGCTCCCTCGATTCTGAGTCCGAGGCCATGATCCAGGCCGGCCTCAACAAACTCATGGAAGGCCGAACCACCTTTGTCATTGCTCACCGGCTCTCCACCATCCGCCGTGCCGACCAGATCCTCGTCGTCGAGCAGGGCCGCATCGTCGAGCGCGGTAATCACGCCGAGCTTTTCGCCCTGGGCGGCCGCTATCACGACCTCTACACCCGCCAGCACGGCCTCGAAGCAAACCTCTTCCTCGCCCCCGGCGAAGGCGACATTGTGCCCGCATAGCGGAATATTTCACCGTCTTGCAGAATTTATCGTTTGTCCGGCGCACAATGTTCCATAAGCCGGACAAGCGGCAGTCTCAGCCGGAGCCGAACCACAATAGCCTGTCACGGAGGCGCTGGTGTTTACCATTTAAATAATACCCCCTCCCCCCCTATTTCACTACGAAGTGCTGTAACCTATTGAAAAATATAGAAGCAAATTTCTCAAAACAAGTGCATTGATCGTTTCCCCTTGCGCTTGCCTCGAAAGCTGTTGCGGACGAAAATGGCGATGCGGACCTTGGATTCGGCCCATGAAACACCGCCAGGCGGTCTCATAGAAAGAAATATCGTCTCAGTACTTGACATGGATTCGGACTCCGAAGAAACTGGAATAGTCACCACACCGCGACACGGAGAACCATAATGCGAGACATAGCCCCTCAAGGTACCTATAAAGTTCAAGCCCTCGACCGCGCTTTTGCAGTGCTGGATTTGCTTGGAGAGAGCGAGACGCCACTCGGCCTGGCCCAGGTCGCGTCGTCTCTGCAACTGCATAAGAGCACCGCGCACCGCTTTCTGATGGTTTTGGAGCGGCACCGCATGGTCGAGCGCACCACCACTGGAAAGTTTCGCCTCGGCCTACGCCTCTTCGACTTTGGCAACCGGGCAATCGAGCAATATGACCTCCGCGATCGCGCCCAGCCGCACCTGCGCCGCCTTGTAGCCGAGACTGAAGAGACAGCGCACCTCTGCATTCTTGAGGCAGCCCGCGTCATCTACATCGACAAGATCGAGCCGGCGCGCTCCGTGCGCATGATCACCCGCATCGGAGCCAGCAACCCAATCCATTGCACCTCGGTTGGCAAGGCGATTCTGGCATTTTTGCCGGAAGAGCGAGCCGCCGACGTTGTGCGCCGCATCCGTTTCGAACGCTTCACACACCGAACCATCGCAACAGCAGAAGCCCTGCGCGCCGAGATGGAGAAGACCCATCGCCGCGGCTACGCGGTAGACGATGAAGAGTTTGAAGAAGGCTTGCGCTGCATCGCCGTTCCTCTGCTCGATGCCCAGCGTCTGCCCGTAGCGGCCGTCAGCATCTCCGGCCCCTCGTTCCGCGTAACCGCGCAGAAACTTCCGTCCATCGCCAATCAGCTATTGCAATGTGTCCGCGGCATCTCCATGGACATGGGCTACACCTCCAGCGGCCGCGCCAATCGCCCTGCCTGGTCAGCATAAAAATCCTTCGAGCGGGAGGTTGTTGTGAGAGAACTCTCGCGTCGAAGCATTCGTGATCGTGAGCCCGGAAGGTCAGGTCTTGATCGTTGCGAAGGCCCGCGCTGAAGGCTTCGCAGCAGCGCATTCCACGTGAAGAACACCCAGCGCCGCAACAGGCGGATCAGCGAAGGCGCAACCAGCAGTTCTTGCGACAATCAGCCACTCCGCCTTGGCGCAAAGTTTAGCGTTTCTGATACACTCATTCATGTCGCCCAAACAGAATCGCACCGTGCCCGCCCGGCCCTGAGCAATTCTGTAACCGGTGAGCCAGCGGACCAAATCGCCGCCCGCCAAAGGCAGCATTTGCTCCCAAGGGTCCTAAGAATAGGCGATAGCAGTTGCAGTTGGGGACGTAGCTCAGTTGGTCAGAGCGCTGCCCTGTCACGGCAGAGGTCGCGGGTTCGAGCCCCGTCGTCCCCGCCATAAACCCAAGAAATAGCAGGGTTTACGGCATTCAAATGTGACAGCTTAGAAAATCGGTCATCTCGACAGCCCCTGTCTTGATCCACTTCGATTGCGCGATTCTTACGCCATCGAAGCATCCCCGTCCATTCGTTCAAATCCAATTCTGCTCGTTATATGATCTCAATGGAGCTTCACTTCTATGTACACCGGTAAGCCTTCAGGGTGAGCAGTATGCAGGAATTTCCGCACGAGATGTTGCGCGAGATCTATGAACAGCCTGACGCTCTGCGCCGCACCTTTGCGCTTTACCTCGAGGGCAATGGGCTCAACCCGACTATGGCTCGCCTTCTTGCCGGATGGCCCAATCGGGCAGGTGAAATTCTCATTGCGGCTTCTGGTTCAAGCCGTCACAGCGGCTTGGCCGGCGAAATCCTGCTCGAGGATCTGTGCGGCTTGGCAGTCGATGTAGAGTATGCCAGCGAGTACAGTTGCCGCGGCGGGAAAGATCCAAAAGATGAGCGCCATCCCAGTGTGCTGGTGCTGTCGCAGTCTGGCGAAACGTCGGATACGCTTGCGGCTCTTCACGAGGCGCGACGCCGCGGGCAGAAAACGCTGGCCATTACCAACGTCTCCTCGTCAACCATGGCGGGCGATGCCGATGTGTCAATGCCATTGGCTGCGGGAGTGGAGCGAGCGATTCCGGCAACCAAGAGTTTTACCTGCCAACTGGCGGTGCTCTATTTGCTCGCGCTCTATGAGGGCGTGCGCCTGGGGCGGATCGATTCTGCGGAATTGGCAACTTACATTGAGCAACTTCAAGCGTTGCCCCAGCAGATCGCAGCTCAACTCAATGGCTGGCGGACAAAAATGGCTGGCCTTGCCAGCAAGTACGCAAATGCTGCCACGTTTCTTTACCTGGGGCGCGGAATCCACTATGCCATCGCGCGAGAGGGCGCGCTCAAGTTGAAGGAGGCATCCTATGTTCATGCGGAAGGTTACCCGGCGGGTGAGTTGAAGCACGGCCCCAACGCGCTGGTCAGCGACCGCGTGCCGTTGGTGGTGCTGGCTACCGTGGACCGCACTCTGGACGCTTCAGTCCGGCGCTATGACAAGACTCTGCAACTGCTCTGTGACATGAAGGCGCAGGGGGCAAAGGTGATTGCGATAGCTAACGCTGCAGACGATGAAGTACGCGATCTTGTAGTTGATTGTGTCGAGGTTGAACCTGTTTCTGAGTATTTGCTGCCGATTCCAGAGGTAATTCCGCTGCAATTATTCGCGTACCATATGGCTCTTGAGCGCGGCGTCGATGTTGACCGGCCTCGAAATCTCGCCAAGGCAGTTGTCGAGCAATAGCAAGTTGGCACGTTCACCTGGATGCATTTATAAAAATAAACTGCTCAGCGAATACCCAAACCCCGATGCTCTCCCACTTCGGCGCCTATGCGGACGCCTTGCCTTCAAAGTGCGCCTCAATCTCCTCAAGGGTCTTCCCTTTTGTTTCCGGAAGAAAGAAGGCCGCGACGATGAAGTACACCACCGTGAAGCCTGAGAACAAGAAGAACATCGAAGAGTAGCCGTATTTGCTGACGAAGGGCAGAAAGATGCCCGCGAGGGTGGTCGAAACCAACTGGTTGATCACCAGCGCGATGCTCATGCCGTTGGAGCGGATGCGTGTCGGCATCAACTCTGACAGCGCCAGCCACACGCAGACACCGGGCCCAACAGCATAGAACGACATGAACGCGTACAGTGCGAACGCGACCAGCCATCCGTGGCTGCTATCGGGCACGCCTGCGATCGGCGCCTTGACGATTCGCAACGGTGCAGACTGCGCGGCCTCAAGATCGGCAAATGGATTCTTGAAGAACGCTTCAACCCTGTTCGCGGGCACGCAACTCGCGCGCGTGATCTGGATCGGTACGCCTGCCGGGTCGTCGGAACGCACAAAGCTTGTTGCCGCGGTAAAGTCACCGTAGGAATAGATGATCGCAAGCGAAGCGCGATCGCCATCAATCTGTTTTGCCGGCATGGCCATAGCAGCCTGCGCAGCGAGCAGGGCCTTGGCTTCGGTCCGATCGAAGCGCAAGCTCAACTCCTGCTTCGGACTCACCATTGCTTGCACCTGGCTACCAGCGTCGATGCTGATCTTTTCGGTTCGAATAAACAGAATGCCCACGCACACCAGCGAAACGATGATGCCGCTCGTGCCCAGCACCAGCAGAAATTTGCGGCCCTTGAGGTCAACAAGCATCATGCCCACCATGGTCATCAGAAAATTGACCACCGTGAAAATTACATAACCCCAGTGCGCCTGAAGGTCGGAGAGCCCGCTCTGCAGCAGAATGCCCGCGTTGTAGCCAATAATCGAATTGACGCCGGTAGCCGTATTGCAGAACAGAATGACACAAGCCAGCAGGAATGGAATTGCATACTTCCGCCGCAGCAGCGAGTCGCGCACCTGCGCGCCCGATGCGCTTTTTGCGGTTGCTGTGTGCGCGGTCTCTTCCATCTCGGCAAGTTCAATGCCTGCCTGTTGAGAGGTCCGAGAGCGCAGCAGAGCCTTATGCGCCAGTTCTTTCTTTCCACGGCGAAAGAGCCACCGTGGCGACTCGGTCACGAACAGGCTGCCCAGCACAAACAGCACGCCGGGCGGCAGCGAAACCCAGAAGATGCGCCTCCATGCCTGATTCTTGAATGCCAGCAGCGTTGCAGCATCGGCAGTGCGAGTCACAGCTTCAACGCGATAACTGAAGTAGATTCCCACCAACGCCGCCACTACGATGCCCAGGGTCAGCAGCCACTGGAACGCGCCGGTTCCTTTACCGCGGTCTCGTGCCCCCATGCACTCGGCCAGATACAGCGGCACCACAACGCCAATCAGTCCGCCGCTCATGCCTTGCAGCAGCCTACCGAAGAACAGTGGCCCATAGCCATCTGAAAGTGCGATCACCGGGATGCTCACGATGAAAGTCAGCCCACTGAGAATCATCAGAGGCTTGCGGCCCAGCCAGTCGGCCAGCGCTCCCGCAAACAACGTTGAAAACACGCTCCCCAAAAGAACAGCAGCCACGATGATAGAGAGCTGCGCGGGGGTGAGGTGCGAGGTGGCTTCAAGGTAGGGCAGCGCGCCACCGATAATCCCTACGTCGATTCCGTAGAGCAGACCGCCCAGGCCGGCGACGACCAGTAGAAAGAGATTGTAAGCCCGGTTGGCGGAGGCGTCTGCGGATTCGGGCAGGTCGTGGATGCTGGTCATAGAGGTTCAGGCTGGAGTGCGACAAGTATACATGGGTCAATTTCAATGTAGACTGCCAGGGCCATGATTCAATCTTGATTCTAGATGCGCGCTCGTGAAGGCAACGTGCTGTCGACTTGAGTCGATTAGACTGAGACTGGAAGGGAATTCCCACCCAACTGCTCATTGCTGAGAACTCGTTCATCTCGATGGATTCGAACGCTGCTGGAGTCGCTTGGCCCCGGCATCATCACCGGGGCTGCCGACGATGATCCATCCGGGATCGCGACATATTCTGTAGCGGGGGCGCAGCTCGGCACCAAACTTCTGTGGACCGCGCTGCTGACCTGGCCGCTGATGGCTGCCGTGCAAATGATGTGCGCTCGCATCGGCAAGGTCACGGGGCAAGGGCTTGCAGGAAACTTTAAGCTGCGATTTCCAAAATGGATTTTGCTCGGCTTTGTCACAGCCCTCCTGGTGGCGAACACGATTAACATCGCGGCAGATCTTGCAGGCATGGCGGATGCGGCGGCAATGCTGTCAGGCATCAATTCCCACTGGCTGGTGATAGGTTTCGCCATTCTAATTTCGTGGGCAACAGTCCGGCTCCGCTACAGCCAGATCGCAAACGTGCTCAAATGGCTGGTCCTTGTGCTCTTCGCATATCCCGTCACAGCCTTCGTAGTGGGCGCGAATTGGGGGCAGGTGCTGCGCGATACCTTCATTCCATCACTGCCGCACAGCAGTGCTGAATGGGCAACGCTGGTCGCCATCCTGGGCACCACGATCAGTCCCTATTTGTTCTTCTGGCAAGCGAGCGAGGAGGTTGAAGAGGAGAAGGCAGCAGGCCAAGACACGCTTGCGCAGCGGAAGGGGGCGACGCCTCAGGAACTTAAACTAAGAAACATCGATGTGGGCGTCGGTGCATTCTTCTCGAACGCTGTCATGTTCTTCATCATTCTGACGACGGCAATCACTCTTAACCGGCACGGTCTTACGAACATAGAAACCTCTCGCCAGGCAGCCGAAGCCCTTCGGCCTTTTGCGGGCAAGTTTGCCGCAACCCTTTTCACACTGGGCATCGTTGGCGTTGGATTCCTGGCCATCCCCACGCTGGCAGGATCCACCGCATACGCCTTCGCTGAGACCTTGGGTTGGCGCCAGGGCTTGAACAAGAAGCTGAGACAGGCGCGATTGTTTTACGCTCTGATTCTGGCATCAACCGCCGCAGGTGTAGCGCTGGACTTCATCGGAATCAACCCGGTGAAGGCGCTCTACTGGACAGCCGTCATCAATGGATTGGTGGCGCCCTTTTTACTGGTCGCCATCTTGATTGTTGCGGCAGACAAACGGCTGATGCAAGGCCAACCCAGTTCCCGCCTGGGATGGATTGTCGTGGCGATTACGACAGTTGCGATGTTCGCAGCCGGTGTAGCGATGTTTGTAGTTTAAGTGCGATGATTTCGCCGAGTGAATCCACATGATTGCGATAACCCGCCTGAATGGCGGGTTGCGTCCGAACGAAGCGCCGCATCGCCGTCTTACATCGCACTTACATCTTGAAATGCAAACCAGTAGAACCGCCGCCAGCAAAACATGCAGCGAACCGGCCGCAGCGCGAACATGCTGAGCAGCCCGTCAAACGGCCGCAGCTCAGCTTGTTTGAATTTCAGCGAATTGCAGTAGGGGCATTCGTGCCTGATCCAAAGCAATCGTGGCACCCAACTAGGCCAAGTCCTGCTTGAAAAGTTCATCCTTACTGCTCCTGGCGACCAGAAACCTGGTCGCGTTGTTGGGTATTTCCTTCCAACGGGCTTGAATTGCAGTCAAGCCAGGCGAGGAGCGAACGGATACTGCCGGTGGCCAGGGCCATGCAGGAATCCCCAGCTCCGTAATAGAGATAGATGGTATCGCCATCCGCGCCAATCGTCTGGCCGCAGGGAAACACGACATCCTTCACGTCCCCGCCGCGTTCATAAGATGCCTCAGGACCAAACATCCATGAGTCTCCACGCTGCAGGCAAACCTCTGGCCGCTCCAGATCAAAGAGCGCCAGGCCCAGGCGATAGATGCTGCCGGAAGCGGTTTGCCGCACCCCGTGATAGATTGTCAGCCATCCCTTCGGAGTTTCGATCGGCGGCGAACAAAGGCCAATCTTGTTTGCATCCCACCAACCGCCGCGGCGGGCCTCAAGGATCACTTTGTGGCTTCCCCAATGGCGCAAATCAGGTGAGTAAGAGATCCACATGTGCGCGCCCAGGGTCGTAACTGGCCGGTGGATCAGTGCCCAGTTGCCGCCGATTCTCCGCGGCAACAGAGCGGCATCCTTGTCCTCCGGCTGCATGATGACACCGTAGCGATCAAAACTCTTGAAGTCCTTGGTCATCGCCAAAGAGACACCGGGCCCACCTCGTGCAAAGGAGGTATAAACCACTGCATACTTCTGAAGCTCAGGAACGTAGGTGATGCGGGGATCTTCGATGCCCCAAAGCTCTTCTGGGAAATTCTTGGGGTCGGCCGGCATGGTTGGCTCAGGATCAATACGCCAGCCATCGATGCCATTGGCCGAACGTGCGGCACACAGGTGAGAAAGGCCTCGCCGGTCTTCCACACGGCAAAGCAACAGGGTATCGCCATCGGGCAGCTTTACTGCCCCAGCGTTGAACACACTGTTGATTGGATAAGGCCAATTGCTCTGTGTGAGGATCGGGTTGCCGGGAAAGCGGGTGAACAGAGCGAGCCCTGTTTGGGTCTCCACATGCGCTTCAGTGGCGACAGAAACTGCGGACAACAGCGGAGAACCATTTGCATTCAAGAAGAGGTGCTCATTTCAAAGTTCCGTTGTTGTGCATTTGTCACTTTGGCATCCTGCATTTCCAGCAGCGCCATCAGGAACGAAAGAGTCGATTCCGCTCCTTGATTCTCGTTGATGCGATCGGGATGAAGGCCGTCTCTGCAGCCGCCCGTTGTCGTGTCATAGAGCGTAACATGCAAATCGTTCTTGCCAAGAAACCAGCGGAACACACGCTGGGCTTCATTGAACCATTGGCTTTCTTCCGTCAGCCTGTACACCTCAAGACAGGCTGAAACCGTTGCGCAGGCTTCAACGGGTTGCTGATCGAAGCGCGCCTTTTCACTTCCCTCGACAAAGAAGCCGTTTGACCCAATCGGGACAAAGATCTCAGGATCGTCGCGATGCTGCTCGGCAACTAGCCACTTCAGAGATTCCATTCCAGCCTCGATCATACTCTGATTGTGGCTGCGCCATCCGGCGAGGATGAGCGCCTGCGACAACCGTGCATTCGAATAGGAGAGGCTTTTCTCAAACCAGCGCCATGTTGAGGAGTGGCTGCGCTGATAGATATCGAGGAGCCGATCGGCAAGTGTGTTTCGCGCGCCCTGGACGGCCCGGTCCCCAGGGAACCAGTCAAGATACGCCTGCATGCCCAGAATGCTGAATGCCCAGGCTCGCGGACTGGTGAACGTGAGCGAAGCAGGAACCGCGGCTTCGAATAGCCTGCCCGCAGCCCCTCTCAGCCCTTCATTCCGCGAACAGCCAAGCACTTTTCCCAGGGACCAGAGGGCTCGGCCATGACTATCGTCCGATCCGAACTCTTCAAGCCACCTACGGTCATACCCAAGGAAGTTTCTGAATCGACCTGTTTCGGTGTTGAAGGCCAGCCACAAAAAAGCAAGATAGCGGCTAGAAAGGTGAGCAGTTTCAAGCATGCCTTCGCGCGCCGGATCTTCGTCTAAAAGGACTGATACGATGAGTGCGCGCGCATTGTCGTCGGTTGTGTAGCCCTCGCTTGTATTCGGTACTGAGAAGATGGCGTGCTGCAGAATGCCGGTGTCATCAGTCATGGTCAGCATATGAGCGGTTTTCATCTCCGGCAACGTATCGGGAGCGCTTGCTGGCCCATCATCCTTTTGCGCGGCCCTTGGCTGCAATGTCCGCTCAAACCGCGCGCGTTGGAAACTCGCCATATACTTCCGTGCCGTCTTTGACCAGATCGTCTCGCGCGAATGCAGATAAGCGCGCTTCCGCATGGCGTGCCGCTCTCCATCGTTGTCCAGAAGCCGTAGCACCGATTCCGCAATTGCGTCGGGGTCTTCAAACGGGACAAGCACGCCTCTGTTATCCGCCAGCAACTCTTTCGCGTGCCAGTACGGCGTGGAGATGATTGCTTTTCCCGCGCCGAGCGCGATCGCCAGCGTGCCAGAGACGATCTGCGCCTCCTGCCGATAGGGCGTGATGTAAATGTCTGCGGCGCCGACATGCTCGACCAATTCCTCCGCACTGACAAAGCGATTGACGAGGATCAGGTTCGCTGAAACACCAAGCTGCTCTGCCAATGCCAGCAGCTCTTCGCGGTAGCGCTCGCCGTCGCGCTTTCGAATGTGCGGGTGCGTGACTCCGGAAACGATGTAAACCACATTCGGATGCTTTGCCAATATCGTGGGCAGTGCACGGATGACGTTCTCAATCCCCTTGTTCGGTGATAGCAGGCCGAAGGTCAACAGCACTGATTTTCCTTCAGTGCCGAACCGATCTTTGAAGTAGTTGGGGTCCATGAACTGAAAATCTGGAACGCCGTGCGGAATGATGTCGATCTTGTCGCCTGGAACCGCATACACTTCGCGCAAGAATGTCGCCGCTTGGTCGCTCATGACCACAAGTCTATCGGAGAGCCTTGCAATCTCTTTGAGTACCGCGCGCTGATTCTCATCCGGATCTCGCAAAACGGTATGGAGCGTTGTAACGACCGGCATCTTCAATTTGCGCAACAACGTCAGAATGTGACGACCCGCGATTCCGCCGTAGATGCCATATTCATGCTGCAAACAGACCAGATCATTGCCATTGAAGTTAAGAAATTCCGCAGCACGCTCGTAGGAAGCCAAATCCTCTTGTTCAAGTTCCAGGCGCACCTGTTCGGGATACTCATAACTTGACTCCGGATCGTTGACTGGAATTGCAAAGAGGCGGCCGCTGCCGTATTCGGTAGCCAGTGCGGTACATAGGTCGGTGGTAAAAGTGGCGATGCCGCACTGGCGGGGAAGATAGTTTCCAACAAAGGCGATCCGTGTAGGCAAAGGCAGGCTACAAACTTTTGCCGAAGTCGGCAATGATGCCAACGACAGAAAACTTGCTGGAGTATTTGCATTTTGATTTGTTTCAGAGAGAGGCATACTGCCTGCTTTCGGATGGATAAGCTGGTGAAAGTGTGCAGTCGGATTGAATTGAGAGCATGGCCGCCTCAGATGAGGCGGCCATGCCTGCGCTGCTGCGTTAGCGCAAACTACCGGTTGTTACGTTGACCGGGCTGCCGATCGCATCACCCGAAACCACAAGTTCAACTCTGCGGTTCTCTTGACGGCCGCTTGCGTTGTCGTTGCTCGCCACGGGCAGTGTATTTCCGAACCCACGTGCGGTTACCGCGCCGGTTGTGACACCCTGTTCGACCAGGTAGCTACGGACGGAGTCTGCGCGGTTCTCAGACAGCTTTTGATTCATCTCATCGCCGCCCACATTGTCTGTGTACCCGCCGACTTCGATGTTCAGCCCAGGATAGGCGAGCAGGATTCCGGCGACCTTCGCCAGCTTCTCTCTCGCGCCCGGCTTCAACGAGTATTTGCCAGTATCGAAGAGCACATCGGACATGCTGACGATGAGGCCACGCGCGCTGTCACGCGTCTCGAGGATCTTGTTCAACTGAACCGATAGCTGGACGCGCATCGCTGCCTTGTCGCTGTCAGCCTGGTGGGCACGCTGCTGCGCTTGCTCCGCAACCAAACGAGACTGATCGGCGTCGGCCTGTGCCGAATGGATAGCAGATTGCGACGCAGCTTGGTTCGCAGCCATATCCGCTTGAGCCTTGGCTGCATCCGACTGAGCCGAATCGATCGCTGTTTGCGATGCAGCCTGGTTGGAGGCCAAATCCGCTTGAGCTCTCGCTGCATCCGACTGAGCGGCCGCGATTGCGGCTGTGGATGCTGTCCTGTTGTTGACCATTTCAGCCTGGGCCTTGGCGGCGTCGATTTGAGCCTTGGACGCGTCAGACTGGGCTTGCTCCTTCATGCGAATTGCTTCGGCGGCTGCCGCTTGTGACCTGGCCTGTGCGTCGCTTGACGCCTGTAGTTCGCTGGCACGGCCATTTTCGTCCAGCTTCTTGACAGCAATCTCGCGCGCATCTTCTGCTGTCTGCACAGCCTCGCGGGCCGCTGCAATCAACGGCTTTCTTTCCATGTGCCGGCTGATCGCATAATCATCTGCCGTCTTCATCAACGCGACAGCATGCAGATAGCTTTCACCTGAAAGTTGCTCCGCGCCTTCCGATTGTGCGATGCGCAGCGCATTCCGCGCTTCGTAGAACTCCAAGGGAAGGTTCGCATTGAGAACGATTGGGTCAAACTTGTAGCCGGTGGGCAGATAGCCTCCGCGCTCCATCAGCTCATACTTTGCGTTCACTGCCTCGCTGGTTCCCTTGGTGTCGTCGAGAACCAGGTTCTCAAGTATGACAACATTGCTGGGCTGTCTAACTGCATAGTAGGGTTCC
>Ga0302320_10020574_pt1 | contig 13152 bp, 14 predicted proteins | sample Bog_T0_3_FD_202130 | JGI IMG/M metagenome (GOLD analysis project Ga0302320, IMG submission 202130) | Peat permafrost microbial communities from Stordalen Mire near Abisko, Sweden - Bog_T0_3 | ecosystem: Environmental > Terrestrial > Soil > Wetlands > Peat | place: Sweden: Abisko, Stordalen Mire...
GAGGGAGACGGGGGTTTTAACCCCCGTATAAAGCCCATAGAATGAGTGCGGCTTTAGCCGCGGAGGGACACTTTCAGCCAGTTTTACCTGATTTTCCGAGTTTTTCCGCAGCCTCTTTAGCCCCTGAGGGATGTTTTCCGGCAATGTCGATTTTACCGCAGACGACTAGAAATCAGGGTTTAGTAACTAGGGACTAGGGACTAAGGATTAGGCTCTAGAGATCAGGGATCGGGAAACGAAACTGGGTGCCCCATCCATTTCACGTTCTTTGTGAAATGGGTGGGAAACCTCAAACCTCAACCAGCATACATTCGAGAAACTACCATGCTAGCAACCACCCCCAACTCGCCCAACGACGGCACCCGCCAACTGCTTCAATGGGGCGGATCGATGGTGTGCGCGGGCCTGTTGGCGGCGCTGCTGCTTCAGACCCTGCTCGGCGGCTTCTCACCCACCGGAGCCAGCACCAACATCGGTTGGTTTGCCCTGATCGTCGCGCTGATGTGCCTTCCTTTTGGCGGCCTGCTGCTGGCGCTCGGCGTGGCCAAATGGCTGCGTAACCGGGGGCTCTCCCATAAGCCCTGAGCGTCTGTTATCCTTTTCGATGTTTGCACTGCAACAACAGGATTGGAGTATTCATCATGGCAAGAAGCGTAAACAAGGTCACACTTTTGGGCAATGTGGGCAAAGACCCCGAGATCCGTTCCACCCCCGGCGGCACCATGGTTGCCAACTTCACCCTGGCCACCAGCGACAACCAGAAAGACGCGCAGGGCAACTGGCAGGAGCGCACCGAGTGGCACAGTCTGGTCGCCTTCAAACGCACCGCTGAGATCGTCCGCGACTACGTCAAAAAGGGCTCCAAACTCTACATCGAGGGCAAGCTCACCACCCGCAGTTGGGAAGACAAAGAGAGCAAGCAGAAGCGTTATCGCACTGAGATTCTGGTTAATGAGTTGGTGCTCCTCACCAGCCGCGAGGAAGGCTCGGGCGGCGGTGGTTACAGCAAGGCGGCCAGCTCCAGTTCGTCGTCGGCCAACTTCGACCAGCGTCCCCCGGCAGCCTCCGGCGGACAGGACGACTATGCCCAGCAAGCCGAAATCTCCGACGACGACATACCGTTCTAAAGGCAGGGGTCGGGAGGAGCCGGCAACCGGAGGCAAAGCGATGGGACGTTTCTTACTGGGAGTTTTGCTGGCAATCGTGCTGGCGCCGATCTGTCTGCTGGGCTGGCTGCGCTTTGGCCACCCGCCGGTTGCCGTCAACGATCCGCCGCTGCCCCAGGAGCGGCTCATCACCGGGATCGCGCTCAACTCGCGCATTCATCGCGACCTTATCCCAACTCCGCCCATTCAAGATACGGAAGACAATCTGGTGGCCGGCGCGCACATCTACAGCGAGAAATGCGCCGTCTGTCACGGCTTTCACGGCAAGCCTTCGGCCTTTGGCGGGCAGATGTTCCCCGACGCGCCGCCGCTATGGGAGATGCACCACCACGGCACGGAAACCATGATGGGCGTCACCGACGACCCTCCCGGCGAGACTTATTGGAAAGTCGCCAACGGTATCCGGCTGACAGGTATGCCGGCATTCAAGGGTGTGCTCAGCGAGACGGAAATGTGGCAGGTGAGCCTGCTGCTGGCCAGAGCCGACAAGCTGCTGCCTCCGGGCGCGCTGGAAGAGCTGCGAGGCGAACCGGCGGTACAGGCTGTAACGCCTCCCTTGCCGGAAAAGAAAATGAGCCAGGCGAAATTGCCGCAACCCAAGGCCACGCAATCGATCCAGAAGGGAAGCGGACGATGAGCCTGCTCGACACACTGCGCAAGGGCTTCAGTTTTTTACTGTTGACCTTTGGCGTCTCCAGCCCGGCAAAGAAACCGCGGCCTGCGGTCAAATCCGCCGCCAAGCCGCCAGACAGGCAATAGAAGCGCGGATTTTCAATCGCAATTCAAACCAAGCCATTCGCCGCCGTCGAAGCCAAGTCAATCCTCCGGGCAAACCTTGCTTTCCAATAAAACGATCAGGTCGGGTTCAGTAGCCTATAGATCCGTCTCAGAATAGATCCGTCTCAGAAATACTGTGATCTGGGTGCCCCATCCATTCCGCGTTCTTTGCGGAATGGGTGGGATACCGCCACTCTATTATTGGGCCGGATCATTAAACGCCAGACTGCTTGCCGTGTGGCTGTAGGCCGCGGGCAATGAACCCCAGACCGCCAACCAGAAGCACCAGCATCACAATGGTATTGAAGAGGCTCGTCGGCCGGAAGTAAATGTGCAGGTTGGCAAGAATGCCGGCAAAGATAAACAGCGCCCCGGCAATGGTCAGAACCCAGCCAATAATGCTTCGGCCCCGCCAAAAGAGCAGTCCTACCCCAAAGAGCATCGGCAATAGCGTAATGCCAAAGGCATTTTCACCATAAAAATTCCAGTACGAGCCCACCACCACCACCTGATTGATCAAAAGGTATCCGCCCAGGCAAGCCATCACAAAGCCCATCGCAAAATGACCCAGGCCGCCCGGCGTTCCGCCCACGTCGCTGAATGATCGATTCTCCATGGCGGGAAGTATAGCAGAGCCTCCCAGCCTCAGCTTCCGTGAACCGCCCGGCCAGCAGGCGCGTATAAGGTATGAAGGACGAGAGGACGACTGCGCCTGCGACAACTGCATCTGGAACGAGCCGGTTAATTTGCTTGCCGCCCATAGAGGGGCAGGTGTATCCTTGGCCCATCATTTACAGGTTTGCAAGCGGCTCTCGACGATTGAAATTGCGTGGGGGAGGGTTATGACTGGAAAGCATGGGTTTCTTGACACACTGAAGTCGGTAGCCTTTGAAGAAGATCCGGCGCCGCCGGAAAAGCACACTCCAACGCCCTCGGCTCATGCGGCCAGCGGCTTTGCATCCGCGCCCTTGGCCGGCGAGGCTCAGGCTGTTGCATATTCGCTGCCGATCGACGCGGGCGTGGTGGCCGACAACGACGCGGTCTACCAGACGCTGCTGACCAAGACCGATTTTGAAAGCACGGCGACCGCTGCGACGATTCACAAATTCCTCGATCCCCTCAAGGCGATCCCGGACACCGTCATGCCCTCGAACGTCAAGTTCAAGACTGCGGTAATTCAGGCCACGGCGCAGGCAGGCCTCACGCAGGATGGGATTCTGGAGACCTTCGACGAACTGACGGCCAGGCTTCAGCAGGAGAAGGAAGCCTTCGGCGGAAAATCCGAGCAGTTTGCCGCGCGCGAAGTAGCGGGCAGGCAAGACCAGATTCAGAAGATCACCGCACAGATCACGCAGCTTCAGCAGGAGTTGGCCCGGCTCTCCAACGAATTGGTGGACGCACAGGGCAAAGCCGCGCATGCGCAGAGCCAGTTCGAGGCCGCCGTTCAGCGCCGCGCCACTGAACTCGAACAGCAGAAGGCGCTCTACTCTTCCCTACTCAATAGCTAGGGCTGAAAGGATAAGAAAACACATGGGACTTTCGCCGGTTACACCAAACTTTACCCAGAATTTGCAGGGATATACCCCCAAATCGTTCTGGAAGCGTCCCGAGGGGCCCTTCGGAATGGTCGTGCTTGCAGCCTTGATTCTGGGCGGCGCATTCGGCTTGTATGTGATTCTGCCGTACCTCATCACACTCTTGCAAGACACGATTCACGCAGCGGCCCTGGGCGCGGTCGTGGTGGCTATCCTGTGGCTGGTCTTCAATCCCACCTTCCGCACCGCCGTCTCCAATCTCTTCCAGAATGCCGTGCGTTTCTTTGCTTCCTGGGTGGTCGAGACAGACCCCATCGGAATCCTGCGCAACAATCTGGACGACATGAAAAAGGCCAAGTTCAGCCTCGACCAGACCCTACAGCGCTTTGCCGGCAGCGATGAGCGCCTGCAGCGCAGCATCTCCGCCAAGTCCGATGAGATCAACAATCTGGGCCACAAGGCCGCAAAGGCCCAGCAGATGGCCGCCGCCGCCACCGATCCCATGGAGAAGGAGCGGCTGCAACTCGAAGGCCAGACCTTTCTGGAGCAGGCTGGAATGCTGATGCAGGGCGTCAAGCAGCTTCAGGCTCTAGAAGACCAGACCGGCAAGATGCTCAAGACCTTCCAGCACTGGTCGCAGATTGCCGACAGCAAGATTCAGCGCACGGAAAACAAAGTCAACTTCCTCGCCGAGCAGCGCAAGATGATTCTCGATGCCAAGGCCACTCTCGGCGTCGGCCAGCAGTTGCTGCGCGGCAATCCAGAGCAGTTGAAGATGGTCGATATGGCGCTCGACTATCTGGAAGACGACACTTCGCGCACACTGGGTGAGATTCGCGAGTTCTCGCGCTACACTGACAAGCTGCTCACCGACGACCAGATCGAATCGGGCGCGGCCGCCGACGAAGCCGCCGCCAAATTTGCCGAGTTCAACCAGAAGCTGCTCACCTCCGGCAATCAGTCCACCGGCGCGGATCAGATTCACATTCCTGGGATCGATACACCGGCGCAGGCCAAAATGCCCATCACTCTGGCCAGCGTAGCCGCTTCCAGCGACAAGACGGACAGCGATTACGACAACATGTTCAAGTAGGCAGCGAAATCATTGAAGGGAAGAAAGAAATGCCGCGTTTGAAGCCGCAAGCAAAGTTATTCCTGATCGTGGTCGTCGCCGGAGGCGCCGTCTTCGGGCTGCGTGCCGCCATGCAGCATGGCCTCATTCCCACCCCGGGGATCATGAAGGCGATCGTCGCCTCGCGCGTCACTCTTCCGCCTCAAGAAGAGGCGCAGGTGGCCAACGTCCAGGCGCTGCCCTATCCCTCCACGTCGCCGGCCAATGTCGCCGCTACGCATATCCAGTTCGATGTCTGGGAGTGGAATGCCATGTACTCGCTGATCTACGCCAACGGCGGCCCGGATACCACCAAGGGTTCCCTGATGGAAAAGTACGGCGTGAATCTGACCCTGCACCGCGAGGACTCGAATTCACAGATGAAGGCCGACCTTCTGGCCTGCGCCAAGCAGCTACACGATGGCGAAAAGACCTGCTCCTCCGGCGCGGCGGCCATTGTCGTGATGGGAGACAGCGGCGGCCAGTGGCTGGCCGATCTCAATCCGCAACTCAAAAAGCTTGGACCGGAGTATCAGGCAGTGATCATCGGCGCCGTGGGCCGCTCCAATGGTGAAGACGCGCTGCTTGGACCGCCCGAGTGGAAATCCAATCCGCAGAGCATGAAGGGCAAGACCATCGTCGGCGTCATCCGCGACGGCGATTGGAATATCGCTCTGAATTATCTGGGGTCGAATGGACTCAAGAACAACCCCGACCTGAAGACCTACGATCCCGATGCGGTCAACTGGATCGCCGCGCCCGACGAGGATTACATCAAAGCTGTCACCGATGTCTTCATCCCCAACCGCTGCGAAGACCGCAAGGTGGTCAAGGATGGCCGCCCCACCGGCGAGACGCGCAATATCTGTCCCGATGGCGTTGTCACCTGGACCCCCGGCGACGAACAGGCCGTGCATGGACGCCCCGGCACCGCGAAGATCGTCTCCTCGCATGAGTACGCCTCGCAAATGCCGGCCGTGATTCTGGGCATTCGCAAGTTCTTCAACGACAACCGAGACGAAACCTCCGGCCTTTTGGCGGCCAGCTTCCAGGCAGCCGATCAGGTCAAGGCCTTCGATGCGGTTCGGCACTCTGCCGGTGCGATCTCCGCCAACCTTTACAAGGATCAGGACGGCGATTACTGGTACAAGTATTACGGCGGCTTCCGCGATCCAAAATCTGGCCAGATGCTCGGCGGCTCGGCGGTCTTCGGCCTGGAAGACAACGTGAATTACTTCGGCCTCGACGGCAAGCACAACAACAATATGCGCGCCACCTACGAAACCTTCGGCAAGATTGCCACCATGAATTATCCGGATCTCTTCAAGGACAATCCGATTCCGCCCTACAAGGAAGCCGTCGATACCTCCTTCATCTTTGGTGCGCAAGCGGTGCTGAGCACCGGCGGCGTACAGGGCGCAAGCGCCGAGACCGTCGATTACACCAAGGAAGCCCAGAGCGGCACCGTGCTCGGCCACAAGGCCGTCTACATCAACTTCGCCTCGGGTTCTGACCAGCCCCTCTCAAATAGTCTGCCCACGCTCAGCGAGTTGAAGGATTCGCTGGCCATCAACTCCCAGTTGGCCCTTCAGATCGACGGCTATACCGACAACGCCGGCAGCGATGCTGTGAATGTGCCGTTGAGCGAAAAACGCGCCCAGGCCGTCAAACGCTACTTCCAGCAAGTGGCTCCGTTGAGCTTCCCCGACTCGCGCTTCAAGCTCGTGGCCGGCCATGGCTCGCAGGATCCCCTTGCTTCCAACGCCACCACTGGAGGCAAGGCCTTGAACCGCCGCGTTGAGATCACGCAGATCGGCCAGTAATTTCGACCAAAACGGGGAGGCGTAAGCCTCCCCAATCTTTCGACCCGTGTGAATCATGAATCATGCCATCGCTGTCTTTTCTCCCAATGCGGTCCTGAGCAAGAAGGCCGTCCGCGGCCTCATCGCCACTCAGGTTGCCATCATTCTTTTTCTCTGGGCATTCAGCCCGTTTGTGTTGCTGCCCAAGCCGGGCGAAGTCCTTTCCGCTCTCAGTGAATTGTGGGAGCAAGGCCTCGGCGCGGAGCTGATTACCAGCTTCATCCTCAATGTGCAGGCCATCGCCGTGGCTACAGTTGTCTCGCTGCTGCTGGCCTACGCCACCGTGATGCCCTTCTTTCGTCCGCTGGTAGCTCTGCTCAGCAAGCTGCGCTTTCTTTCGCTGGTTGGCCTCACCTTCTTCTTCACGGTGATGACGCGCAGCGGCCATCAACTCAAACTTTCTTTGCTGGTCTTCTCCGTTTCGGTCTTCTTTGTTACCGGCATGGCCGACGTCATCAACAGCATTCCCAAAGAGATGTTCGACCTCGCCCGCACCTTGCGCATGGGTGAGTGGCGCGTCGTCTGGGAGGTCATCATTCTCGGCCAGATCGATCAGGCCTTCGATGTCCTCCGCCAGAATGCCGCCATCGGCTGGATGATGCTCACCATGGTCGAAGGCATCGTCCGCTCCGAAGGCGGAGTTGGAACCATTCTGCTCGACCAGAATCACCACTTCCGGCTGGCCGCGGTCTTCGCCATCCAATTGACCATCCTCTTGCTGGGCCTCTTTCAGGACTACAGCATCGGCCTGCTCAAGAACATGTTTTGCCCGTACGCGGCCCTCACGCTGGAGCGAAACTAATGGCGATCCCCACCTATAGCTACGGCAAATCTCTGCTGAAGATCGATAACGTTAGCCTTGAGTACGATGGCCGTCCAATCTTGAACGGCGTCACCGCCGAGGTCAAGGACATCATCGTTCCTGGCCGTGTGCAAGGGCAGGTGGTCGGCATTCTCGGCCCCTCCGGCTGCGGCAAAACAACCTTGTTCCGCATCATTGCGGGCTTGATGGCCCCCACCTCCGGCCGCGTCACGGTCAACGGCTTTGACCGCCCGGTCATCGCCGGCGAGGTCGGCGTCGTCGCCCAGAGCTACCCCCTCTTCGAGCATCGAACCGTGATGGGCAATCTGATGCTGGGCGCGCTCAAAAAGGAAAAGAACGCCAAGGTCGCGCGCGACAAGGTCATGGATCTGCTCAATGAATTCGAACTGGCCGACAAGTACAGCCTCTATCCCGCGCAGCTCTCCGGCGGCCAGCGCCAGCGTTGCGCCATCATCCAGCAGATTCTATGCAGTGAGCATTTCCTGCTGATGGATGAGCCTTTTTCCGGCCTGGATTTAATCATGCTGGAAAAGACCGCCGAGCTGATCTCCAAGGTCTCGGACATGGACGACCTCAACACCATCATCGTCGTAACGCACGATGTAGCAGCCGCCTGCACCGTGGCCGATCACCTCTGGCTCATGGGCCGATTCAACGACGAAAAAGGCAATGCGGCTCAAGGTTCGCGCATCGTGAAACAGTATAATTTGATTGATCGCGGCCTGTGTTGGGAGCCCGGTTTGCCCGCCACGGCGGCCTTCAATCAGTTTGTAACTGAAGTCAAAGAAGAATTCAGGAGGCTGTAAATGAGCGACAAAAAAGAGATCGAACTTCTCGTCTGTAAATGCAAGGACTGCACACATTGGGAGATCGGCAAGGAAGTGCTGATCTGCAAGACCTGCGGCCTGACCTTGCCCGCCAAGATCACCGTCGATGACCACCACATGCTTCACTGGAAGAAGCACGAACGGTAGCTTCGTACTCCGAATTCAAGACGTCGATGCGCGAAAGAAAGACGCCGCGCTCTCCAATTTTTGATCCGGCCTGAAAATACTCACACTCCGTGCCCCATCCATTCCGCGTTCTTTGCGGAATGGGTGGGATGCCTTGACACGATTAACGGGCCGGATCAACAACTCCGCTCCACCGCAAACAGCCCCGGCAAAACTACTCCCGCATTGCCCTCGACAACATGCGTAAACGCCGCGGCATTCAACGGCGGCTCCGGTCCCACATAGACGGTGCGCGCCCCGTACTGCCGCGCCCAATGCACAAAGTTCGCCGCCGGATAAACCGACCCCGACGTCCCCACCACAACCATCAGCGTCGCTCGCCGGATCTCGTTTTCAATCCGCTCCATCTCCAGTGGAATCTCGCCGAAGAAAACGATGTGCGGACGAAGCCTACCGCCGCACGTGCAGCGGCCCACGTCGGACAGAGAGCGATAGATAGCGTGATCCTCGACGGGCGGCCGTCCGCAATCCCGTTCGCAGTGGGCCTTCGCCAGTTCGCCGTGCATATGCAGCAGCCGCACGGAACCAGCCCGCTCATGCAGGTCGTCCACATTCTGCGTACAGAGAAAGAAGCGCTCACCCAACTGCCGCTCCAACTCAGCCAGCGCCACGTGCCCCGGATTCGGCTCAGCCGCTTCGCCCGCCGCCCGCCGCGCCGCATAGAACTCCCACACTCGCCAGGGATCGCGTTCCCAAGCCTCCGGCGTACAAACATCCTCCACCCGGTTCCCCGCCCACAGCCCATCCGATGCGCGAAAGGTAGGCAGCCCGCTCTCCGCGCTGATCCCCGCCCCGGTTAGCACAAAAACATGATCGTCGGGACCTGTGGAAATCTGCTTCATGATCGTTTGCACTGCCTCACTCGTAGTGATACTTTGCCTGAAGAAAGTCGATTCGCTCTCCGGTTACGCGGTAAACCAGCCGATGCTCCTGCGTGATGCGACGGCTCCAGCATCCGGCAAGAAGATACTTCAGCGGTTCAGGCTTGCCAATGCCCGCAAAGGGGTCGGCAAGAATGGCTTCGACAAGTTCCAGCACACGCAACGCAACCTTGCGATCCGTCTTGATCCAATCGATCAGATCCTCGCGAAACTCAAGCTGGAAAACGGCCTCGCGCGCAACTCGCTTGCCCATCACCGTCGAGCGTCCACCCGTGCCGCGCCCGCTTCAACCAGCCGCCGCAAACTGGCCACGGACTCAGCCGCGCCTTTGCCCTCCACGGCCCGTTTGAGCGCCCGCAGCAACCGTTGCGCATTCTTCGGAGAACGCAGCAGATGCGCCGTCTCCATCAGTCCCGACAATTCATCGCTGGGCACAATGGCAACATCGCGCGCCCCGCGCCTGCGCACAATCAGCACCTCGCGGTTGTCCGTCACCCGATCCAGGTAGGAGGCCAGGTTTCCGCGCAAATCCGTATAAGTAGTTTCAGCGGCCATCGAATCGGTTCCTCACCCTAAACGTACAACTTTCCTGTACGCAAGTCAAAGCGCCGATGCAATCGCGATCGCTGGCAACTGATCGCTGACAACTGAAAACTGAAAACCGCCTTTCTACGGCTCCAGCAAAATCTTCCCCGTAGTCTTCCGCGCCTCCAAATCGATCTGCGCCTGCGCCGCCTCGGCCAGCGGATACATGAATTCCGTCCGCAACTTCAGTTCCCCCTTCGCGGCCCAACCCAGCACATCCCCCGCGCGCCACTCCAACTCCGTCCGCGTCGCCACGTAATGCCACAGTGTCGGGCGCGTCACAAACAGCGATCCCTTGCCGCTCAGTTGGATCAGATCGAAGGGCGGCACCGGTCCGCTCGACGCGCCAAAGAGTGCCAGCAGCCCGCGCGGACGCAGGCAATTCAAGCTGCCCTCAAAGGTCGTCCGGCCCACCGAGTCGTAGACCACATCAACTCCCTTGTTGTTCGTTAGCCGCTTGACCTCCGCCTCAAAATCCACCTCAGTGTAAAGTATCACTTCGCTCGCGCCCGCCTCGCGTGAGAGCTCGGCCTTCTCCGCCGTCGAAACCGTCGTAATCACCCGCGCACCCAGCCGCGCCGCCATCTGCGTGAGCAACAGACCAACGCCGCCGGCTCCGGCATGAATCAGGGCCGTCTCGCCGGCCTTCAGCGGATAGGTGGAATAGGCCAGATAATGCGCCGTCATCCCTTGCAGCATTGCCGCCGCGGCCTGCTCCGGCGTCAGCCCCTCGGGAACCTTCACCAGCCCCGCCGCCGCCACCAGCGCGTACTCCGCATAGCTGCCCAACACACTCACCGAGGCCACCAGCTCCCCAGTCGCAAATCCCGTCACTCCCGGACCCAGCTCCTCCACCGTTCCCGAGGCCTCGCTGCCCGGCGTCAGCGGCAGCGCGGCTTTGTAAGTGCCCTTGCGAAAATAAATCTCAATGAAGTTGACCCCAACAGCCTCAACGCGGATCAACACCTGCCCCGGCCCCGGCTGCGGGATGGGCAACTCGGCCAGCCTAAGCACCTCCGGCCCGCCTGTCTCGTAAATCTGGATTGCTTTCATCTCACCGCAAGAATGCACCCTGAGGGGCTGTCACCGCAAGGGGATGAAGTCAATTCATGAATTAAAACTCAACCTCCATGCTGGTACCACTTGAAAATTTTCCAAGGTATGAATGCTGCTGGCTTTGTGCCAATAACGCGCAATCTGAATCTGAGTGCCGCGACCGCGAACTTGACCTTGCGCCTGAAATTCAGCTACTTCTACCGCGAGCTGTTATGGGTTCATCACCGGCGCCTCCACCGTCGAATCATGCCCCGGCCCGGAGTAGATCGTGACCGTTGCCGGCTCATAGTCGGCGGGTTTAGCAGTCATGATATTGCGCACAAACCTCTGCGGATTGCGGTCGTAGAGCGGAAACCAGCTGCTCTGAATCTCGACCATGACGGTGTGCCCGGCCTTGAAGACGTGATCCACATCGTGCAGGCTGAATTTGTATTCGCGGATATCCCCCGCCCGCAATGCCACCGGTTTTTCAAAGCTATCAAGATACCTGCCGCGAAAGATTTCAGCATTGGTCAGCAGTTGGTAGCCGCGCTTTTTTTCGTCGCCGTCGTCGGCGGGAAATTGGTCGATCAGCTTGACGACCAGATCATTGTCCGTACCCGTGGTCGATGCAAAAATGTCCGCAAAGACTTCGCCTGTGAGCGTAAGATCGTGCTCAAGCGCGGGCAGCTTCCAGACAGCCACATCCTTGCGCGCGGTGACAAAATTCTGATCTTCAGTCATCCAGTTGTACCACTGCGAACCGTCGCTATAAGTGGGCTGAATGGGCCGATGGCGATAGGGAACAGGGTTGGCTGGGTCGCTGACGTAGCTGCTTGCGGCCTCAGTCGTTGACGCGCTCCAACCAAGCAGCCCAGCGCCCTGAAGGTGTAAGCTGGTGAGCCGGGATTCAGCCGGCGGAAAGTGGGCATATCGCTGCCAGGTATTCGATCCGGTTTGAAAACTGGCCGTATCTTCAAGATCGAAGCCCGATCGATTTTCGCCGGGCGCGTCCTTCAAGTAGTGCGCAAAAAACTTCCCCTCGATCTGCGCGCGAAACTCCTTGCCGATAGGCTCCGTGTAATTGATGTTGCCTAGGCGGCGCAAGGATGAGTTCCAGGAGCCATGACGCCAGGGGCCAAGGACGAGAAAGTTCTGGTGCCGCGCGTCGTGCGGCTCAAGCGTTGCGTACTCTTTTTGCGGACCCCACATATCTTCCTGGTCGTAGTAGCCGCCCACGGTAAGCGTTGGAACCGCGGCAGTTTCAAGATGAAATTCCACGGCCCGCGAAGACCAAGCGGAATCATACGCGGGATCTTTGAGAAACAGCTTCCATGTCGGGAGCATTTTTGTGCCCGATCTCTTCACGTCTTCGGCAAAGCTGCCGCGCTCCAGAAAATAATCGAAGCCGTCTATCTCCTTGCCGTAGCTAATCTCCGTATCTTCCTTGCTGGTCTCCATCTCGCTCACATAATCGTAGCCATAACTCTGGCGAAATGCGCCGTTGTGAAAAAAGTCGTCGCCCTTCCACACGTCGATCATCGGAGCCTGCGGAGAAATCGCCTTCACCGCGGGATGCGGGTCGATGCCGGCCATCATCGTCAGAAATCCCGGATAGCTGGTGCCCAAAAATCCCGCCCGGCCGTTGTTGCCCGCTACGTTTTTCAGAAGCCATGCAACGGTGTCGTACGCATCGGTGCTTTCGTCCGTCGCCTTGGAATCGCCGTGATCTGCCAGCGGCCGCATCATTACAAATTTGCCTTCGCTCTTGTAGCGGCCGCGAATATCTTCAGCCACGTAAATGTAACCCTCGCGAGCCAACTCCGGGCGGCCGCTGCAGAAGCTCTCCCGGTTGGCTTCATTTGCGCCGTAAGGCGTGCGCTGAATGAGAAAGGGCAGTGAAGCATTGATGTCGGCAGGCTTCAGTATCACGGCGTGCAGCTTGACGCCGTCGCGCATCGGGATCATCGCTTCACTGCGCTGGTAATCGTGAAAGATGTGATGCACGGGCGATCCTGTGCGGCTAAAAACCTCATTGGGCGAATTCGTAAAGACAAAACTTGCCGCGCGTCCTGCCTCGTCAAGCGTGAATCGCACTCTGTACTCTGCGCCGGACCAGCCGAATTCAGCGGCGGTGACCTGCTTGAGTTCCGTGGGAACAAACCGCTCGGACTCGAAAGTTAGCTTGCCGTTTGCAACGTAAAAGCTGAGCGGAGTGTCTGGCTCGCGGGGGTTGGTATACTCGCCAGTCAAGGCGTCAAGCAGGACAGTCTGCGCCGCGAGCCGAAGAGGTGCGGCAAAAAGCAGCGCAAGACAAAAATTGAATTGGGCGGCGCGTCGAAAGATCAAGCAGATGCCTCCTGA
>Ga0302320_10020575_pt1 | contig 13152 bp, 15 predicted proteins | sample Bog_T0_3_FD_202130 | JGI IMG/M metagenome (GOLD analysis project Ga0302320, IMG submission 202130) | Peat permafrost microbial communities from Stordalen Mire near Abisko, Sweden - Bog_T0_3 | ecosystem: Environmental > Terrestrial > Soil > Wetlands > Peat | place: Sweden: Abisko, Stordalen Mire...
CATACCCTGAAGAGGATATTTTGGGCGGTACATCTTGGACGGCTGATCTGATGAATCTCGAAATAAGATATATATGAATTGAAACGAGGTGTATACAGAAATTATGATAATTCATTTTAATTACAAATTTTTACCGAATCTGCACCTTCTTTTAATGCTGGCGCCATCCCTCTCCTCTTAAAACCTCACCCTCTGTGGCGGTATTAACCTCTTAATCATCCTCGCTTTCGCCATTGTGCTCGCCGCGGTTCCATTCGTCGCGGTGCCCGTAATATTCATAAAATTCGCACTCACAATCGTGACATTCGTCTGCGACACAAAATCCTGCATGGAGAAAGCTATTCGGGTAGCAACTTCTTGGCCAACTGCTGCACTGGTTGTAAAGCCGGTTACGTTGGTCGTGTCGAGCAAGTATTGCGTGTAGCGGTGGGTTACTCCTGCTGGTGGCGTGGGGGGTCTTTATTTGTTCTTTTGTCAGTCTCTTCCTTTCGGAGTGATAGCGAAGAGGGGAAATATACAGATAAGCTTGTATAGGCGCAATGCCTCCAGCATTCTCCAGGGGAAACACGGTTTTTCCTTGGACGGTAACGGAATTAGGAGCAGACGTGAGACCATCTTGCATCCAATGCAGAAAAGCCTGAGACCCGTTTCCTCCGAGTCCCAGAGGGGGAGCATCAGGGTCGATCATTACGACTGTGAAGGTGACGCCGGCGAGATTTTTGTCGAGGGCTAGGGTTGGAGGATTGATTGATTCTGTTCTGGGGTTATTGTGGGCAAGAAGAGAAGTGTGAAGAGGAGGAGGGGGATTATTACCAGCTTGAGTGATAGCTGCACCGTTGGTAGCCAGTTTTGTGGTGTCGAAGAAGGCGGTCATGTTTTCGGCATTTGATGGGATGAGACCTGGTGGTGTCATGGAAGATACACAGCCAGCCAGGCCGAATGTCACAGCGAAAGATCCAGCCCTCATGGTGTACAATAGAATATAATAGAACGCAGAAGGAATGAGGGGTACTGTTAGCTTAAAAAGAAAGACGGGGTTTATGGTACCATAAAAAGAAAGAAACTCAAGGGGCATGTATCATTGAGGGATCTCCGGAGATATAAGTATTCCCAATTGCACCTATGAAGCTGCGATCAAGATCGCGTATACTTGATGTAAATATGACCCACGTGAAACTATATGAAGCTCTGTGAGTCTATTTGGTGGATTTTTGGTGCAATATCGGAAATGATAACCGTAACCACCAGACACCGTATCACCTGAATGTGGGCTGGGAGTTGATGTTGTTTTAGAGAAGCACGGATGGGACGAGCCCTAGCATCACCGTCATTGACGGCCAAAGGTACGGGGAGGGATACGCTAAGACACACTGACGAGTGTTTGAAACAATGGTGAGGATCAGAAAATGGGGGAACATTATTTTCGCTTTTTGTGGACCTATATGAGTAGTGTTTATGAGATGGGGACAATCCGAAGATAAGTTATCTTGTTATATAAGGTAGGGAAATGTTATATTTGAGACGGGAAGTTTTTCTTTTTCTATCGGGATATGGCATCTAATTCAAGCGCACATTTTTTACACTTGCTTTCCCATGCAAGGGATACAGCTGTTAAGCCAGCCTGTTAGAAACATAAATTGCTCCCTCCGGACCATCTCGAAGGATCTTTGAGGTTCATGCATTATGCAATTCTAGAAATCTCTTCCATGCGTAAGAACATGCTTTGCTAGAAGCAACTTGACTTCTTAGTTTCCTTCAGAAACACAGAGAATCGACCAAAAAATTAATCGAGAGATTCTTGTTCTTAGAGCGGATTATCCGAACTATAGCATAATTACACGACTTGTAGGGTCGAATAGCCTCAAAGGAGGTATGCCAAACACGTAATTACTCTATGGGATCAAGCGGAAGTGGTTAGAAGGAAGTTTAGAGAAAAAATGACATCTAGTAAAGAAATCTGGAATGCCAACATAATACAGTATGGTATCAATCAAGTTGTAAGATACGTCTATGCATTCTGCCCAACTAAGGAGCAAACGCTTGCTTGCACATAGGCCTTGCAATTGTACGCCAGGACAATATCGCGGCGGTGAAGAGGAAAAATCGAATCAGTCTATTGAAGGCAATTCGAAAAAGAGACCCTCCAACCTGCCGGTTGGAGGGAGTTGTTTGACATCTTGTAGATGAAGAGCGCGATTCCTACGTGCTTCTTTGGTGAAGGAGGACTCCTGTCCCTTCCGCCGTACCCTAGCGACGTGCTTGTATACAAAAGTACAAAGGTACAAAGGTACAAAGGTACAAAGTCGACCCCACCTGTCGTGCCCCTCTGTTTGCACGCTTGAACTTGCACGCTTGAACACCACGGTGGATATTAATTACGAAATCAAATTATCATAACCATAACCAGACTGTCCCTCTTAGATTCTCTCCATACTCTATCTACATCTATCAAAATCACATCGAAATGGAAAAGATCACGGCCAAAATCGCGGCGTTGCCGCCCGACTCGAACTATTTCTCCCTCGAATTCTTCCCGCCCAAGACGGCTATGGGATCCTCGAATCTTCGCGCACGTCTCGATCGAATGTCCAGAGCTTTAAGACCATTGTTCATTACTGTGACGTGGGGAGCAGGCGGATCAACAGCTGCAAAATCTCTGGAGTTGGCCGAGTTGTGCCAACGAGATCTTGGCCTTACAACATGTCTACACTTAACCTGCACAAACATGAGCCGGTCTTTAATAGATCAGGCATTGGAAGATGCAAAGACTCTGGGAATACGGAACATTCTGGCCTTGAGAGGAGATCCGCCAAGGGACGAGGAGTACAGGGATGTGGACGAGAAAGACGCAGATACTCCAGCAGCCAAAGAAGATTTCGAATGGGCTATTGATCTGGTGCAATATATCAGGAAGCAGCATGGAGATTACTTCTGTATAGGAGTCGCGGCATACCCGGAGGGCCACGCAGATGAAGGACATCCAGAAGGACAGAGCCTGGAGCATGATTTGCCATATTTGGTGAAGAAAGTTCAAGCTGGTGCAGACTTCATTATGACCCAATTATTCTTCGATGTTACGGCATATGATCGTTTCGAGACAAGACTTAGAGAGCACCCCAGTGGAGCTTTTAAGGACATTCCTATTATACCCGGCATGATGCCAATACAGAGTTACCAAATGATAAAAAGAACTACGAAACTTAGCCACGCACAACTCCCAGCTGATATCATGTCACGGCTAGATTCCGTACGCGGAGATGATGAGATGGTGAAGAAAGTAGGAGTCGATGTTGTGAGCGAGATAGTTACACATATCAAAGGAACCAAATCCAAGTATTCCGGGCCGAGGGGTTTCCATTTCTATACACTAAATTTGGAAAAGGCCGTATCATTCATCCTCGAGCGTACAAATTTGATACCCCAGCCACCCGAGTCCGAGTCCGAATGGGCAATTGTTGATGCCGATCTTCTACCACCTCTATCGTCCCTTTCCGTCAATGGAGAGACCCACAGACGTTCATCGAGACGACTGTCGTCCGTCGGATCGGATCCTTACAACCATGTCATAGTCTCTGGCCCTCAAACCTCAGGCTTAGAAACATCGGCATTTGAGGCAGCTGTACCCGCCGAACCTGTCAACACTCGAGCAAATACATTAGCAATCAGCGAAGGAGAAGGCAGTCTCGGCCGCGAAGCAACTTGGGACGACTATCCCAACGGTCGTTGGGGAGATGCGCGTTCTCCCGCGTACGGAGAAATCGACGGATATGGAGTATCTCTTCACATGTCTGTAAACCAAGCCATCAAGCTTTGGGGCTTCCCTAGCTCCAAAGCTGACATCACTAACCTCTTCATCCGGCACATTGAAGGCCAACTGTCCGCTATTCCATGGAACGAGGAAGGTCTTAATGAGGAAACCAATTCTATCAAGGATAAATTGCTCGCATTAAATAGAAAGGGATGGTGGACCGTAGCTTCTCAACCTACGGTAAATGGAATTCGTTCTTCAGATCCGGTCTTTGGATGGGGGCCTAAAAATGGATTCGTATTCCAGAAGGCATTTGTAGAGCTCTTCGTTCCCTCCTCAGACTTTAAGATCCTCCTCGCTAAACTCACATCCCCGGAACTCCGCGATGTTGTCTCCTTCTACGCATCCAACTCCTCTAAAGCATTCATCTCTTCCGATTCTCCTTCGTCTTCCGATCGCCGAGGCAGTACCCCAGGACCTGGAAGCACGAATGCGGTGACATGGGGAGCATTCCCCGGAAAAGAAATCATTACCCCGACGATCATTGAAGAGGTTAGTTTTCGGGCGTGGACGGAAGAGGCGTTTGATATCTGGGCTGAGTGGGGAAGGGTCTATGGGCTGAAAAGCCAGAGTAAAAAGGTCATAGAGGAAGTGTCGAAGGATGTCTGGTTGGTGAATGTTATTCATCATGCATTTGTGGAGAAAGAAGGGTTATGGGAGTTTTTGTTGGGCTAAAAACCCTCTTTCATTTGAGGGTAGGACCTAAAAGGGTAAATGATAAATGACCAATTTGATCAGGAGTTCTACAGCGATGATTCAATATAGACATTTCACGTGTTTCTCATAGCAATCTTTTTCGACCACAGGTAGTTAGGCGTTAGGTGTTAGGTGTTGCTGCGGAGCCCAAAAAAATCCTACCTTTAATGTTATCATGTCTAAGTCGATCGGAGTTCTCATGTTCTCTCTCTTTGATGGCCCTTCTCTCAAACTTTCCCAACGGCGCCCTTCTCTCTTAAATCAGATCACCTTTTGTCATGATTTTCATTTTATAATTTTATAGTTACTTCCCTATTGAAAGCTTTATTGATTATCGATAGATACACCAGTCGTGAAATACATTGATCGCTAGGCCAGCGTAACAGCGGTTTATTCTCCATGGCTGTTTTGATTTTGTTGAGGTATCAAGCTTTCAATGTCCTAGGTCGTTATTTTGAAGAGTGAGCTTCAAATATCCTATGATCTTTATCTCTCCATTTACAAATGTTCTTTCTTAGTTAAAACACCAAATTTTCGATATTTTCCCGGTTTTTTTTTTTTCTTTTCTTCTATTGGGGGGTTTTTTTTTCGGACAATTTGACCTCTGAATGTCTCATCTTAGTTAGGAATTGGAAGAGTAACTCTCATTATCTGGAACGTTCACCATTGCATGGTCACGCGAATCATGAAAAATTCTCCTCCTCCTCCTTAAAGTGTTCTACAAAACGAGAGACATTCAAGTTTGAATGCTCCAAGAAATTACAAAACATTCACCATCTGTCAAATATAGGGATCAGACGAAAGCGGTCTATTTTCACCTGGTGTACTCTGAAGATGAATTTGGATGTCGGCTGAATGTCTCACAGAATCTAGAACATGCAGAATCGCAAATATCCGGTAACTTATTGTCTATCAATCTACCTTACCATCCACCTTACTACCAAAGAACACATTATGACACCCGAATCCTCTAACCTCACGGGTATAATAATAGGATAGGATGAGTTATGCCTCTACCATACCTTGAATTCCAAAATGGAATAAAGTAGCTATTAAAATTTCTGCTTTGGTTTACTACCGCCAGCGTATCAACTCTCCCTTTCGAACTTTTATTATGCCTACATTATACCTACATTATACCTACATTATACCTCTACATTATCTGCATTATGCCTCTATTATGCCAGCACTATACAATATATTCTATTCATATTATACCTTTCTCACCCCAACATCATACCACCACTCCAACCACTCTCCCCCAAAACCCCTAATGAACAATCCACAAAGTCATAATGTATAATCCCCTTCCCGACCCAGGCATTCATTACCACATCAATATCCACCCCCAGACCCATCTCTCAATGTATTACGTTCCGACCTAATTATGCCACGAAATTTTGGTATTATTGAATTTTAAATTATGGCTTTTCAAATTTCGATAGTCACTAATTCTGTTTGGGGGCTGAAATGTGATTATAACGAATTTGAAAGAGCGAAGAGAAGAAGAAGAAGAAGATGAAGAAGGGATGGCATTATTGCACTTTTCCATTTTTCAGATTTCATAATGTAGAGAGAGGCATGGATTTAGAATTAGTGTTGCGTTAGTGAGAGAGGTGATTAGGAAGGAAGGAAGGAGAGAAGGGAGATTTGGCTTATAGGCATTATGGAGGAGGAAGGGGAAAGTAAACGTGTTCAAGAAAGAAACTAGGTTGGAATAATGCAGGTGCCTCTTTACACTCAGCGCTACATATTTCATCTTCCAAACCGAACGGATCTATTCTCTAGTAGACCTTGAAAGCTCATGAATTAACTAAATTTATTTCAGTAGCTAGCTAGCTGTACATTACACAACTCTCATGTCACATTTCATCACAACACGTAAGAAAAATCCAAACAAGAAAAGAAAATCCCCTTTTTGCACATCTGTAAATTTATCTACTGTTTGCCTGCTTACTGATAAGTCAGCATCCACCACCAACTCCCCACCAAGCTCAACCCAGTCTAATCCATTCCAACCGAAAGAACTGAGGGGAACATTCCTTCTCACCAAAGAATATCCCAATCTCTTTTCCATCAGTCTTGCTTAGAGAACTGAATATCGGAGAAGGTAGGTAAAAGTAGAATACATGCAGCTAGCTGACGAAAGCAAGTAGAAGAGTGCATATCGTAATTCGTATTGTGTTGTCCCATCCCAAAGAAAAGCTAACGCAAAATCATAATGGAAAGAAAGTAAGCAAGTGAGCGAGGCATTATCCATCCTCCAATGAATCCATTCATCAAATTGCCTATTCCTCCGCGCCGAAGACTCCTTGCCGAAAGTAGCTGAGTCAAAAGGAGGTGTCCAGGCGGGAAGAGTACTTGTCGAAATAGAAGAGGCCGAAATGACAAAGTTCGAGAAGCCACATGAATGAGAATGAGACCGAGATCGAGACCGAAAAAGAAAATGTGAGTGGCAGTGCCGTATCGTGAGAATTCATCGCGTCGTAACAGCGAATACCGTAATTTTTTTCGTTTTCGTAAAAAGTATGAAGTAAAGGCGAAAGTATCTGTATGTCGTATGAAGCATTGATAGGAAGGTAGTTTATCGCAAGCTCATTTGAAATCCGAAAATGATCGCAGAAATCTAGTAGATAACCAGATCATAGTCCTCACAAGGAACCAACGCATCCATAACCCAAAAAGCCCCTTCTAAGCGACGTTGGGATCGAACTCCTCATCATAAACGTCCCCCTCCATTACATCAATGTCGTCTTCATCCTCATATTCCTTCCACTCGGATTTGACCTCCGATTTGACGTGGACCATCTCATCATCCTCATCATCATCGTCATCCTCGAGATTGAAAGTTGGGGCCTTGGCGACAGTCTTACGGGCTGGGCGACTGGAAACAGGCTTAGAAATACGACCATTTTTGACTTTGTTAATAGCAGCCTTCTTCGATGGAGTGACATCATAGTCGGAATTACCGTCGCCACCGTTCTCCTCATTTTCGTTGTTCTCGGCTCCGGTAGAGGGGGTCACCGACGCGGCCTTCTTCTTTGGAGTACCACGAGCACGTGACTTCTTAACAGGACTGCTGGCTGCAGAGGAAGTAGTGTTAGATAGATCCCAACAGGATTCTTTGCGCATTCTGCGAATTAAAGTTAGTGATGAGCAAGGGGAAAATAGGAAGGGAATAATGCATACCTTTCAAAACGGGTAGAGATTGCCTTACCAGTTGTACCCTCACCGAACTTGTCAGCGACGGCTACAAACACTAAGTTAGCCTGTTTTCTACTATGAGTATGAATGGTGGTGACGGGGAGCAAGTGAGGAAAAGACGATATGGAAGAAGACGCTAAGAAATTAGTCGAAAAGGGGGGTCTATAAACGAGCGAGTGATGAGTGGTACCAGCGCGCGCAATTTTGGCTTCTGCCTTGAGGCGTCTAAAGACGTGCTCTAAGGCGTACGCCGTAGTGCCATCATCGAAGTACTTTGTCATTTCTGCAAGGGACGTTAATATGTGTTCTAAGACAACAATGATTATGCTGGTGCTCCACTTTGCAAAGGAAACAACGTAAAGGAATGAGGATTTTTCGATACCCCTGGATTTGGAAGGGGAGGTGCTGCCAGCGGCCTTGCCAAAACAATCGAGTGTCTGGGGATCGACTCCAGCCTCGAAAGCATCACGCTGAAGCTTAGCCCAAGCTTTGATCTGTCGGAACTGGAAGCCGATACCGCCAGGAGTTGAGTCTTTCCCAAACATGTTGTGAATCTCTGTGGTTGACAAGAACATTAATTGTCCGATTCAATATGATGATTGTGTGCGGTCCAGGAAAAAAGGTGTAGTTCACAAAGGAGAAGAAATAGCTCAAGGGTCTAACTTGAACCTCGGCCCTGCTTATTGCCATCAAGTTCGCCTTTTTGGTTGACATCGACGTTGACACCTTTAGGATCGATGCCCTTCTTAACAGCATCAACTTGAAGCTTAGCTCCTTTCTTGAGGCGGCGGAAGTGCCACTTCAAGCCATCCTCTGTTGTATCCGAGCCGAAGTGCTTGTTCATCTCTGTATGAAAATCATCAATATAGCAATTCCCCTACAACAAAATACCCAAGACTAAAGTAAAATGTGAAGTGTGTGCTAAGAGGAGATTAACGTGTGTTCTAACCACGAGAGGCACTACCACCCGCTCCAGCGAGCACGACGTCTTTGCAGTCGATGCCCTTGGCTCTTGCTTCATAGATCTTCTTAACATTCTGCTTGAAGGTCGTTGACATTTGGAATCTCAGAGCGCCGATAGTCGTATCGCTACCGAAGCACTCTTGAATCTCTGTATGTTTAGAATAATCAATAGGTGATCAGAATACGTAGTGTTTGACGGAAAGAAAACTTGTAGTATGCTATTAATTGATAGCGCAAGTGCCTGACCAGGACCGCGTTTGCCTTTCTTGCTGAGATCCTCGATGCTGACATCTTTAGGATCTTGATCAGCTTCAAGCATAGCAAGCTGTCGCTTAGCAAGTGGCCTGTATCGAACATCCAATTGACAGCTGATAGCTTTTGCAGTGACATCGGAGCCCATAATTTTTGCCATCTCTGGTTTCTTGCGGATCAGTATTTTGTCCCACATAGACAGAGTCATAAAACTAAGTCAATGTTTGGAAACATAAGTAGAAGGAGGAAACTGTACTGTTCCTTAACAATGCGGAAAATGATTTTAAAGAGAAGAGCGCTTTGGAATGTGCTTTGGGTATGTGCATGTAGAAAATATGTGCTTTCTGACCCATGCCACCCTTGATAGCATTGGCGCCGGAGGTGTCTCCAACGTTAATCGTAATAACATCAATACCAGCCGCAACAGCCTGATTGATGAGAACAGCGTCTTTCTTGATTCTCTTGAAGCGATTTTGAATAGCACCGGCTGTACAATCACCTCCAAACCTAGCACTGATATCTAAGAGAAAATTAACAACTGAACAGAGAATGAAAGGGGGAAGCCAGGTTATGATTTGTGATGTACTATAGAGACTCAATGAAATTGTGCAGGGTTTGTCACCCATACCCTTGCGAGAGGCTTTCCGAGCTTGAGCAGCATCACTGATATCGACGGTAATGGGATTGATTCCTTGATCAACAGCAGATCGTAGTAGCTCAGCATTGCCGTTAATGACGCTCATACGGTCCCAAACGCTTTTGTATTTGAGATCATTCTCATAGTACTTGGCGACCTCTACCGAAAAAGTTACGAAACGAGCGCTTCCATTGTGAAGAACAAGAAATGCTCGAACCTTTGAAATTAAGCTGAAGCTGTGGGTGTGCGGCGATGATTGCGGAGAGGAGACGGACTAGTAAATGTCAATGTTGTTAATAGAAACAGTGCTTGTGGGTTGGAAGGACAGGAGAGGAGAAGGGCGGGTTTTTGAGAGGAAAGTCGATGCTTGACTTACCAGAAGCCTCATAAGTCTTCCAATTCGGCATGATGACAGTCTTTTGGGGATAGACTTAAAAGAAAATAGACAGTTAGCAATGCTAAAGTTTCAAGTTGCATATCGTTAAGTAACTTGAACTTCTGATTCAGTACATCCGAGATAGGAAGGAGCAGAGGAGAATGTCTCGGAAAATTTTAAGCATTCAACTCGTGAATGTCTCAGATATTCTCAAGCATTCAACTATGAATGTCTCAAATATCCTCAGACATTTACCTATTGGGATTGTCGAGGTAGGGATGGAGGACCGTCGGAGGTGAGGTGAATAGCGAAGGCGGCAAAAGAAGTGTTATGAAGGCAGGAAGAATGTAATGTGAGGTAGGAAAATGTGAAATTTAATGCGGAAACTTGGAAATATTGCGCAGGAAGGATAGTGGTTTTTATGGCTGGTGGCGGGTAAGAGATAATTGTTGCGAGATATGGTGAAGTGTAAGAAGGTAAGAGATGAGTTGACGTTGAGCTTGGAAGGAGGAGCAGCAGCCAGACTGAAAAAAACAGGCCAAGATAGGTGTTAAACTTACTGAGGTTTGTGTAGTGTATTGATTTGTCTCGGTCTGTACAGTCGAAGCTGAATATCTGTTTCAGCGAAAGTGCGATCTATATACAAGAGTAGTTAGCGACGACTTAATTGAGATAAAAATTACATAAAGATATTAGGTTGAGATAGAGTAAGTCTTACTATGTATGAGAGTGTTGAGAGTTGGAGTTGTGGGTAAGGTGGTTGACGTTGTAGGTGGAGAAGAGAAAGATGGAGAGAGATATGAGGCAAGATTGGAGTTTAAATAGGTGGAATTCGAATAGCTAAACGAAGCGAACTTCGAGGTGCGTAAGAGAAGGTGAATTTGTGGCTGAATTAAGAAAAAGAAAGGTGAAGAGTTCTTGAGCGTTCAAGAGCGTGCAAAAGGACAAGGAGAGAGATGTATTTTTCGAGAGGAAATCGACTGTAAATCAATGAATTTAAGAGAAGAAAAGTCCGTTGGAATTCTACCATTGATAGATATTCTGCCCTTTTGCATAGGTTCAAATCCTTGGTTAAATATTCGTCGTCGTTGAAGATTTCATCTTGTATAAAGAATCTGGAGATTCATGTCCCCTTTCACCAAGAATCGCGTTCTTTCTTTAAGCGAGGGAGGTGCGCACGGAGCTCCTCTACACCTGCAAACCTTGCAATACTTTTGAGCAGCGGAACCTGCCTCGCTCATTTCTTGCCAATACTTTGGCCGTCTTGATCGCTTTCCTGCTCCGCATTTCTTTGCTTTTTCTGTTGGGTGGGGGATGGTGGCCAGCTGGAGTTTCATTGAAATTGATATATGACAAAATCTATTATTCTTGTGGCCTTCCTTATGCCTATGCTAGGCCCTCCAACTTTCCTCGACGAATCCAAATGGCTGCAGTTTATCCGACTTATCCCAGAATAGGTAGATCTGCCTCTGTTGAGATAAAATGTCCTCGCACCTGGTCCCGATTCCCTGTTAAAGTCATAGACTCCTCGAATCGCCTGTTTATGCGCGATACCGCCCGTCTTTTTTCTAGGTTGAAGCCAGGTTCAGCGTTTGAGCGAAACGTCTTCAGCCCAATCGTATATCCTTCTCTCCCATTCCCATTCGCGTCCCATGCGTACTTGATCGGGTCCTGTGGTCTTTTACAATACTCGGGCCTGCACCATAAACCCAGTATTGTCCGCCCAGAAAAAAGTCACAGCACATTTGGAATATTCCACAAAGCTTGAAAGCCCACGGAATTTCAGTAGTCGCAGTAAAAAACCAGAACATTTTCATGATATCACCAGCTATCCAACTAGCAAGGACAGATAACCGGAAACCTTTGCAGGATTTCGATCGATAGTTAGAGAGAATCTGAGGAAGAGGCAGCGTGGCTTCAATGGACAACCCGAGATATCCAATAGCAATAGAATACATTTCGTAGACAGGCGGTAACGGGGCGAGGGCAAGCTCTAAAGCGACTAGGATAATGAACATATAAAGAAGAAACTCCCAATAACTGCAAGAATTAATTATTAGCAAACAGAAAATCTGCCACCACCTACCTGAGCAGGACAATGGAAAGCCTTACGGTTTAGGGGAACGCCATTGCCAAAAATTCCACGGTCTTGAAACGCCAAAATCCCCCTCCCTATGTGCCGCGAACGGAACTGCCGATTCTCCTCCCTTCGAGGACGGGGACGGTCGATGATCGAGGGCTACTTTCAAAAGGATCAATTGGATGGCAATCATAATGAATGATTGTACGAGAAGGGATTTGTCATAATTTGCGCCTGGATAATAAAACACCCTAATGTTTCGTATATTAGTATGGTGTCCATCCGCCGCGGGTTATGGATGAAATCAAACCTCAGAATGGACGCAACGAGCATGATTAGAGGAATATCGAGCGAAAATCCAGCACTGGATTTATTTCGATGCATCGAAAAGGTCTGATCGGCATAGGAGGTGATTGGCGATATTATAATAAACATAGGAGCTACAAAGCCCGAAATAAATGATATGATGCCCATTGGGAAAGAATTGTTGGAACAGAGGCCAGATTGGCAGGTAGGGGGTGGATTGATAGAATGGAGAATCCGAGAAGATGGGTAGGTAGTATACGTATGAATGGGGGTAAATGTACAGTACAAGTACAATACAGTATGCGCGAACGATTGTAGCGACTGTAGATGAAAAGTAATGAAGATGGTGGAACCGCTGCTGGTGAAGTCGAAAAGTATGTGCAGTCCTTTTAATTGATGAAGGAGCTGGGGATGAAGTTTCTCAACACCTTGGCACCAAATTTCTCAGGGACCACTTGACGACGACGACGCGCGCAACAAAAAAAAAGATGGGGCCGTCCGACCTAAAATTCCCTAATGGAGAAACAGTTTATCCGTTCCATTTTTAGCGCGGGGTAAGTAGGTTAGGTAAGGTTTGCGGCCACGGAAATCTGATCTGAAATTTATTCTTTGCAAGCCAACCCCGCCAATCCAATTTCGATCATTACATCTTTCATGATATTGTATCTTTTGGGTGCTTCCTGCACACTCCATTTGCAAAAATGGAATACCTCAAATCTCCTGGCGATGTCTGTTTCTCGCCTTCAAAGGCAAAGAAACTGACTGCTCGTATCAATAAAGAGGGATTGGTGAAGGTCAATGAAATCAGGGGCATCTGGATGCACTACACT
>Ga0302320_10020576_pt1 | contig 13151 bp, 9 predicted proteins | sample Bog_T0_3_FD_202130 | JGI IMG/M metagenome (GOLD analysis project Ga0302320, IMG submission 202130) | Peat permafrost microbial communities from Stordalen Mire near Abisko, Sweden - Bog_T0_3 | ecosystem: Environmental > Terrestrial > Soil > Wetlands > Peat | place: Sweden: Abisko, Stordalen Mire...
GATTGGATGTGGGGACAGGATCGGGAGCGATAGCGATTGCGCTGGCCCATCATCTACCCCTTACACAGCTTGTTGCGGTCGATATTTCCGTCGCCGCGCTTGAAGTTTCTGCCGCGAATGCCGCGCGGCATGTGGTTGCAGACCGCATCCGATTCATTGAATCCGATCTTCTGGAAGCGCTGGCGGACGACGCGGCTATGTTCGATGTGATTGTCTCGAATCCTCCGTACGTGCCCACCGCTGACTGCGCCAGCCTGCATCCTCAGGTGCGCGAGTATGAGCCAGAGGCTGCACTCTTTGCCGGTGTGGATGGATTGTCTATCTATCGACGGCTCATCCCGCAGGCGCGGGCTGCGCTGCTGCCCAATGGGCTGCTTGCTATGGAGATTGGCTACGGCCAGAAGAATGCTGTGGCGGCCCTGTTGTCCGCATGGAAGGATGTGCGCTTTGTGGACGATTTGCAGCAGATACCGCGCGTTGCACTAGCGCGCGGGCCATAAGCTCTAAGCGGGCCAGAGCCAGGCGGCACCGCGAACTCCGCTGGCGTCGCCGTGCTTTGCCTTCAGCACCGGTGTTGCAAGTGCCCCACCACCAAAGAGATGGCGAGCGATCAGCGGGGGCAGATGAGCGTAGAGGCGGTCGAGATTGGATAGACCTCCGCCGATCACAATCACGTCCGGGTCGAGCAGGTTGACTACCATTGCCAGCGCGCGTCCGATGCGATCTTCCAGGCGGGCAAGACTGGCCTGGGCGGCGGGGTCGCCTGTGGCCGCCGCTGCGACAATCTCCGGCCCGGAGAGTCGGTTGCCGGTGATTCGTTGATGGTCGTTGGCAAGGCCGGTGCCGGAGATCCATGTTTCGAGGCAACCATGCTGGCCGCAGAAGCAGAGCGGGCCGGGCAGTTCTGCGGGCGTGGCCCATGGCAGGGGAGTGTGCCCCCACTCTCCGGCGACGCCATTGGGACCGATGTGGACCTGGCCACGGGCCGCGATGCCACCACCGCAGCCGGTGCCAAGGATGACCGCGAAGACCATCTCCGCGCCAGCCGCTGCGCCGTCGGTGGCCTCGGAGACGGCGAGGCAGTTGGCGTCGTTGGCGCAGCGCACGGGACGGGCCAGCGCAGCCGTCAGGTCATGCTCCAGCGGTTGGCCGTTGAGCCATGTTGAGTTTGCATTCTTCACCAGACCCGTGGCGCGTACAACGGTCCCTGGAATTCCCACACCCACCGAGGGTTGTTCGCGATTGCCGATGCGCTGCTCCAGTTCCCGCACTACGTCTACAATCGCCTGCACCGTGGCGCTGTAATCATGCTGCGGGGTGGAGATGCGCAGGCGGGCTATCTCCGCGCCACGCCCATCCAGCGCGAGGCCCTCGATCTTGGTGCCGCCCAGGTCGATTCCGATACGAATTTGCTCTGTCATGAGTCTCCCTGAAGACTGTACCGCATTTGCGCGTTCGCAACCTTGGTTGGCATCTGCCGGGTCAATTGCTCTAAACTTATTGGCCGGGCATATCGTCGAATAGGTACACTGTCGCAGCGTTCCTCAACCGGCCCGCCGTCGTGGCGAAACTTCAGTCAGCGATCCATCCGAAAGGCAAATCCACCCATGAATACTATCCGCCGAATCTCTGTTGTATGCTCCGCCGCACTGGTCTGCACTTCGTTGTCGTTGTTGGCTGCTGCACAGGCCGCGCCACCCGCAGCACCCCCGGCGGGACCACGGCCGGCGCCCCGGACTCCATCGCTGATGCAGCCACTGTCTGCACCCATCGATCTGAAGTTTGATTTCAGTGCAGGGCCGGCGAAGCCTGGGTACACGCGGGTTGCGCCGACTGCGATGTACGCGGATGATCCGGGGTACGGCTACGAGCCAGGCGCACAGGTCGCTATTGGCGATAAAGGCAATACCACCACCAGCGAGAAGCCATTTCTGTTCTCCGCCAAAGTTGCCGAGGGCAACTACAACGTGATTGTGACGTTTGGCGACTCCAGCGTGGCGACCACAACCACGCTGAAGGCGGAGTCTGGCCGACTGATGGACATGCGCGTTCAGGTCCCCGCCGGCCAGGTGGTTGAACGGACCTTTACCACCAATGTGCGTACGCCTCACCTGCCCAAGCTGCCCCAGAATGCGACGGGGCGCGAGGAGGTTTCGCTGGACCAGTTCGACCCCAGCAGTTCGCGCGACTGGGACAACAAGCTGACGGTTGAAGTAGTGAGTCCGCACGCCGCGCTGCGTTCAATAGAGATCGTCTCCGCGCCGACCGCGCCCACGGTCTTTCTTGCTGGCGACTCGACCATTACCGACCGCGATGGTGGCAGCGGCATCAGCTGGGGACAGATGCTCTCCGTCTTCTTCAAGCCGGGCGTCGCGGTTGCAAACAATGGACAGTCCGGCGAGACGATGAAGTCGTTCATGAATGCGCTGCGCCTGGACAAAATTCTGAGCCAGATGAAGAAAGGCGATTACCTCTTCATTCAGTTCATCCACAACGACTCCAAGGCAAGCTGGCCACAGACGTACGTTGAGCCCGAGACCACCTACAAGGCGTATCTGAAGGTATATATCGCGGAGACCCGCCTGCGTGGCGCAACTCCCGTCCTGGTGACTGCGATGGACCGCGGTGCGCGCGGCACCGGAGCGCCTACTCATGGACATGGAGGATATCCGCAAGCCATGAAGGAGGTGGCCGACGAAGAGCATGTTCCGTTCATCGACCTGTACAGCATAAGCGACACATTTTATGAATCGGCCGGGGCGGACGCGCCGAAGATCCTGGCCGATGGCACCCACTCCACCGCATACGGCGGATACGAGTTCGCAAAGGCCATCGCGACAGGCATCAAGCAGGACAAGCTGGACCTGGCCAACTACATCGTGGACGGATTCAAGGACTTCGATCCTACACATCCCGACACGGCTGCCTCGCTGAATCTGGGCGAGCTGTTTACCAGCGGCGGCGGCGGACGGGGCCCACGCCCTGGCGGTCCAGGCGCACCGGGAGCTCCGGGAGCTGCGCCGGGAGCGAACCCGCCAGCGCCGGCGCGTGACCCTGGTCTGGGACCGCTATAAGAAGATTAGGGGCATGTAAAATCTGCATGACAATATGCCGGCCGGCGAGATTGACGCGAGACATTGGTCGCAGTAGTGGACTACAATTCGCGACTTAGACGACTGTGCGTGGGCCAATGCTCGCCGTCATTTCAAACACTAAGGAGACATGCCCATGCCTGCCACGATGACCAAAGTTCACCCGGGTGCTTATGGGTTCCCGGTCAACCTTAAAAAGCGGTACGACAACTACATCGGAGGCAAGTGGACGCCCCCAGTCGGCGGCGAGTACTTTGAAAACATTACGCCTGTGACTGGGCAGCCGATCTGCGAGATTGCGCGGTCGCAGGCAGCGGATGTGGCCCTGGCACTGGATGCGGCCCACGCGGCCAAGGCGGCGTGGGGAAAGACGTCGGGAGCAGAGCGTGGCCGATTGTTGGAGAGGATTGCCCAGCGGATCGAGGACAACCTTGAGATGCTGGCCACCATCGAGACCTGGGACAACGGCAAGCCGATTCGCGAGACCATGGCTGCGGACATTCCTCTGGCAGTAGACCACTTCCGCTACTTTGCCGGAGTGGTGCGCGCGCAGGAGGGCTCTATCGGCCAAATCGACTCGACCACCGTGGCATATCACTATCATGAGCCGCTGGGTGTGGTAGGGCTGATCATTCCGTGGAACTTCCCGATCCTGATGGCGGCGTGGAAGCTGGCGCCGGCACTGGCCGCGGGCAACTGTGTGGTGCTCAAGCCGGCAGAACAGACGCCCATGTCGATCATGTGCATGATGGAGCTGATTGAAGACATCCTCCCCCCGGGTGTGCTGAATGTAGTCAATGGCTTTGGTGTGGAGGTGGGCAAACCGCTGGCGTCCAGCCCACGCGTGAACAAGGTTGCCTTTACCGGGGAGACAACCACCGGGCGGCTGATCATGCAGTACGCCGCGCAGAACATCATCCCGGTAACCCTGGAGCTGGGGGGAAAGTCGGCGAACATCTTCTTCGCCGACGTGTTGTCAGAGGATGACGCGTTTTACGATAAAGCCCTGGAAGGCTTCACACTATTCGCACTCAACCAGGGCGAGGTATGCACCTGTCCATCGCGCGCGCTGATCCAGGAGACGATCTACGAGCGCTTTATGGAGCGGGCGCTGAAGCGGGTAGCGGCTATCAAACAGGGCAATCCGCTGGACTCGTCGACTATGCTGGGCGCGCAGGCTTCCAGCGAGCAGATGGAGAAGATCCTGTCGTACCTCGATATTGGCAGACAGGAGGGCGCTGAAGTGCTGATTGGAGGCAAGCAGAAGAAGATGGAAGGCGATTTGAAGGACGGCTTCTACATAGAGCCGACTGTCTTCAAGGGCAATAACAAGATGCGCATCTTCCAGGAGGAGATCTTCGGGCCGGTGGTTTCGGTGACGACGTTCAAGACCGAGGATGAAGCGCTGGAGATTGCCAACGACACGCTGTACGGGCTCGGCGCGGGCGTGTGGACAAGGGACATGAACCGCGCGTACAAGTTCGGCCACGGTATTCAGGCTGGGCGTGTGTGGACCAACTGCTATCACCTGTATCCCGCGGGCGCGGCGTTCGGCGGATACAAGCAATCAGGCGTCGGACGCGAGACTCACAAGATGATGCTCGATCACTATCAGCAGACCAAGAACGTGCTTGTAAGCTTCAGCCCGAACGCCATGGGGTTCTTTTAATGCTGCACGCAGTGACGGCTGGAGATGATTCGACTGTTGCGGCAGAGCCACTGACTGGTGCACTCGATCCGGGGGCACTGCCGCAGCAAGTGCTGACCACTCCGGCCGCGGTTGCGCTGATGGAGATGCTGCGGGCGAAGCACGGCCCGCTGATGTTTCATCAGTCGGGCGGATGCTGCGACGGCAGCTCGCCAATGTGCTACCCGCTGGGCGAATTCATAACCGGCGACAGCGATGTGCTGCTGGCAACGGTCGGGTCTTTTGACAATAATGAGGGCGCACCGTTCTACATGAGCAAACCGCAGTTTGAATACTGGAAACATACGCAGTTGATTCTGGATGTGGTGCCGGGACGCGGTGGGATGTTCTCGCTGGAGAACGGCGAGGGCGTGAGGTTTCTGATCCGCTCGCGGGTGTTTACGGATGCGGAGATTGCGTCATTGAGAGCAGCAGGACGGATTTAGCTTGATATCAATATTTGTTGGGTCGAGAGAGCCGTCTTGACCCACTTGCAATGATCGAGCAAGCGAGCTGAGAAAGAATAAGGATCGAATGGCTCATCGCAGCTACCGACTTAAAGGAAGATATGAACTCACGAGCGAACCTACTTCATCCTCGAGACCAACTGATCCAGATGATGGACCGCATCTACCGCTATCGGATGACGACCACCTCCGGCGGCAACCTATCGATTCGAGAAGCGAACGGAGATATTTGGGTCACGCCCGCCCGCGTCGACAAAGGCAGCCTGAGAAGGGACGACATTGTTTGCGTGCGCAAAGACGGATCGGTGGAAGGCCGTCACCCTCCTTCTTCGGAGTTGCCATTTCACCAGGCGATCTACGACGTTCGACCAGACCTGGGCGCCATTGTGCATGCCCATCCAGTGGCACTGGTGGCCTTCAGCATCGTTGGCCAGATACCGGATACACGCCTCTTCCACCAGGCCAGCAAGATCTGCGGAACGGGGGGCTTTGCACCCTACGCATTGCCGGGAAGCGCAGCGCTGGGGCAGCAAATTGCCGGTATCTTTAAGCGGAACTTCAACTGCGTCATCCTGCAGAACCACGGAGTTGCTGTGGGCGGCACGGACTTGCAGGAGGCCTTCCAACGGTTTGAAATGTTCGAATTCACCGCGAAAACAATCATCAAAGCGAGCTTGCTGGGTGAGGTCCATTACTTAAGCGATGAACAACTGACTCTTTCCAAAGTAGGGCTTCCGCAGTTAAAGGAATTCGACCGGGGCGCAGCCGACAGCCGCGAGAAAGAAGCCCGCCGTCAACTGGCCGACTTCATCCGCCGCGGATATCAACAACGCCTGCTGATTAGTAAGGCGGGCAGCTTTTCCGCGCGATTGGACGACGATTCGTTTCTGATTACACCCCATGTGCTGGACCGCAGCGTGGTAGAACTGGAAGATTTCGTTCTGATCTCGAAGGCGATGTGCGAACGCGGCAAGGTCCCGAGTCGCGCGACCCCTGACCATCAGGCCATCTATCGCCGCTATCCTCAGATTACTGCCATCGTCAATGCGTCCCCCGTGAATGGGACCGCATTTAGCGTGACGGACAGTCCCTGCGATTCACGGACTATTCCCGAGAGCTATGTTTTTCTGCGTGAAGTGCAGAAGATTCCCTTTGGGATGCAGTTCGGAGATGGAGAAGAACTGGCAGGGCGCATGTCCCCGCGCAATCCCATCGCGCTTCTGGAGAACGATGGCGTGCTGGTGCTGGGCACCAGTATTCTGGATGCGTTCGATCGTCTGGAGGTGCTGGAATCAACCGCCGAAGCAATTATCAACAGCCGCCCTCTGGGTAAGGTTGCACCCATGTCTGAATACGTTATTAAGGAGTTGGCCGTGGCATTTTCGCTGGAATGATGCAGGGTTCCCAGCCAATAGTAAGTCTCTTTTGTGGTGCCTGGACGTTGGACGCATTTTGGTGCAATTAGCTGATGCTCCATGATCCTGTAGTGAGGAATATGGGACGGAATCAGTAGGCCACCAACCTGACCGATCCAAGTAAACCCGAGGTCGCTGGCGTTACTGGGGCATTAAGGCCACCTCCACCCACAACACCATAAACCCTGGGAGCTGCGGGAGCCGATGCAGCAGGCGGTGGCGTGACCACTGGCCTGACCTGGGTAACATTGGCATAGACCTCGATCTTCAGGTCATTCGTGCCAGCCTTCAGCGCGCCGGTCACATCCCAGCGATAGGGCTGGAACGAGCGCGCGCCTACCTCTTTTCCATTCAGCGTTACGTGCGCGTAGTCATGCACATCGGCAATCTCCAGATATACATGCTTGCCCTTGGGAGTCGTGCTCGGCGTGAACTGGATGCTGTACGTCGCCGGACCGGCAAATGTCGTCGATCCCAGCTCCTCCCACGGCCTGATCGGCGTGGTCAACTGCTTGCCGTTTAGGTCCAGCTTCCAGTCACCACTCAAGTCTGCAACCGGTTCGCCGGATACAAACGACGGCTCTGCGGCGGCAACTACCTTGGGTAACGGACCGACTACGATTACCTTTGCCTCATACGGACCGAGCGTCAGTGGAACACGTACGGAGTCTGCTCCATCAGCCGTTGCCGCCGACATGGGATGAATCTCGCCGGTCATTAGGTCCCAATCCTGCACTGCACCATGTCCCGCAATGGTTGCAATGCGCGACTCTGTCTTGGTGCTCTCGTTGAAGAAGAAGTACATGTCTCCGTCGGTCCATTTGCGGTGCGTGTAGGTTAGTCTCTGGAATTCAGAATCCAATTTCACATCGGGTTTGGGCAGCGCAGCAATAACCGCCGAGGTTATGTCGCCCGATGGCTCAATCAGCGTGGCGAAGCTGAGGTCGGGTTTCTCCTTCATATCCAGGAAGGTCTTGTCGAGGATGAGACTGGGCGTCTTGCCAACGAAGATCACCTTGCCGCCCGCCTTGGCAAACTCCTGCAGACGCTGAAGGCCAGTGCGCGTGATGACCGTCATCGACGAAAACACGATCGCCTTATAGGTTTGCCCGCTGAGGTTGGTAAAGCCTCCGTTCGAGATCGTGGCCACTGAACTCAACGACTGCTCGTCGAAGTAGTCCCAATCCACCTGGTGCTCGAACAACTGCCAGCCAAGCTTGGTGGTGCTGTGGTCGGCCTCGGTCGCGTCGGCTCCGCCCAGCCACACGCTGTGACTTGGCCGGTACAACCCAACCTGCGCTGCGGGACGGCCAATCGCCATCAGATAGCCTCCGCGGTTGGCATACCACAAAGTCTGCGGCGAATCCGGCGGGACGGCTCCGGATGCAGGACCCAATCCTCCCTCGCCGCTAAAGGCTCGCAGCCCATTGACCCGAACCTCCAGCGCGTTCATGCCGCGCACCAGTTGGAAGTTCATCTGGTACTTGCCATCGACGCCGGAACCACCGCCTTCTTCCGACCATGCCTTCGGCTTGCCAAAGAGATGCGCAGCCGACGATGCCAGCTTGGGGAAGTTGTTGTTGATGTTCCATGTCCCGTCCGGCCGATGCACTGCGTTCGGTACCAGCTGGCTCAGGTTATCGATTCCCGGTACCTGCACATAACGTTCGTCGCGGAAGTACTCGCCTTCCCCGTGCTCCAGCCCGATCATGTTCTCTTCATCCACCAGGTGGACCAGATACTCCACGTTATATTTCTTGGCCCAGTTGGCTTGCTCGCCGAAGAAGGAGTTTTGGAAGATGCCGCTCCACACGTCGGAGTAATCCGCGCTGGCACGCACCGACTGTGGGGTGGACTGACGGTTGAACCACTGGGGAATATAGGGAGTTACATCGTAGCCCTTCTGCGCCTTGAACTGATCCAGAATCGTGGGAGTCCAGGGTATGTTGCCGTAAGCGGGCTCATCGCCGAAAAAGCCCAGAATGGTCTTGCCGAACTGGTCGCCCACTGCCCCTCGATAGGTCTCATGCACGATCGACAGAAACGTATCTGTGGCTTTGGGGTCCAGATAATCGATCAGCGAGTAGGTTGCATCCTTGGCCCGCGTGCCGTCCGTGCGGTTGAAGTTGCGCGTGGGCGAGCTGATGTAGGCGTGCCGCATGATCGTCACCTGCCACGACATACGAGGCTCATTCGGCGTGGTGCCTTCATACGGTGTAAGCCACTTGAGTTGTCCATTGGCTGGCACGGGGACCGGAATCACCTGCTTGATCGCTCCGGTCTGGTCAGTCTCCGTGGCCCAGATGGCCATGGTGGCTGCAGGCACCGGCATATCCAGCGTCTCGCCCGGTGAGACATGGACCGTGATGTCCGCGACAATCACCTGCATCCCAAGCTGCGGGTACCGCTCTGTGATATAGCCGCCCGCAAAGCCGCTGGGGTAGTCGCTCTCATCCTGGATCCACATCCGCATATTGCGCTTGGCCAACTCCTGAACGGTGAACTTCACCTGGTCCATGTGTCCCGGCGAAAGGTAGGCCGGTTCACCCTGTGCGCGCCGTCCCGGAGAGAGATTAATGATGAACATTCCATTGGCCGACATGCGGTCCAGATCGGTGACGATCCTCTTTCTGACGTCAGTCGGGTCTGCGCCGTTCCAGCTTGTAAACGCCGCGATCGCTCCATACTCATGCGGCGGCGACTTGAAGTTCGACGCTACCTCGCCGGTAGATGGCACGGTGATCTCCTGCCACGGACGAGGCGGCTGCGCATGGGTCTGCAAACCTGCTGCGAAGAGTACGAATAATAGTAGGAAGAAAAAGAGCTTGTTGGCAGCCTTCATGGCATCAACTCCCGATCGCTGTTGCGGATCGACGGAGAGTATACCCATCCGTCTTGGCAAGTAGCAAACTGCCGGATATTGCTTAACTGCCGGATTCTTCAACATCGATACCTGCTTCTAATTCCACGATGGCCGATGCACTGGGTCAGTCAATGGGGCTGTGCAACTCAGCCGACAGACGTAAATTGCCTGCGACGAGGTAGAGATTCCGGTCGCTAGAGGTGAACGAACGGGACCGGTTTATGTGCGTGTTCGGCCCAGCGCATTCTCAACGACTGTTATTTGGACTGGTAAGACAATTGTGTTCTGGGATGCGGGTCGATGCAGCAATCCATCGCATAGCTTCTGGGAAGAGTGAAAGGCAGAAGGGCGCGAGGTAGCGTCCGGCATCGGTCACTATGGTTCGCGAGAGCAATGTTGCCAGTGAAATGCCTCGGCCCAATTCTGTATGTAGCCTGCGATCATACTGTCCCACACTTTTTCCTGCCAAGTACATTTCTGTAGCGAGTACCGCACTATGCAAGGCGATCGACATGCCATCTCCGGTAAACGATGGGACCACCGCCGCCTGATCGCCCACCCGCCAAAGATCGCACGGCCGTCCGGCAAGATAGCCGTACGGAATGGGAGAGATGGCGAATGGCTTGTCCCATAGCGGCTTGGCCTTGTGCATGCGCTGCTGCATATGCCGATTCTCATCCAGTATCGATGCCAGTAATCCATTCCAGCCCCCGATGCTGCGCAAGCGAGCTCGCCGGACTGCAAGGCACATATTGACCGCATCTCGTTCCACAAGAGCAAGCCCGCCATATCCGCCGGAAAAGAGAAATATCTCGATGAACTCTCTCAACGCTTCGGTGTGAGCACGCGAGAGCTGCCAGTGCATTTTGAAGGCGACGAGATCGGATTGCCCGGCGCGTGGACGGACCCATCCCTGGAGATCGTGCTTGCCGCTGGCGAGAAACACGGTCTGAGCGCACAAGGATTTTCCGTATCGGAGTTGCGCAAACCACAAGTTATCCTGGGTTGTGAGCCGTTCAACGAAGGCGCCACGCTGTACATCGCATCCTCTCTCAACGGCCTGCGAGAGTATCGCTTCATCAAGGCTAAACCGTGAAAGCGAGAGCGCGGTGAAGGGAAGCGCAGTTTCCGACACACTCCGCTTTGAGGAAAGACGCACAAAGCGAATTGTCGCCGCGCCCAGTTCCAAGGGGTCGATCCCAACCTGGCGCAGATACTCGACGGCTTCACTGCTTAGAAACTCGCCGCAGACCTTGTGATGTGCGGATATTTCTTTCTCGAGCAGAGTAACCGCGCATCCCGCGGCTGCAAGGCGGAGCGCAGCCATAGAGCCCGCAAGGCCTCCTCCGATGACAAGGTTGTCAACGATAGCGCTGGTGTTACTCACTGGGATTCTCTTTCTATCTTCGGCTTTCGCCTGGCGACACACAGACGCGCAGGCACAAAGCTCTGTATAACGACGTCTTGGTTTCTCAGGCCTGCGGCAGCACACATAATTTGCCAGTCTTCCGGTATAAAGGACCGCGCAATTGATACGGGGCCGTCATGCTGTATAAAGGGATGGAGCCCGGCCAGCTTTGAGAACATCCGGAAGAAATGGTATGGCACTGGCGCGCGCGAAAGATCATTAATGAACCATCCATGACTGGCATGCTGCTCCATCCAAAAGAGGAATCGCACAATATCGTCTGCCGCGAGATGGTGTGTGAAGAGCGAACTGAGTACAAGATGAACCGGCTGCCGCGGTGCGTAGGCAAAAACATCTGCATTGACCCACTGAATTTTACTAGTGGCAGGGCTGGCCTCCGCTGCAATTGTAGTAGTGTCTGGATTCAGGTCCAGGCCAGTCAGTTCCACGGCAATGCCGCGCATCTTCGCCCATTGCTCGATTCTGCGCAGCCCATCTCCATAGCCGCAAGCAACATCGAGGATGCGCAGCGGGCCACTGATCTCCGGTAATGTATCGGTAAATGTATCTAGCCAGTGCAGTATGGGACGATAGGCCATCGTCCAGCGGTTTACTCTGGCAAGGTCGCGCAGGCAGGCACGCAACTCATAGCGGTTGCAAGGCTCGTCCATCAGTTCCGTGAGTTGCGAGCGGTAGCGGAAATCCGGGGTGTTATGCGGCATGGAAGAGCATGGTCTCCGCCGTCAGTCCCGGTCCAAACGACATGGCGCAACCTGGTTGCCCCGACTGTGCCCGCTTCAAAATCTGCTGCAATACAAACATCACGGTGGCAGAGGACATATTACCGTAGCGCGCCAGAATATCGCGGGAGCAATCAAGCGCATCGACGTTTAGCCCCAGTCCCTTTTCTACCGCGTCGAGAATCGAGCGGCCTCCTGGATGCACCGCCCATAATTCTATGGACAATGGATCTCGACCGCGGGTTATTTCAGTTCCGGAGTTCTGCAAGGTGCGACCGATTTTGCCGGGGACCTCGCCGGAAAGATGCATATCAAACCCAAGTCCACCAATCCGCCACGTTATCAGGTCGCTGGTTTGGGGGATATTCACGGCGAGAAAACTATCGATGGCAAGCCCGTTCTGCTGTGCACTGACAAGGGACGCAGCGCAGCCATCCGCAAAGACCAGGAATGACAGCACCTGCTCCAGCTCGTGAGTTTCCTGAAAGTGCAGAGTGCAGAGTTCAAGATTCAAAATCAGAACCGTGGCATCCGGCACAGAACGGACAATGTGGTGTGCCGACTTAAGAGCATTAATGGCGGCATAGCATCCCATAAAGCCGATCATCGTACGTTCGACCGAGGGTGCAAGCCCGAGATGGCTGACAACCTCGAAGTCCAAACCAGGCGCGTAGAGTCCGGTGCAGGAGGTTACGATGACATGCGTAATGCTTCGCCGCAGCTCTTCAGTGAGTAAAAGATTGTCCAATGCTCTATGTGCCAGCTCTGGGGCAAAGCGTTCGAACAAAACCATGCGGCGCGCTGTTGCGGGAAAGTTTCCCGGCACATATACGTTCTCCGCATCGCCCCATGAACCGCCGGCAATAGGGATGGGATTCACGAAAGAGTAACGGTGCTCGATTGCCGACAATCGCGCCATGCGGCGAAATAAATTGCGGGCCGTGCCCTCTGCCAGCAGGTTGGCCGCAAAGTCAATGAATGCCTGGTGAACATCGTGCTGCGGGACTGCCGTGGCGATGCGGTTGATGTGTGCGATCGGCATTCCTGCTCCTTCATGGCAATCGGTCACTCTAAAAAAATAGTTTCCAACAGTGTGCGTAGCGATATGCCGTCCAGATCAGTGCTATCCCGTTAGATTGCCAGAATGAATGATTCGATGCGCAGATCGATTCAATTGGGAGCGGCAATTACCGCAAGGTGCGATCGATCAAGATTGCGATTATCCCGCGATTGCAAATAAATAATGTATAGGCGGGGCTTGGAGTGCAAAGCTGAAGTGGAAGACAAGATTCATGTGCTAAGTTCAACTAGCATTGAATTCAATAGATTCCGTGCCACATATGCACGATACTTCGCCGTGGAGCGGATGTCGTCGATGGGAGCAATCTCTCCCGCCAGAGACGCTTGCGCCGCGGCAATCGTCGGCGCATCAAGCCTTCTACCAAGCAGCGCCTGCTCAGTTGCCGTACAGCGCATCGG
>Ga0302320_10020577_pt1 | contig 13150 bp, 9 predicted proteins | sample Bog_T0_3_FD_202130 | JGI IMG/M metagenome (GOLD analysis project Ga0302320, IMG submission 202130) | Peat permafrost microbial communities from Stordalen Mire near Abisko, Sweden - Bog_T0_3 | ecosystem: Environmental > Terrestrial > Soil > Wetlands > Peat | place: Sweden: Abisko, Stordalen Mire...
TGATTACAGACAGCTTGCGACTGATTGATTTTCTGCCATGAATTATAGGCCAAATTATCGGGCCTGGTTCAGTGCTCTGTCAGGCTGATTTCGCCGTGTTCCCATTTGCGAATTTGCGCCTGTAATCGCATTGGATTTCAATACTCGGCCCGCCATCCGCAGGCAAAATCCGGTGTCGTCGTCTTGCCATCGAGACGAAAACAACTCGCGCCGTTGATGTCTGTGCTGAAGGTGCGAACCTTGGCCGCTTCAAGCTCGCGCAGGATTTCTGGTTTCGGATGGCCGTAACGATTGCGCAGACCGCAGGAGATGACTGCCCATTGCGGCGCAACCCGGGCCAGAAATTCGGGCCGCGTCGAGGTCAGGCTGCCGTGATGGCCCACTTTGAGGAGTGTGCTGGCGAGGCCCGGCTCGGCCAACATGCCGTTTTCGATTGGAGCCTCTGCATCGCCCTCCAACATCACCGAAGTCGCGCCGTATGCCACGCGCAACACCACGGAGTCGTTGTTCGTCGGCGTCGCGCCCGGCTGATAGCCGTGAAAGGGAGCCAGAACATTGACCTCGGTTGAGCCAAACGCGAAGGTCTCGCCTGCTTCGAGTTTCCGCACCCGCACATGGAGGCCGTCCGCCTCGGTCAGCAAATCGCTATAAAGGCCGAAACGGGGATTGTTGCCGACCCACAGCTCGGCGGGATGGAAGTTGCGCAGCACCGCGGGCAGTCCGCCCATGTGATCGGAATGGGCATGGCTGAGCGCGACCACATCCAGACGGCGAATTCCGCGCGACCACAAGACTTCCGAAACGACCTCTTCCCCGATGTCGAAATCTTGCGGCGTTTGGTGCGGCCCGCCGCCAAAGCCGCCGCCGTCGACGAGCATCGTTCGGCCGTCGGGCGTAATCAGCAAGAGCGAATCGCCCTGGCCTACGTCGATGGCTTCCATCAGCAAGGCGTTTTGCGGATGGTCGATAGCACGAGGCGCGACGGAGATCAAAGCCGCCACGAGCAGCGCAGCCCAGGCGCCCCAGCGCGCCCAGCGAGCAACCAGGCCGCGATGCGCCAGCAGAATCGCCGCTCCAAGCAGCGCACAGAAGCCAATCGACTGGCCGAGCAGCGGCGCGGGAATGCGCACATCGCCCAATGCTAAAGAACCGAACAGACGCACCAGCCCCGTTCCCATGTGAAGGAAGACAGCGACGATTGTCGCCGGCAACGCGGCGCCTGCGGGCCAGATCAGCAGCGCAATCAAGGTTAGCAGCGCGGCGGGCATCAGAATCGCCAGCAGCGGCAAAATGAAAACATTGACCGGCAACGCAAAAACTGTGATGCGGTGGAAATAGAGAGCCATCGGCAAAGCCATCGCCAGTTCCGCCACCAGGGAAACGACGAACATCTCAATGCAGCGAATTGTGAAGCGCACGAAAAAGGGAATCACGCCCCACGCGAAGGTTTGCCTCAGACGGTTTCGAGCGGTCGCCAGAAACACGGACCACAGTGCGGTCATCGTGATGTTAAACAGGACAAGTTGCGCGTGTTGCCTGTCGGCGTTCTCAGTCGAACGGGGTTCGGGATCGGCCGCCGGGCTGTGCCAGTTTTTCGCATCCAGCGCTTCGGCAATCATGCGCAGAACCACGCGATATTGCGCGAGGCGCGGCGGCAATTTGCTGTCGAGCGCAATCAGGCGCAGATCGCGCGTGGCCTTCAAATAGGGGTCAATCGTGCTTTGTAATAGCGGCGCGGCGACCCCGCCGATGGCTACAACGGCCAGCAGCGTCATCTGAAAACTGGCGTCGAAAAGACTGCGCGGACTGGCTGCCAGCAGGCACAGCGCGGCAAAGCCAATCGTGTTCAGCGCGTTGCGCTCACGGTAGACGAGCCGGCCCAGCAGGTAGAGCGTGACCATCCAGAGCGAGCGCTGCACCGGCGTTGCAAAGCCCGTGAATAGTGCGTATCCGAACGAAGCAAGAATCGTAAGCAGCGTGGCTGGAACGCGCGGCAGCCTCAGCCGCTTCGCAACCCAGAAGATGCACCCGGCCACAATCGCCAGATGAAAGCCGGAAACCACCAGCATGTGGAAAGAGCCGGTGCGCTCGAAGCCAACGCGAAGGGAGTGAGTCAGATAGGTGCGGTCGCCGGTGACCATCGCCGCCAGCATCGCAGCGTCTTCCGGCGAAAGGCGCAACGGCGCGGGCAGCCAGCGCATGGCGGCGGGTAGCGCGAGCAGGCGCGTGCTCGTGGCATGTTGCAATCCGCTGACCCGGCAGGCGAGGAACTGGCCGGGCGCTATTCCCAACTGTTCCACATGGACGAAATCCGCTGTTGCCGTCGAAGTAATGCCCTGATCGATGAGGAATTCTTCGCGGTTCCAGACGCCGGGATCGTGATAGACCTCCGGTTCCGACAGGCGAGCCACGGCGTGAATGCGCTCTCCGCAACGGAGCGGCTGCTGACCTTGCTCGGCCTCGGGCCAGCGAACCACCAGGCGGACATTTCCCTCAACCGGCTGCTCCGCGTCGTCCGTGTCGGTGACCACTTCGAGACTAGAGACGCGCAGATCGATTCGCTGCGACGGCTTTTGCGCGATGTTCGGCTCGTCCAGATCCTGCTCGGTTTCGCCGCGCATGGGCCCGGCGCTGACAATCGTGCCTTCGACGTCGCGAATCAGTCCGTCGGAAAGAGCCGCCAGCCGGGGCGCGGCTGCCGGATACGGTTGCATCTCAGCGCACCACGCACCGAGCATCAACCACATCAACGCCAGCGGAAGCCAGGCGAGACGCTGTGCTCGAAATGCCGCCAGGATGCAGAGAATAACTACGAATCCCAGCGCCACGAGCGTCAGGCTCGGTTGCAGCCAAACGAAGCGCACGAGGGCGATGCCCACGGCAAACAGCCACGCCGCCTGAAAGAGCGGGACTTGCCAGGACTCGGCGGCGTTGCCGGTGACTTGCCCGGAACTGGAGGGATCAGCTTGCATCGAGCGCATTCGAGAGTCGCGAAGCGGCTATTCAATAGGTATACAGGATTGGAACTCCGCTGCGTTCCGCTAAAAAAAGGGACCCTTCTTTCGAAGAGTCCCTTTTACGGCTGAGTTTTGCCAGTAATTTACTTTGCCGCTGCGGCGATTCCAGCTTGAGCCGCCAGCGCTGCGGCCTTGTCGGTCGCTTCCCAGGTGAACTCCGGCTCGGTGCGGCCAAAGTGGCCGTAAGCCGCCGTCTTCTGGTAGATGGGCCGGCGCAGGTTCAAGCTTTCGATGATGCCCTTCGGCGTCAGCGAAAAATTCTTGCGAACCAGCTCCGTCAGCTTGGCTTCGCCGACCTTGCCCGTGCCAAAGGTCTCGATGCGCACGCTGACCGGCTCGGCGACGCCAATCGCATAAGCCAACTGGACCTCGGCGCGCTCGGCCAAGCCTGACGCCACAATGTTCTTGGCGATGTAGCGGGCCATGTAAGCCGCCGAGCGATCGACCTTCGTCGGGTCTTTTCCCGAGAAAGCGCCGCCGCCGTGACGGCCCGCGCCGCCGTAGGTGTCGACGATGATTTTGCGGCCCGTCAAGCCCGTGTCGCCCATCGGTCCGCCGATAACGAAGCGGCCGGTCGGATTGATGTGATATTTCGTGTGTTCATCGAGCCACTCGGCCGGCAACACCGCCTGAATGACATATTTGAGAATGTCGGCGTGCAGATCTTCGTTTGAAACGCTGTCGGAGTGCTGGCTGCTGATGACCACGGCATCGATGCGCGAAGGTTTGCCGTTTTCATCGTATTCAACCGTCACCTGGCTCTTGCCATCGGGGCGCAGATAGGGCAGTTTGCCGCTCTTGCGAACCGCCGTCAACTGGCGGCAAAGCTTGTGCGCCAGCGAGATTGCGGCCGGCATCAATTCAGGGGTTTCGTTCGAAGCGTAACCGAACATCATGCCCTGATCGCCGGCGCCGCCCGTGTCAACGCCTTGGGCAATGTCGCCCGACTGCTTGTTGATCGTCGAAATGACGGCGCAGGTGTTCGAATCGAATCCGTAAAGCGCGTTATCGTAGCCGATCGAGGCAATGACGCCGCGGACCAGGCTCTGGAAATCGACGTAAGCTTTGGTGGTGATTTCGCCGGCGATGACCACCAGGCCCGTGGCCGTTAGCGTCTCGGCGGCGACGCGGCTGTAAGGATCCTGCTCCAGGCAGGCATCCAGAATGGCATCGGAGACCTGATCCGCGATTTTATCCGGATGGCCTTCAGTGACGGACTCAGAGGTAAACAAGAAACGGTCGCTCAATGTAAAAACTCCTCCCGTTGCAGGGATTTCAATTTGGGTAGCCTGTCACGAGGACCGGTTCATGCTGGATCACCGGCGCCAGGAGCATAACTTCACTCACCGCAGCGGATCCACTCTCGCAAAGGACATACCAGCACCGTCAGGCCTGCGCCTTGGGATGCGTTAGTCCATGGTAATCGCCACGGGCGAAGGGGAGCAACGATGTTCAGCGAACGGGGAGGAATGCCCTCCCAAAGGCAGCCAATTCCCGGTGAGCGTTTCATGCGAATTGACCCTGCGGCTTAAATCTTCGCCGTAAATTACAAAATCAGGGCTTGATTCGAGAAAATGCGTCCACGAGCGCTGCCTGCGCGGCAATCATGCGTGTCGGCAGCAGCGTCGGCCACCAGCCTGTATGCAATCCATAGAATCGTACGCCGAGAAAAACAGCAGCAGTGGCCACGACGAGCAGCAAAAGCACGCCCATCCAGCGCAGGCGATTTTCCCAGCGTTCATCGCGCTGAATCCGCGCCTTGCCAACATTTGAGGCGAACTCGATCCATCCCCGCTCTTCGTCGCTGACCTGACCGCTGGCGTAGTACGCTTTGAGAAAACGGTCGGTCCAGTCGCCCTGATCGAGGCCAAGCGCCGACGCGTACCCCCGGACGATCCCCTTGTTGAGGATGCCGCCCGGTAGCTGACCAAACTTCTCCTGCTCAAGCGCCACCAGGTGCCGCCGGCTGATCTTGGTCACCGCCGTGATGTCTTCGAGCGCAATGCCGCGGGTCATCCGCTCCATGCGCAAGTCTTCCCCAAAACTGCTCATCGCGCGTACCAGTAATCGGTAAAAAAAGCACTGGGATTACCCATACACAATAAACCCGCCCCAAGTTTTGGTCAAAAATTCTTTTACCTTTCTATGGCCGCAGACGACTATTTGGATATTTGGACCAAAATGGGAAGACCGGCACCGTTTTTGTGGCACCACTTCCCTTTCATCCACCGGCCCGCAGACGGCTTTTCGCGTCCGCCCCTCGACTGTTAACCTTGAAAAGATTGATTCTCGGCGTCTGAAGCGCCGCTCGGAGCCTCGCCAGGAATGAACAAGCTCATCTTTGCCAATCTGCTCCACAGGCCGCTGCGCTCGCTGATCAGCGTTTTTGCCGTGGCCATTGAAGTCATCATGATGTTGACGATTATCGCTATTATGATGGGTCAGTTGACCGGCCAAAAGCGGATGAACAACGGCATTGGCGCCGATCTGATCGTGCGGCCCAGCAACGCCATGATCTTCAATGGCGTCAGCGGCGCCGTGATTCCGATAAAGCTCGAATCGGTTTTGCAGAGCCTGCCGCATGTTGCCGTTGCTTCTCCGGTCAATACCAAGCTCTCCATGGCCGATGGGCTTGAGGTTCTCTGGGGCATCGATTACCCAACCTACAGCCGCCTAAGCCCCTTTGTCTTTTTGGCGGGCGGCCCGATGCAGAGCGCCGACGATGTCATTGTCGATGATGTTTTCGCCAGTACCGGTAAAAAACACCAAGTCGGCGAAACGATTCTCGTCGAGAAGCATCCCTTTCGCATCTCTGGCATCTTTGAACACGGCAAAGGCGGACGCAAGCTGATTTCCATCGACGCGATGGGCAAGCTGACCGGTTCCGAAGACAAAGCTTCCGCCTTTTATCTGAAGGCCGACAAGCCGGAGGATATAGCGCTCATCACGAGCGAAATTCACGCCGTACACGGCCTTGAAGATTACCAGGTCATGACGATGGAGGAATGGTATTCGCTGATGACGCCGGACCGGATTCCAGCCATGAGCACGGCCATGCACGTCGTCATTGGCATCGCTGTCGTCATTGGTTTCATGGTCATTTTCCAGTCGATGTATACGTCGGTCCTGGAGCGGACGCGGGAGATCGGCATCCTGAAATCGATGGGCGCTTCCAATTGGACCATCGTGACGGTGGTGCTGCGCGAAACGGCATTACTGGCAATTTTCGGTGTCGGTCTTGGCGTGGTCGTTTCTTTTGCGGTCAAAGCGCTGTTGGGTTATCGATTCCCCTCGATCTATCTGGACATGAGCGCCGACTGGGTCGTGCGCGGTGCGATCATTGCTTTTGTCGGCTCGGTCTGCGGCGCGCTTTACCCGGCCTGGATGGCAGCTCGCAAAGATCCCATTGACGCGCTGGCTTATGAGTGAGAGCCTATTCGCGAACGGTCTTGTCTAGAACTGACTGATTGTGTGCGCTTTTTTTCGAGCGCGGATCAGCCGAAGGCCGCCAGCCGCACCGCAGGTGCCCGAAGGCGGTTAGCCCCACCGCAGGTGCGCGAAGGCGGTTAGCCCCACCGCAGGTGACAGGTGCCCGATGAAGAGAGTTGCTGTTGGTTTATATGTCGCCGTTACCGTCGCTCTGATGATCTGGGGCTTCTATCAGGCCGTCTTCGTTGCGCCGCTCGACGCCATGCAAGGCGAAGTCTACCGGATCATCTTTTACCATGTACCGTCGGCGTCGGTGGCCTTTTTGTTTTTCGCCATTTCGCTGGCCGGCTCGATTGGCTACCTGAGTTTTCGCCGCAGTCGGCCGGATTGGGCGCAGATCGGTGACGCACTGGCGCTGGCCGGAGCCGAGGTCGGCGTCGTTTTCTGCTCGGTGGTGCTGGTGACCGGGCCAATCTGGGCGCGCCGGGCCTGGGGCATCTGGTGGACCTGGGATGCGCGGCTGACGACGACTCTGGTTCTTTGGCTGATTTATGTCAGCTATCTGCTGCTGCGGCGTTTCGCGGCGGGTGAACAGATGCAGACGCTGGCCGCCGTTCTCGGCATCTTTGGCGCGCTCGATGTGCCGATTGTTTATATGTCGAACCGCTGGTGGCGCACGCAGCACCCGGCTCCGGTTTTTGGCGGAGACTCCGACTCTGGCATGGCCCCGGAGATGGTTCACGCATTGTTGTGGAATATGCTAGCCTGGCTGGCTTGGGGACTGCTGGTTCTCGGGCTGCGCTACCGAGTGGCACGTCAACAGCAGAAGTTTGCAGCGCAAGAAGTGCAGGAAGCCCTGAACGCCTAGATCGACGAGGAAAATCATGGACCCACGCGCCGTTCTCGATCACCAGTTTACTGTCGCGGCTTACGCCGTTACCTGGGCTATTCAGCTCGGCTATCTGGCGTGGATCGGCGTGCGCTGGCGGGCGCAAAAACGCGCTGCAGGGATCAGGCGAGCCGGGAGATAATTTTGCGAGGCTGCTGAATCCGCACAAGAAAAGCCCCGGAACTCGATTGCGAGTTCCGGGGCTTTTCTTTCTCTTCTTGCCGCGATCAGCCTTTGGCGATGGCGAAGCGGCGGTTGACTTCGACCCAGTTGATGACATTCCACCAGGCGGCCAGATAGTCGGGCCGGCGGTTTTGATATTTGAGATAGTAGGCGTGCTCCCAAATATCGTTGAACAGGATCGGATAAAGCCCCTGCGAAAGCGGCGAATCCTGATTGGGCGTGCTGATGACCTTGAGCTTGCCGGCCTGGAAGACGAGCCAGCCCCAGCCCGACCCGAACTGCTTGGCTGTGGTTTCATTGAAGGTCTTTTTGAAAATTTCAAAATCGCCGAAATCCGCCGTGATCTGCGCGGCAATCGGGCCGGTAGGCGCGCCGCCGATGCCCTCAGTGCCGACCGGACCCATCAGGCGCCAGAAGGCTGTGTGATTGGCGTGGCCGCCGCCGTTGTTGCGGACCGCCGTGCGGATATCCTCGGGGATTTTCGCAATCTCACGCAGCAGATCGTCGGGCGACTTGGCTGCGAGATCGGGGTGGTTGGCCAGAGCAGCATTCAGATTGTTGACATAGGTCTGATGGTGCTTGTCGTGATGGACCTTCATCGTTTCAGTGTCAATGAACGGTTCGAGAGCGGCGTATTCGTAAGGAAGGGGCGCTAATTCATAAGCCATTTTGGGGAGATCTCCTCGTTCTTTGTCAGTTTAGCGACAGTTTGCAATGAATCGAAGTGGGCTGGTCTTGTTGACCTCGTCTTTTGGCTTCTCGATCCTCAGAGTGTGGCCAGAACCGCCCTCACGTTCTTATGGATGCACAAAGACGACGGGAGGGTGCGGGAAAGTTGGCGCGTTCAAGAACTTGGCGCATCCAATGCTGCAGGATGCAACAGGTATGATTCTTATAGGGAATGAGATTATGACTTCTATTGGCACCAGCTTGGCAACTTCCACGAATACCGGCTCGTCACTCGACCAGCTATCGATTAACACACTGCGAATTTTGGCCGTGGACACTGTGGAAAAGGCCAAAAGCGGCCATCCCGGCGCACCACTGGGCTGCGCGCCGATTGCTTATCTGCTGTTTAACAAGCGGATGAAGCACAATCCGGCAAACTCGAAGTGGGCCGACCGCGACCGCTTTGTGCTGTCGAACGGGCATGCCTCGGCGCTGCTCTATTCGACGCTGTTTTTGTCGGGATACAAGCTGTCGCTCGACGATCTGAAGAGCTTCCGGCAATGGGAATCGCTGACGCCGGGCCACCCCGAGCGCGGCGACACGGACGGTGTTGAGGTCACGACCGGGCCGCTCGGTCAAGGTATCGCGATGGCCGTGGGCATGGCGATTGCAGAGAAGCATCTGGCCGCAACCTATAACCGGCCGGGGTTCGAGGTGGTCGATCATCACACCTATGCGCTGCTGGGCGATGGCGATCTGATGGAAGGCGTGTCGCACGAAGCGGCGGCTCTGGCCGGAACGCTGAAGCTCGGCAAGCTGACATTTATTTATGACGACAACCTGGTTTCGCTCGACGGGCCGACAGAACTGAGCTACGATGACGATTTCGTGAAGCGCTTCGAGGCTTATCACTGGCATGTGCAGGTGGTCGCGGACGGGAACGATCTAGCAACGCTTGAAGCGGCTCTCGAAGCGGCAAAAGCAGAGACGGAACGGCCATCGCTGGTTGTCGTGCGGACCGTCATCGGCTACGGCAGCCCCAAAGCCGGCAGCAACAAATCGCACGGGGAACCGCTGGGCGCGGAAGCTCTGGCGGCGACGAAGAAGTTTTTTGGATTTGCAGAAGACAAGAGCTTCGTTGTGCCCGATGAGGCGCTGGCCAACTGGCGCAAATCGGTCGATCGCGGTGCGGGCTTCGAGGCCGAGTGGAAGAAGCTTTTCGCCGGATACGCGGCGGCAAATCCCGAGTTGGCGGCCGAGTTTGAGCGAACGCAAAAAGGCGTGTTGAAGGCGGGCTGGGAGAAGGCGATTCCGAGCTTTGCGGTGGGTAAGCCGCAGGCCACGCGCAACGCGGGTGGCGCGGTGATGAACGCTATCGCCGAGGTTGTGCCGGAGTTGTTTGGCGGCGCGGCCGATCTGACTTCTTCGACCAAAACCATCTTCAAGCCGGGATCGAGTTTCCATGTCGATCCGGCGGGTCGCAACATCTTCTTTGGCGTGCGCGAATTTGGCATGAGCGCCGCTGTCAATGGAATCGCCGCGCATGGCGGGCTGATTCCGTTCGGCTCGACCTTCTTCTGCTTCTCCGATTACGCCAAGCCGGCGATTCGGCTGGCGGCGCTGATGAAGGTGCATTCGCTGTTTATCTTTACCCATGACTCGATCGCGCTCGGCGAAGACGGACCGACGCACCAGCCCATTGAGCACTTGACGATGCTGCGCGCGATGCCGGATCTGACGGATTTTCGTCCGGCGGACGCGAACGAAACGGCGGCGGCCTGGAGGCTGGCTCTCGAACGCAAGGGACCGAGCTTCTTCGCGCTCAGCCGGCAAGATTTGCCGGTGCTCGACCCGGCGGCACGCGATATTTATGCCGGCGTCAGCAAGGGCGCTTATGCCGTCGAAGAAACGGCTGACCCCAAGGTCATTTTGATCGGCACGGGAGCCGAGGTTTGGCCGGCGCTCGATGCGGCGAAATTGCTGGCCGCGGAAGGCATTGCCGCGCGAGTCGTCAGCTTGCCGAGCTGGAGGATATTCGACGAGCAATCGGCGGAATATAAGGCCAGCGTGTTACCGGCGGGTGTGCCGAAGTTGGCTGTTGAAGCCGGCGCAACCCTGGGCTGGTGGAAATATGTCGGCCTCGACGGCGACGTGATCGGCCTCGACCGTTTTGGCGCGTCGGCTCCGGCCTCGGTCTCCTTGGTGAAGTTTGGATTCACTGCGGAAAATATTGCCGCACGGGCGAAAAAGCTGGTGAAGTAAGAGCAGGGAGCAGGGAACAGGGAACAGGGAACAGGGATTAGTAAATTGCCGCGAAGACTGTCTTTGTGACGCAACTTTCTGTTCCCTAATCCCTGGTCCCTGTTCCCTAACTCCGAAGGAGTACGTTTTGAAACTCGTAATCGCATCCGATCACGCGGGGTTTCCTCTGAAGGAAGATTTGCGTGCGTATCTCGCCAAGGGCGGCCATGAAGTTGTCGATCTGGGAGCTTATAACGCCGAGCCATCCGACTATCCCGATTTTGCGGAAAAGGTCGGCGCGGCATTGAAGCAGGGCGTGGCGCCGCGCGGAATCCTGATCTGCGGTTCGGGCGTCGGCGTCTGCATCGCGGCGAACAAAATTCCCGGCATTCGCAGCGGTATTTGTCACGACACCTATTCAGCTCACCAGGGCGTCGAGCATGACGATATGAATGTTGTCGTCCTCGGGGCGCGCATCATCGGAACATCGCTGGCGCAGGAAATTGTCGACCGGTTTGTCGCCGCAAAATTCATCAACACCGAAGAGCGCTTCAAGCGGCGGTTCAACAAAGTGATGGCCATCGAAGCGAAATATATGTGCGGCGACGGGTCTGCGAACCCGGCGTAATTTCCAATAAACCGTAACAGTTGAAACGCACCGGAGGCGCCGATCTTTCCCTTTGACGCAATTTTGTTTGACGTGGGCGGGGTGCTGCTGACCAACGGCTGGGATCATAACGAACGCGCCGAAATCATCGCCGAGTATCATTTGGATCGCGCGGCCGTCGATGCGCGGCACGCCGCAGTTTTTATGGATTGGGATCGCGGCACAATCACCATGGATGAGTATCTGGACGCGACCATTTTTTATGAGCCGCGCCCGTTTTCGCGCCAGGAATTTGTGACGCGCATGTTGGCCCAGTCGCGGTTGCAGCCCGATGGGGCGATGGGAATCCTTCAGCAGCTTGCCGCATCGAACCAGTGTCTGCTGGGATCGTTTAACAATGAAGGCCGCGAGACGAACGAGTTCCGTTTCAAAAAATTCGGACTTTGCGGGCTTTTCAAGGTCGCGCTGAGTTCGTGCTATCTGGGTTTGCGCAAGCCGGAGCCAGCGATTTATCAACGCGTGATCGATATTTTGTGTCGTCCGGCCGAGCGAATTCTGTTTATCGACGACCGGGCGGAAAATGTAGCGGCGGGGCAAGCCGCGGGCATGAAGACGATTCAGTTTACCGGCGCGGAAGCGCTGCGCGGCGAGTTGAAGGCGCTAGACATTCTATAAGTAGACCAGCGGCGGGAGGCTATTAGCATTATGGCGACAATGGAAATGAGCGTTCGGCCTGAAGATCTTTCCCAGATTCCTCATGGACATGAGCGGATTCCCGAGCCCGGGATCATGGTGATTTTTGGGGCTTCGGGCGACCTGACCAAACGCAAACTGCTGCCCGCGCTCTTTCACTTGGAGCAAGCGGGGCTTTTGCCGCAGGAATTTGCCATCGTCGGCGTGGCGCGGCGGCCGCTCGGCGACGAGTTTTCCGACGACATGCGCAAGGGCATTGTCGAATTCAGTAAAGTCGAAAAGACCGATGCCAAACTCGATGAATTCGCCAAGAAAATCAGTTATTATCCGCTGAAGTTTGACGACGTCGACGACTACGCCGGGCTGAAGACCGAGCTGGACCGCATCGCCAAAGAACGCGGTATCGGCGGCAACCGGCTGTTTTATCTGGCGACCGCGCCGGAGTATTTTGCGGCCATTGTCGAGAATCTCGGAGCGCACGGGATGGCCACGCCGGAGCAGGGCAAAGTGGCCGTCGTCATCGAAAAGCCGTTTGGCCACGATCTCGACTCGGCGCGGGCGCTGAATCACCAGGTAAACGCCGTTTTTCGCGAAGAGCAGGTCTTCCGCATCGACCACTATCTCGGCAAAGAGACGGTCCAAAATCTGCTGGTTTTTCGCTTCGCCAACGGGATTTTTGAGCCGATATGGAACCGTAACTACATTGATCATGTGCAGATTACAGTGGCTGAGACTTTGGGCGTCGAGGGCCGTGGACCGTTTTATGAAAAAGCCGGAGCTCTGCGCGACGTCGTGCAAAATCACATGATGGAATTGTTGAGCTTAGTCGCGCTTGAGCCCCCGTCGAGCTTTGAGTCCGAGAGCGTGCGCCGCGAAAAGCTGAAAGTCTGGCGCGCGATCCCCTCCATACCGATTTTGAACGCCGTGCGCGGCCAATATGGGCCGGGAGAGATCGACGGAGAATCTGTGGTGGGTTATCGCGAAGAAGACCGGGTCAGCCCCACGTCGGGCACAGAAACCTACGCGGCCGTAAAACTGGAGATCGAAAACTGGCGCTGGGCTGGAGTGCCGTTTTATTTGCGTGCCGGCAAGCGCCTGAAAAAGCGGGCGACGGAGATCAACATTCAGTTCAAGCAGCCGCCGCTGTTGATCTTTGACCGGCTCTCGGCGCAAGCGGCCTGCCAGGTCATTCAGCCCAATCTGCTGACGATTCGCATTCAGCCGGACGAGGGAATCGCGCTACGCTTCGGGGCCAAGGTGCCGACGACGCCGGAAATGGCCGTTTGCCCGGTCAATATGGATTTCGATTACGCGGCGGCTTTTGGCACCTCGAGCGCGAACGGCTATGAACGGCTGCTGCTTGACGCCATGCTCGGCGACCAGACGCTGTTTGCCCACCGCGATGGCGTGGAGACGACCTGG
>Ga0302320_10020578_pt1 | contig 13149 bp, 9 predicted proteins | sample Bog_T0_3_FD_202130 | JGI IMG/M metagenome (GOLD analysis project Ga0302320, IMG submission 202130) | Peat permafrost microbial communities from Stordalen Mire near Abisko, Sweden - Bog_T0_3 | ecosystem: Environmental > Terrestrial > Soil > Wetlands > Peat | place: Sweden: Abisko, Stordalen Mire...
TGTGGTTCAGCCGACGGGTTTAAGCAACCGGAATGCGGCCGCCGGTTCAACCCGGCTCGCAACGCACAGCCCGGTCCATTGGCAAACCGAGGATGGTGCGCGCTGTAGGTTTCGAACCTACGACCCCTACCGTGTGAAGGTAATGCTCTACCACTGAGCTAAGCGCGCCACCGCCCCAGCCGGGCTATTTGCGCCCGGCTCCCGGCCCGCCAGCGGCCGGTTTGAGACTGGCCAAAAGATAATGGGAATTTTCGCACGTGGCAATAGTTTTTGGCGGACAGGACGGTTTATGCGCGCATTCTGGCGCTGCCGGCGCGCGGCCCTGCCTTGCGGGGGCAGTGCCAGGCGCTCACGTTTCCGGGCCGGTTTCCGCCTGGTGCCGTCTCAGGTTGCCGAAGAAGAAGTACCAGTAAATCGGCGCAAAAATTAAATAGCGGATGGAGGAATAACACAGGTAACCCAGGATGATCAGCAGGGAGGGCTTCATCCGGTTCGTCACGCCGGCCCGCAACACCTCGCCCTCGGAGAACACATTCACAAACGGCAGGTAGTTGTTATAAAGTCCGACGGCCGCGCCGCACTCGGGGCAAAACCGGGCGTCATGGGCGTGGGGCGTCAGGCAGTGATGACACAGGGCGGGGGTTTCAGGGTCCTGCACGAGGTGCTCAATCTCCGCACCCCACGGCTCCGGCGGGAGCTGCCGGGTGTTTCCCAACCAGCGGAAAAATCCGTAGATCACCGCCACCAGGCCGCCAACAATGACAAGTCCTTCAATGGTCATAACCGGTTGACTGACTGCCCATACCTAACCACGCCCGGGCCGGGATGTCAAGTGCAAAGATGGCAATCGGCTACAGAAATGGCGTAAACAGCCGCGCGATGGCGTCGCGCAGTTTGGCGGGAATGCTCCGGCCATCGGCTTCGGCCAGGGTGACCTCGTGCGCGCCCCGGAGTTTTTGTTCGAGGATTTGCCGCATGGTCCGGGCGAACTCCCGGCCGTAGCCCTCCAGATTCAGCTCAAAATTCAACCGCAGGCTGCGGGTGTCCCAGTTGGCGGAACCGAGCAGCACCCAGTGGTCGTCCACCACCATCAGTTTGGAATGATCGAATGGCGGCGGGGTCAGCCAGACATGGCAGCCTCGTTCCAGCACCTGCCACCACAGCGCCCGCGAGGCCCAGTGGACAACGTGCAGGTTGTTTTTGGCCGGCAACAGGATGTCCACCCGCACCCCGCGCAGGGCGGCAAGATTCAGTCCGGCGATCAGCGCCGGGTCCGGCAGGAAGTAGGGCGTCACTATTTGGATGGAACTCTGGGCCTCGGTCAGCGCGGCCAGCAGGGTCCAGCGCAGCTTGTGAAAATCGCCGTCCGGGCCGTCCATGATGACCCGGGCGGTCACGCCGCCGGCCTCGGTCAGGCCGGGGAACCAGTTTTCCCCCGCCAGCACTTCTTTGGTGGTGAAGGCCCAGTCATTGACAAAGGCCTCCTGCAAATGGGTGACCACCGGGCCTTCGACGCGGAAGTGCAAATCTTGGACGGGATGCCGGGGATGGGCGGCCAGCAGGTTGCCCTGCCGGAGGTTCATGCCGCCGGTGAAAGCGGTGCGGCCGTCCACCACCAAAATTTTGCGATGGTTGCGGAGATTGATGGTGGCCGCCCGCCAGGGGGCGAGCAGCGAGGACGGCAAAAACAGGGCGGAGGGCACCCGCGCGTGTTTCAACCGGTGGAGGATGGAAGGCCAGGAGTAACGGCTGCCCGCCGCGTCCACCAGCACCCGTACGGCCACCCCGCGGGCCGTGGCGCGGCCCAGGGCATCGGCGAACCGCCGGCCGACGGCGTCGTTGTCAAAGATGTACGAGGCCAGGGAGACGGATGTTTGGGCGGACTCGAGGGCGGCCAGCATGGCGGGGAAAGCCGCGTCGCCGTTGACGAGCGGGGTGATCTGATTGCCCGGGGAGAGGGGATGGGCGACCACGCGGCCCACCACGCGGGCGAGCATCTCCAAATGCCGGGCGCCCTCCGGTTCCGGTTCGCCGTAATTGACCGGAAGCGGCCGGCTGACGTCGCTGGTGATGCCCAGGGCCAGCGCCCGGCGGCGGATGCGGTTGACGCCCAACACGAGATACAGCACCGACCCCAGCACGGGCATCAACCAGACCACCCCCACCCAGAGCGTGGCGGCCCGGGCATCGCGCTTGTGCAGCAAGGCGTGGGTCGTGGTCAGCCCGGCCGCCAGCACATGAAACCCGGCGACCAGGTGCGGCCAGAACCGGGATAAGAGGTCGTGCCAGTCCATGCCGGACATGATTGGGGGAAGCCGCGCCGGGCGCAAGTCCGCGCAGTGATTTTAAGGGGCAATATCAGTCCTGGTGGCTCTGGCCCCGGCCGGCCTTATTTGCTGATGCCGCGTTCGCTGGTGCGCACGAATTGCACCAGGTGCAAAATCTCAGGCAGCGGCGGCACCTCGGCCTCAATTTTGGCCAGCGCGTTGGGGATGGACAGGCCCTCGCGAAACAGAATTTTATAGGCCTGTTTCATGGCCGCCTGCGCTTCTTCGTTCACCTCGTGGCGCTCCATGCCCACCTTGTTGATGGTGCGGGTCTCGGCGGGGTTGCCGTCGGCGATCATGAACGGCGGCACGTCCTGTACCACCTTGGAACAACCGCCGATCATGGCGAACTTGCCGATGCGGCAAAATTGATGCACCGCCGCCAGCCCGCCGATCACGGCGTGGTCCTCCACCGTGACATGCCCGGCGAGCGTCGCCACGTTGGACATAATGACATGGCTGCCCAACGTGACATTATGTGCCAGATGACAGTAGGCCAGAATGTGGTTGTGCGAACCGACCGTGGTCACCTCGCCGTTGCCGGTCGCGCTGTGGATGGTGACATACTCGCGGAAGGTGTTGCCGTCGCCAATTTCCGTGCGGGTCAGGCCGCCCTTCCATTTCAAGTCCTGGGTTTTCAGCCCGAGGCTGGCAAAAGGGAAAACCTCATTCTCCCGGCCCAGCCGGGTGTGGCCGTCAATGACCACATGCGAATGGAGCCGGCAGCGGTCGCCGAGCGTGACGTGTTCGCCGATGACGCAGTACGGGCCGATGTCACAATCGGCGCCAATCTGCGCCCCCGGATGGATGATGGCGGAGGGATGATGCATGAAATCAGAGTTCGCGGATCATGAAGGTCACTTCGGCCTCGCTGACGATTTCCCCGGCCACCTTGCAGACGCCGGTGGCCTTGCCGATTTTGCCGCGCACCTTGGTCAGCTCCACCTCGATGATCAAAACGTCGCCCGGGACGACGGGTTTGCGCCACTTTACGTTCTCGGCGGACATGAAATACGCCACTTGATTGACGGTTTCGCCCTGTTTGATCAGGACGATGCCGGCCACCTGGGCGATGGCTTCCAGTTGCAGCACGCCGGGCATGACCGGGTGGGCCGGAAAATGACCTTGAAAGAACGGTTCGTTGATCGTCACGTTCTTGACGGCCACGATCTTGTTGCCCTCCATTTTCAGCACCCGGTCCACCAGCAGAAACGGCGGGCGGTGCGGCAACATTTTCATGATCTGCTCGATGGTCATGGCGCCGTCCGCCGGCGGTGGCGTTTCGGGCGCGGCGGCCTTCGCCGGCGGCGGCGCGAAGGTCTGGGCCGCCCGCAGCGGCTTGTTCATCTGCGCCACAATCATCCGCGCAAATTCACAATTGGCCGAGTGACTGGGCTTCACCGCGATCAGATGCCCGCGGAGGGCCCGGCCGGTCAGCGACAGATCCCCGATGATGTCGAGCATTTTGTGGCGGACAAATTCCTCGGGATAGCGCAACGGTTCGGTGGTCAGCACGGCGTCGTCGCGGATGACGATCGCGTTCTCCAGACTGCCGCCCTTGATGAGGCCGTTCTTGATGAGGTATTCAATCTCCTCGTAGAAACAGAACGTCCGGGCGTGCGCCAGTTCCTTCTCCCAGGTTTGGGGGTTGACTTCGGTGCTGTAAAACTGGGTGAACCGGCCCTTCTTGTCGGCGCTGGTGCAGGTGAGCTTGAAGGCCGCGTCCGGGAAAAGGGACATGACGGTTTCGCCGGCGCGCAGTTCAATGGGCTCGGTGGGGGTGTAAAACTCGCGCGGCTCGGCCTGCGGCGCCAGCCCGGCCGCCTGGATGATTTTGCAAAACGCGCGCGAACTGCCGTCGGCAATGGGGGGTTCGTTGGCGTCCAGTTCCACGACGGCGTTGTCCACCCCACACCCGGCCAGGGCCGCCAGCACATGCTCAACGGTGTGAATTTTGACGTTGCCCTTGGCGATGGTCGTGGAGCGGTTGGTTTCGCTGACGTTCTCGACGCGTGCCTCGATTTCCGGCCGGCCTTCCAGGTCCGACCGGCGGAACCGCACTCCGCTGTTGGCGGGGGCGGGATGCAGGGTCATGTTCACCCGGTTGCCGCTGTGCAGCCCGGTGCCCGAGAAACTGGCCGGCCGATTAAGTGTCTGCTGGTTAAACACGAATGAATTAGACCAAATAAAGGGCCGGATTGGCAAGCCAAAGCCAGCGCCAACCGCATCCAGGGCCGAAGAATGGACCGGAATCGGCGGACAAAAACCAACGTGGAAGCCTGAGTATGAGACCGGGAACCGGGCGGCTTGATTTCTTGGGAACCTTTTTCCAGTTCAACCCTCACAGGAAGGGATGTCACACAAACCTGAAAAATAGAAAGGCATAACATGAAGCAAAATCTCACATTGCACTCCGTTCGTTGTTCCGTGGCCGTCGCCGCGGGTTTGGCCGCCGGTTCCCTGGCCGGTCATGCGCAGGGCGTTACCGGCGCCAGCGCCACGCTCAGCGGCTCCCCGGGCACGGGCGACACCTATGACTACATCTTGACGTTGTACAACGCCTCCTCCGCCACAACGCCCATCGAAGGACTGTGGTATGCCTGGATCCCGGGGAGCTTTTATCTGCCCACCACCCCCTCCAGCGCCTCGGGAAACGGCACCGGTTGGTCGGCCAGCATCGTCAGCCGTTCCATCCAATTCCAAGGAAATTCCGGGGATGCCATCGCCCCCGGAGGGTCGGCGTCCTTCACCTTCGTAACGACCGACTCGCCCACCACCCTGGCGGGTGACACGGGTGGCGGCATTCCGATTGGGACATCGTATGCCTACCCGGGTACGGTTGGCGGCAATGTCACGGGTGCCCAGGAGTTTGTGGTGCAATCGGTGCCGGAGCCCTCGTCCTTTGGGCTGTGGGCCGCCGGGTTGCTGTGTTTCTGGACGGCCCGTTGGAAAATAGCCGGTCCCTGCGCTGTCAAGACCACGTTCTGAACCCAACGGACATTGCAGGCCGGGATTTCAATCAACCGGCCGGCACGTCCGGGTCCGGGTTGTCAGATTTGTGGCCTACGGTCCCGCCGGCACACCGCGCAACCGGTTGTCGCGTGGATTCGGGTCCGTCCCTGCGGGGGCGTCCTCATGATTCAGTGTGTAACGGAACTCCCCCGGCTCCAACTCGAGCGTCAGGTTGGTGAGGGCGTGATCCACCCGGCCGACAATGTAATCGCTGTTTGGGTCCAGGCTCTGATTGCGCCGTGAGAATTTGTATCCCGGCAGGCGCTGGCCCACGCGCACCGATTCCGCCGGCACTGCCGGGAACTCAAAATGCCCTTCGGCATCCACCAAGGACCAGGCAACATCCGGGACCCCGCCCCGCACCAGCAGCACCCGGGTGTGGGCCGGCACCGGTTTGCCATCCACCAGCAGGATCCGCCCGGCCACCTGAAAACTGGGTTGCAACTCCAGATCGCCCAGGTTGGTGGTGGTGTGATTATTTCCTGCCGCAAAGGACTTGGGCGGCAAAACGCCTTGGCCGGGCGCCGGGGCCATGCTCGTAAACAACATCAGGTCCATGTCCGATGGCAGATGCGGCAACGAAAAACCGCCGTTGGTGTCCGTGACTGTTGGGTCGGAAACAAAATTCACCCCATGCTGCCGGTCGGTCGGCGCTGCCCGGACCAGAACCCCGGGCGTCGGCCGGCCGGTCGCCAGCAACCGCCCCGTCACCCGCACCCCCTCATGCATGCGGATCACATAGTCGCGCCCCGGTTGGAATTCCATCGCCCGCGGCGCCGCGCCGGGCGCTGACACCACGGCATGGATGAGCTCCACATTGGACTTGCACCGAAGTTGAAATCGCCCCCGGGCATCGCTCACCACCGGTTCTTCCACAAACCGGCCCGCCAGCCCCCCATACTGGCTGCCATCGCTGGTGTTGATGAAACCTTGAAATTGCATCTTGGCCGCCGCCACCGGCTGACCGTCATCGCCAATCACCACGCCGGAAATTTGTATATCCGAAGCCGAGACCGGCCCGAACAGGTTCGTCCCGCCCGGTTCCGCGGCGGTGGCGGCCGAAGGGATGAACACCGCGGACCAACCCAGGCAGACCATCACGCCCAAACATTTTAAAAACTGGCGTCGCAACCTGTTACCGCCCCACCAATTGCGCCTCGGCCTGTCGGAGGGCGCGGCCGCGTCTCCGGAGCGTGCCCGTCCTCGGGCACAGCAACTTCCGGTGGGAAGGAACGCTTGGAACTCGCCAATGACCACTCGTGGGCGGAAACTCCATTTGGGGTGCGATGGCAAGCGGAGCGCGACACCGCTTTCGACTGGGTGGCGCCTCCGGATAATCAGGGAGGGGAGACGTTTATCTCTCCCGTGGGTCCTTTCGTCCATACTCATGGCTGCGGAGGCGCGGCCAGCAACACCCGGAATGCGCGTGCTCCCCAACTTCAGAGTCAATATCGTTTTCATAACATCATTCCTTTGGTTTTTCAATGCCCCGCCAGTTCCTGCCGCAGCAGGTCCCTCAACCGCCCGGCCTCCAAGTTCCGCGCCACCACCCGGCCATCCGGCCCCAGCACCAACACCGCCGGCAGGGTGCCCACCTCAAACGCCTCGATGACCGCGACCCGCTCGCCCATCGCCAGCCGAACCGGCGTGAATCCGGCCGGCACCGACGCGACGGCCTCGCGCAGGCTGTCAGCCTCATCATCCACGCTGGCGGCGATGAACTCCACCCGCCCGCCCGGCGCAAATTCGTCCCGGACCGCCTTCAGACCGGCCAGGGCTTTCCGGCTGGGTTCGGACCAGCTTGCCCAGAAAACTATCACCACCTGCTTGCCCCGCAGACTGGCAAGGGTCAGTGACTGGCCGTCCACCGTGGTCAGGGTGGCATCCATGGGCCGCCCCGGCGCGCCGGCGGGTTTGCCTTTGACCGCCACGATTTGCCGGCCCAGATCATACGGTTCCGTGCCGGCCGGGATCGTCACGATCCGTTTCAGCAACCCCAACTCCTCGCCCTCCGCCATAAATGGATTGGGACCGGGCTTGGGCTTGGTCACCCGGATGCGCAACTCGTATTTTCCCGGCGGCACGTCTTCGGCTTGGAAGGAGCCGTCCTCGGCAAATTCCAAGTGATAGGAACGGGAATTGTGTACATCGCTAACTTCTTGGGCGGAGGAGTTTCCCATCCCCCAACTTTCACGCACGAATTTCGTCAGCCCGGCGGCGGAAGACACCAGTTCCAGCGAATGGTTGTCATTCAGCCAGTCCACCTCAATGGCGGGGTTTTTCGCCACCGCCTGACCGGTGACGGCACGGCCGTCGCCTCCCCATTGCACACGGACGGTTTCCCCCGCCGGGACTGAAATGAACTTCTGGTGACTGGGTTGGACTTCAAAACCTCCCTCCCGGTCAGCGTGGGGAAAGAAGACGCGGTAAAGGCGGTATTCACCCGCCGCCAAGTTGGTGAAGGTAAACCGGCCATCCACCCCGCTGACCGCACTGTAACTTATGACCAATCCATACGGGCCGTGGGCATCTCCGATGCTGATCTGAGCCCCGGATTTGGGTTTGCCTTCGGACAACAGCTGCCCTTCCACCCGGCCGAACGGTTGCAGGCGCACCGGCGTACCCTTCCGTGCCACCGCCGCCATGGTAACGAGGCTGCCCGATGGGTCGGTCAGAATCACCCGCCGTTCATCGGCGACCCCCGGCAGGGTGAACCGGCCCTGGGCGTCCGCCTGAATCTTCTGCATTCCGAATGAAGTGTATTCGCCCGGCCGGAACGCATTGACCGATGTATTATTATTGGTGGCCACCCACACTTGTGCATTGGCGGCGGGAGTTCCATCCGGGAGCAGCGCCACACAGTCTTTGGCGGGCACAACATACACCGCCGGTGACCGTCCGGCCTGCTGGTCCGCCATTTTCTTCTGCGCATCGGACACGAAACGAGCCAACTGCACCAGCAGGAGGAACACCACCAGCGCACCGGCCCCCACCGCGATCGGCACGACCGGCCATCTGCCCCGGCGTTGGGCGTCCGCCACCTCGTCGGCGGGCATTTTGCCGTCCGGCACCAGCCAGGTCCGGGCCAGGCGGTCCTGCAAACTGCGGCCCAGGGTCAGCGAAACCAAGGTCAACAGCCCCAAAATGGCCGCCGTCGCTGGCAACGCCCATTGGGGGTCCATGAATTGCTCCAGCCGATGGAACAGCAGGGGCGAGAGCACGAACGGAAGCCAGGCGATGACATTGCGCCGCAGCGTCCGCCATCGCGAGGGCCGGCCGTTCCGCCCCACCACGGCGATGCCCAGGCCGCGCTGGATCAGCCCGCCCCGGAATAGCAGCGCCGCCAAAAAACAGGGAAACACCACGTAGAACAACGGGAAAACGTATAACATGATGGCCACCAGCTCCATGATCCCGGGATGGGCCTCGGTGTTTTCCCCCCAGGCCGGCGGAATATGATATTGCGATTCCACCGCCGTCTTCGCCCCCGCGAATTCCTCCGGGGTCACCTGCGGATGCCCGGCGACCACGCGCCCGGCCAAAGCCCGTTGGGCCGGTTGGATGGCCGCCCGGGCCTGCAAACCATCCCAAACGTCAGAATTGGTGATGACCCGACCAAACCGCCCCGCGATGTAAACCTCCAATTGCCGGCTCTTTTCGGCGTCCGCAGTGGATTGGGCGGGGGCATTGGTGCCCGCCGGTTCCAGGGCTTGAACCTGCAGCAGGCTGACTTGGAGCGCGGCCATCTCCATGCTGTTTTTCATCAGGCCCCCGCGGAACATCAGCAAACCCATCAAGGCGGTGAGGAGGGGGAAGGCCAGTACCAAGGCGAGCATTGCCGACCGGCGGCCGCGGGTGATGGCCGCCCGTTTGCCGACCAGCAGCTTGAGTTGCGCCCCAATCTCGCCGATTCCGGCGGCGTCGCCCAGCCGTTTGAGAAAACCGCGGGCGTACAGCGGCAGCGGCAGGACCAGGGTGGAGGCGCGGGACTGCGCCACGCTCAAAGGCCGCCCCTCCAGCGCCGCATACGCCGTCTGGCGCAGGAACTCCGCCGGTCCCGCCGGCCGGGCGGTTTCCAGCTCCCCGGTCAAAACGGCTCCGGGAGCGGGAAAATCCAGCAGCTTGGCGTGACCGTCGGTCGTGATCCACACCCGGTCCGGTCCCAGGGCGGCCGGGAGGGAGCCGTCTTTCTCCGCCGCCTTCAACTCCTCTGCCAGATCCAGCAGCCAGAACCGGACCTTGTCCCAGTCCTGTTGGGTGGCAAGCAGTTCCAGCAACGGCCGGCCGGCCGCCGCCTCATAGACATCCCACGCTTCCTCGCCGGACCGTTTGCCGTTCAGCCAGCGAAAACGGCCCGGCCGCGCCAGATGCCGCAATTCCAGGCCCACCGGCGGCGTGGCGGACGGAACGCGCCGCAGCCAGACCTTGCGCAACAGCCGTGAATCGTATCCCAGCAGCATCTCCGCCTCGCCGCTCCGCCCCAGTTCCGCCAGGATATGATACGGCCCCATCTGCGCCCGCCCGCCGGCCGCCGCCGGCGTTTCCGGCGCGGATGGCTGCCCGGGCCGGGCCGCTTGGAGTGGATACGCCAGCACCCGGGTGCGGCTCCCCAAATCGTGCAATCCCGCAAAGCCATTCTGCCGGCGGCAGGTGCAGAAGAGCAGCAGTTGGATGAAGCTCGCGAGCATCGTGATCAGCGGATGTCCCATGAGCCATTCCTGACCGATCAGGATAATCGCCAGCGCCGGCAACGCCGAAGCCGCGCAAAAAATCACGGCCCGCAGCAGACCCCGGCGCCATCCCGGCAGGTTCCCGTCGGGCACCACCACCCGCAACCGAAAGATCATTTTGCCGGGCGACCCCCCGCGGAGCCCGTCGAACAAGCCGTAATACCCCACCGCCAGCAGCAGTGAAAAGAGGCTCAACAGCATCGTCTCCCGGCGGTGCCCGGGGCTCAACAGGGTGTCGTAACCTCCAATGACGGTGAAAAACATCACCGAAACGCTGGCGTTCAACAGGAGATGATCCACCAGCCAGGCGCCCAACCGCAGCGCCAGGGTCGCCGGCGTGGGGCTGGACGAGGCGTAGGGCAGCAGTGCCTTCCGCAAGGCGGCATAGCCGTCAAAGCGTGCGCCGGGGTCTTTGTTAAGACAGCGCAGCACCGCCCGCCCCAGGGCTTCGGGAATGCCGGCCCGCAGCCGCGCCGGGGATTGCGGCCGCCGCTCCAGCACCGTGACCAGCAATTGCACCATGTTGGGCGCCTCAAACGGCATCCGCCCCGTCAGCAGATAATACAGCGTCACGCCTACCGAATAGATGTCCGACCGCACCGTCAACTCCTCCCCGCGCAGTTGCTCGGGCGAGGAAAACGCCGGCGTGCCAAAGAGCGAGCCCGGCCCGGTCAGGTTCGATTCCGTCCGCACCGACGTGCTGATGGACAGTCCGAAATCGCCGATCTTCACCGTGCCGTCCGGATCAATGAAACAGTTCGAGGGCTTCACATCGCGATGCAGCACCCCCGCCTGCTGGGCCGCCTCCAAGCCGGCGATGATCTGCAGGAGGGTGTCCACCGCTTCCGCCGCCGGGTAAGGGCCGGACGCCACCACCCGGTCGCGCAACGTGCCGCCGCCCACCAGTTCCATGGCGATCACCGGCGTTCCCGCGATTTCCTCCGTGCCGAACACATAGACGCTGTTCGGGTGGTTGATGGCCCCGGCAATCTGGCCCTCGCGCAAAAATCGTTTGCGGGCCTCCGGCGAATCCAAGGCCTGGCTCAGGATTTTGAGCGCCACCCGGCGGCCCGTTTCCAAATCCTCGGCCTCGAACACCACCCCCATGCCCCCCTGTCCCAGCAGTCGCACCAGCCGGTAATGTCCGAACTGCTCGCCCGGCTGCGGGATGCCCCGCAATGCCGGCGGTTGGGGCGTGATGACGGTGTCCTCCGGTCCCCGTTCCGGCTGCGTCCCCAGGCCGGCCTCCAGCAGGCATTTGGGACACAGCCCGCCCGGGAGCTGTGCCGGCAGCTCCGCCCCGCAACGCGAGCACCGGCCGGGTGTTTGATTCGGATTCATGTTTTTATTGGCCTTCAGTTTCAGCCTTCAGTCTTCAGCCTTTAGCCTTTTTCTTCACCCCCTGCTTAAGCAAAAAGCATCCAAGGTAACGCCGGGAGCAGTTGAGCGGCCCCGGCGCCTGCACCTTATACGCATCTATTTGTTTCAATTGCCACCACCGGGACGGAGCGGCGTTTTCGTGGCGGCGGGCGTCTCGCCTGCCGTAGCTGGTGGCATCTTGCCGCCTGGTCCTACCCCAGGTTCCAGCCGGACTCGCCAATTATTATACCTTCCCGGGCAGGGGTCCGTTTTTCCGCCGGGCGGGACGCCCGACTCTAAGGCAGGCGGGAGGGCCACCGCTACAGCAAAATGCTTATAACGTGCAGCCATGCGCGCGGCTCCTTGAACCGCAGCACCTCCGCCCGAATAATCTTCGCAGGAAAACAACCCGAACCGTTCATTTGCTTTTGTGCCGGCTGCGGGTAGATGTCCCACGCGTCCGCATCCCGCGGTTTCCACCCCAATGCAGTCGGCTCTCACCAAGGTTCGCTTACGGGATTCATCATATAACTTTGAGTCTGGTTATGGTTCTCCCTCTCCCGAGGCAGAGGCCGGGGATGGAGCGCAACGACGCCCCCAATCAGGCACGAAACGGACCGCACCCCGGCGGGGCCGCCGACTGGCAGTCGGCTGTATCGCGGATCGTCAATCCGCAAGCAGTGCGAACCACTCCAGCCGACCACTTTCAACTCTGCGCCTCGAACGCCCTGCCGGTTGCCAACCGGCGCACAGCGGACTTTGCCCGTTTAATGCTTGAATGATGAACCTTATCTGGTCTCGTTAGGCCAAATGTTTTGGCGAGCATCTTTCATGGCCAAGTATGCTGCAAGCAAACATCCGACTTGCCATCAAACTCGCGGACTGAGTAACGAATTGCGAACTCCGCAATCGAACCAGGCGGTTCGTCGCCTATAACAGCGGCCATACTGTTGCAAAAATGGGAGGTGCTGTAATACCAGCATCCGTCCGAACCGTGCGCGAGAAATAAATGGTCAATGAATCCATTGTTAAAACCATGATAAAACGCAAAAACCATAAACTCGCCATTCGTCATCAAAAGCATATGCTCGTCTGTCCAACCAAAATTCAAGTCCGGGGTCGGATGCTTAATCTGGCCTATCTCAGTCAGGACTTCCTCACCCGTCATGGACGTCTTGGCGATTTGCACCAAAGCCTCCCCCTTCCGGATCTTCCGGGCGTTCTCGTACCTGTGCTTCACCACCGCCCTTCAACCGGCCATCAGAATCACAATGAGGACGGGAATCGTGATCCCAATGACCACCTTGCGGTTAATCGCTCCACCTTGACAATGTACGCTCATCTCGCCTGACAAGTTATTGTGTTGAATTTTTGCGGCCCATCCAGTCACAAGTAGACTAACGTTAATCACAGCAAGTCCCGCATGTCCAGCGTATAAAAAAATGGGTCACCCATAGTTCGGTTCTTATTCTCTCTAAAGGGCGCCCTCAAAATTTGACCCTGTTCAGGGATACCGCTCGGCGGTGCGGATTTGTCACCGGCCCGGCCAGCCCCGTATTTGATCCCCTGTCCTTTTCCTTTTCGCGTATTTCGTGTCCCGCTCTGCGCATACGCGTCAGGCTTATTTCTTAAGTTTTACGCGGGTCGTTTTCACTTTTACGCGCGAAAAAATCAGGGTGTTTTGATCCTGCACGCTCCATTCCCACGCCTCGCCTTTCTGG
>Ga0302320_10020580_pt1 | contig 13148 bp, 12 predicted proteins | sample Bog_T0_3_FD_202130 | JGI IMG/M metagenome (GOLD analysis project Ga0302320, IMG submission 202130) | Peat permafrost microbial communities from Stordalen Mire near Abisko, Sweden - Bog_T0_3 | ecosystem: Environmental > Terrestrial > Soil > Wetlands > Peat | place: Sweden: Abisko, Stordalen Mire...
ATTGATGAGCTGGTTTGAGAATTGGTTTCGAGAATCAGTATGAGCTAAACTCCCGCTTCTCGTCGCTCGCCGAGTTGCTCGAAGAAGTGTGAGGTGCGTTGTTGATAGACGGGTTACGGAAATCCTTCCCGCGTTGACTTTGCCCCCGAAATCGGCCTACTCTCTGACTATGAGCATTGAACTCAGCCCCGCCCTTGCCGCGCAGGTTGACGCGTTTGCCGCAAAAACCGGCCGTACGCCTGCGGAGTTGGTGGAAGAGTCTCTCTCGGGTTATCTCAAGGAGTTGGAAGAAGCACGGAAGTTGCTTGATCGCCGTTACGAGGAACTGACCAGCGGCAGGGTGGAGCCGATACCTGGCGAAGAAGCAATCAAGTGGCTTGAAGAACGTGCCGCCGAGCAACGAAAAGCGATCGCATGAGTGGTTACGCAATCCATCCAGAAGCTCTGCTTGACTGGAAGAAATCTCAAAGTATCATGAGCAATTCAGCGAGAGCTTTGCAGCAAAACTTAGAAAAGAACTGTACATGGCCTTTGATTTGGTGGTTCAATTCCCACGCCACGGCTTTCTTCGTCCAGATCTCGCCGGCAGCGCAGTTCGTTTCAAGCTGGTCTACGACTACCTTATAGCCTATACACCGGAAAGTAAGCCGATATTGATCCTTGCCGTATTTGACGGAAGAAGAAACCCACGAATCATTGCTGCAAGCCTTCGAAGCCGCGGGTAATCCGCAATCAGATGCGCATCGGCATCAGCACATACCGGTACTTGTACTCGGCGTCGGGGTCTTCGGGGCGCATCTGGCCTGCGGACTGGGAGTCCTTGAACTCCAAGCGGACTTCGCCTTCGTTGCTCATGGCCTTGAGGAAGTCGAGAATGTAGACCGAGTTGAAGCCCACCGTGATGGGCTCGCTCGAGTAGGGCGTATCGATGGTGTCTTCGCTCTCGCCGGCTTCGGTGGAGTTGGCGCTGATCTTGAGTTCGTTGCTTTCGAGACGCATCCGGATGGCGCCGGAGCGCTCATCGGCAAACTGAGCCACGCGCTGGATGGCGGCGGAAAGCTCACTGCATTTGACGACGACGAATTTTGTGTTGTCGCGCGGCAATACGGCTTCGAAATTTGGAAATTGGCCGGTGAGCTTGCGCGTGCTCAGCGTGCGATGGCCGACGCGGAAAAAAAGCGTGTGCTCGTCGTCTGCGAATTCTACATTGTCATCATCGCCAGCGGATGAGAGCAACTGTTGCAGCTCCTGGAGGGCCTTGCGCGGAATGAGCACACGCTTCTCGCCGCTGATGCCTTCGAGTGTCTCATTTGGTTTTTCGACATAGGCGAGTCGGTGGCCGTCCGTTGCAACCATGGCGAGAGATTCGGCTTTAATCACCAGCAGCGCGCCGTTCAGCGTGTAGCGCGATTCTTCATTCGAGATGGAAAAGATGGTCCGCGCGATCAGAGTCTTCAGCGCTGAGTGAGAGATCGTGGTTGCGGCGATCGTTGGGAACTCGGGAACCTGCGGATAGTTGGCGCGCGCCATGCCAACCATCTTCGTATTCGAACGGCCGCTGCGAATCTGCACCCAGTGGTTGTCGAGCAGCTTGATGGAGATGTCGCCGTCGGGCAAGAGCTTGATGTAGTCGTAAAGTTTGCGCGCGGGAATGGTGCAGGAGCCAGGCTTTTTTACTTTCACCGGAGCGCTGGTGCGAATGGCCTGGTCGAGATCCGTGGCGGTAATGTTCAACCGGTCTCCGTCGGCCTCAATGAGAAAGTTGGACAGAATCGGAATCGTCGTCTTGCGTTCGACCACGCTCTGCGTCGCAGTGAGTTCCTTCAACAGATCCTGACGGCTTACCGTAATCTCCATCGCTGCCCCCTGAGCGGCCGGCTTCTCGGTTTCGGTTTCCATGGTCGGCATGCTTCATCCTCAGCTCTCAGAATTCCGCTCTGGCCTCAATCTACAACACCTGCCAGCCAGCCGCGAAATAGCTGTGTTTTCTTACCCTTGATTGTAGCTAGCTCTTTGAATCCGTGCGCGTGGAAAACAAGGATGCATCTCTGGAATAGAGGGCAATCCCGATTTGCAGGTGTCTTGATGGGATGGAGCAGGCGATGCGCTCCGTGCCAACTCGCCGTAAAGGCGCGACGGGTTATGGGTGTATAGGAAGAAAAGTATAGATATAAGACAGTACTAACCGTAGTTGTCATAGGAAAAGTGGGAAAGCAGCGGATGTTGTTCGATGGAGAGCAGTTGACCGTATGTCTGGTTTCCTATAACCGAGCTGTGCAATTCAGGAGATTTGTAAAAGAGCTATCAATAGGCCGCAAGGGGCACTCCTTTCCCACGGCTCCCACAAGGGGCTGCAAAGTGCCTGTGCATAGACGGAAGGTTATGTTTGAAACCAAGATAAGTTTATTTATATCAATTATTTGTGCGCGGTGTGAATTCCACATTCCGCCATTCTACCCACGGCTTTCACCATGTCGGCACAGAGGTTGTTTTCTGCAAGATTGCGTGGTCGGGTTTCGCCTGATTGATGGTTTGTGGCACCCAGCTTTTATACTCATGTTTTCATGTCCTACTCGGCCGCTATCGATCAACTCAATGCACTGGCGCCGGAGCTGCATACAGCTCCCGGGCAGCCGCGGCGCAAGTTCTCCCTCGATGAGGTAAGGATTCTGCTGCACGCACTGGGCGATCCGCAGCTTGCCTTTCCGTCGGTTCTCATTGCCGGCACAAATGGCAAAGGGTCTACGGCAGCTACGCTGGCATCGATCCTTAACGCCTCCGGCCTTCGGACCGGGCTCTACACTTCGCCGCATTTGATCAAGGCGAACGAGCGCATACGCATTGGCGATGCGGAGATTTCAGACGAAGACTTCGCCGCCAACTACTTTCGCATTCATGATGCCGCGGACAGGCTGTTGGCAAGCGGCGAGTTGCCTCAGCCGCCAAGCTACTTTGAAATTTTGACGGCGTTGGCCTTTCTGCACTTTGCAGAGCGGACGATCGACTTTGCTGTCCTCGAGGTCGGCATGGGTGGCCGGCTCGACGCTACGAATGTTGTCGAACCTGAGCTCTCCATCATCACAGACATCTCTCTTGACCACATGGAGTGGCTGGGATCGACGATCACAGCCATCACGCACGAGAAGGCAGGCATACTGCGCCCTAGCGGCGTATTAGTTACGCTGCCACAGCACCCGGAGGCGAACCAGGCCATTGGGGACGCAGCCGTCGAGCTTGGCGTGCAGGCCGTCAGCGCGGTTGCTTATATGCCCGCAGTGGAACCGGGAGAAACGTCGCTTTACGAAGTTGAGGTTATAGGCTCGAGGATTGAGGTGAACTCTCCGCTTATCGGCGCACATCAGCATCGCAACCTGGCGCTGGCGATTGCCGCCGCAGTGGAATTGCGCAATCGGGACGGGCTGCCGATCACGGCCGCGTCCATTGCGGAAGGCATTCGCACTACGCGTTGGCCGGGGCGGCTGGAAAAGCTGACACGTGATGGGGTGAATTGGATTCTGGATGTGGCCCACAACCCGGCCGGAGCGTGGGCGCTCCGCGCTGGACTTCGAGTGCTGATGGGAGAGAACGGAGCGAAGGTTTTGGTGTTCAGTTGCCTGCGCGACAAGCCGGTTGCTGAGATGGCGCAGATTTTATTTCCACTATTCGATCATGTCGTACTGGCACCAATCCATTCCGCGCGCGCCGCGTCTGTTGAAGATCTGCTGGCAGCTGCCAAGGCCACGGGAACAGCGACAACAGTTGCGGCGTCAGTGGCCACTGCTCTAACTGCAGCCAGCAAACTTGCCAACGGCGGTACAATTCTTGTCTCCGGATCGGTGTATTTGGTTGGCGAGGCACGGTCGCTGCTTCTTGACCCGCGCACACCTCTTGTTCTGGAAGGGAATAAACGACCATGAGCCGCCGCCCGAATCCGCTCCCATTGGCCTTCAGGCTTTGTACAAATTGGATTCAGGCACCAGCATTTGCCGTGGCGACCATCTTTTTAGGTTCGCTTTCTCTTCTCCTGTCACTTATGGACAAATCGGGGAGAATCCAGCACAACATCTCCAGAGTCTGGGCGCGCTTAGGGGTTTCGATCGCCGGTTGTTCGGTCACGATTCGCGGCAGAGAGAATCTCCAGAGGGTTCCGGTCGCCGTATACGCCTGCAACCACACATCTTATATGGACACGCCGGTCATTTTCTCATCGCTTCCATTCCAGTTTCGAATCCTGGCGAAAAAGGAGCTCTGGCCTATCCCATTCGTTGGCTGGTGGCTGAATCGGTCAGGCCAGATCCCGATCGACACCGCCAATACACACGCCACGCTTTCAAGCCTGGGCAAAGGCGTAAAAGCTCTGCGCGGCGGCATGCCGTTGTTTGTGTTTCCAGAGGGCGGCAGGACACCGGACGGCGAGTTGCAGCCATTTCTATCCGGCGCAGCCTACCTCGCCATCCGAGCCCAGGTCCCATTGGTACCCTTGGCATTGGAGGGAGTTTACGATCTGCTTCCCATTCACACGCGCCATTTCTTTCCCGGTCCGCTGACACTGAGCGTTGGCGAGCCGATCCAGACCAAGGGAATGACCGCGCGGCAGACGGACGAACTGAATGCACAGCTCAAGTCGGCAATTGAAGCACTCCTGCACGGGAGCGGCGGCAGAGGTGCAACGCCAATATGCGCAGAGGAGACGGTGCGGGTATAGATTTGATCTAACACTTGAACCAGACGCTTGATCCAGATACTGGATGATGGCCTGATCGCACTTTTCCGGTAAATTTATCTCTGAGGGACTCTTCCCGCGTTAGGGTACCGCTTGACCATCCGAATTGCCATCCCGGTACCCAGCGTTGATGCTGAGTACAACCAGCGCTCGCTGCCTCTTTATTGCGAGGCACTGGAAGCCTCTGGCGCGACTCCGGTTGTCGTGCCGCTCAGCGAGACCCCGGAAAATCTAGCCAGGTTGCTAAAAGAGGTGCAGGGAATTCTGCTGCCCGGGAGCCTCTTTGATGTTGATCCAGAGCGCTACGGCGAGGCGCGGATTGCCGATTGCGGCGAGGCGGACCCGGCTCGAACTGCCACCGATGAACTTCTGTTGCTGGATGCATTCAACCACCGAAAGCCTATCCTTGCCATCTGCGCCGGAACGCAAACTCTGAATGTCTGGCGCAAGGGCTCGCTGGTGCAGCATCTGACTACGCCTGTGGACCATTCCCCAGGAAGGCAAGTTATTGAAGCGCATATGGTTACGGTTACTTCCGATTCACGGCTCGCCGGGATTGTGTTTTCCGGGCAGGGTGATGGGATGCAGGTGAACTCCAGCCATCATCAGGCGATACGAGTCCCAGGAGAAAAACTCCGGGTTGTGGCCGTCTCTTCTGTCGACGGCGTGATCGAAGCAGTGGAGCTTGATTCGGCTGACCATTTTGTCCTGGGCGTGCAGTGGCACCCGGAGCGTACTTACAAGCAGAGCGAAGCCTCGCGAAATATATTCGATGCATTTTTGAAACAAGCTGAGCAATGGGAGTCTAGCCAACTGGGGCCTACCGCAGTGGACGGATCAGTGACTAAGCGATGAAGGGAGGCCGGAGTGCCCCATACTCGGATTCTTCAACCCCGAGCGCTTCAGGAGAGAACGCGACGGCTAATCGGTTGAAGGCATTGCTTTTAGAAGCAGGGAAGCCCTTGCTTTCTAGCCAGCAACTTGACTGCTTTTCTGCGTATTTGTCGTTGATCATACGCTGGAATGCACGCATGAATCTCACCTCAATCCGTACCGAAGATGGAATTCTCGCGCGGCACTTTGTGGAGTCGATTGCCTGCGCTCGGGCAATACCAGACGGCGTAAGAACACTGCTGGACTATGGCTCCGGTGCGGGCTTCCCCGGAATACCCATTGCAATATGCCGACCCGAGATTGCAGTCACGCTGGCCGAGTCTCAAGGCAAGAAGGCGGCGTTCCTTCAGGAGGTGGTTCGTAGCCTTCAGCTTTCAGCATCCGTCCACCATGGCCGCGCGGATGCGGTGCGGGCTGAATTTGACTGCGTGACACTAAGAGCCGTGGACAAAATCGAAGAGGCCGTGGCCTCTGCCGGATGTTTGGTCGCCCGAGATGGCGTACTTGCATTGATGACGACAGAGGCTGCATTTCCCCGGTTGCGTCAGGCTGCGGGAATGCAATTCACTTGGAACGAAACGATCCGCAAACCAGATGGCGAGGATTTAATTCTGGCGCTTGGTAAACGGGGCAATTTTCCTGCCTGAGCTGCTTGCTGGTTCTGAGAGATATTAAAGGCGCGATTGAGAGATTTCCAATGTTCCACGTGGAACGCCGTTGGGGATACATTCCAAATTGGGAAATATCCTTGTAGGATTGTTTCTTTTGGAACCGGCAACCTTCGCTGGCCATTCTGGAACTCATCTCAATTTGGGCGGCCTTTCAAAAATGCTACAAATCCTATGAAATATTTCAAAAGTTTTCCACCAAATGATGCATTTTCACCCACCGCGTCGCATAATACCTTAAGACAGGAGCAAACACTGTGCGCTCAAAGACTTGTCCTACTTTTTTGCGCTCTCCAATTCAGACGCTTTCCACAGCGGAGGCCCTTTTCTCCACAGGGCAAGTGCCTACCATCGTCGCTACCACCTTTTACTCTTAAAAGTCATGGGTAAGATCGTCGGAATTGTGAATCAAAAAGGCGGAGTGGGCAAGACCACCACTGCCATCAATCTCTCTGCCTGCCTGGCGATTGAGGGTCTGAAAGTGCTGTTGGTCGACTGCGATCCGCAGGCGAACACGACCTCGGGCATGGGCTTTCCTCGGGATGAAAGCCGCCACTCGATCTATGAGGTCATCATGGGCGAGAGCACAGCCGAGCAGACGCTCCTGGCGACGGAGATCGACACACTGAGCCTTCTGCCTGGCTCCAACCAATTGACCGGGGCCAATATTGAACTGGCCAATGCGCCTGATCGCGAGTCCCGGCTCCGTACCGCGCTCGATGCGATCAAGTCGAACTTCGACCTGATCATTCTCGACTGTCCGCCGGCTCTCGACCTGCTGACCCTCAACGTTCTCGTGGCCGCGGAGACTCTTATCGTTCCCATGCAGGCCGAGTACTTTGCCCTCGAGGGCGTTACGGAGCTGATATCGACCCTGGAACGGGTTCGCGATCACTTCAATCCGACCCTCGTCATCGAGGGTGTGTTGCTGACCATGTACGATGACCGCACTAATTTGGCTCAGCAGGTGACCCACACGCTTCGTGAGTACTTCAAGGAACAGCTCTACCTTACCGTCATTCCTCGCAACGTGCGGCTGGCGGAGGCGCCCAGCCACGGGAAGCCGGTGGCGCTTTACGATCCAAGATCGCGTGGAACCGAGGCATATTTTGAGTTAGCCGGCGAGTTCCTGGCTCGCAATCAGATGGAATCGCCAGGCAGGGCTGGAAAAATGGCTGAGGCTGTCGTGGAGATTAATCTTAGTGCTGAGACTGTCGAGCAAACCGATCTTAGCTCGGTTTCTGACCTATTGGCGTAACGCGCAGCAGTAGTATCCCCACCCGAAGCCGACACGGGGATAAGTTTGTTGTTTTACCGGCCCTGGGCCGGAGCGAAGGAAGAAATAAAAATGGACACCCCCACCCCCACGACCTTCCCCGACATGAAGCGCAGAGCCTTGGGTAAGGGTCTCGACACACTCCTGCCCCGCGCAAATGCCCCTCATTCTCTTGAGGCAGAAACAGGCAAGCCCCGCGAGATTGATCTCGACCTGATCGACACCAACCCATTCCAAACCCGCTCCGCCATGAACCAGGAGCAGCTTGCCGAGCTGGCTGCGTCTATAACGGCAAATGGTGTTGTCCAGCCGATCCTGGTTCGTCCGCTGGCGAGCGGCCGCTTTCAGTTGATCGCCGGCGAGCGGCGCTGGCGCGCTTCCAGCCTGGCCGGCAAAAGAACCATCCCTGCCATACTGCGCCAGGTCTCGGATGAACAGGCAATGGAGATCACCATTGTCGAGAATCTTCAGCGTGCCGACCTAAACCCCATGGAGCAGGCCCGGGCCTATGAGCGGCTCTCGCGTGAGTTCCATATGACGCAGGAACAGATGGCCACTCGCACCGGCAAAGATCGGGCAACGGTGGCAAACTTCCTGCGCCTGCTGCGGCTGCCAGTGACCGTACAGTCCCGCGTTGAGAATGGCATTTTGAGTTTTGGCCACGCCCGTACTCTTTTGGCGCTCCAAAACAGTGAAGATATAGAGAAAGCGGCGAATAAGATTGCAGCGCTTTCCATGTCGGTGCGCCAGACGGAGACGTACATTCAGGGCCTGATAAACCCGGAGAAAGCGCCTAAAAAGCAGGTAAAAACAGAACTCCCAACCGACCCTAACATCCGCGAAGTGCAGGAGCGGTTGCAGCGCGCCCTTGGCCTCAAGGTCCACATCGAAGACAACAAGGGCCGCGGCAAGGTCATAATCGAGTACGCCAAGCTGGAGGATTTCGACTCGCTGCTGGAGCAATTGGCTGGGGAATAGCGCAATTGCATTATGGCTTCGTTACGGCGCGGTCGATCCACAGAATGTTGTCCCAGCTCAGCACGGGAACCGGGCCTGCGAACAGCTTGGCGTAGGCTCCCCCCGAGGCTTTGAAGGAGAACTTCCGTACGCGATCCGGCGGATTCGTGGTAACGTTGCGAAGGATATCGAGTACCTGTTCCTGCTGCGAATCCTGATAGAGCGCCGGGTCCTTGGCGGAATAGTACTTTGTCTCGGTTCGTTTCCCTCGGTTGCCCACGCCTTTTTGAAATTGAATATGCATCTCGATATGCTCGCCGGTTGGCGCGGCGAAGACCCAATCCTGCGAATCGACATTCGAACCTGACTCGGCTGAAGTGCCGCGCTTTACTTTATGCGTTGCTGCGAGCAGGAAGTTTCCCCAGGGTCCGGGGGCGTTTGCGGGATCGTCGGTGAGGCCGCCAAGGACGAGCTGAACATTGGCGCCGCTGGGATCCTTTACCGGAGCGACAAGGTAGACATAGCGGTTTGAGCCATTCCCGAGCGGCTTGCCATCGGGTCCGTTGATCGCCAGGCAATCCACAAAGATCGCGCGCAGGTTGGCATCTTTCGCGGCTCCCTGGGTAGCAACATTCGAAGTCCAGCCGGCGGGAAGAAAGCCCTTGAGCGCATCCTCGGGAACGTGAAGGTCCAGTTGAAATCTGACCTCCGTGCTGGTCTCAGTCAATTTCTGGGCATGAATGCAAGAAACCGTCAGCACCAAGACAAATACTGCTATCCAGCGCCAAATTCTTCTCCGGCAAGTAGCACCCCTCATAACACCTCCTCATTACCCCTTCAGGACCGTCTCGGTCTCAACCTAGGCTTGGCCCCTTGGCTTTGTCAATATCAGGATGCCAGGTAAGCAACTGCACCCAATATTCGCCCTGGAAAAATTCTTGTGGCGTCAGGATGGGCATCTCGGTATAGAATCTTCTCTCAAGTGGTGCTGTGCCAATAGATTGATACGAAACTATGCGAGCGAAATTTACAAAGATTACCCCACTCTCTTTAAGCGATCGTGTTTCGAACGCCTTGAAGGATGCGTTTTTCTCCGGCGAGCTCAAGCCCGGCGACCCCATCGTCGAGCGCGACATCGCCAAGCAGATGAAGGTTGGAACGCCGGTTGTGCGCGAGGCGCTGATATCGCTTCAGGGCCAGGGCTTCGTGCGCCGCGTCATCAACACCGCCACTTACGTCACGAAGTTCAACGAGGAAGAGATCAGTCAACTCTACTCCCTGCGTGTTGAGCTAGAGGTTCTGGCCCTCCAATGGGCGCGAACTCGCGTGACCGAAGCGGATCTCAAGGAGCTGACGCAACTGGTCGATGGCATCGTTGAAGCAGCGGGAAAGGACGAACGGCGTGAGTTTCTAGAGAACGACTTTGCATTCCACCGCCGCTGCTGGGAACTATCCGGCAATGACTTCCTCGCCGATACTCTCGAGCGGTTGATGGCCCCGTTTTTTGTTTTTGGCATTCTGGCCAACCGGGATCGCCTCACAGGGGTAGTGGCCCGTGAACATTACGTCCTGGTCGAAGCTCTTCGCAATCTGAAGGAGCCGGAGTTTACTGAAAGCGTCAGCAAAGTATTGATCGGTTTTTCCGGTCGCAGATTGATAATAAAGGAATTAGACGCCACCAACGCCGGCTCTTCCGCAACCGTTGCCGGGGAAGTGATCGGAATGGCCGGCTAACAGAAAACGCCATCCGAGGTCGACCAGCCGGCCACGGACGACTACAGCAGAATCCGAGTAGATGTACCCAACTGCACGCCCATCAAGTGTCATTTTCCTTAAGAAAATGACACCTTTCACTATCGTCCAATGGGCACTGTTACTCGGATTCTGCTCTAAATTTCAAAAAATCCCAAATTTTTCTTGACAATCGTGGTAATCGAGGAGTTTACTTCTTTTTGACCGATGATAGATCATCGATCTGGGGCGGTCTTAAAGATAGATTACAAAAGTTAAACATAGATATACTGGGCCAATTAAGTTCGGGGCTTTGCCTGGCGAGGAAGATCTCTCCAGGCAAAGCCCTGAACTGTTAATGGAATGATCTCCGAGCTTCATTTGTACTTCTTGTTCCATTCCTTGATCAGCGCCAGCACCTCTTCGGCGTGGCCCTCCGGCTTTACTTCGGGAAAGATGTGCAGCAGCATGCGGTCGGGGCCGATGAGGAACGTGGTCCTCGCAATGCCCCAGACTTTCTTCCCATACATGTTCTTTTCCTTCATGACGCCAAACTGATTGCAGACTTTCTCGTCTACATCAGCAAGGAGCGTATAAGGCAGGTCGTACTTGGCGCGAAACTTGGCCTGGGCCTTGGGCGTATCGCGGGAGATGCCGAGCACGACGGCGCCTGCGGCCTGTATCTTTTTAAATGTGTCGCGAAAACCGCAGGCCTCGATGGTGCAGCCGGGGGTGTCGGCGCGGGGATAGAAAAACAAAACAACGGGCTTTCCGGCATAATCGGACAGGCTTATGGTTTTGTCTTCGTCGGTCTGCAAGGTAAAGTCGGCAACTTTTTTGTTGATTTCCATGGGGATTATCCTCGCACAATGGACGGCATGATGGTTGGATGCCGCGGTGGCGATCTGGAATGATTATTCTACTCGGAGAGTGGAAGGTGCCATTGAAAGCCACAGTTTCTTTCGGAAACCATACCCGGCGGGTGTTCTTGCTTACTCTCGCCGGTACGCTTCTGCTCTTCGCTCAGACAACCTTCGCCCAATATCCCGGCCAGGTAAAAAAGCCCGACAGCAAAGAAGCGCCCGAGATGCGGGCCGTCGCGGTGCTTGAATATACCGGTGAAGCAGGCCACCCCAAGGCGAGCCGCCTGATTCCAATCAGCCTCTATGACGGTCAGCAGCTCCAGGATGCCGGCATTTATCTTGCCCGCCCCTATCCGCTGGCGCTTCAGGGTGGAGTGGAATACCAGATCCAGCTCGATGGCCGGGCCGTTGGCTATTTTGACGTGAAGGGCGTGAGCCGCCAGCAGGACGCATGGTTCGGAGAAGGAATCTGGAAGCCGCTCGTTTCGGCCAGAAGCGCATCGCAACTGGCTCGCGCCAACGTGAAGATCAAAATTGATGCAGACGACGACGTAAGTGACGGACCGGTGCTGCATCGCAAGTCCCATGAGGATGAGGGCTCCGGAGACAGCGGACCTTCCGGGCCTCCGCCCGACCCCGACCGCCCGACACTGAAGCGCAGCCCCGATGCGGATTCCGGCGCGGATTCTGGAGCGGACTCGGGAAGCAGCTCTGGCTCGGGTTCGCACCCCAGCGCGTCTGCAGGCTCCGGCGGTCCAGTCCTGCACCGCAGCCCTTCTGCCGATGATTCTGCTAGCGGCAACAACGCCCCCGATGATCCGGATCGGCCGCACCTGCAGAAGAAGCCGGAGCAAAAATCTGACCAAGCGGCGAACAAGCCTGCAAACGATGTGGCAAGTGTAGATTCGCTGCCTGAAGTCAGCGACCCGAACCGCCCCCGGCTCATCCGCGGCAAGCCGACCGACGATGGTCTTGCAGTCGCACCTACCGTCATGGGCCTTCCGCCGGAGTTGGAACAGCAGGTCGCCGTATCCGACTCGAAAACCACGCCGGACCATCCCTGGAACTTCACCTGGGCCAATCCAGACGACGAAGCCAGGATGAAGTCGGATCTTGAAGCCACAGCCCGCACCGCACTTGGGCTCGATCCGCCGCCGGCCACAACGCCGAAAAAATCAGCACCAGCCAAACCGGGCACACGAACCTCGACCGCAAAGACAGCGCCGCCGCCCGCACCCTCCCCGTTGCTCGACGAGCAGTTTCGCGTCTTTGAACTTTCCTACGGCTCAGGCGCGACCATCGTTCTCTCCGCGCACACGGAGGGCGCTGGAGCGAAACAAAAATTCGTCACCCTCATCGCCCAGCCCAACCTATACGGCGCAGCAATCGTACTGCTCAAGAACGTCACCGACGCCGCGCATCTGGACGACAACCCACGGTTGCGACTCATCGATGCCGTGGATGCCATGGCAGATAATCGCGGCGAACTGCTCTTCGAGTTGCGCGGAGCTACCCAGCGCCAGTTCGCGCTCTACCGCGTGCTGAGGGGATCGGCGGAGAAGGTCTTCGTCACGGCCAGCAACTACTTTGGCAGCGCGAGTGGGGAATAGAGTTCAACATCGCGAGTCAACTTGGCAGTTCCTGCCCTAAATCTTCCTCACCAAGCCATCTTCCGAAAAATTTCCAGATCACCAGCCCGGTTCATCAGCAAGGATGAATCTTGCCCAAAGTGGGAGCGAATCCAAGGAGCCTTACTCACGGTGTATGCGCTGAATTCACAAGGCTTATATGATTTCTGGACAAATAGTCAATAAACGATCATTTAGCACTGGACAGCGTTGTAGAGGAATAAGTACACTGTTCTGCGGTCCAGAAAAGGTTTCTTTCATGCATCTGAAGATACCTAGAGGATTAGCTAAAAGTATTCGTAAATTTGGAGGCAGTAAAGTGAAAAGATTGCACTTAAAGCTATTTGTATCGCTATTGTCCGCGGTTGTTCTTCTCGTTTCCGCTGGTATGTCTACTTCCCTGCGAGC
>Ga0302320_10020581_pt1 | contig 13148 bp, 8 predicted proteins | sample Bog_T0_3_FD_202130 | JGI IMG/M metagenome (GOLD analysis project Ga0302320, IMG submission 202130) | Peat permafrost microbial communities from Stordalen Mire near Abisko, Sweden - Bog_T0_3 | ecosystem: Environmental > Terrestrial > Soil > Wetlands > Peat | place: Sweden: Abisko, Stordalen Mire...
CAGGAGCTGCTTCCCACCATCCGCTCCCGCGCCGTCGTTCATCGCCTCGGCGCTCTGCCCTCTGCCGACCTTGAGTCGCTCCTCGCCCTGCGCCGTCCCGAGCTGAAGCCGCAAGACCGCGCCCTCGCCGCCCGCCTCGCTGAAGGCGCAGTCGGCCGCGCCCTCACTCTCGATCTCGGCGCCTATCTCACCAGCCGCCAGGATGCGCTCATCATCCTCCGCAACGCCCTGCGCGATCCGGATTACTCCCAGCTCTTCCACGCCACTGAGAGTTATCGCGCCGGAGCCGACGGACAGGAGAAAACCCTCCACCTTCTGCGCGCCCTCGGCAGCCTGGTTGAAGATCTTTTGCTGGTCGTCGCCGGCACGCCTCGCCTTATCCGCAACCTCGATATAGAAGCCGAAATCACCCGCCTGGCCCAGGGACTAAGCGTCGATTGGATCGACTCCGCGGCCCGCGCCCTCGGCCAGGTCGAGCAGGGAATGCGCCGCAACCTGCTCCGCTCGCTCTCGCTTGACGCCATGGCCGTCAGCCTCGACCGCAACTAGCCAACTACTTCCCCAGGGAGGACCCGCCGTTCCATGAGCATTGACCCATCCAAAACCGCCAGCGACATCCAGGCCTCAGCTCAGCCCGCCCGTTCTCCGGTACGCAACCGCAGCCGCGCAGCTTCGCCCGCGCCCTTCCGCGTCTCCCACCTTGGCTCCGCCCAGCCGCAGGAATCCCTCCAGCGCCAGGCCGAGCTCTTCTACCTGCAAAAGCAGATTCAGTCCCAGACCCCCATGGTCCTCGTCCTCGAAGACGGCGAAATCATCGAAGGCTGCATCGAGTGGTACGACCGCAATGCCCTCAAGGTACGCGGACGCACCAAGACTCTCGTCTATAAATCCGCGATCAAATATATGTACAAGGTCGGCGACGCCGGACGTTAAAGCCCTATTCTCGTGTTCCGGCCTTTTCCAGCCGGTCGCGGATCGCCATGCCGATGCCCCGGGCCGGCGGCAGCGGGCACACGATCACCGTGCAGCCGGCCGCGTCCAGCGCATGCAGTCCCGCATAAAGCCCTCGCGCCATCTCTTCCAGATTGGCCCACCGTCCCCACACAAAGGTAGCCGCCGCGCCTTCAGGCGCGCCAAACTCCTTCGGCAGCATCACGCCCACCTTTTCTTTCCCGTGGTGCCGCACTGCCTCCGCCAGCCGTCCTTCCAGATCGGCCGCCACTCCCTCAACCACCACCAGCCTCGCCTTCGGCGCATAGTGGCGCAGTCCCACGCCCGGCGACGGCATCGCCTCTCGTGGCCGCTCATCCAGTGCTCCCCTCCCTTTGAACTCCTCCACCGCTCCCGCAACCGCGCGAATCTGGGCCGCGGTAACTGCTCCCGGCCGGTAGATCACCATCGGGCTCTGGCAGGCATCCAGAACCGTCGACTCCACCCCATGTTCTGTCGGCCCCGCGTCCACCACCGCATCGATGCGCCCGTCCAGATCTTCCAGCACATGGGCCGCCGTGGTCGGGCTGATGCGCCCAAAAAGGTTGGCGCTCGGCGCCGCCACTGGAACCCGCGCCTGCCAGATCAGCTCAAACGCCACCGGATGCGCCGGCATCCGCACGCCTACCAGCGGCCGACCCGCTGTCACCGCATCCGGCACCGCCGCCGTCCGTGGCAGCAGCAGCGTCATCGGCCCCGGCCAGAAGGCCTTCATCAGCCTGCGCGCCGCCTCGGGAACCTCCTTCACCAGCCCCGTCAGCATCGCCTCGTCGGCAATGTGCACAATCACCGGATCCCACGCCGGCCGCTGTTTGGCCGCAAAGATGCTGCCCACCGCCGCCGCGTCCAGCGCATTGGCTCCCAGCCCGTACACTGTCTCAGTCGGCAGCGCCACCAGCCCCCCGTCGCGCAATATCTCAGCCGCCTGCTTCAGCGCCGCTTGCGCTGCGGCAGTTTCGATATGTGCCGGGTCCACAACCAATCGCAGTGTCTTCACTCTTCCATTGTCGCCTTTTTTCCGGCCTCGCCCATTCCGTGCCCCGGTTTTCCAATTTCCCATCCTCCCCGCCCGGCGGTATAGGGAAGGCTCGCTCCCAACCCCGCCTCGCAAGGGGAACCCATGAGCACAACCCTGTTCGGCAGCTAACGCCTCGGCCTGTAAAGGGATATTGTGGCCGGCGCGCTCTTCCGGGGCCTCATCCTCTGGGGCGGATACGCCGGCTGGCATTCCTACCAGGCCGGGAAACAGATCGCGCTGCTCAAAGACCCAAGCGCCGACGTCCGCATGAATGCCGCCGCTCAACTCGCCCGGCGCCCCAGCTCCCGGGCCGTTCAGCCGCTCATCGATGCCCTCAACGACCAGGACGGCAAGGTGCAGAAAAGCGCTGCCGCCGCTCTCGGCAAATCCAACCACCGTCTCGCCGCCCCCTGCCGTATACTCACTGCTTGAACCATGCCCATCGAAACTGAAATCAAATTCCGCGTCGAAGACCTGGCCGCCCTCACGCGCGGCATCCAGGCAGCCGGCTTCACCCTGCAAACCCCGCGCTCCTTCGAGTCCAACGTCCTCTACGACACTCCTAATCGCGACATGCGCGCCCGGACTGAAATTCTGCGCATCCGCACCTACGCCGGCCGCACCCTCCTCACCCACAAGCGCCTCCCTGACGTCGGCCCCGGCGAAGACACGCACAAGCACCGCATTGAAACCGAGACCGAAGTGGCCGACGGCGAGGCCCTCGCGCAGGTCTTTCTCTCGCTCGGGCTGGTCGCTGCCTTTCGCTATGAGAAATGGCGCACTGAGTGGACTGACGGGCAAGGCCACTGCGTCGTCGATGAAACTCCCATCGGCAACTACGCCGAACTCGAAGGCCCGGCCGATTGGATTGACCGCGCCGCAGCCCGCCTCGGCATCGACCCTGCCGAGTACATCACCCTCAGCTACGGCCGCCTCTTCGACCTCTGGCGCGAAGAGCACAACTCCGCCGCCGTCGATCTCACCTTTGCCCTTGCTCACTAGCCACAAGCTGGCCCTCAACGCAGCAAGGGGCGGGAATCATCCCGCCCCTCTCGCATTTGTTGCGCTTCAGGTTCCTATTCCTTCCCGTGGCACTTCTTATACTTCTTCCCGCTGCCGCAGGGGCAAGGGTCGTTGCGGCCCACCTTCTCGCCGGTCCGCCGCTGCGCCGGCTGGCTCGCGTCACCGCCGCCCGCCATGCTGGCCGCCGCCAGCTCCCGGTGCTTCTTCCGCTGGAACTCCTTCTCCAAAGCGTCAATTGTCGTCGAAGGCTGCCGCGTGTTGATCGATACTTCGCGAGGCTCGGCGTCCAGCGTCATCGGCCGCGCCGCGCTCGCCACCGGAGGAGCCTTCGGCACCGGCCGGCGTATCTCCGGAGCCGCGTTCACCGGCTGGCCATCCGGCCCCAGAATCTGCATCCTGAACAGGAACCGGACCGTGTCCTCCTGGAACTTCAGCATCATCGCTTCGAACATGTCATACGATTCCCGCTTATAGGCCACCAGAGGATCCTGCTGCGCATAACCGCGCAGCCCGATGCCTTCCTTCAGGTGGTCCATCGACAGCAGGTGATCCTTCCACAGCCCGTCAATGACGCTGAGCATCACCATCCGTTCGTGATACCGCATCGTCGGCCCGCTCAGAATCCGTTCCTTCGCCTCGTACTCCTCTTTCAGCTTGTCAAAGATCGCCTCGCCCAGCTCGTGCCGGTGCAACTCCAGCGGCTTGATCCCCGCCGCCGCCAGGCTCAGCCCGAAATGATCGATGAGCTTCTCGTCAATGCCCTTCAAGTTCCACTGGTCCGGGTGCAGCTTCTCTCCTGCAAACTCGTCCAGAATATTGCTCAAGATGCCGCCGACGTAATCTTCAAGGATCAGTTCCTTCTGCTCGACGCCCTCCAGCAGTTGCCGCCTGAGCCCATACACCGCCTCGCGCTGCTTGTTCATCACGTCGTCGTACTCAAGCAGATGTTTGCGGCTCTCGAAGTTCTGCGATTCCACCGCCTTCTGCGCGCCCTCAATGCGGTTTGAAATCATCTTCGACTCAATCGGCATGCCCTCTTCCATGCCCAGCCGCTCCAGCAGTGTTGAAACCCACTGCTTGGCGAAGATCCGCATCAAATCGTCTTCCAGCGAAAGATAAAAACGTGACTCGCCCGGATCGCCCTGGCGTCCCGCGCGCCCGCGCAACTGGTTATCGATGCGCCGCGACTCATGCCGCTCGGTGCCCAGGATGAACAGCCCGCCAACCTCGATTACCTGCTCGTGATCTTTCTGCGCCGCCTCCGCATGTCCCTTCAACGCCTCCGCCCACTCCGGCTCGGAGACTTCAAACTCCTGCCCGTTGTAGTAGAAGCGCATGAACCCCGCCGGCGCCATCGGGTTGATGGCGCCCTCGGCCACGCTGATGGCCCGGGCGTGATTCTTCTTCACCAGCTCCTGCCGCGCCATGAAGTCCGGATTGCCGCCCAGCAGAATATCCGTGCCGCGGCCTGCCATGTTGGTTGAGATGGTCACCATCCCCAACCGCCCCGCCTGCGCCACAATCTCCGCCTCGCGCTCGTGGAACTTCGCGTTCAACACCACGTGCTTCACGCCCTTGCGCGCCAGGATTCCGCTCAGCCGCTCGCTCTTTTCGATTGAGGTTGTGCCCACCAGCACCGGCTGCTTCTTCTCGTGCAATATGGCAATGTCGTCCGCCACCGCCTTGTACTTCTCCCGCTCCGTCCGGTAAACCACGTCCGGATTCTCAAGCCGCAGCATTGGCTTGTTGGTGGGAATCACCACGATCTCCAGCTTGTAAATCTTCTCGAACTCGGCCGCTTCCGTCTCTGCCGTGCCCGTCATGCCGCTCAGCTTCTTGTAGAGCCTGAAGTAGTTCTGGAACGTGATCGTCGCCAGCGTCTGGTCTTCCTTGCGGATATTCACGCCTTCCTTGGCTTCAATCGACTGGTGCAGCCCGTCGCTCCACCGGCGGCCCGGCATCAGGCGTCCCGTGAAGGTGTCAACAATGATGACTTCGCCGTCTTTCACCACGTATTCCACGTCGCGCTTATACAAGGCATGCGCCTTGATCGCCGTCTCCACGTAGTGCTTCAGTTCCCAGTTCTCCGCGTCCGCAATGTTGTCGATGCCCAGCGCCTTCTCGATCGTGATCCAGCCTTCGTCGGTCACGCCGATCGTCCGCTGCTTCTCGTCCACAATGTAGTCGCCGGTCAGAAACTTCTGGCCCTCCGCAAGCTCAATGCCCAGCTCCGCCTGCCGCTTGTGGTCCATCGCGTCAATCTCTTCGCCCAGCTCCAGTTGCGGAATGATCTTACGAACCCGTGCATATTTATCTGTCGTCTGGTCGGTTGGGCCTGAGATGATCAGCGGCGTCCGCGCCTCGTCGATCAAAATCGAATCGACCTCATCGACAATCGCGTAATAATGCCCTCTCTGCACGCAGTCCTTGATGTCGAACTTCATGTTGTCGCGCAGGTAGTCGAAGCCGAACTCGTTATTCGTACCGTAGGTAATATCCGATGCATAGGCCGCGCGCCGTTCTGCGTCATCCAGGTCGTGGACGATCACGCCCACCGTCAGCCCCAGAAACTCGTAGATCTTGCCCATCCACTCGGCGTCGCGCTTGGCCAGGTAGTCGTTCACCGTCACCACGTGAACGCCGTGCCCGGCCAGCGCATTCAGATAGCAGGCCAGCGTCGCCACCAGCGTCTTGCCTTCGCCGGTCTTCATTTCGCTGATCTTGCCCTGGTGCAGAACCATGCCGCCAATCAGCTGCACGTCAAAGTGGCGCATCGTCACCGCGCGCCAACCCGCCTCGCGCACCACCGCAAACGCCTCGGGCAGAATCTCGTCCAGCGCCTCCGGTTCCGCCGCCTTCAGCTCGTCGGCATCCGTAATGCCTTCAAGCTTGGCCGCGATCCGCGCCCTGAACTCCACCGTCTTGGCCCGCAACTCCTCGTCGCTCAGCGCCTTGACCCCGGCTTCCAGGTCATTGATCGTGGCCACAACCGGCCACAGCTTCTTGATCACACGCTCGTTCGACGTGCCAAAAATTTTAGTTAGGATCTTATCGAAAAACACAGGAATCTCCGTTTACTAGTCTAAATGCTGAAGGTTACAAACGCAGCCTGGGTGTCCCATCGGCTTGCTCTCCCACTCTCAACCCACCACCCAAGCCGGGTGTTCCCGGTCTGGATTTTCAGACCGGGTATACTCCCCGGCTTCGCCACCCCAGTTCTCCCACTCTCGACCAACCACACCCCCTCAAAGCCGCAACACCAGCCGATCCACAACCTCACCCCGTCGAATCCATTTCAACTGCCGGTGCAGTTGCTTCGCCAACCCCTCCGGCTCCCCGCTCTCGTCCTCATCCGCCTCCTCATCCAGCTTCGTCTCCAACCCATGCTCCACACTCGGCCGGTAAAACACCTGCACAAACTGCAGCGCCATCCCCAGCGCAAACGTCGATGGGCAGTAGCCCAGCCCCCACCCCAGCCTCCTGCCCACCCGACCCCGAAGCCGCAGCAGCACAAAATAAGCCAGAATCAACACAATCGCCAGAAAAGGCAGAGCCCCGGCAAGCGCGCCAAAGGCATAAACCAGATCCACCTTCATACAAACCCTTATTCCAATCGCATGCAGAACCACGCTTGAAAACAGTCAGGCCCGCCGCAGCCCGAAAGCCGCCGCAAAGCCAAACCAGTTCTGAAGGAATTAAGAGTGTGAGAAGGGAGGAGGACGTTGGAACCGTACCGGAAGAGCCGGCGCATTCGGCGTTCTGCCAACGTAGGCAAACGCCAGCGGCTCAAACAGGCTCAGCGGCGAAATCAAACCCACCAGCAGCAGCGGCAAAATCGCCATCCACCCGCCGCCATGTCCCGATTGGGCGCTCGCCGCAAGCAGGCAAAGCAGCGCGATGCCGATCGCGATTGCCGCAACCAGAACCCATCCCCGCCGATGTTGCCTTTGCTTCATTAAACAGCTTCCCCTAGACCCAAGTATACCAGTCTGCAGTTTTCGGGAACCCCTCACTGCGGGCTAAGGCGGCCTCTGCCAGTCCAGCCGCGTGCTCCGATCCGGCGCGTTGCGGGCGGCGCTCTTACTTCGCCGCCACTTCCACGGCCCGCAGCGTCTCCCCATAAGGCCCCCGCAGCACCCCGCGCTCCGTAACAATCGCCGTCACATACTTCGCCGGAGTCACATCGAACGCCGGATTGCAGATCCCCACCCCATTCGGCGTCAACTGCTTGCCGCCGTGGTGTGTGACCTCAACCTGCGGCCGCTCCTCAATCGGAATCCCATCCCCCGTTGCCGTCGCCAGGTCAATCGTCGACCACGGCGCCGCCACATAAAACGGAATCCTATGCTCCCGCGCCAGAATCGCCACGCTATACGTGCCAATCTTGTTCGCCGTGTCGCCATTGGCCGCAATCCGGTCCGCGCCCACCACCACGGCGTTAATCAGCCCCTTCTTCATCAGGTGCGCCGCCATGTTGTCGCAGATCACGGTCGTATCAATCCCGTCCTGCATCAACTCCCACGCCGTCAGCCGCGCGCCCTGCAAAAACGGCCGCGTCTCGTCGGCATAGACCTTGATTTTCTTGCCCTGTTCCACTGCTGACCGGATCACGCCCAGCGCCGTTCCATATCCGCACGTCGCCAGCGCACCCGCATTGCAGTGCGTCAGCACGCCGCCTTCCTCCGGCAGCAGTGCCCCGCCCAGCGCCCCCATCGCCTTGCAGGCCGCAATGTCTTCCTCATACATTGCGTCCGCCTCGGCCAGGATCGACTCCTTGATCGCCTCCAGCGTTGACCCCAGCGCAACCAGATCGGCAAACAGCTTCTTCATCCGGTCAATCGCCCAGAACAGATTCACCGCCGTCGGCCTTGTCCCCGCCAGCCGCGCGCAAATCCGCTCAAACTCCGGCGCAAACTCCTGCGTCGTCGCCGCTTTGGTCTTCAGAGTCCCCAGCGCTATCCCATACGCCGCTGAAACCCCAATCGCCGGCGCACCGCGCACCACCATGGTCACAATCACGTCCGCCACGTCTTCATAGGTCGTGGCAAGCACATAGCTCTCCTCGAGAGGGAGCTTCGTCTGGTCAATGAAGCGAACGCCTTCCGGCGTCCAGGCTAAGGTGGGAATCATGCATTCCCAGTGTAAACTGCGGCCCTTTGCCCGCAGCCCCGCAACCCCTCCACTGGACGCACCCACGCCCCAATGCGTAAAGTTGTCCCGACGCACGCAACCCCAGTTTTTCTTCAAGGAAGCAGGGAACCATGGCCACTCGATCCACTTCGCCCGCGCACTCCGCCGCGCCCAACTACACCGGCCCCTTCATCACCGTCGCCATCCTCTTCGGCATCTTCGGATTCCTCACCAGCCTCAACAACACCCTGGTCGCCAAGCTTGAAGAGGTCTTCCGCCTCACCCACGGCCCGGCCATGCTGGCCACCGCCGCCTGGTTCACGGCTTACCTGGTCTTCTCCGTGCCCGCCGCCAAACTCATTGAGGCCGTCGGCTACAAGCGCACCATGGTCATCGCCCTCTTCATCATGATGGGCGGCGCGCTCATGTTCGTCCCCGCGGCCAACTTCGTCAGCTTCCCGCTCACCCTCACCGCCATCTTCATCCTGGCTGCCGGCGTCTGCGCCCTCCAAACCGCCGCCAACCCTTATGTCACTATCCTCGGCCCTGAGCGCAGCGCCCCGGCGCGCCTCACCCTCGCCCAGGCCTTCAACTCCCTCGGCTCCGCCGCTGCTCCCTGGGTTGCCGCTCACTTCATCCTCGCCGGCCGCGGCAGCCTCGAGTCCTCCGCCACTACCGCCCACATGCTCCAGGGCCCCTATGTCGCTATCGCCGGAGCGCTCCTCCTCCTTGGCATCATCGTTATCTTCCTTCATCTCCCCGCCATCGCCTCCACCCAGGCCTTCCGCCCCGGCAGCGCAACCGATCCCCTTGCCACCCGCAACATCTGGACCTACTCCCACACCGTCCTCAGCATGGTCGGCATCTTCTTCTACGTCGGCGTTGAAATCTCCCTCGCCGCCATCACCATCCAGTACTGCCACGAGCAGGGCATGAGCAGCGTTGAAACCGCCGGCCTCATGCTGGTCCTCTATAACGTCCTCATGATGATCGGCCGCCTGCTCGGCAGCGCCGTCATGATCTGGATCAAGGCCCAAACCCTGCTCGTCGTCCTCGGCCTGCTCGGCACGGCGCTGCTGTTCACCTCCATGTTCAGTCACGGCCTGCTGGCCATCGCCGCCCTGGTCCTCTGCGGCATCGCGAACTCCGTCATGTACCCCAACGTCTTCGCCCTCGGCGTGGCCGAACTCGGCCCCCTCACCAGCAAAGGCTCCGGCGTCATCACCATCGGCAACTTCGGCGGAGCCGTCATCCCCCCGCTCTTTGGCCTTCTCGCCGACCACTTCGGCATCCAGATCGCCTTCCTGCTGCCCATCGTCGGCTATCTCTACGTCGCTTACTACGGCCTCTCCGGCTACAAACCGAGCCGTTGAGCGGAGCGCTTGAGCGCAGGCGCCAAGGCCCTCCGGCGTTTGCCGGAGGGCCTTGACGCATTCAGGCGCTTCTCTTGCAGCGAGTCTCAGGCCAATCGCTGCAGCCAACCCGCTGGACGTGCCTTTAACGCGATCATTAAACTGAATAAAGCCGCATCGACCGCCGCATAGGCCGCCCGCAACAAAAGTCTGGAGCCGCACCCGTTGATCCTCACCTCGACTGACTGCCTCATCACGCTCGTCTTGTACGCCATCTCTCTCGGCATCGGCTACCTGCTCCTCACCCGCATCAAAACCCCCGCCGACTTCTTCTCCGCCAACCGCGAACTCCCCGCCTGGCTCTGCGCCCTCGCCTTCGCCGCCGGCCTCGGCGCCCAGGAAGTTCTCGCCCTCGGCGCTGCCGCCGCCCGCTACGGCGTCTCCGCCGCGGCCTTCTACTCGCTCGGCGCAATCCCCGGCCTGCTCTTCGCCGGCCTCTTCATCGTGCCCCTCCTCTACGCCTCAAAAGCCCGCACGCTCCCCGAGTTCCTCGGCCTCCGCTTCGACTCCAAAACCCGCACCCTCCTCGCCGCCGTCTTTGCCCTCACCACCCTCGTCACCGCGGCCGCCTCCCTCGCTCTCATCGCCCGCATCCTTCAGGCCCTCCACATCTTCGACGGGCTCTTCCGCGCCATGGACTGGCCCCTCCAAGGCATCTTCCTCTTCACCGCCGCCATCCCCGCCCTCGTCGTGCTCGGCTACGTCCTCCTCGGCGGCCTCCGCGGAGTCATCCGCAACCTGGCGCTGCAACTCTTCGTCCTCATCGCCGGCCTGCTCCCGGTCGTCTTCCTCGGCCTCAAAACCATCGGCGGTTGGCCCGGCCTCATCGCCTCCCTCGCCCCCTCCACCCTCTACCCCTTCGCCACCGGCTCCTCCTCCGGCCTCCATCTGGCTCTCGCCGCCCTGGCTCTCGGCCTCGTCCTCGGCGCAGGCTACGCATGCACTGACTTCCGCCTCCTCCAGATTCCCCTGGCCGCCAAAACCAGCGCCGCAGCCCGCCAAACCCCGCTCCTGGCCGCCATCCCACGCCTCGTGCTCCCCGTGTTGCTGATCCTGCCCGGCCTCATCGCCATCGCCCTGCCCACGCCCCACACCACCACCTTCACCCGCATTGAAAACGGCGCAATCTTCCACGAAACCACCGTCGTCCGCCCCGAGGCCGAGCAGGGCAACGGCCTCGTCCCGGCCACCACCGATCCAGCCACCGGCAAGGTCCTTCTCGACTCCGCCGGCCAGCCCATCCTCAACTACGAAATGGTCACCCCCAACCTGCTCGCCCACGTCCTGCCCAACGGACTGCTCGGACTCGGCCTCACCGCTCTGCTCGCCGCCCTCATGAGCTCGCTCGCCCTCAGCGTCTCCGCCTTCGCCGCCGTCTTCACCTGCGACCTCTACCAGCCCTTCCTGAGCGGGAACACCAACCCCGCGCCCGACGCCCATCTCCTCGCCGCAGGCCGCTGGTCCGCTGTCGCCTGCGCCGTGTTCTCCATCGCCGCTGCCTGGGCAGCCCTCGGTGCGCACAATCTCATCGGCCTGCTACTCCTGGCCTTTTCCGTCCTCAACGCACCGCTCTTTGCCACCATTCTGCTGGGCATCTTCTGGAAGCGCGCCACCGGCCACGGCGCCTTCGCCGGCCTCCTCGCCGGTGCAGCCGCAGCCCTGCTCCATTACGGCCTCACCCTCCCCGTTGCCGCCCACGCAGGCATCGCCGGCGCCTGGCTCGCAGTCCTCCACGTCTATCCCAGCGAGTGGGCGCAGTTCTTTTGGACGGCAATCTCCGCCTTCACAGTAAATCTCTTTGTCATGATTGTTGTGAGTCTCTTAACCCCGCCCCGCCCTCAGGCGGAACTCGTCGGCCTGGTCCACAACCTCGACCCCAGGCCCCGAGCCGCACGCTCCAGGAGATAAGGCCGCCCTCGCCTACAGCGGTTCCCGAATTGGTGCGAACCGGAGCCGTCACTGTCGAGTGGCATTTTCCTCAAGAAAATGCCACCTTCCGCTGCATCGAAGAGGCCACGTGAATTCGGGAACCGCTCTAAACCCCGCTGACTCGCCGTTCCCTGACCCGTAACCCCTAATCCGTGCCTTTCTACTCCGCCCTCACCGCAAACCGCATCGTCCGGTAGTCGAAGGTGTACTCCTTCAACTGGTCCAGCACATCCACCCCCAGCACCCCATACACATCGTCCAGCGCCGCCTTCCCCAGTGACTGCGTCAGCACCTGGATGTAGTGCACTTTGATCGTGGTCGCGCCCACGGTCAGCGGAATATTCTCAGCAATATAAGCCGGCTGCTGATCCATCGCGGGCTCCCCCGGAATCGGCAGCAACGCCATCTTCTGCCCGGCAAAATCCCCGCTGTGCTCGTCATAGTAGCGCGCCGTCAGATACGTCTGCTGCCCCGCCGCATCCACCACATACATCCGCTCTTCCCCCGCCTTCGAGCTATCGGCTCCCCCCTTGCCCAGCGCCACAATCACCTGGTCCCCATCCAGAAAGAACCGCGCCCCCTCCGTCAGCAAATCATCTTTTTCCGCCGGCAAAATCTGCTTCACCGGCCGAACCTCCACCGTCGAGTTCGACGTCACCGTCAGTCTGCCCAGCGCTGCCAGCGCCGGATATCCCAGGACGCCCTCGACCTGGTAGTGCGATTTCGGAAAATAGTAGTCCGCATCGTCGTACACAAACACCGTCATGTTGCGCAGCGTCAGCCGGCCGCCGATCGTGAACCGGGGAATCACCGTCACGTACATCGGAATCGGCTTGCCCGTCAGCGTGCGGATCGTGGTCGGCTCCAGCGAAACCTTCAGTCCGGCCTCTTTCGCCAGCGAACGCGAGATCAAATTAAAGGGCGCCGTCGGGTCAAGCATCCATGTGTGCGGCCGCGCATCCACGTACACCGGAATATCCGTCAGCCCCAGAGGATTCCGGCTCACTTGCAGCCGGAAAGGGTCGCATGGTTCCACGGTCATCGGGGGATTCTCCAACGCCAGCGGCAGCAGCTTGAGGGGCATCTCAATCTCGTCTGCCTCGTCGGAACTCAAGTGTCCCTGCATTCGTGCATCCAGCGCCTGGTAGGCTTTGGCGGCCTTGGCCAGATCGCCGGAGCGCAGGTAATCCTCAGCCAGCGCCTTGCGCACCAGCTTTTCCTGGCCCAGGTTGCCGCTCGCTGTCACCTTGTCCACAAGCGGCTCCAGCAAACTGATTGATTTGTCCAGATCGTTCGAGCGGTTGGCCAGCAGGCCGCGATAAAGCTGTGCCTGCTCCGCCGGCAGTTGGTCCAACTGCGACTCCAGCACCAGAAACTCGTGATCGGCCAGCAAGTTTTCGAGCCGGGCGTCCGTGTCCAGCCCGCTGCTGGTTCCGGTCCTCACCTGCGCTCCAGGGCTGGGCTGCTGCGTTTCGGCCGCGGCAGGCGGGGCGGCTGTCTGCTGCGCAGCCAAAGGCCAGGCCGCAAGAGCCAGCGCGCAAAGCGCCAGGCCTCCTGCCGGGCTTCGTCCCGTTCCTTTACCCACTCGGCGCAAGCAGTTCATTCTCAGTAAGAAGGTAACAGATTCAGATCGAGGATTCTGTCGC
>Ga0302320_10020582_pt1 | contig 13148 bp, 9 predicted proteins | sample Bog_T0_3_FD_202130 | JGI IMG/M metagenome (GOLD analysis project Ga0302320, IMG submission 202130) | Peat permafrost microbial communities from Stordalen Mire near Abisko, Sweden - Bog_T0_3 | ecosystem: Environmental > Terrestrial > Soil > Wetlands > Peat | place: Sweden: Abisko, Stordalen Mire...
GCTGTTCCGCTACTTCAAGCAGCACTTCGCCCAGGTGACCAATCCGCCCATCGACCCGCTCCGGGAGGAGATCGTGATGTCGCTGGTGAGCTGCGTGGGCGGCGAGGGCAACCTGCTGGAGGCGTCCCCGCGCCAGTGCCACATGCTGGAACTGCCCCACCCGTTCCTCACCAGCGAGCACCTGGCCAAGCTGCGGAGCAACGTCCTGCCCGACTTCCGGTGCGTCACGCTGCCCATGCTGTTCCAGGTGGAAGGGGACCCCGAGCGCAACCTCTACGAGGCCCTGCGCAACCTCTGCCGTTCCGCCAGCCGGGCCATCGCCGACGGGTTCAGCATCCTGATCCTCAGCGACCGGGGCGTGGACGAGAGCCGCGCGGCCATCCCCAGCCTGCTGGCCACCGCGGCGGTGCACCACCACCTGATCCGGGAAGGCACCCGGGTCCGGGCCGGCCTGGTGGTGGAATCCGGCGAGGCCCGGGAGGTGGCCCACATGGCGCTGCTGCTGGGCTACGGCGCCGGGGCGGTGAACCCCTACCTGGCCCTGGCCACCATCGGCGAGCTGAGCGCCCAGAACCAGCTCCCGGGCGACCCCGCCCCGGACAAGTTGGCCAAGAACTACATCAAGGCCCTCAAGAAGGGCCTGCTCAAGACCATGGCCAAGATGGGCATCAGCACCCTGGCCAGCTACCAGGGCGCCCAGATCTTCGAGGCCATCGGCATCGACCAGTTCGTCATCGACGAGTACCTCACCGGCACCGCCTCCCGCATCCGCGGCGTGGGCCTGCGCCACCTGGCCGGGGAGGCCCTGGTCCGGCACCGGCTGGCCTTCAGCCCGGACCCGCCCGAGGTGCTGGAGCAGGGCGGCCACCTGCATTTCCGGGTCAACGGCGAGCGCCACCTCTGGAACCCCGAGACCATCGCCAGCCTGCAGAAGGCGGTGCGCCTGGAGGACGCCGCCAGCTACGCGGAGTTCGCGCGGCTCAGCAACGGCCAGCAGGCGTTCCCCTCCTCCCTGCGCGGGCTGTGGGAGCTGGCGCCGTCCGGGCCGCCGGTCCCCCTGGACGAGGTGGAGCCGGCCGCGGAGATCGTCAAGCGCTTCGCCAGCGGCGCCATGTCGTTCGGCAGCATCTCCAAGGAGGCCCACGAGAACATGGCCATCGCCATGAACCGCATGGGCGGCCGCTCCAACACGGGCGAAGGCGGCGAGGACCCGGCCCGGTTCATCCCGGACGCCGACGGGACGTCCCGGCGCAGCGCCATCAAGCAGGTGGCCTCGGGCCGGTTCGGGGTCACCGCCGAGTACCTGGTGGACGCCGACGAGATCCAGATCAAGATGGCCCAGGGCGCCAAGCCCGGCGAAGGCGGCCAGCTGCCCGGGCGCAAGGTGGACGCCACTATCGCCCGGGTGCGGCACAGCATGCCCGGGGTCACCCTCATCTCTCCGCCGCCCCACCATGACATCTACTCCATCGAGGACCTGGCCCAGCTGATCTTCGACCTGAAGAACGTCAACCCGCTGGCGCGCATCAGCGTGAAGCTGGTTTCCGAGGCCGGGGTGGGCACCATCGCCGCCGGAGTGGTCAAGGCCCACGCCGACGTCGTCCTGGTCAGCGGCGACAACGGCGGCACCGGCGCCTCGCCGCTCACCGCCATCCACCACTCCGGCGTGCCCTGGGAACTGGGCCTGGCCGAGGCGCACCAGGTGCTGGTGCTCAACGGACTGCGCAGCCGCGCCATCCTCCAGACCGACGGCAAGCTCAACACCGGCCGGGACGTGGCCATCGCCGCCCTGCTTGGGGCCGAGGAGTTCGGCTTCGCCACCGCGCCGCTGGTGGCCTCGGGCTGCATCATGATGCGCAAGTGCCACCTGAACACCTGCCCGGTGGGCGTGGCCACCCAGGACCCGGTGCTGCGGGCCAGGTTCGCCGGAAAGCCCGAGCACGTGATCCGCTACTTCTTCTACGTGGCCGAGGAGCTGCGCGGCATCATGGCCGGCCTGGGCTTCCGGACCCTGAAGGAGATGGTGGGCCGCTCCGACTGCCTGAAGCCGCGCAAGGAGGGGCTCAGCGCCAAGGCGCGCAAGGTGGACACCTCGGAGATCCTGTACCGGCCCGCGGCCAACCCCGGCGAAGGCCCCATCAGCCAGGACCACAAGCTGGAAGGCGTGCTGGACCACGCCATCATCGCCCAGGCCAGGCCGGCGCTGGAGCAAGGCCGCCCGGTGCTCATCGAGATCGCCATCCGCAACAGCGACCGGGCCACGGGGGCCATGCTCAGCGGCCAGATCGCCCGCCGCTACCGCGCCGCGGGCCTGCCCGAGGACACCATCCGCATCCGGGCCAGGGGCAGCGCCGGCCAGAGCTTCGGCGCCTTCGCCTCCCCGGGCATGACCCTGGAGCTCATGGGCGACGCCAACGACTACGTGGGCAAGGGCCTCTCCGGCGGCATCATCGCGGTGCGGCCGCCGGACGGTTCGACTTTCAAGGCCGAGGAGCAGGTGATCGTCGGCAACGTCGTGCTCTACGGCGCCACCTCGGGCCGGGCCTTCTTCAACGGCCGGGCCGGTGAGCGCTTCGCCATCCGCAACAGCGGCGCGGTCACCGTGGTGGAGGGCGTGGGCGACCACGGCTGCGAGTACATGACCGGCGGGCTGGTGGTGGTGCTGGGCCCCGTGGGCCGCAACTTCGCCGCCGGCATGAGCGGCGGCCTGGCCTACGTCCACGACCCGGAGGGCAGCTTCGCGGCCCGCTGCAACAAGGAGATGGTCGAGCTGATGGCCATGGACCGGGAGGACGGCGCCCAGGTCAAGGGCCTGCTGGCCGAGCACGCGGTGCGCACCGGCAGCGCAATTGCCCGGGCCATCCTGGCCGACTGGGACAGGGCGAGCGCCCAGTTCGTGAAGGTCTTCCCCAGCGAGTACCGCAGGGCCCTGGAGGCCGCCAGCGCGCCGGCCACCAACGCGCTGCCCATCTCGGAACTCTCGCCGCCGGACCCGGGCGACCTGCCCGTGCCGGAACTGGCCGCCGACGAGGAGGTGCGCTGATGGGCAACATCCGCGGATTCCTCGAGGTCGAACGCGCCGAGCACGGCAGGCGCCCGGTGGCCGAGCGCATCCTGGACTGGCGCGAATTCGATCTGCCGCCCTCCGGGCCGGCGCTCCAGGACCAGGCTTCCCGCTGCATGGAGTGCGGCATCCCCTTCTGCCATGCCGGCTGCCCCCTGGGCAACGTGATCCCCGAGTTCAACGACCACATCTACAAGGACAACCTTGCGCGGGCGCTGGCGGTGCTGCACGCCACCAACAACTTCCCGGAGTTCACCGGCCGGGTCTGCCCCGCTCCCTGCGAGGCCGCCTGCACCCTCAACCTGGATGAGCATCCGGTCACCATCAAGGACATCGAGCGCAGCATCATCGACCGGGCCTGGGCCGACGGGCTGGTGCAGCCCCGGATCCCCCGGCAGCGCAGCGGGAAGCGGGTGGCGGTGGTCGGCTCCGGCCCCGCGGGCCTGGCCGCCGCCCAGGAGCTGGCCCGCAAGGGCCATTCGGTGACCGTGCTGGAGCAGGCCGACCGCATCGGCGGCCTGCTGCGCTACGGCATCCCCGACTTCAAGATGGAGAAGCACCTCATCGACCGCCGGGTGGCGCAGATGGAGGCCGAAGGGGTCGTCTTCCGCACCGGCGTGCGGGCCGGGACGGACGTGACCGGCGACGAGCTGCGCGGGCAGTTCGACGCCCTGGTGCTCTGCGGCGGCGCCCGCAGGCCGCGGGACCTGGCCCTGCCCGGGCGCCAGCTGGAGGGCGTGCACTTCGCCATGGACTTCCTGGAACAGGCCAACCGCCTGGTGGCGGGCGACCCCGCCCAGGGCCGCGCCATCCTGGCCACCGGCAAGCGGGTGGTGGTGATCGGCGGCGGCGACACCGGTTCTGACTGCCTGGGCACCTCCCTGCGCCAGGGCCCCGCAGGCGTCCTCCAGATCGAGCTCCTGCCCAGGCCGCCCCAGCGGCGCCAGGGCCCGGACCTCTGGCCGGCCTGGCCCATGGTGCTGCGCACCTCCTCCTCCCAGGAGGAAGGCGGGACCCGGGACTGGAGTGTCATGAGCACGGCCTTCCTGGACGACGGCCAGGGCCGCCTGCGCGCCATCCAGGCGGTGCGGGTGGGCCCCGGGCCCGGCTTCGTCCCGGTCCCGGATTCCCAGTTCGAGATCCCCTGCGAGCTGGTCCTGCTGGCCATGGGCTTCGTGGGGTCCGAGCCCGGCCTGCCGGAGCAGCTGGGGATCGAGCTGGACTCCCGCGGCAACGTGCCGGTGCGGGGCTTTTGCACCCCGGTGGAAGGCGTCTTCGCCGCCGGCGACCAGGCCCGGGGCCAGAGCCTGGTGGTGCACGCCATCAACGAGGGCCGCAAGGCCGCCGCGGCGGTGCACCAGCATCTCCTGCGGCCCGGCACCGCCTGAAATGGCTTAAGCTGGGCGGTGAGGAGTTCTGCCGACCCGATGAGCGATTCCCACATTCCCCTGGCCGAACGCATGCGCCCCCAGCGCATGGAGGACGTGGTGGGCCAGCCGCACCTGCTGGGGCCCAAGGGCGCCCTGACCCGGCTCACCGCCGGGGGCCGGCTGCCTTCCATGGTGCTGTGGGGGCCGCCCGGCACCGGCAAGACCACCCTGGCGCGGATCCTGGCCGTGGCCACCGGCCACGAGTTCCTGGAGTTCTCCGGGGCCTCCGGGTCCGCCGCCGAGCTCAAGAAGTTCCTGGCCGAGCACCCGGAGCAGCCACTGTTCCGCTCGGTGCCGCCGGTGCTGTTCCTGGACGAGATCCACCGGTTCAACAAGTCCCAGCAGGACATCCTGCTGCCGCCCCTGGAGCGGGGCGAGGCGATCCTGGTGGGGGCCACCACCGAGAACCCGGCCTTCTACCTGAACCCGGCCCTGCGCAGCCGCTGCCAGCTGCTGGCCCTGCGCCCGCTGCCGCCGGAGGCGATCCTGCAGGTGCTGGAGCGGGCCTGGGCGCGGGAGCAGCCCGGAGCCGGGCAGCCGCCGGGGCTGTTCCACTGGCTCTCCCAGTGGGCCGGGGGCGATCTGCGCACCGCCCTCACCGGGCTGGAGACCTGGCTCGGCCTGCCGCCCGCGGAGCGGGACCTTGCAGGGCTGAAGGAGGCCCTGGGCGGGCGCATCATGTACGACCGCGCCGACGGCCACTACGACCTGGCCAGCGCCTTCCAGAAGAGCCTGCGCGGATCGGACGCCGACGCCGCCCTCTACTACCTGTCGCGGATGATCCGGGGCGGCGAGGATCCCCGCTTCATCGCCCGCCGGCTGCTGGTCTGCGCCGCCGAGGACGTGGGCAACGCCGACCCCCAGGCCTTCCTGCTGGCGGAGGCCGCGAGCCGCGCCGCCGAGCAGATCGGCTGGCCCGAGGCCCGCATCCCCCTGGCCCAGGCGGTGATCTACGTGGCCAACGCGCCCAAGAGCAACGCCACGGTCAAGGCCATCGACGCCGCCCTGGCCGCCCCGGACGCCGCCGTCCCGGACAGCCTGGCCGACGCCCACACCTCCACCAGCCGCTCCGCCGGCAAGGGCGAAGGCTACTTCTACTCGCACATGGACTATGCGCGGGCGCAGGCGTTCCTGCCGGTGGCCCTGCAGGCCGAGACCTTCTACCACCCGGCCCGGCCCCAGGAACGGAACTGGAAGGACCCTCTGGAGCCGGACCCGGCGGCGCTGGCGGAGCTCTGGACCGGGTGGACGGAGGCCCATCCAGCCGGCGGCGAACTGCCGGTGGACGCATGGTCCGCCCAGCTCGGCTGCAGCCGGGAAGCCCTGGCCCGGTGCCTGGGCAGGCTGGCCGGGGGCGCGTGGCGGGTGGCGCGCAGACTTGTTGCAGAGCCCAATGAATAGCCGGCGGCAACCGCCTGAGGCTTGACAAGGGGCCGGGGGGCAGGGACATTGAAGGGTCGGCAAGCGTAATGAAATATTTATGCTTGTCACTATCCCCCACATCGGAGACCTCCCGTGACCCTTCCCGGACTGCGTTCCAGGTTTTGTCGAACCCTGTGGCCGGCGGTGCTCGCCTCCGCCTGCTTCGCCGCCCATGCCGAGATCGTCATGGCGGTCAGCAACGCCCTCCTCCATTCGGAGCAATCCTGCGATCTCCAGGCCGCCCATGACGATGGACGGCCTGGCCGCTGGCATTGGACCGTCCTGGAGACGGCCGGGGGCCGGGTGGTTCCGGGCGCGGCTGGGCAGGCCAAGTACCATGCGCCCAGGACCCTGGTCAACCGGCTCATCCACGTCCAGGTCCTGGACGAGGCCGACCCGCTGCGGGTGGCGGTCCATGAGATCCGCGTCGTTCCGGGGCTGGAGGGCGATCTCATGAACTGGGTCATGGGCCCGAACTGGAATGTGCCCAAGATGACCGTCTACGCCGGGGACCCGGAAGAAGTGCCGGGCGCGGTGAATACGCATTTCACTGAGGTCATCACCGGTATCTGCCCCATCGACGATCCAGCCATGCCGGAGGGGGTCAACCACCATCTGGCCGTGGCCGATGAAAATGGGATCCAGATGGTGAGTCCCGGCAGGCCGCCGGCGGAATGCGCGGCCCTCACCCATGTGAGCGCTCTGGCGTTCAGCGCGTCGGGGATGCTCCTGGTGGGGACCTCAAACTGCATCGTGGAACTGGACATGCCGAGGTTCGTGGCCCCGGCCCGGCTGGCCCATCCCGAGGGGGCGGAGGCCAAGGAGCCTCGACCCGGGCCGGCCGCCGCGGCGGCAGCCGGGACGCCCTGATCCGGATGCAAGGGTGGCCTCGGGGCGGGGACGGGTTTATGGTGGAGGTGCTTTCTCCATGGGGAGGCCGCCATGATCAACCGTGTCATCGTCGGGGTGGATTTTTCCGAGGCGTCCCGCGGCGCCCTGAGCCAGGCTTCGGCCTGGGCCCGGAAGCTGGACAAGCCGCTGATCGCCGTGCACGTGCTGCAGCCCCCGGCGCCCATGCTGCCCGAAGCCCAGATCGCCCTGCCTGACCCGGCCTGGCTGCAGGCCATGGAGGACCATGCCCGGGACCATCTCCAGCAGTGGGCCGAGGCCTTTCCCGGCACCGCCGTGGAAGTGAAATGGGGCAGCCCGGCCGAGGAGCTGGTGGCCATGGCCGACCGCGAGGCCCTGCTGGTGGTGGCCCAGGTGGGGCACAGCGGCATCGAGCGGCTGCTGTTCGGCAGCACCGCCGCCCGGGTGGTGAAGCACGCCCCCTGCGATGTGCTGGTGGTGCGCGGCGAGAAGGCGGCGCGTTCCAAGTAGCGACTGGCTGCAAATTCGGGCAGTCTCAATGCATGAATGTTCTCGCCTGGAATGACCGGTCCCCCTCCCGGCGCTGCGACTGGCTCGACCTGATCCGCGGCTGGGCGGTGGTGGTCATGATCGAGGTGCACTGCGTCAACGTCTGGCTGCGCCCGGACCTGATCCCCACCTGGCTGCAGTACCTGAACGGGCTGGTGGCGCCCAGCTTCATCATGGCCGCCGGCTACAGCCTGGCCCTGTCCACCTTCAGGGCCGACGGCAGCATCCGCCCCTTCGGCCCCACGGCCAAGCGGCTGGGCTTCATCCTGGCCTGCGCCTACCTGCTGCACGCGCCGGGGCTCACCCTGGCGGAGTGGACCGTGCTGGCCACCCCCGCGCGGCTGCGCGAGCTGTTCAAGATCGACGTGCTGCAGTGCATCGTGTTCTCCCTGCTGATCCTGCAGGGGCTGGCGCGCGCGATCCGGCGGCCCCTGGTCTATGCCGGGGCGGCCCTGGCGCTGGCGGCGGCGGTGGCCCTGGCCGCGCCCGGGCTCTGGGCGCCGGGGGTGGCGGACGGCCTCTGGCTGCCGCTCCGGGGCCTGGTCAACGGCAACACCGATAGGGGCGTCACCGCCCTGTTCCCGCTGGTGCCCTGGTTCGCCTTCGCGGCCTTCGGCTCGGTGCTGGGGGCGCTGTACCGGGAACTGCGGGTGCTGGCGGCCGCCGGCCACGCCCGCTGGAGCGAGGCCCGCTGGCTGGCCGCCCTGGCCCTGCTGGGCGCCCTGCTGGCGCTGTGGGGCACGGCCGCCGCCAGCGCCTGGCTTCCGGCCGGGCTCTCCCAGAACGAGGTGGGCCGGCTGCACAACACCACCCTGCCCAGCATCGCCCAGCGGCTGGGGGTGGTCTGCCTGGGCGGCAGCGTCCTGGGCTGGATCGAGGCGTTCCGCGGCCGGTGGCCGGGCCCCAACCTGGTCAAGGCCGCCAGCGCCGAGTCGCTGCTGGCATACATGCTGCACCTGGAGATCATCTTCGGGCTGCTGCTGGCCCCGCCCATCCGCGACCGGGCCGGGTGGCAGTGGCACAGCCTGGGCTGGGCCGGGACCCTGGCCCTCACCGCCGCGGTGATCGGGGCGGACCTGGCGGCCTGCGTCCAGTGGCAGAGGCTCCGGGTCCGGCCCCAGGGGGTCCGGAAGCTGCAGCAGAGGGCGCTCATGGCCCTGGGGGTCTATTTCTTCGCGGGCGGCTGGATCACCTACCACCATTTCCGCCGCAGCCCGGAACTGGCCATGGAACCCTACGGCTTCCTCAACGCGGCCCGGATCCGCAAGGGGCTGGCGCCCACCCCCGACGGCCTGAGCCGGGACCCCATGGAGGGGGAGCGGGAGAAACAACGCCTGAGAGGGCGCAGAAGCAATGGTAATATCAAGCCGTGACTGATCCTGCGAGCAGCGAACCCTCGACTTGGCTGGTGGCCGGTATCCTGCTCGTCCTGCTCTACCGGGCGCTCATGGCCGTCCTGCTGGAGGGCTTCCGCTCGCTGCCTTCGCTCCAGCGGCGGCGGCTGCTGGAGGAGGACGCCATCGCGGACCCCCTCCTGGCCCGCCTGATGACCCGGCCCCACGCCTTCGGCCTGGTGCTCTCGCTCTGGAACCAGACCCTCCTGGTGCTGCTGCTGAGCCTGGCCTGGCCGGTGCGGGCCATGGTGCCCGGCGGAGGCTGGACCCTGGCCGGGGCGACCCTGGTCTACATCTGGACCCTGGACCTGGTGCTGCCGACCCTGCTCACGGCCTGCGATCCCGCCGCCTGGGTGATCCGGCTGTTCCCCTACTACCGGGCGGTGCACCCGCTGCTGGCGCCCCTGGTGACGCCGCTGGCCCGGTTCGTGGAGCGCCTGCGGGCGGGCCAGGAGCGCAAGGACGGCGACGACGAGGAGACCAACGACGAGGGCGTCACCGCCCTCCTGGAGGAAGGCGAGGCCGAGGGCATCCTGGAAGTGGAGGACCGGGAGCTGATCCGCAACGTGGTGGGATTCGGCGACACGGTGGTGCGCGAGGTGATGACCCCCCGCACCCAGATCCAGGGCATCCCCGACAACGCCACCCTGGAGGAGGCCTGGGAGGCCTTCCGGGTGGGCCGGCACTCGCGCATGCCGGTCTACCACGAGACCATCGACGAGATCGTGGGCATCCTGCTGCTGAAGGACCTCATGCAGTACGCCCCCGGCACCGACCTTGAGCTGAAGGCCCTGGTCAAGCCTGCCCGCTTCGTGCCGGAGAGCAAGCGCATCCTCCAGCTGCTGCGGGAGCTGCAGCGGGCCCGGGCCCAGCTGGCCATGGTGGTGGACGAGTACGGCAGCCTGTCCGGCCTGGTTTCGCTGGAGGACCTGCTGGAGGAGGTGTTCGGCGAGATCCAGGACGAGCACGAGCTCCAGGCGGACATCCAGGAGATCTCCGACGGGGAGTACATGGTGAGCGGCCAGGTCCACGTGGACGACCTGGAGGAGCGCCTGGGCCTGGTCTGCCAGCGGGACGGTTTCGACACCCTGGCCGGGCTGGTGATGGCCACCCTGGGCCACGTGCCGGCCCCCCAGGAGACCCTGGAGATCCCGGGGGCCCGGCTCACCGTGCACCGCATGGAGGGGCCGCGCATCCTGCAGGTGCATGTGAGGCTGGCGGGATAGATGCTGAAAAAGCTCATCGCCATCGCGGCCCTGCTGGCCCTGCCCGTGACCTTGGCCTTCATCCGCCGCAAGGAGCGGCACCAGCTGGTGCCCCAGCCCCGCGGCATGGTGCTGGGGCTCTACGCGGGGCTGCCGGACTATGACTACCGCCAGGAGCTGGACCGGATCGCGGCCACCGGGGCCACCTGCGTGAGCCTGCAGGCCATCTACCGGATGGAGACCGGCACCAGCTGCGAGATCCGCCGCCACCCCACCAGCAGCCCCACCGAGGCGAGCCTGCGCCGGACCTTCCGCCAGGCCCGGGCCGCCCAGCTGCGGATCATGTTCTTCCCCACCATCAACCTGCGCGACGAGGCCGAAAACGCGGACTGGTGGCGCGGCAACATCGAGCCCTCGGACTGGGACCTGTGGTGGCGCAACTACACCGCGTTCAACGTCGGCCTGGCCCGCATCGCCCAGGAGGAGGGGGTGGAGTGGTACAGCCTGGGCACCGAGATGGCCAGCACCCACCGCTTCCCGGACCGCTGGCGCCAGCTGGCCCGGGAGGTGCGCCGGGTCTACCGGGGCAAGCTCACCTACAGCGTCAACTTCGACAGCCACGACAGCTTCACCTTCGGCGACTGCCTGGACGTGATCGGGATGAACACCTACGATCCCATCGCCAAGCACCAGGACCGCCCGACCCCGGCCCAGGTGCGGGACGCCTGGTGGTGGATCGTCAACAAGGCGCGCACCCTCCAGGCCCGCTTCAACCGCCCTGTCATGATCACCGAGGTGGGCTACCCCAGTGTGGCCGGCGCCAACGCGGGCCCCTGGGACTTCCGCACCGGCAAGCCCAAAGACTTGGGACTGCAGGACTTCCTCCTGAGCGGCGCGCTGGGGGTGCTGCGCAACTGGAGCGACGGCGCGGCGGTGTTCTATTATTTGTACGGTGAAAATATCAACATAAAGCCGGTGGGCGGCCCCGAGGACCGCACCTACGCGGTGTGGGGCAAGCCTGCCGAGGCCACCCTGCTCGCCTATTTCGCGCTGCCCATCTTCGAAGGCCAGCGCCCGCTCCCGCCCGAGGACCGGCGCGCCGCCGTGGTCCAGTCCCTGGTGAGCAACCTGCGCAAGGTCCGGGACTACGAGGACGCCACCCTGCCGCCCTGGGCCGAGGCCTGGATGGCGGCCCACCCCGAGGACCGCGCCGAAGCCGGCCGCCTCATCGCCCTGGAGCCCAGGCCCCGCCGCCGGATCCCCAAAGGGTTGGAATCCATCGAGTAGGAGGCCGCCGTTGCGGTAGGATCAAACCAACCAGCATGGGAATTCTCAATCATGCCCCCCCATTTTGATCCCAGACCGTCCAAGGCGACCTCCCGGACTGTCCTCCTGGTGGAGGACGAGCCCTCGACCCTGCGCTTCTATTCTGCCGGCCTGCGCGGCATGCAGGAGTTCAGGCTGCTGGCGGCCGAGAACGGCGCCGAGGCACTGGCGCTGCTCCAGTCCAATCCCGTGGACGTGGTGGTGACCGACCTCAAGATGCCGGTGCTGGACGGCTACGAGCTGCTGGCGATCCTGGGCGAGAAGTACCCCTCCCTGCCGGTGATCGTGCTCACCGCCGTGGCCGAGCCGGGCATGCTGAACCGGGCCGCCCAGCTGGGCGCGCTGCGCATCCTGGGCAAGCCGATCCGGCTGTCGCTGCTCATGGAGGAGATCCGGACCGCCGCCGCGGTGGCGCCCCACGGCATCGTCCAGGGCCTGGCCGTCTCCGGCCTTCTCCAGCTGCTCAACTGGGAGCGCAAGACCGCCACCCTCACGGTGCGCTCCAGCGACGCGGTGGGCTACCTGTACGTGAAGGACGGCGAGCTGGTCCACGCCGCCTGCGAGCAGGACGAGGGCATGGCCGCGGCCTACCGGATTCTCGGCTGGGAAGGGGCCCACGTGGAGTTCGTCAGCGCCTGCCGGGTCCAGCCCACCATGGCCCTGCCCATCGCCGAGCTGCTGCTGAGCGTGGCGGTGCTCCACGACAACGTGGAGATGGAGGAGCCGCCCCCGCTGCCGCCTTCCCAGCCGCCCGAACGCTGGTACGACTAGGCTATAGGCAGTTCCAGCCCCACCTTCACCCGGTCCATGGTGACCAGGGTGCGGAAGCGCTTGACGTTCTCGTTGGAGTGGAAGAGCCGCCGGGCCAGGGCCTCGTAGTCCGCCATGGTGGCCACCGTCAGGATCAGGACGAAGTCCGCCTGGCCGGTGACGAAGTAGCACTGCTGGACCTCGGGCGCCTCGGCGAAGCTGTGCTTGGCGGCGTCGATCAGCTCGGTGCGCTCGCTTTCCAGCTCCACGTCGACGATGAGGGTGATGGCCCGGCCCACCTTCTCCGGGGCGACGATCGCGACGTTGGCCCGGATGACCCCGGTCTCCTCCATCCGCCGGATCCGCCGCTGCACCGCCGGCGCCGACAGGTTGACCGCCTCGCCGATGGCCCTCTGGGTGGTACCGTTGTCCCGCTGGAGGATACCGAGGATGGCAAGGTCGAAGCTGTCCAACCCTTCGTTCATCGACGATTTTGATTGCGCCACGGGCCTCCTTTAAGAAACAAAAGTGCAGAATGGGTCTTGAATTAGAGCATACAATTCAGGCACGGGACAATAAACTTGCACAAGATAAACCTTGTCACGGCCCGGAGTCCAGCTCATTCACCCCTTAACCTTTTCCAGCCGAAGGGACGGTTCCTATGTCACAACTCAAACCATTCAAGGCGTTTCGGCCGAAACCCGAGCTGGCCGGCAAGGTGGCATCGGTCCCGTACGATGTGGTCAACACCGCCGAGGCGCGCCAGCTGGCGGCCGGCAACCCGTATTCGTTCCTTCACGTGGGCCGCCCCGAGATCGACCTCCCGGAGGCCACCGACATCCATGCCGACGAGGTCTACGCCCAGGGCGTGAAGAACCTGCACAGGCTGATCCAGACCGGCACCCTGTTCCAGGAGCGCACCCCGTGCCTGTACGTCTACCAGCAGCGCATGGGCGACCACGTCCAGGCCGGGCTGGTGGGCCTGTGCTCGGTCAAGGAGTACGAGGACGGGCAGATCAAGCGCCACGAGTACACCCGCAAGGACAAGGAGGACGACCGCACCCGCCACGTCACCGAGCAGGCCGCCAACGCCGAGCCGGTGTTCCTGGCCTACCGGGCCGTGCCCTACATCGATTCG
>Ga0302320_10020586_pt1 | contig 13146 bp, 10 predicted proteins | sample Bog_T0_3_FD_202130 | JGI IMG/M metagenome (GOLD analysis project Ga0302320, IMG submission 202130) | Peat permafrost microbial communities from Stordalen Mire near Abisko, Sweden - Bog_T0_3 | ecosystem: Environmental > Terrestrial > Soil > Wetlands > Peat | place: Sweden: Abisko, Stordalen Mire...
AAGAGATACAAAATCGCATCGGCCAAATCATCGACATGCAGGAATTCGCGGCGCGGAGCACCGGTACCCCACACCGTAACGCTTGGGTCGCCGCGCAGCTTAGCCTCATGGAAACGGCGAATCAAGGCGGGCACCACGTGTGAATTGAGCAAGTCGAAGTTGTCGCCGGGGCCATATAGGTTGGTCGGCATCAACGAGATGGCGTTGAAGCCGTATTCACGGCGATAGGCTTGACACATCTTGACACCGGCAATCTTGGCGACCGCATACCATTCGTTGGTGGGTTCGAGCGGGCCGGTCAGCAGATATTCTTCCTTGATGGGTTGCGGCGCGAGCTTTGGATAGATGCAGCTCGATCCCAAGAATACCAATTTGGCGGCGCCCGATCGGAACGCCGCATCGATCACGTTGTCCTGAATCGCGAGGTTCTCGCGAATGAACAGCGCCGGGCGGGCATTGTTGGCATGGATGCCGCCGACCCGCGCCGCCGCCAGGATCACCGCTTCGGGACGCTCATCGCTGAAGAATCGACGTACCGACGCCTGGTCGGTGAGATCGAGTTGCGCGTGCGACCGGCACAGCAGATTGCGGTGACCGCGCTGTTGCAGGGCGCGCACCACCGCCGAACCCACCAGCCCGCGATGGCCGGCCACATAGATTCGCGATTCCGTGGATAGCTGCACTCGGCATTACTCGTGGTGGCTGTAGACCTTGTAGCCCTCTTTCGCGATCAGCGCGTCGCGCTTCGCCAGGTCCAAATCCGACTCGATCATCTCCGCCACCAATTCCGGAAAGCTCACCTCGGCCGTCCAGCCCAGCTTGTCGCGCGCCTTCGTGGCATCGCCCAGCAGGGTATCGACCTCCGTCGGGCGGAAGTAGCGCGGATCGACCCGCACCAGCTCGCGTCCGCTGAGGCTATCGACACCGATCTCATCCACGCCCTCCCCCCGCCATTCGATCCGCATGTCGAGCAGGGAGCCTGCGGTAACCACAAAATCGCGCACCGAATATTGCTTGCCGGTCGCAATGACGAAGTCATCCGGCTGGTCTTGTTGCAGCATCAACCATTGCGCGCGCACGTGGTCCCTGGCGTGCCCCCAATCGCGGCGCGAATCCAGATTCCCCAGATGCAAGGTTTCCTGCAGCCCTACGCGGATGCGAGTCAGCGCGCGCGTGATCTTGCGCGATACGAAGGTCTCGCCGCGCAGCGGCGATTCATGATTGAAGAGAATGCCGTTGCACGCGAACAATCCGTAGGCTTCGCGGTAGTTCACCGTGATCCAGTAGGCATACACTTTGGCCGCGCCATAGGGTGAGCGCGGGTAAAACGCCGTCGTTTCCCGCTGCGGCACCTCGCGCACCTTGCCGAACATTTCCGAGGTCGATGCCTGATAGAAGCGGGTTCTCTTCTCGAGGCCCAGGATGCGGATCGCCTCGAGCACCCGCAGCGTGCCGAGCGCATCGGAGTTGGCGGTATATTCCGGGGTCTCGAACGACACCGCGACGTGGCTTTGCGCGGCCAGGTTATAGATTTCGTCCGGCTGAACCTCCTGAACGATCCGGATGAGATTGGTCGAATCGGTTAGATCGCCATAGTGCAGCTTGAGGCGCACGTCCCGCTCGTGCGGGTCCTGATACAGATGATCGATGCGATCGGTATTGAACGACGAGGCGCGGCGCTTGACGCCGTGGACGATGTAGCCCTTCGCCAGCAGGAATTCAGCGAGATAGGCGCCGTCCTGGCCGGTAATGCCGGTGATCAAGGCTATCTTCGCCAAGCGAACCTCCGCGCGGAATCGAGAAACGGTGCCGAATGATACCGAATCAAGACTGCAATTATCTCGAACTTAGCCTTCACGCCTGCCCGCGCCGATAACCACCGCCAGCACCGCCAGCGGGATCAAGGCTGCGGCCACGCACCACCAAGCCTTTTCACGCAAGGTCTCCGCCAGCCAGGCCAGCGGCAGCAGCCACAAAAGGTTGACCGCCAGGATGGTGGCCGTCACCGGGCGATGCCCATGCCAGCGGCGCGCCAGGCATTGATATGCATGAGTGCGGTGCGCCTCCAGCCAGCGATCGCCGCGCACCACGCGTCTCAGCAAAGTCGCCGACGAGTCGACCAGAAACACGCCGCCCAGGATCACCCAGACCTCGATTGGAGTCACGCCGCGCCGGCTGGCCGCCAACCCCAAGGCCGCCAGAGTGAATCCCAGGAACCCACTGCCCACGTCGCCCATGAATATTCGCGCAGGCGGCCAATTCCAGATCAAAAATCCGATGCTCGCACCCGCCAGTGCCAGCATCGCAATTACCAGGCCGGGATCCGCGCCGGCTCGCCAGCTCAACCATGCGCCCGCGGTCGCGATGAATATCGCCTCGCTCGCGGCAATGCCGTCGATCCCATCCATGAAATTGAACAAATTGGTCATCCAGCCCAGTGACAACACCGCGATCACGCTGCCCGCAAAGATGCCCTGCAATCCGATGGCGCGCAGCGAGCTGCCGGCGAGGCCACCCAGCAGGATCACCACGCCTATCGCTGCCCCCATGTGCACCGCGAAGCGAATACTCGCCGGCAGCGCCTTTCTGTCGTCCAAATAGCCGACGATCGCTATCGCTGCACCGCCGGCCGCCAATGCGGCGGCAATGGGCAGATCCAGCATCCGCAGAAAGTACAGAGCGGCCACGCAGGGAAGGAACGTCAACACGATTGCCAGGCCCCCGCCGCGCGGAGTGGGCACCGAGTGCGAGCTGCGCGAATTGGGGATATCCAGGATGGCGTTGTTGAGCGCGTGCCGGCGCACCATTCCAGTGATCGCCCACGCGAGCAACACCGTCAATACCAATGCCATCAGCAGTTCGGGGCCCGGCATCACGGCTCATGGCCTCTCGATTGGTACCAACCGGCAGTGCGCGCAAGCCCCTCATCGACGCCGAGCGGAGGCCTCCAGCCGAGCTCCGAGCAGGTCGAGGATATGTCCACGTTGAGCGATCCACAGAGCCGTTCGACCCCCGCGCTGCGCCCGCTCAGCGCGCCGAGCATCCGCAGCACCGGCACCGGCACCGGCAGCAATCGCGCGGGCCTGTTCAAGGCCACACCCATCCTGCGGATCAATTCCGGGGTGGACAGGTCCGCGCCATCGGAGACCATGAACACGCCGTGCTCGGGAATTGCATCGCGCAGCAGTCGCTCGATCAGGCTGCACAGGTTCCACACACTGACCAAGCTGCGCGAGTTCTTGACCGCGCCGAAGGGCAGCGGCAGGCGCGCATCCACCCAGTGCAACAGCCGCAGAAAATTCGCCCGCACCCGGGGTCCGTATACCAGGGGTGAGCGCACGATTGCAGTTTCCATCCCGGAGCCGGCCGCAATCTCCCGCAGCCGGATTTCCCCCTGCCACTTCGATACCGCGTACGGATCCGTAGGAGCGGGACGGTCAGCGCGCGAGAACGGCCGGCCGGCGCTGCGCTCCCCGTTCACCTTGATGCTGCTCAAGTAGACGAAGCGGCGGACTCCCGCGGCGACACAGGCCTGCGCCAGCCGCTCGGTGCCCATGGCATTCGTTTCCATATACAGATGCTGCTGACTGAGTTGATCGCCGATGCGGTGGGCTCTCGCGGCACAATGCACCACACAGTCCACGCCATCGAGGGCGCGGACCCACTGCGTACCGGCGCCGATCTCGCCAACCACCGCCTTATCCGTCATTTGATCGAACAATGGTTGGTCCGTGCGCAATGCGCCGCGCACGGCATAATTCTGGCGGCACAAGGCTTCGCACAGTTGGCTGCCGACAAAGCCGCTGGCTCCGGTGACGAGCACGCGAGTCATGAACCGCGCCCTTGTATTGCTATTCTCGGCAATTCGTCCGAATCGCGCGCGGAAAGTTTATCATTGTGGGCATGCTAAGCCACATTGAAATACTCGGCTATTCAATTTTAGACGAGCCCGCCGGCCGTGTCGCGGCCGCGGTCTGCGATGAGCTGGGCCACGACCGGCCAAAATCCTTCGTGTTCTTGAACCCGCATTCGGTGGTCATCGCCGAACGCAATCCCGCTTTCCGCGACGCCATCGTGGGTGCCCAAGGCATTTTCTGCGACGGGGTTGGCCTGTCGCTCGCCGGCATGCTGTTGAAGCACCGGCGCCCGGTCAGAGTGTACGGATTCGAATTTTTCACGGCCCTGAGCCAGGAGCTGTCGGCACGCAAAATGGGCCGGGTGTTTTTTCTCGGGGGCAGTGCCGATTCGATTGCCGAGCTGGTCGGCAAGTATCGGGCGGAATTCTCCGGCATTCCCGCGGTAGGCGGTTACGCGCCTCCGTACCGCAACCAGTTCTGCGACGCGGAGCTGCAGGAGATGGCCGGTCGCATCGGCGAGTTTGCAGCCGATATCCTCTGGATCGGCCTTGGCTCACCGAAGCAGGAAAAAGTGCTGCTCGAGCTCATGCGGCGCTGCCGGTTGAGTTGCGGGGCCGCGATCGGGGCGGTGTTCGATTTCTACACCGGCCGGGTTCCGCATGCGCCCGCGCTCATTCGCCGCGCCGGACTGCAGTGGGTGCATCGCCTGGCGCTCGAACCCAGGCGGCTATGGCGCAGAACCCTGGTATCGAGCCCTTTGTTCGTGGGCCTGGTGCTGCGCCAGTGGCTTCACGCCGCCTTGGCGCCGCGCCGCCGCGCGCCGTGAAGCGCCGCGGCATAAATCTCCATCAGCCGTCGATGGTTGATTTCCTCCGTGTACGAGGACTCGAAATTCGCCCGCGCGCCGAAGGACAGCCTGCTCAATAGCACATCGTCGCCCCATACCCGGCCGCACAGGTCGGCAATCGCTTTGGAATTGTGGGCCTCGAACACCAGGCCATTCATGCCATCCTTGATGATGGTCGGCGGTGACCCGATGTTCGAGACCGCGCACGGCGTGCCGGCCGCGAGCGCCTCCAGCAGCACCATGGGGAATCCCTCGAACCAAATGGAGGGCACGAACAGCATCTTCGCCTCCGCGACCTCGCGCAGCACGGCTTGCGGGGTGGCCGCACCCACAAATTCTATGTTCGCCGGCCCGCGCGAGCGCGCCAGCCGCTCGAGATCCGCGCGCAGCGGCCCGTCGCCGATGATTTTCAGCAACGGCGCGCGCGCACCCAGTTCGAGCCATGCGCGGATCAGATATTCGACGCCCTTCTCCTCCGACAATCGGCCGACGAACAGCGCCGTGTCGCTGCGCTCGGCCCACGGCACGACGCGCGGCGATCCGCTGAAGAAATTGGGCTTCACGTGCAACCGGTCGGCGGGCAGCCCGGCCGCGACCAAGGTGTCGCGCTGGAATTCGGTGAGTGCAATGAACGCATCCACGTTCAACTGCCAGGTGCGGATCCCCTTGTGAAACGCGATGCTGCTCGCCACCGGCAGGGTCGCGAGGCGGCTATGCCGATAACAACCGTAGCGCAGCGCCGATCTTACCGAGTCCTCGTCCAGGCATTTGGTGCATACCACGCCATCCCGCAGCAGCAGTGCGCTTGCGCAGAACAGGCGATAGTTGTGCAGTGTCATCACACTCGCGGCGCGGTCCTTGATCATCCAAAAAATCGCGGGCGAAATGAGCGGAAAGGTATTGTGCACGTGGACGATGTCGGGCCGTGTCGCGCTCAGGAAATTCCTGAAGCGCATCATCTCGAACGGATTCCAGGTGTAGGTCATCCCGCCGTGCACCAATCCCTGCCAGCCAACCTCGCGAATTTGATCGCTCGCGCGGCTGAACAGGTGCACATCGTGACCTGCGCCGGTGAGCATGCGGATTTCCGCATCCACTGCGTTATTTTCGCCGGACGGCGCCGCTGAGCCGTAGTAGTTGTGAACCACGACGACTCGCAGCCTGCGCTTCCAAGCCTCCGCGGACGGCCCCTCGGTGTCGCGCATGGCACGCAACGGCCGGCGCCGCGGCACGATGAAAAATTCTCCCCGGGCCAATGCCAGCGCGTCCTTCACCGGCTTCTTGACGTAGGCCGCCAGTTTCTCCCAGCCACCGATGCGCCCGCTTGCATAGCGCGCGAGCACCTGGGTCTGCGGCGCAAGGTGGTCGGCGAACTGCGCCGCAATCTCCTCGAGATTTTGAATGTACGGCTTGTACAGGCGCTTGCGCACCAGGCGCCCGAATGGCGCGCGGTAGCGGAAATGGCCGGGGATATACACGCGTTCGCCCGTCTGCCGCAGCCCATGGAAATGGAAGAAGATCAAAGGCCATTCGTCATCGACCATCAGTCTGGCCATGTTCACCGACAGGCGGTGCGCCGCAAGATTCCACGGCGCGAGATTTGCCCCGGGATGGGCAATCACGGCCACGCCCTTGAAGTCGGTCGCGATGTGATCCAAATATTTTTGATCGGCGAACCGGTCTCCGTCCAGCACGTCGTAGCACCACTCGTTGCAGCGATCCTGCCACCAGCATGCGACGGCGTTGCCGCGCACATCGTTGCGAAAGCTCATCCAGCCGACGTTGTAGAGTCCGTACCTCTCCAGATGGTGCAGCCGTTTCGGAAAACGATGCGGAATGATGCTCACCGACTTCGAGCCCAGTTCCCTGAACACGGGTTCCGGATTCGAGAAAAAATACAGATCGCTGTCCACATAGGTCACGACGTGCTGATCGGCGACCCTGGATAGGACGAAGCGCACCAGCGAGGGCGTGCAGGTGAAATAAAATTCGATCAGGCTGCGGTTGGATCGCGCCTGGGCAAGCGCAGGAAACGCAGCCTCCAGCTCCTCGATCCTGATCAAGTGAACCGCCGGCTCCCGCAGCAGCGACATCACGCGATGACATTCCTCGCTCAAGCACAGCACCCAGACCTCCGCGGTCGGATCATGTTTCCTGAGCGAGCGAATCATCGCCAGGCCGCGCGGCAGATAGCGATGGTCAAAGTAGCAGCAATAGGTCGTGTTCATTCCCTGCGGCCTCGACCCCGCGTCCAATTCGTGACCGCGCCGACCACGCGGTCCACATCCTGCGTGGATAGGAACGCATGCATGGGTAAGCTCAATACCTCGCGCGCCAATGTCTCGCTGACCGCGAGACCGCCCGCCCCGCTCGGCACGCGGCCCCGATAGGCGGGCTGCAGATGCACGGGGACCGGATAGTGAATGCCCGTGCCGATTCCCGAATTCTCCAGGGTCGCGCGCAGGGAATCGCGAAACGCGGTGCGCACGACGTACAAGTGGTATCCATGAGCCGTCCCGGGAGACACCACCGGGGTTTCGATGATGCCCGACAAGCCTAAGGTATAGCGATGCGCCAAGGCCTGCCGCACCGCCACCTCCGCGTCCAAGTGCGGCAGTTTAACTCCGAGTATCGCCGCTTGAATTTCGTCCAGGCGGCTGTTGATTCCGGTGTATTCACTGACGTAACGGCTGGTCCAGCCGTACTCGCGCAGCGCGCGGCAGCGCATGGCGGCCGCCGGGTCGGGGAAGGCAACGGCGCCCGCATCGCCGAAGGCGCCCAGGTTCTTGGTCGGATAGAAGCTGAAGGCCGCCGCGCTGCCGAAGGTTCCGGCGCGCGCGGTGCCGAACCAGGTCCCGTGGGCCTGTGCGCAATCCTCGATGAGCTCGAGATCGTTCTCAAGGCATAGTTTCTGCAGGGCCGACAGGTCGCATGAGTGCCCATAGAGGTGCACCGCGAGCACCGCCCTCGGTACCAGCCCACCGGCAATGCGTGGGAAGCCGCGCACCGACTCGGCCAGTTTGTTCAAATCAATGTTTCTCGTCGATGCATCCACGTCGACCAAGACGGGCGTTGCACCCGCGAGTTCGACGGCCGCAACGCTCGCCACGGCGGTATGCGAGACGGTGAAAACCGCATCGCCCGCACCGATGCCGAGCGAGCGCAGGGCCAGATTGACCGCATCGGTGCCGTTCGCGACTCCGACCACGTGCTTGACTCCCAACCAGGCGGCGAACGCCTGCTCGAACCGGGTAACCTCGCTGCCCAAGATATACCATCCGCTTTCCAAGACGCGCGCGACGCAGGCGTCGATATCGTGCCGATAGCGCCGATAACTCGCCGCCAGGTCGACGATGGGAATGCTGATTTCACTCATGTCCGATGACTCTGTGCATTGCTAAGCTTTCCATCACAATTGAAGCAGAATTTGGCCGAGATCCGCGGTGCGGCGGACATAGCTATGTTCCGACAGCGTGCGCCGCTGGCCGGCCGCCGCAACCTCGGCCGCCGCGGCGGGCGCGGACAGCGCATACCGCACCGCTTCGACGCATTCCTCGGCAGACCGGTAGCTGATGACTTCCTTTTCCGGCTCGAAGATCGACTGCAAATTGCGGCCGCGATCCACGATCATCAGGGCGCCGCAACCGGTCGCCTCGTATAATCGCATGTTGTTCGAGAACCCATCGGCCAGATCGATGTGCTGATTGATGGTGATGCGCGATCGGGCCAGGACACCGTACATCTCCCTGCCCCACGCTTCGCCCTGGAAGCAGGCCCGGATCGCCGATGAGGGCGGCAACTCATCGACTCCGCTTCCCCACACCTTGAGCGGCAGCTCCCGCGCCAGCGCTTCGATCAACACCACGCGCGCTCGATGATCCGCCGACAGGCTGCCGACGAACGACACGTCGATGTCGCGCGCCGCCGGTGGCCCTATGCTGTCGAGTACGCGCGCATCGAATGCCAGGGGGCTGAGCACGGCCCGCGCGCCCTCGGACTGAAACAACTCGACAAAATTCGGCAGCGAGGATATGAGCAGGTCGTAGCGCTTGAAATTCTCGCCGATGGGCAGCGCGGAAGCACTCTGCCCGACGATCTTCGTCCCGCGCGGCACGATTCTATCGAGACATTGCGTGCGGATGTAGCTCAACTCCTGATTCAGGATCACGTCCGGTTTCATCTGCTCGATCTGCGCCGCGAGCACCCGCTCCTCTTCCTTGCGGATCTGGCGAGGCATGAATCGCCTCGCCAAAGGCAGCAGGGTTCGGCGCGCAATTCCCTTGATGAGCGAGAGGCCGGGGCTCAGCCGCCTTTGCGGGCCAATCGCCGGCGGCGCAGGCGTCCGAACCCCGTGCTCGCGCGCCCATGCCGATTGCAGCCAAGGATTGTTGACGTGAATTTCCCGCGCGCTGTGGCCGGCGGCGGCGAAGCCGTGCGAGTAAAAATCTGCGACGCCAAACAAGCTTGCGTTGCGCGCGGCGAGCTGCTCGGCATACGTCGCGACGCTTAAAGCAGGGGCTGACGCGTACATGTCCGCGAGAAACCGTGGGTAGTCTCGATTCAAGATGAGGATTTTCATCAACCGCTGGGGGGATGGCGGCCCGTTCCTGCCAGACGCCTGAATTCCTCGTAGTCTCTTAGGTAGTCGAGCTCGTCGTAGAGATCGGATGCGAGCACCAGGCAGACCGATCCAGCGGAAAATCCCGACAAATCAAGCCACGTGAGCGGCGGCGCATATAGGGCGAGTTGCGGGGACCCAAGCTCCACGCTGTCACGAGTCGTGCCATCGTCGACTCCGACCTCGCAGCTCCCCGCAAGCATTATTAGGTATTGATGCTGACTGCGGTGCGCATGGCCCGCTCGCGAAACGCCCGGCGGAATGTCGTAGACGTAGAAAACCCGCTTCACCGCAAAAGGTATGTGCTCGCCCTGTTGGGCAAATCCCAGCCTGCCGCGTGCATCGCTCCGCAGCGGCAGATCTATCAGCTCATGACGCATATCTTCCTTGGACGAATGGTTTATAGTCGCCCATACCGCCGGCGCTAGAACCGAGGAACTCGGACGGACTGTAAGGAATTATAGCGCTTGGTTATCTTAAGAATCACTTATGTTGGGCGCGGTGATCGAGCGCGGAACTGATCGGGATCGCGAATGAGTGAGCTCACCAGAAAGATTGCCAGAATGCCCATCATCGGCGTGATCGCGCTGCGCGCCTACCGCGCCCGGATTGCGTTGGGATATTATCGCGCGCCGCTCTCCAACCTGCTCAGGTGGATCTTCAAGAGCCGGGAAACCAGTAATTTTACCTACGATTTGCAGGACATAAATAGGCGCTATCTGGCGGCGCTGATCGCCCATGTGGTGGGCACGACATCCGGCGACATCATGGCCTATTTCGAGGAAATCGAAGGCGATTCAGGGCTGAAACGGCATATCGCCGACGCCACCAAGCGCAGCGATTGGGGGTTCATGGCCGATACAGAGGTGCGCTTCGCGAGGAGAATCGGCTGGTACGCCTTCGCAAGAGCGCTCAAGCCGCGGATCATCGTCGAGACAGGGGTGGACAAGGGCTTGGGATCCTGCGTGCTGACTGCAGCGCTCGACAGGAATTCGCGGGAGGGCCACGGCGGACAATATTTTGGGCTGGACATCAATCCGAAAGCCGGATATCTGCTCTCCGATCGATACGCGGGATGCGGCCGGATTCTCTACGGGGACGCCATCGAATCTCTGCGCAAGATCGACTCCGGGATCGATCTCTATATCAGCGACAGCGATCATTCCGCCGACTACGAGGCTTTGGAATACAAAGCGGTGGTGAGCAAGCTATCCCCGCACGCGGTCGTTCTGTCGGACAACGCGCACGTGACGGACAAGCTGCTCGAGTTCTCCCTGGCGACGGGTCGGCATTTCCTGTACTTCCAGGAAAAGCCGTCCAATCATTGGTATCCAGGCGCGAGCATCGGCATCAGCTTCAATCCCGGTGCGCGATGACGCAGAGGCTGCCCGGCATCGACGCGGCCTGCATGGCCCGGCCGGCCAGCCAGTACATGGCGCCCGGCTTGGTGACCGGCGCAAAGGCGACGTTCTCGACCCTGGCATAGCCACCAAGGCTTAAGTGGCGTTCAAGACTCGCGCGATCGAATAGAAATAGATGGAATTTCTTCCGCGCTTCGCGCCAGTGGCCCTTTTCGATGAGCGCGCGAATGTTCCTCCGGTTCGGAGTGGTGACGAACAATCTTCCTCCGGGCTTCAGCAAGCTGCGTGCACCCGACAATGTGGCGCGCAAATCGGTCACGTGCTCGATCACCTCGATCATGGTGATCAAATCGTAGCTCCCAGGGGAAAGGCGCGCGAAGTCCTCGGACAGTGCGATTCCACGGTTCTGCGCGCAATAGTCGCGCGCCGCCCTGGAATATTCGACCCCGTCGGCATCCAATCCCGACCTGCGCAGCAGCGCCACCAGTTCACCCGTGCCCGCGCCGACGTCGAGCACCCGTTGGCCGCGGCGCGCCACCCGTGCCGCTAAATAGCGGGCATATGCTTTGGAGGCGAATGTCCCGGACTCCTGATCGGTCTCGCCGCCGCGGATCCTCGCCTCCGAATAGGCCTGCCTGTATATTTCCTCGAGTTCCGCCGGTCCCGGAAATTCCTTGCGGAACACGATGCCGCAGGCCGGGCACATGCGAAAATCGGTCTCGCCTTGCGAGAAGACCTGAATCAGAGGCATCCGATGCGACTGCTCCGGGCAATGCATCATCGCGCCTGAACGATCGCGACGATCATCCCGATGCAACCTGCCCCAGAACCAACGCCTCCCGAGCCGGCGCCGGATTTCCGGCGCGCGTATCGCGCAGCAGCGCCGCCAATTCGGCGCAGGCCTGCTGGTATGCCGGGTCCGCCTCCAGCCGCTTGGCAAACGTCAGGAGCTCGGCGGCTTCGCGCAGCGTGCCGCCGTTGTCGTTCACGAGCGCCCTGAAACCAAGGATTAGCTCGCGCAGACTCCTCTGCTGCGTGTCGCTTCGCAAATTGTGCATGCAATAGAATTCCAGGCTCTCGCGCCGCATTTTCTCGGGCGAATCGCGCAAGCTCCTATAGTCTTCGATCAATCGCGCGTATTCCTCGCGGCTGCGCGCGGTATGCGCGAACTCGAATGCAATGTGAGGATTGTGTCCGGCCGAAATCGAGGGAATGCCCAGATAGGCCATTTCGTGCGCAACGGTTCCGTAGACGGTGATGGCGCACGCCGCTCCGGCCGCGGCAAGCTGGGCGTTGGAGGTATCGGTGGAGAGCCAGACCGCCTCCGGATAGTCCTTCCTCAGCTTGGCTACAATCGACTCGCTGCTCTCGAGCTGATTGGGATGCGGCTTGACGAATAGTTTGATTCCGGCGCGCCTCGCCAGGCTTAGCGTGAAGGTCGCCCACTCCCAGAAGTCGGGAAAGATCATCCACTGGTAGCAATGCGGGCTGTCGAAGAAGTCGTGCAGGAACAGCACCGGTGACCCGGATATCCCTGGCGGCAGCTCCGCGCCGCCCGCATACGCCGAACGGCGCATGTAGGCAGTGGCCAAATCGATTTTGCCGGCCATGCGCGCGGCCAGAGCGGATTCGGCCTCCGCAAGCTTCCCCTGCGCATTGTCGAGCCGCGCAAATCCCGATCGATAGTCGTCCGGGTTCTGCGTATGCGCCATGTCCAGCGCGCTCAGCTGCTTGTAAAGACTCTGATAATTTCCGAAGGTGATCACCCTGACTCCGGCGGACACCGCCACGCGGGCGGCGATGCCGTGTTGAATGTAGCAGCTGTAGTTTGTCAGCAGCATTTGCGGCTTCACGCTGAACATGTAGTCCGTCGCCGTGCGCAATTCGCGCAACGCCTGCCAGATGACCACCCAAAGATACAGGCTCTTCAAATTGACGGTTTTCGCGGGCCTGAATCTCACGTAGGTGTCGTAGATGAGATCGCCCAGTTTGACGCCGGATACCGTGAGCTCGACCAGTGCCTCCTTGGATTCGATATTTCGCCAGATGCGCCATGCGTTGCGCAGCGCGACGGCGCTGCTCCACGAAATCGAGCGCGCAACCGACCTGTAGGCGATACTGCTGCAAAAGCCCGCGTACAACCGGGCCCACTTATTGTCGGTCAAGCGGTTGTAATACAACAGGCTCTTGAGGGCGTGGTACGGAGAGCGCGCGCTTCCCGGCCGAAGACTGCGGGATACGATCTGCCGCGCCTCGATGGGCAGCCGCTGCGCGATTCCCTGCACGATGAGCGCGAGCAGGACGAAGTAGTAATGGTCCTCGATCGTCTCCACGAGAACAATTGACTTCGGCTGCGCAGATTGCGGCGCCGGCCGGCGCAGATGGCGCAAAAAGGCGCGCTCGGCCGCCGTCGACCGGTAGCGGCCCATGACGATGACCAGTTGCTTCCACAGAGTGCCCAAT
>Ga0302320_10020587_pt1 | contig 13146 bp, 8 predicted proteins | sample Bog_T0_3_FD_202130 | JGI IMG/M metagenome (GOLD analysis project Ga0302320, IMG submission 202130) | Peat permafrost microbial communities from Stordalen Mire near Abisko, Sweden - Bog_T0_3 | ecosystem: Environmental > Terrestrial > Soil > Wetlands > Peat | place: Sweden: Abisko, Stordalen Mire...
CACCTGCGCGACCACCTGCCCGACGCGGTGCACCAGGCCCAACTCCTGGGCGTCAAGTTCGCGATCTGCTCCGCGGCCCGGCCCGGCCACGGGGTGTTCGACGCGGCCGCCGCGCGCGAGGTTGCGACGCAATTCAATAGCTGGGGCGAGGCGTTCCGTCGGGCCGGCATCCAGTTTGGCTACCATGCCCACGGCACCGAATTCGGGCGGGTGCGCGCCGGATCGGAGCAGACGCCCTTCGACATCCTGGTGGAGCAGACCGATCCGGATCTGGTCTGCTACGAGATGGACGTTTTCTGGGTATTCCATGCCGGGCAGGATCCGGTCAAGCTCCTGGCCAAGTACCCGCACCGCTGGCGGCTCCTGCATCTGAAGGATATCCGGCATGGGGCGGCCGTCGGGGCCCAGGATGGCAAGGCGCCGATCGAGGATTTTGTCCCGATGGGCACGGGTCAGATCGACTGGCCCGCGGTCCTGGGCGAGGCGCAAGCGATCGGGGTGAAGCATTATTTCATCGAGGACGAGGGCGTGGATCCGCTGCAAAGCATTCCCGTGAGCCTGCGCTACCTCCAGCACCTGGCCTTGGCGCCCGCCCGGCCCTGAGGCGGAACCGGTCGGGAGGGAAGAGAGCGCGCGTTGGGGCTGGCCTGGAGCCGCCCAACTGTTTTAGCTCCGAGGCCTATGGTGCCCCGGGACTTCGGACTTCTGGACACGGCCGTGCTGGTGATCTACGCCGCCGTCCTTCTCGGCATCGGCATTTATTACTCCCGGCGGCAGCAGACGACGGAGGAGTACTTCGTCGGCGGGCGCGGGATGAATCCGATCGTCGCGGGCATTTCGGTTTTCGCCGCCTATTTCAGCGTCATTTCCTACATCGCGACGCCGGGTGAGTACATCCAGTACGGCCCCGGCGTGATGGTGTTTGCCTCCCTCTCAATCATGCCGATCGCCTATGTGATCGTGGGCTGGCTCATCGTCCCGGTCATCATGCGCCTCCCGATCACGAGCGCTTACGAACTCCTCGAGGCCCGCCTCGGGCGGTCCGTCCGCCAAGCCGGATCCCTGATCTATATTGTCACCCGGCTGGGCTGGATGGCCGTGATCCTCTACACCAGTGCCATCATCCTGGTGCGGGTGATCGGCTGCGACCCGCGCTGGCACTATCCCCTGGCCATCATGGTCGGGGCCGTCACCACCACCTACACCCTGATCGGCGGCATCCGCACGGTCATGGTCACCGAGGTCCTGCAATCGGGCATGCTGGTCCTGGGGGCCTTTCTCACCATCATCTTGATCACGGTCCAACTCGGCGGGGTGGGGGCCTGGTGGCCCCATCATTGGGAGCCGCATTGGCCGACCCAGCCGGTCTTCAGCTGGGATCCGCATATCCGGGTCACCCTGGTCGGGGCGGTGCTCACCGCCCTGGTCGGGCAGATCTGCCGGATCGTGGTCGATCAGTCCGCCGTGCAACGGCTGCTCACGACCCGGGATGCGCCGGCGGCGCGGCGCGCCTACCTCGTGAGCATGATCACGATCGCCGTGGTTTCGCTCACCCTTTCCCTGGTGGGGGCGGCGCTGTTGGCCTTTTATCGGCGCAATCCGCCCGGGGTGCCCGGGCTGGACTTTAACCACCATGGCGATGCGTTTTTCCCGCTCTACATCAGCCATTATCTGCCCACCGGGATTTCGGGCCTGATGGTGGCGAGCCTGATGGCCGCCGCCATGTCCTGCCTGGCCGGCGGAATCAATTCCACCATCACGGTCCTGACCAAGGATTTCATCGAGACGGCCCCGTCTCACCACCGCCGCAGCGACAAGGCCAAGCTGCGGCTCAGCCGCTGGCTGGTCCTTTTCTTCGGGGTGGCGGTAATCGTCGGCAGCGTCGGGGTCGGAGCGGTGCGGGGCAACCTGGTCGAGGTCGCGAACAAGACCTGGAATCTCCTGGTCTGCCCGACCTTCGGCCTGTTTTTCCTGGCGATCTTCATCCGCTACGCGACCTCGTTCGGGGCCCTCATCGGCGCGGTCTACAGCGCCACGGCGGCGGTGCTCCTGGCCTATTGGGACATGATCACCGGCCGGCCCGGGATCAGCTTCACCTGGATCATGCCGGTGTCCTTCGCGGTCAGCCTGGCGGCGGGGTGTCTCTTCAGCCTCGTGCCCACCCGCGGGCGGCCCGCCCGGGTGGTCGGCGCCTATGCGGTCTTGGCGCTGCTGCCGCTCGCGGCGGCCGTGACCTGGCTGCTGCGAGGATCAGCGTAAATGTTGGCGCCGTCCGGCTCACCTTTGCTAATCTGACGCCATGATGCTGCGCCTGAAGGAGCGACTGGCGTCCCGGTCCAACTGGATCTACGGCGGCATCTTCCTGGCGACTCTGCTCGCCTATCTGCCGGCTCTGCGCGGCGGCTTCATTTGGGACGACAACGCCCATGTCACGAAGCCGGAACTGCAGTCCTGGGCGGGTCTGGGCCGAATATGGGGCCAGCTCGGGGCGACCCAGCAGTATTATCCGGTCCTGCACAGCGCCTTCTGGTTCGAGCATCGGCTGTGGGGGGAGGCGCCCCTCGGCTACCATCTGCTCAACGTGCTCTTGCACGCGACCTCGGCCTGCCTGTTCGTCGCGCTGCTGCGCAAACTGTGGTCGGGGAGCGGGAATGACCGGGCGGAAAAGGCGGCCCTGCTGGCCGGCCTGATCTTCGCCCTGCATCCGGTCGGCGTCGAATCGGTCGCCTGGGCCTCGGAGCAGAAGAACACGCTTTCGACCGTGTTCTACCTCCTGGCGGCGCTTTCCTACCTCCGCTTCGCCGGAATGGAAGCGCCCCCGGCGCGCCCGTCACTCGGAGCCTATGGGCTCGCTTCGGCCCTCTTCCTCTTGGCGCTCCTGAGCAAGTCGGTCACGGCCACGCTGCCGGCGGCCCTCCTCGTGGTCCTGTGGTGGAAACGGGGGCGCTTGACCTGGCGGGACGTTCTCCCGCTCTTGCCCTGGCTCGCCCTCGGCCTCGGCATGGGGCTTTTCACCGCGTGGCTGGAGCGCAATTACCTCGGCGCCGAAGGCGCCTCCTTCGGCCTAAGCCTGGGCGAGCGCGGCCTGCTGGCCGGGCGGGTGCTTTGCTTCTATCTCGGCAAGCTCTTCTGGCCGAAAAACCTCATCTTCATTTACCCGCATTGGCGGGTGAGCGCTGCGGTCGGCTGGCAGTATCTGTTTCCCCTCGCGATTCTGGCGCTGCTCGCCGGCCTGTGGGCCGGGCGTCGCCGGACCCGGGGACCCCTGGCGGGCTTTCTCTTTTACGCCGGCACGCTGTTTCCGGCTCTGGGCTTCTTCAACGTCTTTCCCTTCCAGTTTTCCTATGTGGCCGATCACTTCCAATACCTCGCCAGCCTGGGCGTGATCGCGGTCGTGGCGGCGGGGTGGGGCCGGCTCGCTCCGGGACAGGTCCGCTCCGCCCTGGCCGCGGCTGTCCTCCTGGTCCTGGGCCTCCTGACCTGGCGGCAGGGCCGGATGTACCGGGACGCGGAAACCCTTTACCGGACGACCTTGGCCCGCAATCCGGACTGCTGGCTGATGGCGTACAATCTGGGGGTGGTGCTGGACGGCGAAGGCCGGGTGCCCGAGGCCATGGCGGAATATCGCCGGAGCCTCGTGCTCAATCCGGATCTGTCCGATGCCCACAACAACCTGGCGGTCGCCCTGGCCAACGCCGGCCAATCCGACGCGGCGCTGGCGGAATATCGGGCGGCGATTGCGATCGACGAGAAAGAGGCCGCCGGCGCCACCGGCCCGGGCAAGGCGGCCTGGTACCGGGGCGAGGCGGCGAGCGCGCTGTGCAACCTCGGCAATCTCCTGGGCAATCGGGGCCGGCCGGCCGAAGCCGAGGCCTGTTACCGCCAAGCCCTGAAGCTGAAGCCCGACTCCGACCAGGCGTACGTGGCCCTGGGGCGGGCGCTGGCCGATTCCGGCCAGTCCGCCCAGGCGATCCTGGCCCTGCGGCGGGCGGTGCGGGCCCGGCCCGGCAATGCCGGCGCTCACAACGACCTGGGAGTGGCCTTGCAGGCTGCCGGACGCCAGGACGAGGCGGCGGAGGAATTTGCGGCCGCCCTGCGCGCCCAACCGGATTTCGCGGAGGCGGCGATGAACCTGGGCAACATCCGCCGCGAGCAGCACCGCCTCCCGGAGGCGGTGGCGGCGTTGCAGGAGGCGCTGCGGGTCCGACCGGATTATCCCGAAGCCGAGGCCTATCTCGGCGTGGCGCTGACCGAGGCCAATCGGGCGGCCGAAGCGCTGCCGCATTTTGAGGCGGGCTACCGCGCCCGGCTGGCCGACCCCCACCTCAATTACCTGCTGGGACTGGCGTTTCGCGACCTCAACCGCTTTCCCGAGGCGCTTGAGTCTTTCCGCCGGGCGCTGCGGGCCCAACCGGCCTATCCGGAAGCGGAGAACGACCTGGGAATCGCCATCGCCGAAGGCGGCCGGCCGGCGGAGGCGATCGCCCATTTTGAGGCGGCCCTGCGCCTGCGGCCGGAATTCGGGGAGGCGGAAAACAACCTCGGCCAAGTCTTGGTCGCCCTGGGCCGGACGGAGGAGGGCCAGGCCCATCTGGCGCACGCCCGGGCGCTTGGCGCGGGCGCGCCAGCTCCTCCTTGACTGTCCGGAGATAATCGGCGGCGATGGGCCTATGGCCATCGAACTGACGGATAAAGTCTGCCTCGTCACCGGCGCCGATGAGGGCATCGGCCGGGGGCTGGTGCTGGGCTTTGCCCGGCGGGGAGCCCGGGCGGTGGCCGGCCTCCTCCAGCTTGAGAAATCGCGCGCCGCGGTGGCGCCGGCCCTGGCGGTCCAGATGGACGTGACCAAGCCGGACCAGGTGCAGCGCGCGGTGGACGAGGTGATCGCCCGCTATGGGCGCCTCGATGTCCTGATCAACAACGCCGGCATCTATCCGCGCAAGCCGGCCGATGAGATCACGCTGGCGGACTGGCGGCAGACCTTGGACGTGAACTTGGACGGAACCTGGCACTGCTGCGAAGCGGTGATTCCGCAGATGAAGCGGCAGGGGAGCGGGGTCATCATCAATGTCGGCAGCATTACGCTGCGCTTGGGCAAGGCTCATCTGGCCCATTACCTGGCGAGCAAGGGCGGGGTCCTGGGGCTGACCCGGGGCCTGGCGCGGGATTTGGGGGCCTTCGGCATCCGGGCCAATTGCGTGCACTTGGGCGCGGTCCTGACCGAGGGCGAGCTCCGGCTTTTCCCCAACCAGGCGGAAGTCCGAAAGGACGTGGACAAGGTCCAGGCCTTGCCGGGCCGCCTCACTCCGGAATCGGTCGAGCCGGTTTTCGCTTTTCTGGCCTCCGACGACAGCCGCGATGTGACTGGCCAGTCGCTCACCGTGGACCGCGGACTGGTCCACGATTAGGCGAAAAAAGGCCTTGCTGAGCTTTCGGCGAGCGCTCATTTCGGTGTTACGCGGTCTTCTGCCGGACCGCCGTTGGTAGCTCCTACGCCAGCCCCGGCCGGTCAAATCCCTAACCGATAAGGAACTATGATCCCTACCCAGAACCGAATGATGAAGCTGCGGCTCGTAGCCGCCTGCGTGGCCTCGGTGGCCACTTCCGCCCTCGCTCAAACCCAAGCTCCCACGGCGGCCGAGCCTCCGCCCGAACAAGTCGTGCAAATGTCGGCCTTCGAAGTCACCACGACCCAGGGCCACGGCTACACCTCGACCAATGCGGCCTCGGCCTTGAAGACGAACCAGAGCCTGATGGACATTCCCCAGAGCATCCTAGTCGTGAGCCGCGATTTGATCAGCGATCTCGGCTACGAGAACTCGACCGACATTCTCCAGTATTTTGGCCTCTCCGATTTCTTTTCCGGCGAGGGCCTGGCCATGCGCGGATTCCGCATCATCTATGCCTATGAGGACGACATGCCGCGCAATCAGAGCTATGAGGACAATTTTCCCGTTGATTCCTACGAGATCATCCGCGGGCCGGTTCAAACTTTCTATGTGGCGGCGACCTTGAGCGGCATCGTGCTCAAGGATATGAAAAAGCCGCTGCCCTTTAACCAGGATATCATTACGGCGCAGGCCAATGACTGGGGCCAATACCGCTTCACCGGGGACTTTACCGGGCCCGCAGGATCGATCGGCGCGGCCAAACTCAGCTACCGGGTGGCCTTGGTGGAGCAGGGCGGCGGCAATTGGGCGCTGAACCAAAAGGATAACCGCGAAGTAATCTATGTGGTGGGGCAGGTCGTGCTGCACGACACGACCGTGCGGCTGTCCTTCAATTATCAGAACCTTCTCGGTATTCCCGAAGGCAACGACCTTATCACCCCCGATGGCAAGCTCTACACCGGCGCCGGCCGCACTGAGGTCAATTTCCCGCCCAGCATGATGATCAAAGAGGTGAGCCGGTCCTACGAAGCCCAAGTCCTGCATAAGATTGCGGACAACTGGGAAGACAAGTTTTCCGCCGATGTCTGGGTTTACCTGGTCTACGGCGGCATCGATCTGCCCTCGGCCGTGAACTATGTGACGAACACGGAAACCTTCACCCCCCGTCTGGATAACGTCGAATATCCCTATTGGACGGTGATGAACGACTTCCACGGCAACTACGACATTGGGTTTATGCACAATACCGACGGGTTTGGCTTCGCTTTCTCCGACTACACCCCGCGCACCGAGGTGCCCACCACCGCTAGTCCGGCGATCAGCGGTGTGCCGATCAACAGCGCGGCGGCCATCAATGCCACCCCCGTCCCGCAGTGGTACCAGTATCCCGTCGCGGCGAATATCGGCACCTTGAGCGATGCGATTTACGGCGAAATCTATTGGATGCACTCGATCGACGTCATTCCCAAGTGGCTCACCCTCGACGGCGGCTGGACCTGGGCCTATCTCCGGGAGACCTCGGTGACCAACCTCTCGGTCCAACCCTGGACCGGGACGATCGAGCCTTTTGAGCAGTTCCTGCACCGCATCGGAGCCACGCTCCATCTCACGCCCAATGTTTCGCTCTATGCGATTGAGGCGACCGCCCTCAACCCGCCCAGCCAGGGGCAAGTGCTCGAGACCGGACTGCTGCCTCCGCCCCAGCAGGGCACGGACAACGAAATCGGGATCAAGACCTCCTTCCTCGGCGGGAAGATTTCCACCTCGTTCTCCTGGTTTCATATGACCCTGACCAATGTGTTGGAACCCGGCGGCACACTGGCCAACGGCTTCTCCTACTACGTTCCGGTCGGTGCGACGGTCCAGGAGGGCGTGGACGGCGATTTTGCCTTCACCATCGTGAAAGGCTGGCAAATCATCGGCAGCTACTATGTCGGCCACGACCGGGACCAACTGGGCAATCCCGTTTCCAACTCCTATGACAACAACTGGAGTTTGTACAACCGGTACGATTTCGACCGTGAGTCCGCCCTCAAGGGTCTGGCGGTGGGCGGCGGCGTCGTGCGGGTCGGCGGGCGTTATGTGACCGACGGTCAAGTGACGGCCCCGGCCGGGTCCCTGCCGGCCGATGGCGAGCTAAAGCTTGCGACCGGAACGCTCCTCAATGCGTTCGCCACCTACCAAATCAATCGGCACATGACCTTCACCCTGGCGGTCGACAACATCCTCAACGAAGTCTACGTCACCGGTGAGCAATCGGCCGTCCTGGCGAATCCCAGTCCGCCGCGAACGTATCAAATTATCGGCCTGTATAAGTTCTAGCCCGGCCCCGGACGGCGGCGAGGGTGCGGCAGGGGCCCGCCTCGCCTCCGGACTGATCTCGCCTGGGGCGGCGGCGGTCCGTGCGCTCCGCGCGGCCGCCGCAGTTCGTTTTTTTCGCCCAGGCGATATTTAAATCCGGATGCCATTTTTGCGGCCAACTCACCGCTCCGTGCTGCTGGCGGGTGCCGTCATCGCCGGAGCGGGTTTGGTGGCCTACGCCGACAGTTTTACCGTCCCGTTCGTTTTTCAGGACGTGCCGGCGATCGTGGATAATCCCACGATCCGGCACTGGTGGGACCTGGGCCGGGTCTTGTCGCCCCCGACCGAGGGGGGCATGACGGCCGGCGGCCGGCCGCTGGTCAATCTGTCGCTGGCGATAAACTATGCCTGGGGCGGCACGAGCGTGGTTGGATATCACGCCTTCAATTTGGCCGTCCATCTGCTGGCCGGGCTCGTTCTCTTCGGGATCGTGCGCCGCAGTCTGCTCACGTCCGCCGCCGGCTCCCCGGCCGGCCCCGATCCCACGCTGGCGGCCTTGGCCGTGGCCCTGTGGTGGACACTCCATCCGCTGCAGACCGAGTCGGTCACCTATGTGGTGCAGCGGGCGGAGTCGTTGATGGGTTTGTTTTATCTCCTGACTCTTTACGGCTTTATTCGGTATGCCTCGACCGCGGCGGCGACTCCCTCGGGCGGAAAGTCGGGCGCGTTTTTTTGGGCGACCTTCGCGGTGGTGGCCTGCCTCCTGGGCATGGCGACCAAGGAGGTGATGGTCTCAGCCCCTGTCATGGTATTTCTGTACGACCGGACGTTCGTGAGCGGGAGCTTCCGCAAGGCCTGGCGCGAGCACGGGCGGTTCCACCTGAGCCTGGTTGCCACCTGGCTTTTGCTGGGCTGCTTGGCGCTGGGGACCGGCGAGCGCGGTGGGACGGCGGGCTTTGGCATCGGCGTCTCGTGGTGGGCCTATCTCCTCACCCAATTTCCGGCCATCGCGCACTATCTGCGGCTGGCGCTTTGGCCGCAGCCGTTGATTTTCGACTATGGGGCCGAGTGGGTGAAAACCCCCTGGACCGTGCTGCCGGCGGCGGGCTTGGTCGCGGGTCTGGCCGGGCTGACGGCCTATGGGCTATTTTCTCCCGGGCGGGGGCCCCGCTCAGCGGCCACCGAAGGCCCGGCTGGCTCCCGCGCCCTCGCCTTTCTGGGCGTGTGGTTTTTCGCGATTTTGGCTCCGACCTCGCTCGTGCCGGGCATGAGCCAGACCATGGCCGAGCACCGGATGTACCTAGCGCTGATCCCGGTCCTGGTGGTGGTGGCCTGGGGGGCTTGGCGCTGGCTCGGCCGCACCGGTTTTCTATTTTTTTTCCCGATCGCCGCCCTGGCCCTCGGCGCCGCCACCTGGACGCGCAATCAGGACTACCGCAGCGACCTCTCGCTTTGGGCCGACACGGCCGCCAAGCGTCCGGGGCATGCCCGGGCCCAGGTCAACCTCGGCAACGCCTTGTTGACCCGGGGCCGGGTGTCGGAGGCGGTCGCCCGGTATGAGGAAGCGCTGCGGGTCGAACCCGATTCTCCCGAGGCCCATAACAGCCTGGGCAATGCCTGGGTCGAAGCGGGCCAACTTCCCCAGGCGGTGGGCGAGTACGAGCGCGCCTTGCGCCGGCGCCCGAATTATTCCGAAGCGGAGAACGACCTGGGCTACGCGCTTTTTCGCCTGGGCGAGAGCGACCGGGCTATGGTCCATTTTCGAGCGGCCTTGCGGCTGCGGCCCGACTACCCCGACGCCCACTATAACCTGGGTTTGGCCCTGGCCTTTTCAGGCCGTATCCCCGAGGCGATCCCCCAGTTTGGCGAGGCGGTCCGGCTCGATCCGAGCAAGGCTGACTTCCACAACAATTTGGCTGTGGCACTGGCCAGCACCGGACACTTGCCCGAGGCGATCGAGCAATACGAAGAGGTCCTCAAGCTTCGGCCCGACTCCGCGGAGGGCCAGAATAACTTGGGGGCCGCGTGGGCGGAAGCGGGCCGGTGGCCGGAGGCGATTGCCCATTACCAAGAGGCGCTGCGCCTCCAGCCCGGCTTTGCCAAAGCCCGCTCCAATTTGGGTCTGGCCTTCGCCAACACCGGCCGCTTGCCGGAGGCGCTCGTTCAATTGGAGCAGGCCTTGCGCCTCGATCCGGGCGCGGCCGATGCCCACTACAATATAGGGTTGGCGCTTCGCGCCTTGGGCCGAGCCGACGAAGCCAAGTTTCACTTTGACGAGGCGGAGCGGTTGCAGCGCAACTCTCCTTAGCTCGGGGCTTAAACCGTGAAGCCTCGACTCACCGCACATCATAGAATTCCAGCAAAGCGAGGCCGGTCGCCCCTTTCTGATCACTGACCTCGGCAGTGTAGGCACCCGGCGGAAGCGTGATGACCAACGCGGCATCGCGGGAGCCATCGGCGAGAGGAAATGCGCCGACCTGCGCCGATACCGCGGCGAAAAACGACGCGGAACCGCTCCAACCGCCACCGTTCACGCTGAAAGGAACCGGTTTGCCGCTCGCGTCGCATATCGTCAGCTGGGGATTGGGCAGGACCCCGGTAAGGCCGAATGACCCCAATCCGGGTCCGACGGCGCGAATGAGCAGGGATTCGGCCGTGGTCCCGCCAACCACAAACCCGCCGATAAAAATAGAGTTTCCCACCCCCACCTGAGCCCGGGCGGATGCGTTGGCCAGCTGGGTGACCAGCGCGCCGCCGGAAATCGGAGTATCCGCAACATAGACTTCAGAGAGGGCAATTCCGGCTTCCCCATTTACCCCGGCAGTTTGCGTCGTGTAAGCGCCCGCCGGAACCGCCGCGGCGAAGGCGGAATCGGCGGAACCCGGCAGCAAGGGAAATGCGCCGACCGCGCTCATGCTCGCCGCCGTCGCCGCTTGGGCCGGAATGGCGGTTCCACCCAGGAGTCCCATGGTCCAGCCCGCGTTGGTGACTAAGGGCCCAGTGCCGCCCGACAGCGTCAATTGCGTGCTCCCAAGTGCCTCCGGCACATTGAAGGTGGTGGCAAGTCCGGGTCCGATTCCGCGAAAGAGCAGCTGTTTGAACCAAACATTGGGCGCGTCGTCCCCCGGTGAGGGCGGGACCAAATTACGGACCATCAAGCCGACGACGAGGGGGTTATTTGCGCTCACCTGGGCCCGAGCCGAGAAATTGGTGAGGTAGGCGTCCGTCGTCACCACCAGGGTGGCCGGATTCGAAGTCACACTGCCGAAGCTATTGGAGACGATGAGGGTGTAGATTCCCGCCGAGAGGGGACCGACATCGTCCAAAGGCAGGCTTATCACCGCATCCGAGGTTGAACCGCTTGGGACAGTTCCCGAGTCAAGTTCCGCGCTGACGGCGAGAACCGAGCCGTTGAGCAGCCACTCGTAATTCAGGGGCTGGCTTCCCGTGACCGTAGCACTCAATACGACGGTCGTGCCCGCGGGCACGGTGGACGAGACCAACTGGGAGGTGATGACCGGGGCCGCGCCCGTTTGCGCCTCGGCCAGGTTTGGGAAACAGGCGCAAGCGGTCCCAAGAACTGCCGAAAGAAGTGCGGATCGAATTTTCATTTTAACACCATTACCAGACACCGGTAAATACGATGCCCAACGGTGATTCGATTCATCGCCTTTGGATCAAACCCTCATTTTCAGCAGCTTTTGAAGCGGGACGAGGTTCTCAAAATTCGCGCTCAATTGACCGGTGAGCATGACGTCGTCGCGTTCTGGCGGCGCCATGCGATACTTCCGGTTTGGGCGGTTCAGCCCAGCGCTTCGGCCACGTTCTTGCCGTATTGCGCCATCATGGTGAAGACGGCGCCGAAGTCGCTGCCATGGGCGATCAGCCGGCCGCCGGCCGCGTAAAGATCGCGGATGTCCGCGACATCGCGAGTGGGGCGGCCCCAGGCGACACCGTGCTTGGCGGCCGCCGCCGCCACTTTGGCTTGGGCGGCCGCCATGGCCGGCACCTTCCAGTCCGCGGCGCAGGTGAGACGGGTGGAAAGATCGCCCGGACCGACAAAGAAGCCGTCGACCCCGGGAACCGCCGCGATTTCCTCCACCCGCGACACCGCCTCGGGGGTTTCGATCTGGAGGATGAGGAAGGTCTCGGCGTTGGCGCTCGCGGTATAAGTCTTCACCCCGTCGAGGTAGAAGTTGTTGTCCATGCCTGCCCCGTCGATGCCGCGCTGGCCCAGGGGAAAGAATTTGGTCGCATTGACCAGGAATTTCGCGTCTTCCGGCGTGTTGACCATCGGGATCATCAAGGCGGTGGCCCCGTCCTCGAGCAGATGATAAAGCTCATTCGCGTTTCGGCTGCCGGTGCGGACGATGCAGTCGATGTCGGCCAGGTGATGCATGGCGATCATGCGCTGGATGTCGCGGCGCTCCCAGGTGCTGTGCTCGGCATCGAGCCAGATGGCGTCGAAACCGGCGCGGGCGGCGTGAGCCGGCATCATGGTGGTGGGGTAGTACAGGCAGGGAAAACGGACCGCCTGGTTTTGGCGCAATCGCGCACGAATTTTGGAAGAACGCATTTTGGGGAAAGTTAAGTTGCGATCTGGCGGCGGGGAAGTCCAGCATTTGCCTTGGTCCGGGCCGTGTCCTGCGACCTTCACTCATGCCGCCCACCGCCGTTGCCTCCTCGACTGTGCCCGTCCCGCCGGAGCGGGCCGGGGGCGGTCGCGGCCCGGCCTGGGGTTTTGCGGCCATTTTTCTTCTCACCCTCCTGGCCTATGGGCCGGCGCTGGGCGGTGGCTTTATCTGGGACGACGACCGGCATGTGACCAAGACGGCGCTACAGTCGTTGGCGGGCTTGCGCCGGATCTGGTTCGAGGTCGGGGCGACCCAGCAATATTATCCGGTCCTCCATACCGCCTTTTGGGTCGAGCATCGCCTCTGGGGGGAGGCGGCCCTGGGCTATCACCTGCTCAACATTTTCCTGCATGCGACCTCCGCCTGTTTGTTTGTGCTCGTGCTGCGCCGGTTCTGGGCGGACCGGTTGGCGCCGTGGCTGGGGGGGCTCTTGTTCGCGCTGCATCCGGTGGGCGTCGAGTCGGTTGCCTGGATCTCGGAGCAGAAGAACACCCTTTCCACGGTCTTTTATCTTTTGGCCGTCCTGGCCTATCTGCGGTTTGATGACGCCGGACGGGAAGGCGCGCGGCGCCCGGCTGCGACCTATGCCCTCGCCACCGGACTTTTCCTGCTCGCGCTCCTGAGCAAGAGCGTGACGGCGACCTTGCCCGCGGCCCTTCTGGTGCTGATCTGGTGGCGGCGTGGCCGGCTTGGGCTGAAGCGCGATGGGGCGCCGCTCTTGCCCTGGCTCGGCCTCGGCGTCGGCATGGGGCTCTTCACGGCCTGGGTGGAGCGGACCTACATCGGTGCCGAAGGGGCGCCCTTTAACCTCAGCTTTCTGG
>Ga0302320_10020590_pt1 | contig 13144 bp, 8 predicted proteins | sample Bog_T0_3_FD_202130 | JGI IMG/M metagenome (GOLD analysis project Ga0302320, IMG submission 202130) | Peat permafrost microbial communities from Stordalen Mire near Abisko, Sweden - Bog_T0_3 | ecosystem: Environmental > Terrestrial > Soil > Wetlands > Peat | place: Sweden: Abisko, Stordalen Mire...
AACGGCTGATGGCTTAGGTCGAACTTTCGCATGAAATTTGGTTGGCAGGTGGCCGCTCATCATCCCCCGAAGTTCCAACATCAGCCCTAGGCCGTAGAGGTACCCCTCTGGGTCGGCGACCTTATCGCGACACGCGTGTCCTCGGATCAGGCCATGCCGCGGCAATGATTGGATCATGCCGTAAGGTCTGAAACGGTTCCAGAAAGTGGAGGCTTTTCACTTCTTCACCTTCAGTTGATGGGCAGGAGACTAGGAACGCCGCGCCGGCGCCTCCGGTTTGGAATTCGCTTGCGATAACTAGGGGTGTCGTTCGATATCGCTTTAATTCAAAAATCCAGCTCGTATCCCCTTTGAACCGCTTTCCCCACCTCTCATTTGCAGATAATTACCTGCCTTTGGCGCACAATCATTACATAGTGCATCCTCCGCCGGAAGCCAGAAGTCACAAGCCAAGTGCTGAAGGCTGAAACCTGTTCACTGCGCACTGTCCACTGTCCACTGTCCACTGCCCTTCTAACTCCTTTGCTGAGAGGATTTTCCAGTAAATTCCGATGAATCAGTAATTTAGCGGCCCCTTCCTAAGTCCATGCAGCAGAGGAATATAGTCACTAATTCCTAGGAGGGGGGGGTACCCCTATGGGAGGGTATACACCGGGCGGATTTCCGACGAAATAGGCCGGTCGCCCTGGTCGGCCCGGTTAGAAGTCGAATAGGCGCGTCTGCTTCGGAGAAAAACCTGGGGACTCCGTCGCTTCAACAAAAACAACTTCCCCCGGCACTGGAGCATTGACGTATGACGCTCGGTTCCCCGCGCGCCGCCTTTCTCAGCCTCTCCGCTTATATTGTCCGCGTCGTGATGGCAGAGTCTGCATATCATCAAAGCTCTTCCATCCGTCCTCCGGCTCTTTCACAGGAACAAACTCCCTCGGAGGAAGAAACTCCGGAGGCGTCGTGACTTCTCTTTCCGGAACTCTTGCAGCCTTTGTCTCCACTAGAGGAGCCGCAATCGGAACGGCCTCGGCCGCCATGACAGGAACATGTTCAACAGCCGCCATCGGAACAGCTTCAGCAACCGGCGCATGAGAAGGGACAGCGACCGGAACCGGGACCGGTTCAGCAAACTGTGAAAAGGTGCGCGCAATAATCGTGCGCTCAGATTCGCGCTCAGCGGGCAAAGGCGCCTGCTCCTCCAGCGAAGCGGGCCCTTTCGCTATGCCCAGATTTTTCATGCCCAGCGAGAACAGCAAGCCCCGAAGAGGATTCAGCCGCGAAGGCGTTTCAACAGGCGTCCCTTCCCATCCACGATGCGGCGCCGCTTCAGGAACCACCTCGGTAACCGCGATCGGAGCAGTTTTTTCAACGATGATTGGCGCGACCTCTGGAGTCTGTGAGGGAGAAATGTTCTCAACCGAAACCGGAGTCACTGCCTTAGCGTACTCTGGCGCGGCAGCCGCATAGGAAACGGGGGCAATCTTCGCAGCTGTAATCGGAGCCGCCTCCTCTGCGAATGGATGAGTAGTTTCAGCGGCAGCAATTGGCGCAGGCTTCGCAATATTCAAAGGAGTGAAGTCGTCTGACCATCCGGAAGCATTCTCCCAAGAAGGCAATGATCTTGCCGGGCGTCGCAACTCCTGCTTGGGCTGAGCAGGCGTTGAAGGTTCATGCGGCTTCTCCGTCTTCAAGGGCGTAGCAGGAAGACTCGAATGCGCATCCGACAGCCACCATGGAGTGTCTTCATCCTCAGGTGCGGCGGCCCCAGGCAACCAGGGCTTGACCGGCGCAGCCGTGCGCCACTCGGAACCGGCCTGGGACGAATTGCGTGCAACCGATCCCGCATGAGCAAATCCAGAATCTGGGGCGTCCGAAACCGCCGCAGCGGAACTTTCTGCAACGGAAGACTCGCGGGGAAGTTTCTTGGGATCTGGCAAGAGTTCGTCTGCCAACTGGCTAGTCCTTTCCGCCCGCCTCGGTTTTGACATGCTCTGGGCGTCATGATGCTTTTCGATATCTTGCACGGAACGGCGGAAAGCCGGGTCTGCCATTGCCAGTTTAACGCGGTTTAGAACAAATCCCACCGCCGCCACGTCAAGGCGTTGCAAGGTAGTCAACGCGGCGAGCAATTCAGCACGCGTGGTGGTACCCGATTCGACGACAACGATAGCGCAGTCCACAAAGCGCGCCAGATACTCCGTCTCCGCAGAGATAAGCAACGGTGCGGTGTCGGTAAGCACCAGGCTCTCCTCCCGCGCTTCAGTCTCCACGGCCACCTGTCGCAAAAGAGCCGTTGAGCGGCTGCCTCGCTGCGCGGCTGGCTGATCCGACATTCTGTTCTGGCTAACAGCGTGAGAAACCGGCGGTGGAGTTCCCGAAGAATCAAGGAGCACCGTCCGCCTGCCCATGGACTCCAGAACATCTCGCACGCGTATGGCCAAAGTGGTTACGCCCACTCCGGCCGCGGTCCCGGTAAGAATGCAACTGTTCAGACCTCCCTGCTTGCGGCCGTGCTCGATTGCCGAAGAAAGCCGAAGCAGGTGCTCGGCGGCAGCCCCTTCTGAAACCTCATCGAAATCGGGCAGAACGGCCATTGGCGCAAAGCCAAGCACTTGCTCGATATCCGCTCCGATGTAGACCTTGGGGTCCAGATAATTCGCGATCGATGCCGCCAGCAACCCCAGTAACAGCCCGCCCAATGCCAAAGGCAGTGCCTTCTTCAGAATCCCCGTGATCGTTGGGTGCAGCGGAGGCACTGCGGTCACTGATAAATGTACGGCGCCAGGAGCACTATCCTCGAGCATCAGGTTGTGCAGCTGTTCATCCACTGCCGTGTAACGGGTCCGTAGTCTAGCGATATCTGTCGCCAGATCGCTTGCTCGTTGCAGTTTGGGAGTGGCGCTGGCAGCGGTGCCGGCAAGCTGACGCAGTTGCCCATTCAGTCTCGCTTCCACCCCGGCAGTCCGCTCCAAATCCGTGCGTAACTTTTCCTGTATGCGCGAAGCAGCCTTGGCGCGGAGATCTTTCATCATGGAATCGAGGTTGCCGTTAATCTTGGCCAACTCCTCCGCATCCTGTTTGTACTCGGGGTTGTTGGGTGTCAGGTTCGACATCTGTGTTATGAGAGTGGCGCGGCGGGAGTTGAGTGACGTCTTCATGCTGGTCAGACCCGCATCGGCGGCGACCATGTCGTCCGCTTCGGCGTCGATGGCCGATGAGGACCCTCCCTTGCCTGCGCCCATTGCAGTAAACCGTGCCGCGGCCTCATCGTGTTCGGTCTGCGCCTTGATCAGTTCTTCACGTGTCTTGCCAATATCGCTGTCGATTAGGTCCGGGGCCTCGGTTCCGACTGCGGCCATGCCAAGTTGCTTGTTCAACTCATCCTGTTCGGAGTAGTCGGAGTTGAGTTCATTTTGAATTCGATCCCTCTCCTCGCGCAGCACAGCGATGCGCTGCACGTTGCCCGCATTTCCTTCGCCCGACGCTCGCTCGACAATGCTGGTTGCGACCGCGTTTGCAATCTGCGCGGCCAACTGAGGGTTCTTGGACTTCGCAACAATCGCAACCTCATAGCTCGTTCCCACGCGTGCAACTTCAATCGTCCCCCCAAGCCGGGCCGCTGCAGCTTGTTCGCTCTCACCGCTCCGCTGCCAGGTGCCGGGATTCAGCTTGTGGAGCGCGTTGATCAGTACATCGGGATTGGCAGCGCTTTGCACCTGTTGCTGAACAAACGAATCGTAAGCTGCCAAATTACTGCTCATGCTCGAGTCCGCACCCGAAGCCATCACCTTGGTTTGCACAGGCTGAACATAGATCTGGCTCTGCGCCAAATATACGGGCCACGCCTTTACTACATAGGCCGCGGCCAGCACCAGGCACCCCAGGGCAATTCCCAGCGCCATCCTTCGATGCAGTTGCAGAGCGCGTACCAGGTTCAGACGGAGTAACGGTTGGTCATGATTGCCGGACCCGACCGGGCCAACGGCAGGGGACGACGCGCCGGGAACTACGCCGTTGGGGCGGAATTGTTGCGAGGGAATCGACTGAACCCGTTGAAGATTCATAATGCCCCCGAATACATTGCCATCGTCGCCAACGTAACCAAGGGACTGAGCCGTTCCAAAATATAGGAAGCGCGATAGAACCCGCTCTTCGGCACAAACATGATCTCTCCCGGCTTCAGAGTCACTTCCCGCGACTTTACCGGATCGAGTAGATCCTTTAGCGAAACCACGCGCGAACTGCCGGTGGCCGGATCCACGATCTGGATATGTGGGTTGTTGCCCGCATGATCGGTCACGCCTCCGGCTTGTGCCAGAACGCTCGCCGGTGTCGAGTTGTAAGCCAGGGGAATCGCGCCCGGATGCTGTACTTCGCCCAAGACAGAGATAAAGCGCTCTGAACTGCTCGGCACATAAACGACATCGTCCCGGCGCAGCCGCAGGTCTGCCATTGCATTTCCGGACTCCATCATCTCCCTGAGTTCTACCCAAATCACCTGGTCGGTGCCTCGGTAAATGGCGCAACGCTCGGGAATCTGACTCACATCGGAAGTCGTGCCGGATTTGTTTGGACCCGCCTCTACTCCGCCCCTGGCCAGGACCTCGAGCAAAGTTGGCGTGCCATCGAAGGTGAACATGCCGGGATGATCGACCGCTCCCAATAACACGACTCGGTTGGCAGTGTACTTGGTGACAGTAACCTGCGCAGAGAGATTCGTATAGTAACTTGCCAGCGCTGATTCGATAGCTTTGGCTGCCTCGGGGCGGGATAGGCCTGCCAGCATAATGTCCCCAGCAAGCGGAAGCGTAATGCGACCATCAGGACCGACGACCAGTTTCGCCTGCATCTCGGGCCGCCCGGCAAAACTCACGGTTATTTCGTCGCCTTTGCCAAGTTGGTACTCTTCGTCTGCTCCCGGCTCAAATTTTCGTAGGGTTTCAAGCGGATTCTGCTTCAACGTGGGTTCAGACGCCGACTGGAGCGGCGCCTGCGATGATTCCTGGGCACGAATCCGCGCTTCAATCTGAGCTTTATCGTCCGCTTGAACCTGTGCAGGATCCTGTGCCACCAGCCTCGCAGCCGTAGACACAACAAGAAGCACGTACGCGAATCCGATCAGGTGCTTCATACCCATGCCTCTCCGCTCAAGTAGATCCGAACCGCTGGAGGAATCATCGCGCGGCCCCTTCGCCATTCGGCGTCCGTTTCTCGCCTCTGTCTTCCGCAAGCAATTCAATGTCCAGTTCCCTTAGAGAATCCACCCTGCTCCCATTGCTCATGCCGAGTCTGCTCAACGCATGAAGACAGTCGGCAACCGCAGCAGCCTCAGCACCGAGCAGGCGTGTCAATCTTCACCCCTTCAGGTCGAAGTCCCCGTTGGTGTCAGGATATGCATGTTTGTCGCAAGACAGAATCCCACAAACAGGGGGGGAATGAGTGTCCCCCTCGGTAACCTCTTTGTGTACCGCTCGGGCACAATTGGAGTTACCGAGCTTGCAATGATCGCCTTGGAATACCTTCTCACGAACCTGGGTTGGCCACTCGCAATCAATTGGCAGGAGACAACACCGGCAAATCAGCGGCTTCCAGTCCTTCGACTGCCATGAGAAATTCTCGTGTGATTTCCGCACTGGAGGTAACGTTGTCGGGGTGCATCAACATCACAACGTCCCTCTCCGCAGCCTCGTTCAGGAGCCATTCAATTGGAAATTTCTTCGTATCCCGCCAATGCGGTTCAAGCCAGAATGCCGATGGATAAAACAACAATTCGCCATCCTGAACCTGTCTAAGTTCCGGGTTCTCAAGATTGCCAAAGAAAAGCCTCATACCAGCCTGCGTGGCCCAGGGAAGATACTTCTCAGGCTCATAGGGTGCGTAATGATGTCTGCCAAGGTGGAGGCGCCCCGATCCATGCTTGGAAAACTCGACTACCCGCCGGCCGAGTGTTTGCTCAAGAGAGCCGAGTTCTTCGCGAAATGTCTCAGCTGAGCGTGAGTTTTCAAGATGAAGACCAAAACGATGCCCCCCTTTCTCCATCAGTTCGCAAACCGCCGGGGTCGGATAGGTACATTTACGGAAGAACACATGTGCAGGTTTGCCGTTCGCATTGAGGATGTGGAGAATTGTCTTCAACTCATCGAGGTACCGAAGACCCTCAATGCGGGGCAGGAAGTAATCGGAACTGATGCGGCTGGCAATATGGCGTAAGATTCCCTGCTTTCCGTATGGGCGATCCACGTCAATGCGAATTATGAGCCCCATGCTCCGATTTCTCCTGTCTCAGATCATTTCTATCAATCGAGGAATTACGTTTCTGCGAAACCTACGCCGCATCATGCTTCTGAGCGGGCCATTCGTCAATCACCTTGTATAACTCCTCTTTGAGCGCATCCCAGTGCAGCCTCTTCGCGAACTCGGCGCTCTTTCTGGCGAGTTCCGCTCGCTCCCCTGCATTCGCATAAAGGCGTTGTATGCAGTTGGCCAATTCGTCCACATCCCCTGGCTCGTAATACGCCACCTGATCTTCTCGAAAGTAATATTGGATGGCGAGCAATCGCGGCGCAATCACTGGGATGCCGAGGTGTACATATTCCAGCAGTTTCACCGGGAGCATGTAGTCCGTGGCGACATCGCGCCGGTTCGGAATAAGCCCCACGGACGCTCCCTGAATCATCTGAGCGATAGATTCCACGCGAAAGAGTTTCCTGCTGAAATGGATCTTGTCTTCAACCCCTGAAGCAATGATCTGTGCTTCAAGTTCTTGTCCAGCGTCGCCGTCACCAAAAATCTCAAACCGAGCTCCGGGGCACGATTCCGCGGCCTTTGCGAATGCCCGCACGCCCAGGTCCAGTCCAAGTCGCCTCGCGATCGTTCCGTGATAAACAATTCTGAAAACGCCATCCGTGCGCGATAATGAACTCTCGATACGAAAAACTAGCGGATCGGGGACATTCGGCAACACGGTGATCTTGTTGAGAGGAGCGCCCCGCCTGCACAGTACATCCCGATGTGGATCGTGAACACAAATGACCTTGTCAGCTAGCCGGATGCTGAACTGCTCCTGATATGCCAGGATTCTGATCAGCGGATGGTTCTCCGAGATTCCGAACTTGGACATGTAGAGTTCCGGCATCATGTCGTGGATGTTCAGCACAATCCTAGCCCCAAGGAGTTTGGGGATAAGCCCCACAAGCACGAGCAAGTCCGGCATGGTATGCACATATACGATGTCGTAACGCTCTTTTCGGATTAGACCGACCAGCTTCAACGTGGCTACGCACAAAAATCTCAGGTAGGATAAACCGTAGCTCAGTCCGCCGCTCCCGCGATAACGCAGTTGCTTCATGCGAAATACCCGCACACCCTGAACAGTCTCGATTGAGGGCCTGTCTTTTTCACCGAGGGCGATGAAATCGACCTGGTCTCCTCTGCGCGCCAATGTCTCGGCCTCACGTCGAGGCCGGGCGTCGGAGAGGTAGTTCGTATAGGCCACCATGCAGATCTTCTTCATCAGAGCTGTAGACCGTTTCTCTCTCTTTACCGTTTATCCAATAGTTTCAGCGAACAGCTCTGTTTTCACCCTGGCTAAGCCAGGGTCAGCGGTTTCAACCGTTCGCTGGAACCCCGCTCTTCCTTTGCTGCCAGTTCGGATTTCCGCTCTTCGTTCGATCTCTTCATTACCTCAAGAAACTCGGACTGAAACCGTCTCTGGAGCAAAGCTATGTTGGGCATTACACAGTGCCCGCCTATATAGCCTGGCTGAAATAGCACGTTGGGAAGATAGGCAATTTCGCTGAAGAACTTCCCCACCTCCAGATAGTCCGCATTCACCGTCTCGGCAAAGCGGTTCATCTCCTGTGCCCAGGAAATCAGCAATCCAAAATAGGTGGTCTCTAGAAGCTTGGCAAGTTCCAAAGCCTCTGGTGATGACATGGTTTCCGACTTCATCCCAGCCGCTTTGAAGTGCTCCCGCACATGTTCTGAAGCTTGTGGATTCGTGCCGGCTACAAACTTCACGTAGGTCAGGAGTTCGTCAACCATCTTGGTGTGTTTGCCGCGAACAGGACTGTAGACACACGGGACTCCCGTTTCCGTTTCAATAGACCGAGTCGTGCCGGGCACCGCCGTGCTGTTGATGACTACAACCTTCGGGTCATACTTCAGCACATAGCCCACGACTGCGCTTTGGAATTGCACTGAATCGATATAAGGAAAGCAGATATGCATTATGCCGATTGACTTAGCCACTTGGGCAGGCTCGACGTCAATCCCAATCGTGCTTGGCTCTCGCCGTTTCAGGATGGTAAACAGCGGGTTTCCTACTTCGCCCAAACCAACCACTAACGTAGCAGCTTCTTCATTAAACCTCATTGACTCTCCTCATTCGCTTCACCGCGCGCACCACTCCCCGACTTAAACCCAACCACAGTATGAATATTGTCGGGTTGAACGCCTTGTTTTGAAATACCCATTCCGTAGCATCTGCTGGCGTTGAAACCAAGAGGCCCCCCGGCTCCTCCGTCTGAGCCACCCATTACCTTGGAATAGCAAACCTGCGCGGGATTTCCGTAGCTGTGGCCCCCCGGCCCGCTCCCCGCCACAACATCCGGCCCAGTTGCCGGATATGGCATGGAACCCCACCATGCCGGTCTGCCCGCAAGGTAGAGGGACGCCGGCAACTGATGCGCAGCCCCAGGAGCCCACGCTATGGATTTATCAATGTTGTTGAAGTTCCCGTGAAAGAAATCCGTGGAGGAGTTTCCTGAAGCATGACAGGGCGGAACTCCACCTCCACAGCCTGTTCCCGTTCCGTCATCACTCGTGCTGCCATATCCGAAAGACCATCCATAGGCTATGGCATCGTAGTTTCGACGGGCGGGATACTCGATCGACCCCCTCTGTGCCAAAGGATAGTTGTATCCCTTCAGAGATTGCATCTGCGCCGAGCCCAACACATTCCCAACAAAGTTACCCGAGGTCGCCATGTAAGACGCCTCAATCGCGCGAGCCGCCTGGAATCCATAGTGACCATCTTTGCCTAAGCAGCTCACGGTTCCGCGCCCGCTCGAGGGGCTGCAAATCCGGTTGGTCCCAACCACCCAATTGCGAAAAGCGGTCGTGTGACTCGAGGTCCCCCAGACTGAGTCCTCGTTAATTTCGGTCACGACATTGCCTTCAAGCAAGTTGAATTGCGGATGCGCCCCATGAAAGTCGATTCCGCCAATATCAAGGTTCGTGGCGCCGCTGTCGAACTCTCCGGTCGAGTAATTGTAAGAAATCACGTTGCCGGCGGCGCCCCATTCCAACATGATAGCCACGTGCGTCCGCTCGATGATATTGTTCTCAATCAGGTTGGCGCTGGTTTTGAATCCAATCTGTATATCCGAGTCACGCTCACCGGGAATATGCAGGAATGCGTTTGAAAAATAACTATCGCGTATCTCATCGTGAAAGCCCCAATACACCTCTACCTGATCGCCGTCGGCATAGTTCGACTCCACACCTTTAATCCAGCAGTAAGCGCACTCTGACATTTTAAAATTCGCGGCATAGCCGGTATTGGTCGCATAGACTTGAAGATCCTCGACTCCCGCATAAATCTCTGACATGTCAAAAGGAACGGCAAGCGGCGTATTGGTATACCCGCTGTAAAGCCCGGGCGAGAACGAAATCTTTCTCCCGCTCACCCCGGTTACCTTCACAATCTGCCCACGGGCAAGGCTTCCCTTCTCCGTCCATCCTCCATCGCACCAGTTACAGTTCCCCCCACTTCCTGCTGTTGATACATAACTGAGGTCATTAATCTCGGAGATAGCAAGATACATTCCAGGCTCAATACCGGAAGCGCGACTTAGTTCAACACTGGATGCGCCAGTTATAGCTCCGTTCGTAATTCTGTAGGGCCTGAAAGCAACCGATCCAGAGCCAAGCCTGATCACATCACCGCCTCCGGTGCCGATCGCATTCAGAATCGTCTCGCCAGCGCCAGCGCCTCGCAATGTCACGTTCGATGGGACAACCACGGTTCCCGGAATGGAATAAGTTCCGGCAGCCAGGAACACCGTCTGTCCGCTGGGACAGGACGCGAGAGCAGAGTTGATTTGAGCCAGAGTGGCGGACGAGGTCAGATTGGCGCAGATGGTCTTTCGAGTGGGAATGCTGCCCACGCCCGCATCTGACCAATCGATGGCTTGTTTCGAACTGAGGAGCGGTGCCCACGCTTGCGCGCGGCAGGAGACATGGCCCCAAAGTGCCATTAGGAAAAGCGCTGGTATAAAGTTTGCCTTCGCCTTGCGTACTAATCCCAACATGTCACTCCCCCGGGGGTTCCAAATGGCCCCGTCGCACAACTTTCAAATCGCTATCTCCGACAAACTTTCTAAATCAATCCGCCGCCGCAGGCGCCATCTCGCGAAGAAGGCCAGTCATCATCTTTATGGGCGAGAAGCCCCGGTAGAGAATGACGATCGCGCCGAAGTAAAGGCACACGAAAGAGATTGAAATGAAGAGTACTCGCTCAGCTGCCCCGATCGCGCCTGACGCCAGCGCCAGGGTTAAGAATCTTGAGAAGACCGCATTGCACACGAGCCCTGCGAACAGTGAAGCCAATACGTATCGCCAAACCGCGGCGATGATCGGCCCAACTCCGAGCCCGATTGGCTTGCCCGCGTACCACATCGCAGGCAGGGTCAACGTCCAGAACGACACACACCACGCGACCGCTATTCCTTGAGGCCCCCAGGGAAGAGCGACGAGAAAAAGCAGAATGGTTACCGTCCACTCAACAATTCCCCAACGAAACCAACGGTCCGCCCGGCCGATCGAGAGGTGAATCCATCCGTGCGTGCCGTAGACCAGCATGATTCCAATTCCCGGCGCAAAGAATGTGAAGATCTGTCCCGCCTCTCCCCACCCGGGACCAAGTAGCACGCGAATGAGATCTCTCCCGGTCAACGTCAGGTCGCCCGCAATCCCCATGCCCAGAAACGCCATGACCGCAATGGCGCCGAGCAGATAGCGTCGATACTGGGCCTCATCGCCTCTTACACGGCTCAGTGCCGACACGGCTACGACCGAAGTGGAGGCAACAAGTTGGGCCGCCGAAAGAGAGAATAGATCGTAAGCTTTCTTGTAAAACCCCAGTGCAGGCGCGCCGAATCGCCAACCTACCAGAACGTTGTCCGCGTTCCGCGCAAAATAGTTTACGCTGAATCGCCCATACGTATAAGTCGCAAACTTCAACATCGCGCCGGTGCCTAATGCGCTTCGAGGACGTCCTGGCAACCACCGGCAGAGGCTCCATGCGCCGATGGCTGTGCTCAGCGGCAGCGCGCACACGCCAAGAACCAACGCCCAGTAACCCCGTCCGGCCCAGCCGAAACCTATCGACACCACAACGGCAACCGCCCTGGCCGCGATGTCATTCTTGGCCACCGCCGAAAACATCATGGCGCGCTTTAACAGCGCGAGATGAATCACTGACATGCTGCTAAGAAAGATCGAGATCGACACACCGGCGGCAATCGGCGCAACCAGCGGCTCGCCATAGAATCTCGCAAGGATCGATCCGGCAGCCGCAAACACGCAGGTAAGCGTCAGCCCCCCGCATAGATTGATCCAAAACAGGTTGTTTGCTTGGAAGCGATTTATGTGTTCACGCTGGACCAGGGCTTCTGTAATCCCGTTGATTCCGAAGTTCGAAAGCAGCAAGCTGAAAGTTGTCACCATGGCCACGAGACCGAAGTCGCGAGGAGTAAGTAGGCGCGCCAGAACCACGGTCGCGACCACCTGGATCGCAACAGCAAGGCCCCCTGAAAAAACGGTCATCCCGGCTCCTCTGACCGCGAGACGCCGGAGCTTGGCTCCGCCACTCGGAACGGCGGGGGCAAATGCACCGTCTTGGTCAAATGGCCTCAATCATGCTCCGTTTCTGAAAAACAATTTCGATCTTGTATCTCCCGTTTTTGGTGACATTTCGAAGTTCACTTACGGTTCGAACCCGCTCGCAAGCCGCGGGGTTATCTATTGAAGAACCCGGATCTGCCTTGCCGGTGATCGGCGATCACTGAACACTTCCGCCGCTTCGCCGAAAACTCTGGGCTGCAGACCTGCGGAGTTGCCGGCAATTGCCAAGAGAAAAACGAACCATACTGGCGACAGCATGCGGAATCCAGCTTCGGTCATACTGTAGATCAATGACGCCGTAAGAAACGCCAACCGCAGACTGCCATCGTTCGGCTCCCTCCGAAGGGCGATGAGGGCGTTGCGATAGCCTGAGACAACCATCCATCCAAGAAGAACCAGACCTACCCATCCGAGATTCAGATAAAGTTCGATGAATCCGTTGTGCGCTTCCTGAATCCCTTTGACGCTCATGTTCCAAACCGCCTCCAGTCGATTGCCCAGCCAGAAGCTTTCGAATCCGGTTCCGATGATCGGGTTGGTGTGCATCGACAAGACGGCCCTCCAGATTGAAGTCCGACCGGTCAGTGTGGAGTTTCTTCCTAGCGAATGTACGAGCGTGCCCATGGTGTTCATAAACAGCGCGAACAGCGGGAGGCCAATGGCCGCACACACAATGGCGAGCGCACGACCAGGGCGATGCGCCACCCATTGCTGCGAAACCAGAACCATGACCGCGCCGGCCAGAATCAGACATGACAATGAAGTCATGGAGTCGGCCCTGACGATCAGCCCGACCGCGGTGGCAATGGCGACTGCATGGGCAATCATATGTTTCACACGATTCGGCAGGTCCCCGTCCCCATAGGCGCACAGGAACGACCACAAGGATGCCAGTCCCAACACCATCGAAATCATTCCCAGCAGATTCTTGAAGGTGGTGACGCCGGAGTACATCATGACGCCGTCCTCGAGACTGAATGCAGACCCGATGGACGGGTAACAAACGATGAAGAGCACAGAGAGCGGCAAGAGCAGAAAGGTTACGCGCGCGAGGACACGTTTGATTGCCATCATGGGATAGGCGTCCGTGATTAACAACATGATCATCACGATATCCCCGATGGACTTGCTCCATCTTTTGAGCGCGATGAAGGGATATTCCGACCATCCAATGCTGAGGGCGCAGTAGGCAAGAAATGCGAGCAGCGAAAGATTCTCATGCAGAAACCGTTTGACGAGCCGCGCC
>Ga0302320_10020592_pt1 | contig 13143 bp, 13 predicted proteins | sample Bog_T0_3_FD_202130 | JGI IMG/M metagenome (GOLD analysis project Ga0302320, IMG submission 202130) | Peat permafrost microbial communities from Stordalen Mire near Abisko, Sweden - Bog_T0_3 | ecosystem: Environmental > Terrestrial > Soil > Wetlands > Peat | place: Sweden: Abisko, Stordalen Mire...
CCGCTCTCAGTTGCATGCTCGGCCGCATGGCCGGCTACCAGCACCGTGAAGTGAGCTGGGAAGATCTGCTCGCCCATGGTGAAACCTACCAGCTTGGATTGAACCTGGAGGAATTCGCCTGAGAGGCATGTGCCCCACTCATCGCGATAAACAATAAAACCGCGATGAATGGTGTACCCGGTGCACAGCCTATTCATCGTGCTTGCGCTTTCCTGCAACTTGTCATACTCTTGTTGGTGGAAAAGAGGTGAGTATGAAACGTTTGGTAATTGTTCTAGCGGCTGTAAGTCTCCTATATGGGATCGTTCCTGTTCAAGCGGCGCAGCGGTTCGGGCGCCCAGTTGTCGACTTGGAAAACCCCGAGGATTACCAATATTTCAAACTTGATGATGTCAATTTTCCGGTGTTGACAAACTCGGGTTATAAAGTGAGCTGTCTCGTTTACCGCGGAACCGAGAATTATTATGTGGAAGTCTCGATCCAGAACCAGTCAACGAATCCGGTTACGATTCCAGGTAATTTTCTGGAGTTTTCGAAGCCAGGTTTTACGATATATAGGACTGATTCTCACGCGGTAGCCTCACGACTTGCGAGTGCAGAAGGTGTAAGCTTCATTCCCGCTCCACCACCTCAGATGCCGTCTAATTCAAGGACAACCACGAATTTCAATGCCAACGCAACAACATTCGGAAATACGACTCAGGTCAATGGGACGGTTACAAGCACAACTAAGGATACATCGGGGCAAGCAGGGGCGAATTTCGGAAATGCACTTGGGAATGCAATTGCAGCACGACGCTTCTATAAGGCGCAGCGGGAGGCACTATCTTTGGCCCAGTATTTGGCAACCTATGGCTGGAATGATACCGATCAGATTCTTCAGCCAGGAAAAGAGCAGAAAATTATTATGACCTTTAGCCAGGTTAAAGCAAAGAAGGCGCACTTTGAAGTCGTCATCCATGTTGGCAATGAGAACTTCAGCTTCAAATATAAGGAATAGGGCGGGTTCTATAAAAGGGGATGTCAAGTAAAAACACTTCTCCTGACCTGCCGGGAGAGGATATTTTTCTGACATCCAGCCCCTGTTGGCAGCGGCCACGCACTTCGCCCGGGCGCGGTTTTCTTTCTCGCATTCGCGGGTGCCCAGGTGCCAGGGTCTGAATTAATCCACTGAAGATGGGTGGCCCAGGTGCCTCGCATTTGGGGACCTGGGATGCTGGGTGCCCCATCCCTCGCCTTTGGGGACCGGGGAATCGACTACGTCAAGCATCCTTTTCATGGTTAGAATTCCGTACATGACAAGAATTCCGTACATGTACGATAACGTTGACATCGACCATCCGGGGTTGCCCCAGGTCTGGATTTTCAGACCGGGGAGACCACGAACCTAGGCGTCACCGGCTGTTCCCTGATCCCTGACCCCTGTTCCCTGTTTACTGATCCCTGACAAAAAATCTTTGCTCCCTTTGCACAATATTTCACTTGCAAGGCGCACAATCATACTGGAGGGCAAGAATGTGCCAATCAAAGGCCCGCGCCGTAGTGACTAAAATACCAACAAACACCAAAGAATTCCGTTACCAGAAAGCCACTCCAACCCTCCCCCCTACCCAATATTTTCAAACTGTGGAAAACTCTTGCATATAATTATTAACTCCCAAATAAACAATCACTTACGCGACCCATCAAAAACGGGACCGTCTTATACTGTGAGACAAAAGCGCAGTTGCCCCGCTCATCAAATCGCGATGAGGCAGGTGGCCCACTCATCGCGATAAAACCGCGATGAATGCGGCACCCGGCCGGGTGCCCCACCCTCGCCGCGTTCTTGTTTTTGCGGCTAGGGTGGGATCGTATCTCTCCGGCAACTCCACTCACTTTCTCGGAATCGTCAACTGCGCGCCTTCGCCCACCTTATAGGTCGCGGCAAAGTTGCGCTGGTTGATGCTCAGCCCCAGCCGCCCGCGCGAGTCGATGTAAAACAGCTCCTTGCCCACCGGCACGTCGCTGAAGGTCTTCACGAACGGAAAGCTGTAGCTCTTGCCGGCCAGCGTCACCGGCACTTGATCGCCCAGCTTGTAGCCGAGCAGCGCAAAGCTCTCGGCGGGAATATTGAGCACCAGATTGCCAAAGGGTCCGTCGGTGCCGATTACCTCGCCATGCAGCCCGGCCGCATCCAGGCTGGCGTTCTTCAGATCGAGGCGGACGAGCTTCGCCACATCGAGCGGTGGACCGGCCTGGGCAAAGTCGTCGCCGCGAGCCACGTGCGCTCCTGCCGGCGAAAAGATGTCGCGCCCGTGAAAGGTCGAGGAGATCCCGGAGCCGATCATCCACGCCGGATTGGTAATCTCATGCGCCTCGACGATGCCGTCGCGCTCGGCAACCAGCGTGAGCAGGCCGTTGTCGGGCAGCACAAAATACTGGCCCACGCGCGACTTGGCGACGATGGCCTTGCGCGCCGAGCCGACCCCCGGATCGATGACCACCACGAAGACCGCATCGCGGGGAAAGTAGGGCGCCGAACCGGCCAGAAAGCGCGCTCCCATGGCGATGTTGTATGGCTCGGATTGATGCGTAATATCGAGGATGCGCACTCCCGGCGCCACGCCCTCCATCACCGCCTTGCAGATGCCCACCGCATCGTCCTTCACGTCAAAGTCGGTCATAAAGCCGATCACTTTGGTTGAAGCCGGCTGTTGCGCCGCCGCCGTCCAGGCCAACGCCGCCGCCAGCACCGCTGCCAATAGAATTTTTATGCTCTTGCCCATCTGCCCTCCTGGCTGTCCTTTCATGGTAGCGCGCCGCCATTGCTTGCTCAATCGAACTGCTCTTCCGCTCGCCCGCGCATTCGGCATACACTCTCTCTATGGACAACGAGCGCATCCGCGCAATTTGCCTCGCTCTGCCGCACACCGCCGAAACCCTCAACTGGGGCCATCACCTGGTCTACTGGGCCGGCGACCGCGAGATCGGCGGCAAGATGTTCGCCATGACCGACCTGGACGGCACCGGCATCGGCGTTCTCTGGTTCCACTGCGGGGCCGAGCGCTACCACGAGTTGCTGGAGATCGATGGAATCCGCCCCGCGCCGCATCTCGCCAGAGCCTTTTGGGTCGCCCTGGAGCGGTGGGATGCACTGCGCCCGCGCGAGATTGAGCAGGAGCTGGCGCGCGCCCACGCGCTCATCTACAACAAGCTGCCCAAGCGAACCCGCGCCGCGCTGGCGCTGCCGGAGAAAGAGCGCGCCCAACTGATCCGCGAGCGCAAAAAGCTGCTGGCCGCCAAGGAGAAAGCAAAGCGGGGATAAGAGGCGGAACTGCTACAGGTGAGTTCTCGTACCATTCAACGGATCGAGCCGGAGATGATTCCGCGCAAGAGGGGGCTGTGACAATGGTCAAATTTCTGCTTTGGTGCATCCTGCTGGTGATCTGCTGGCCGCTGGCGCTGATTGCGTTGCTGCTTTTTCCGCTGGTGTGGCTGCTGCTGTTGCCCTTGCGCGTGGTTGGAATCGCGGTTGGCGGCGTGCTGGAGCTGATCGGCGCGCTCTTCAGCCTTCCGGCGCGCATCGTGCGTGCGATTTGAGGCTTCCGGCACAATTATTAGAAAACTCTTGGAAGCATCTGTTGCGCCGATAGCTCTGTTAGGTGCAACTCATGATTCGCTCCCTCGCGCTCGCCCTTGCCGCCGCTCTGGCCCTCCTCACTACGTCCCTCTGCTCTGCCGATGAAGACTTTCCGGTCATCCACAACGAGCCAATCACCGTGCGCATCCTCAGCGGCAAAAACGGCCAATCCCTCGGCCATCTTCATCTGACGCTGATCGGCGGCTACGACCAGCACGATCTCCGCGAACAGCTCTTCCGCGAGGAGGCAATCACCGATGCGCGCGGCCAGGCGCGGCTCTCCCATCAGTTGGCCAACCTTCCCTGGCTGCAGGTTTGGGTCAACCACAAGTCGCTCTGCCAGACCAAGCCGCGCAAGGCCGGCTTCAGCGTGGAGCTGATTCGCCGCGACGGGCTGAGCGCGCCCAATCGCTGCGGCATGGCCGTCGTGGAAGACGCGCCCGGCATCTTCACGGTCTTCGTCAACGGAAAAGCGAAGAAGGAATCGGCGGAGTTGGCCTCCGACAGCGCGGCTGCGCAGATCTCGACGCAGCCTGCGGCGTCTGAGCAAAAGCCAACCGAAGAGCAAGCCGCTTCACCGGCTCCAACGCCGTCCGCCGCTGCAGCCGCGCCGGCGGCTTCGACTCCACCTGCTACGGCGCTCACCAACGCGCTGCCCTTTCAGACCGCAGCTCTCTCACTTCCGCTCGCGCAGGCATTCGCATCGGCCAATGCGCCCGCCCAAGCTCCGGCGCGCCACTCGACCAGGCGGGTTGCCGGAAGAACATCCGCGCTCCGAATCCCAGCAGCTGCGCACAAGGCAACGCCGGGGGCGAGCAAGGCAAAGCTGCCTCAGGTCTCTTGCGCGGCGCAGCCACCGGCAGCGAATGTTGCTGCGGCAGCCGCTCCGACACCAACTCCGGCAGCAGCCTCGGCGAGCAAGCCAGACAAAACAGCGATCAGTGCAAGCAAAACAGCACGGGCGCGGGCCAGAGCGCTCGGCATCAGCCTCGACTCCCAAGCAGCGGCGCCGATCCTGGCAAAGAGTCAATCGGCCAAGACGCCAGAGAAAAATCCTCCTGACAAAACTCCGGCAAATGCGGCCAATGCAACCCCCAAAGCCAAACCGCCGGCTGGGGTCAGGCCGAGTATAGCAAAATCAGAATAGCCGGCGCCTGAACTCCCGTTTGCGAGCCAGGATTCGCGCCAGTCAACCACTGGCCGGTTTCGACGGTCACAACTTATGTGCCAGGAACAGCTTGCGAATATTGAAATTGACACCTCCGGCGCCGCGAGCATATAAACTTCCCATGACTCCCGTCAATCGAAGAGATTTTCTCGGTGGCGTTCTGGCCACCGGCAGCACACTCGCTGCATCGGCCCTAGCCGCGGCAGAGGCTCAACCCCCCGCAACTTTGCCTCCATCGCACGCCAAGGCTGCGACTCAGGCCGCCGCCTCCGACGTCGATTTCCGCTACGCTCCCCTTCTGCGGCAAACCGCCTTTTGCTTCCCCGACGATCCGCACAAGAGCCTGGTCAACCAAGCTGGGCAACTGCTCTACGGATACGACAGCGCCGCATCCGTCTCTTACTTCCCGTTGAAGATCGGATTCGCGCTCAATGGCATGCAGGCTCCGAAGGTGCTGAGCCAGCAGCTTGAGAGTCCCTCCACGCCCATCGTTCGCACCGCTCTTGAGTATCCCGGCGTCTCCGTGCTGCTGACCACCTTTGCCACAATGCTGGCCGGCGAAGGCCGGGTCGACAATGTGATCGTCGAAGTCACTCCCCACGCCAGCGAATCGGCAAGCATTGAACCGGTAATCACCATCGACTCTTTGGAAAAATTCGACTTTGAAGCGAAGGGCGATTATTTCTCCATGCTGCACCGCAAATCGCGCGAGGTGCTGCTGGTGGGCAAAGTTGCCGGCGGATCGCAGGAGCGCGCCAGCGGAAGTATGATGGACGGCGAAACCGACCGCGCGCAAAAACTGGCGCTGCATCGCGGGCAAGCCTCGAAGGCCAATCCCTATCGCGTTTTCTTCCGGCTTCCCTTGGCCAAACAGGACGCAGCCCCGATAATCGCCGGCCTTTCTGATCCCGATGGCCGCAGCAAAAGCTGCCGGGCATTCTGGAACTCCTGGTCCGCAACTCTGGCTCCCGTTGCTATCACGGTGCCGGGCCGGCAAGGGGAATTCGTCGAGGCATCCGCGCGCAACATTCTTCAGGCGCGCGAGGTCCGCGATGGCAAGCTCACCTTTCAAGTTGGCCCCTCCTGCTATCGCGGCCTGTGGGTGGTGGACGGAAACTTCATTCTGGAAGCCGCGCGCTATCTGGGCCACGATCAAGAAGCGATCGAAGGATTGCGAACCACGTGGTCCCGGCAACTCGCGAGCGGCCAGGTGGTTGCCTCGGGCGGCAAAGAGCACTGGAAAGATACGGCCATCGCCATCTTCACGCTGGTCCGCCAATGCGAGTTGAGCCAGGATTGGTCTTTGCTGCGCGAACTCTCGCCGCAGGCAGCCCACGCCATTCGATTCCTGCGCTCCCTGCAGGCGGAGGCAATCCGGCAAGACTCCGCTCTCGGACGCTACGGCCTGTTAGCCAAAGGTTTTGCCGACGGCGGCATCGGTGGAGTGAGGAACGAATTCACCAACACGCTCTGGGCATTGGCCGGCCTGAAAGCCATCGCTCAGGCGGCCGAGCAGCAAAAGATCGACAGCCTCGTGGACGCTCGCCTTTTTTATGACCAGTTATATGCCGCATTCCTGAAAGCCGCTGCCAACCAGATGCGCCGCCACGAAACCGGCTTTGATTATCTGCCCATGGTATTGAAGAACGACCCTCAATGGGAGCTGCCCGATCCCTGGGAGAGGCCGCGTCCGCAATCGGCGCAGTGGGCGCTTTCGCACGCCATCGCTCCGGGCCTCGTATTTCCTCCGCGGCATCCCATCGTGCGCGGTCACGTGCAACTGATGCAAGCTGTTACGAAAGAAGATATTCCCGCCGAGACCGGCTGGATTCAGCATGAGGGCGTGTGGAACTATAACGCAGCATTTGTTGCCGAAGTTTACTTATGGCTGGGCATGAAGCAGGCCGCGCACGATACCTTCATCGGATTTCTCAACCATGCCAGTCCGCAGTACTGCTGGCGCGAGGAGCAGCCGCTGCAAAATGCGCTGGTAGCTTCGGAGGTGGGAGATATGCCCCACAACTGGGCCAGCGCGGAGTGCATCCGCTACGTTCGCCATATGCTCGCGCTGGAAGTCGCAACCCACCTGCGCCTGCTGGCCGGCATCACCGATGGCGAACTCGCTGGGCGGAAGGAATACGTCCTCACCGCGACGCCCACGCGCTTTGGGCGTCTCAACCTGCGCCTCGAACCACTCGACCACGGCCAGGGCTGGCGTTTGCAGTTTGAGCGCGCATCCGGTCCCGCGCCCGAGATGATTTCCTTGCCCGCCACTTTGGGCAGCCGTTTCCATTTCACCCAAGCCGAGGGCGCGCACACGCGCGGCGAAGACGCCCTTGTGCTGGTCGACAATTCGGCCACCCGCTGGACGGCATTCTGGAAAGCATGATTGATTCCATCACAGCATGAGCCGTAAATCACTTGATGCGGCTGGGTTCCTATCCTTGAATCGCTCTGTAATTCAATGGCGAGAGAGCAACTCGAAAAACCTGTTGACAACTAGTTCTAATAGGAATATATCTATTAGCAATATGGCGAAACGTTCAAGTTCCAGCATGAAAGTGCTTCTTGGCCTGTTGACGATCGAACCTATGTCCGGCTACGACCTGGGCCAAGCCATCCGCTCATCGGTCGGCTTCTTCTGGCATGAAAGCTATGGGCAGATCTATCCCAACCTGAAGACTCTGGCGGCCGAGGGGCTGGTCACCGCGAAGGCCGAACGGCAAAAAGGCAAGCCGGAGCGGCACATCTACTCCATCACGAAAAAGGGGCGGAAACAGTTGGCGGTCTGGCTGGTTGTCGAGCCGCAAGCCGAGATTCCGCGCAATGAACTGCTGCTGAAGCTCTTCTTCGGCGCGCAGGTTTCTCCTGATATTTCGATGGCGCACGTGGAGCGCATGGTGATGAGAGAGAGAGCGTTTCTCCACCAGTTCAAGCAGCTCGTGGGGGATGAGATTGCCAAAAATCAGCACTATCCCGACGCGCCGTACTGGCAAATGGCGGCGCGCTTCGGGCAGTTGGAGGTTGAAGCGCATCTGCGCTGGGGCGAGGAAACCCTGGACGAGTTGCGCAAGATCGCTAAGCGGCAACGAAAGATCTCAGAGAAAGAAAAGGAGAAGAGTCATGCAGGCAAATGAGATCCACCCGGGAACAACTTCGAATGGACAATCGGGGCCCTCACAAATAGCTTCGTGGGTGCATCTTGTCGGCCTCCTGCTGATTGGCGCTGGCGTGGTAGCGATGGGCTTACTTGCCCAATACGCGCCCAGCGGCGGCGGTGCGGCGGCAGGCGGGCAGCTCGCCAGCCACGGAAAAGCGATTCCCATCTACCTGACCGCTATCTTCATGGATTGGGCGCTGCTTTACTACTGCTTTGGCGGCGTGCATCATCGCGGCGGAAGCTTTTGGGCGCTGGCGGGCGGGCGATGGACATCATGGAAGAGCGTCGCGGTGGACCTGGGGATTGCGCTGCCCTTCTGGGTGATTTGGGAGGGCGCGGCCTACGGCGTTCACTGGATGCTTGCCAGCACAGCAGGCTCAGGCAGCGCCAAGACCGTGGATAGCCTGTTGCCGCGCAGCCTGTTGGAGATCCTGATCTGGATTGCGACTTCAATCACCGCCGGAATCTGCGAGGAGATGGTCTTTCGCGGCTATCTTCAGCGGCAGCTTCATGCGCTGAGCGGAAGCGTTGTGGTAGCCGTGCTTGGGCAGGGATTGGTCTTTGGCCTCTTTCACAGCTACCAGGGATGGAGAAACGTGGCTGTGATTAGTGTGCTGGGAGTTCTATACGGAGCGCTGGCCGCGTGGCGCGGAAACCTGCGCATCAACATCGTTGCCCATGCCTGGACCGACCTGTGGGAGGGCTGGCTCAAGTTCGTGGTTGGGAGGTAGGCCAGACCGCCGGATACTCCATCCTTCCGCAGCCTTATCGCGGAAGGGTGGAACATCTCAAAGCTTTATATAGGGAATCACTCGAATGGCAAAAACTCAAACCAGGAGAATCGGAACTCCATACTGCGTGAGTTGTTCGTCTGCTGTTACCAAAATTAGCCCTTCCACGAGTGCTTGTGCAACCAAAATGCGGTCAAACGGGTCGCGATGATGAAACGGAAGCAGCGCGGCCTGATCCCCATGGCGAATCGTCACTGGTAACTCCAACAGCCTGAAACTGTCGAGCATCGCGCCAACGGGTTGCCGTAGCCTCAACTTTCCAGCAGCCTGCTTCAGGCTCAATTCCCAGGCAGTAGCGGCACTCAAATACCGTCGCTCCGCGTAGCTAAGTATTTCCAGAACCGAAGGAGTAATCCTGTCATTTCCAGTATCGAGCCAGATGAAAATGTGCGAATCCAGCAGGTAACTTCCGCCGCTCACTTCCTAACTCCCGGGAACAATAGATGATCTTCCTCTGAGTTCTCAAACCACTCCAACGGAATATCCTTTTCCCAATCATCGGCGAGAAACTCAATTCCCAACAAATTTTGCCCCCAAGGAAGAGGTTCAGGTTCCGGTGCTTTTTCCACGGCACCCATCGGCAACAGCCGCGCCATCGCTTTGCCCGCTTTGGCAATCACGAACTCCTCGCCCTTCGCCGCCCGCTCCACCAGGCTTGAAAGCTGCGTCTTGGCCTCGTATAAATTCACCTGTGTGCTCGCCATTGCCTGCTCCCTCTCACTGCATCCATCGTGCGCCGATTCGCCGAGTTGGTCAAGTTGGTCAAGAACGGGCGGGTCGCAGCACACCTGTCACCGCACCGGCCTTCCGCCCTCGCGCAAAATTTTGATTGCACATGGCGCCGTTTGGCCTTACCTTGTTTCTGAGCCACCATCTCAACTATGGAGCGTTCTGCATGTCCACCCTTGCTTTCATCCTGCAAAATCAACCCGATCCTGCCTTGGTTCAGCATATTGCAGTGCTCGTGCTGACGATCATTCCGATCATCATCGTGGTCTTCCTTGCTATTGCCATCGTGCCCTTCTGGTTCATCCTCAAGAAGGCGGGTTTTTCGCCCTGGCTTTCGCTCATCTATATCATTCCCCTGGGCAATCTCTTTCTCTATTACTTTCTAGCCTTTGCCGAGTGGAATGTAGTTCCCGCGCCGCAGTTTGCATGGCAGCCTCAGCCGCCGTTTCCGCCGCTGCCGCCCACTACAACGCCGCCGCCCCAAGCCTGAGCCGGCAAGCATTTCAGGCCCCAAAAACGCATTTCTCACCGCAATTCCGCCCTTCCAGACGAGAACGGAGAATCGATATGAAATCTGCGCCCTTAGGAAATGGCGATGTCCTTTATTACGACCGCATGCTGATGCCAATCCCGCAAGGTGGTCCGTCGGTACGGCAATGCACCTTTTGGATTACGACTCTCTTGGAGCCTGATCCAGTCGTGCAGGTTACCATCGACCCGGCGGATGCGATCGGCGGAACACAGGTCATGGGCATTTACGGCATTGTGGTGGTGCCGAATGGCAATCAGACAGAGGTCGTAATCTCCATTCAGACACCCACCAGACAAGAGGTCTCTGGCCGATACTTCTGCAATCTGACCGTCATCGGTACCCCGAAAACCGTAACTACGCAGGAATCCTCCGGCGAGTGACCTCGGCAACGGCGTGGATCGTTAGACTGTTAGCATGGAGGTGGAAAGACTCCTCAACCATGTCGAACGATCCCAGTATCCACGCCGTTGTCCCCCGCGTTCGTTTTGCCCCCTCGCCCACCGGCTACCTGCACGTGGGCGGGGCGCGCACCTTCATCTTCAATTGGCTCTATGCCCGCCACAATCACGGAACCCTGGTCTTGCGCCTGGACGACACCGACGTCGAACGCAACACCGAGGCCAGTGTGCAGTCTATTTTTGAAGGCCTGCGCTGGCTGGGCCTCGACTGGGACGAAGAGTACAAGCAATCCGAGCGCCTTGCCCTGCACCGCCAGCAGGCCGAGGCCATCTTCGCCAAAGGCCTTGCCTATCGCGACTTCACCCCGGCGCACTCGGAAGCGGACGAGCACTCCTCCGCGCAGGGCGCATGGCTCTTCAACCCCGGAATGAGAGAACTCTCCCGCGAAGACTCCGACCGCCGAGCCAACTCTGGAGAGTCGTTCGCCCTTCGCTATCGCGTCCCGCGCGGCCCAGCCTCCAGTCAACGCCGCACCCTGAGCTTTGTCGATGGCGTCTACGGCGAGCAGTCCAAGTTCGCCGACGAGGTCGAAGACTTCGCCCTGCTCCGCTCGGATGGTTTTCCAACTTACCACCTCGCCTCGTGTGTTGACGACGCCGATCTGCGCATCAGCCACATCATCCGCGGCCAGGACCACCTGACCAACACCTTCAAGCACCTGCTCATCTTTGAGGCCCTCGGCGTCCAGCCGCCGCACTTCGCCCATCTTCCCCTGCTCGTCGCCCCCGACGGCGCCAAGCTGTCAAAACGGAAACATGGCCCCGTCGTCAGCGTGACGACTTATCGCGATGCGGGCTTCCTCTCGCGCGCCTTCATCAACTTTCTCTGCCTCCTCGGCTGGTCGCCCAAAGACGACCGCGAGTTCATGTCGCTCGACGAAATCCGCTCGGCCTTCACTCTCGAAAACGTCAACCGCGCCAACGCCGTCATCAACTTTACCGACGCTGACCCCTTTGATCCCAAAGCCGTCTGGCTCAACGCCGAGCATATCCGCGCCCTCAGCGTCGAGGAGCTAAGCCAGCAACTCGCGCCTTTCTTCGCGCAGGCCGGCTTCGAAACGACGCTAGAAAAAATCCTCGCCGTCACCCCGCTCATACGCGAGCGCATCAAACTCCTCGGTGAAGCTCCCGCCGCCGCCGACTTTTTCTTTGTGCCGCAACTCGCGCCCTACGACCCAGCCGAGCTGATCCCGGCCAAAGGTGGCGATGCGGCGATGGCGCTCCGTGTCCTGCAATATGCCCAGGAAGTTCTGGCCACGACGGCCTTCGATCACGATTCGCTCGACCAGGCTCTCCGCGCGGCAGCCTCGCACTTGGGTTTGAAGGCCGGCCAAGCCTTCCAGCCCATCCGCGTCGCCGTCTGCGGACGTAAAAACGCGCCGCCGCTCTTTGAAACCTTGGCCGTCCTTGGCCGCGACGTCTGCCTCGCCCGCATCCGCCAGGCCGAAGAAAGCCTGCAATCGCTGGGTTGAGCAAAGAAGTCGAGTCGAGATACGTACGCTTCATCCCAGCTCCAAAAATGGGAACTCAGACACATGGCTTGAGATGTCCACAATATTGAGCTATGATGCTTCGTGATGCCAGAATCCCCGCAGGAGCAATCGTATGTACTTTCGACATACCTGTATATTTTCCATCTTCACGCTGCTGAGTTTTGGCCTAACGGTTACAACGGCCATCTCTCAGAACAAGCCCAACTCTACCAACCTTCCCGAGGATTCGTCCCCCGTTACAACAAAGACGATTCCACAAATCAACTGCATTGACCCCGATAGTACGAAGTCGTGCGGCAGCTTCAGGCAACTCGTAGAGGCGAACGATGCGGATTTGCTCAAATCTGCCTTTGGAATTGGGGCGATTGGACCTGCGCAATACATGTCGTATGTATGCTTTCGACCGCACATGGATAACTTCGAGGTTCTATCGATACCTGTGCCCGAGCTGTACGCATACCTTCCTTTTTCGCAATCAGATATTCCAGAATACGTCAAATTCGCTTTCCCAAATCGTCCAGGGGAGCCAACTGTGCGCGCCTCCACCAAAGCGCGATGGTTGAACGATCATTCAGACAGCTCGCTATACAGATTCGGGTACATCAAGCTGGCCAGTTATCAGGATGGCGTTAAGGTGGACTCTTGGATTGACTTTGGGAAATGGAGCCTCGAAAAGGATGCATTTTGCTCAGACATGTTCTTGCTCCAAACTTCAGACCAACTGGTCAATTGCGATGGGTTCAAACCAAGTCAGGCTCCGACCCTCAAGCGTGGCATATTTGAAGGCGCCAACTTTTGGCTCCAGAGCTTTAACGAAACCCACAATAAGGTATTAGCAAAAGAGGACAATCCAGAGGCTGCGCACATCAAATTAGACGATACCGCAGTGTACGTGAACTACAGCTATACGAACAAGGGTGGCAAGACAACGCAATATGTGCTTAACATTCAACGCTCGACGGGACGTTTCACAGAGACCTTTGAACCGTCCGGTGGTGAGTCTTTCGACTACTCAGGAACTTGCATGATATTCAAGCAATGATTGTGCTTATAATGCGAAGTGAGTTATTAACTTCTTGACATTCGGAGGCAGCGAAATGCTCTACGCAATTCGAATAGCCGATATTCCAAAGTTCATTATTGGGAGTGTTATTGGTCTCTTTCTCCTCGCAGGGTTGATAGAACTTTGG
>Ga0302320_10020593_pt1 | contig 13143 bp, 11 predicted proteins | sample Bog_T0_3_FD_202130 | JGI IMG/M metagenome (GOLD analysis project Ga0302320, IMG submission 202130) | Peat permafrost microbial communities from Stordalen Mire near Abisko, Sweden - Bog_T0_3 | ecosystem: Environmental > Terrestrial > Soil > Wetlands > Peat | place: Sweden: Abisko, Stordalen Mire...
CGCAGAGGTTCTCCGGAATTCTCTACCGCCATGCCCCGAGCTAGGCCTTGCGTCGGCGTCAGGGCAATTCCCCTCACCCGCCGGGCATCAAGTTGCTCCATCACCTCGACGATAATCTCTCCTTTTGCTCCGGCATGCAGCACCGAGAAAATGGACGGCAAGCGCTCGTCGAATTGCACATCGACGACGCTGCCGCGCACGGAAACAACCGCGCCACGGCTCGAAGAAGTACTCTTATCGATCATTTGCAACTCCACATCGGTCTCGCATTATTCAGTTGTCTGCCGATCCCGGCTCAAAACAAGCGCGAACTCTTTTCGCGACCCGCCTTCGTTGCGGTGGACTGTCCCATGCATTCCACCAGATATTGGTGGCCGCTTACTTCCGCTGGCAAACTTCTCCGAAGCTACCAAGTGCGGAGATTGCAATCTGTTCAATATCGCTCACCCTCGACTAAGCCCATTCATCTGTGGCGCGATATAAGGGAAGGCCGGACAGATGGTGACGGATGCGCGATCGTCATCCTTCCTGTCCATGGCCTCTGGCGTGTTACACGGATGAAACGCCATGCAGCGCAATCTTCCGGTTATCCATTTCCATGGCGGCATTGTACTCACCGCGGCGCGCAGCCCGGTTGCACTGCGCTCGATGCTGGAGCGCTTGCTGTGCCGCCGAGACGTTGGCCTGTTTGCCATGCCAAATCTCCAAAGCCGGTTGCTGGATGGCGCGGGCAAATGAAAACGCCAATGCCCAAGGCAGTTGCGATTTGAATCTGACATTCATGGCATTCAAGCGGGCTGAGGCCAGTTCACCAGATTGACCGCCCGACAAGAACGCAATTCCCGGAACCGCAGCGGGAACGGCTCGTAACAGGCACTTCACCGTAGCATTGGCCACTTCATCCACCGTTTCCTGCGTGGGGCAAGTCAATCCCGGAAGCACCATGTTGGGCTTCAGGATCAATCCCTCCAGCATCACGCGTTGGGAGTAAAGCTGGTTGAAAACCGTGCGCAGGACTTCCTCCGTTACTTCGCAGCAGCGCTCCATGGTGTGTGCTCCGTCCATGAGCACCTCCGGTTCGATCACTGGAACCAGTCCGGCTTCCTGACATAACGCGGCATAGCGGGCCAACGCGTTTGCGTTGGCCTCAATGCATCCGCGGCTGGGAATACCATCGCCCAAGGCAATCACTGCGCGCCACTTGGCAAAACGAGCGCCCATTTGAAAATATTCAGCCAGGCGGTCGCGCAGCCCGTCCAGTCCTTCGGTTACTTTCTCTCCCGCATGGCTGGCCATGTCCTTTGCACCGGTGTCAACCTTAATGCCAGGAATGATTCGCGCATCGATGATGGATTTAACGATGAGAGTGCCATCCTTTTTCCTCTGCCGGATTGTCTCGTCGTAGAGAATCGCGCCACTAATTGACTCGCCGAGACCTGGGGTGGTCACTATCAACTCTCGATAATCGCGCCGGGTTTCTTCATTTTGCGCAATCCCCCACTGGGCAAATCGCTTGTTACAGGTTGGGTTGCTTTCATCCATCGCGAGTAGTCCCTTGCCGTTGGCGACCATCATCCGTGCAGTATCTATAAGCAATGGCGTATTCATTTGGTGTTGCCCCATTTCCAGTTCCGGATCTCCGGCATGTCTTCGCCGTGCTTGTCGATGTACTGCTTGTGCTCGATGAGTTTGTCCTGCATCTGCTGCTTCAGGTAGGCACCCTTGGAACCTAGATGCGGCAGGCGATCGACGACATCCTGCACCAGGTGGAAGCGGTCTAGGTCGTTTTGCACCCTCATGTCAAAGGGAGTTGTGATCGTGCCCTCTTCTATATATCCCCGCACGTGCAGATTGCAGTTGGCCCGGCTATAAGTCAGCCGGTGGATCAGCCATGGGTATCCGTGAAAGCCAAATATGATGTGCTTGTCTTTCGTGAAGAGCGAGTCGTAATCTTTCTCGGTCAGCCCGTGTGGATGTTCCGTGCTAGGCTGCAGCTTCATGAGATCGACAACGTTAATCACCCGGATTTTCAGATTCGGAAGATGTTGACGAAGGATGGATACAGCGGCCAGAATTTCCAGCGTCGGGGTGTCTCCGCAGCAGGCCATCACCACGTCCGGCTCGGCGTCGTGGTCGTTGCTGGCCCATTGCCAAATGCCGATTCCTTCCGTGCAATGCACGACCGCCGCGTCCATGCTCAGCCATTGTGGGAGGGCGTGCTTGCCTGCAACCACCACATTGACGTAATTCCGGCTGCGCAGGCAATGATCAAAAACCGACAACAGGCAGTTGGCGTCGGGCGGAAGATAGACGCGCACAATGTCAGCCTTCTTGTTGATGACATGATCGATGAATCCGGGATCCTGATGCGTGAATCCATTGTGATCCTGCTGCCAGACATGAGAGGCAAGCAGATAGTTCAACGACGAAATCTTCTGCCGCCACGGCAATTCCAGGCACACCTTCAGCCACTTGGCGTGCTGGCTGAACATCGAATCGACGATGCGAATGAAGGCTTCATAACTGTTGAAGAGGCCGTGCCGTCCGGTTAGAAGATATCCTTCCAACCAACCCTCGCACTGGTTCTCGCTGAGCATTGAGTCCAGCACGCGGCCCTCGGGCGCGAGAAATTCATCGTTCTTTACTTCACGTGCGTCCCACTGGCGGTTGGTGACTTCAAAGACCGCGCCCAGTAGATTCGAGACTGTCTCATCGGGACCGAAGACACGGAAATTACGCTGCTCCTGATTCAGTTTGGCCACATCGCGCAGGAACGTACCCAACACAAGCGTATCCTGGGCACTCACCGCGCCGGGTGAAGGCACGGACACCGCGTGGAGATGGAAGTCCGGCATACGCAGGTCGTGCAGCAGAATGCCGCCGTTGGCGTGGGGATTGGCGCCCATCCGGCGGTCGCCCTTCGGGGCCAGTTCGGCCAATTCGGGTATGAGCCGCCCACTCTCATCGAACAGTTCCTCGGCCTTATAGCTCTTCATCCAGCTTTCAAGCTGCTTAACATGGTCCGGATGGTCGGAGTCCACCAGGAGCGGCACTTGATGTGATCGGAAAGTGCCCTCGACTTGCAGTCCGTCGACGAATTTCGGACCCGTCCAACCCTTGGGTGACCGGAGGACGATCATCGGCCAGCGCGGCCGAGTGGCGTCGTTTTTTTCTCGTGCGTTGCTTTGGAATTTCCTGATGTCCTCGATCGCCGTTTCCAAGGTCGTGGCCATCAACTCATGCATCTTCTCCGGGTCATCGCCTTCCACAAAGTAAGGTGTCCAGCCGCAGCCTCGCAGAAACAGCTCCAGTTCCTCAGGCTCGATCCGGGCCAGGACGGTGGGATTGCTGATCTTGTATCCATTGAGGTGCAGGATCGGCAGCACGGCTCCGTCGGTAATCGGATCGAGAAACTTATTGGAGTGCCACGAGGTCGCCAACGAGGCCGTTTCCGCCTCGCCATCGCCGATGATGCAAGCGACGATGAGATCGGGATTATCGAATGCGGCTCCAAAGGCGTGGCTGAGCGAGTATCCCAACTCGCCGCCTTCGTGAATCGAACCTGGCGTCGTTGGGGCAACATGGCTGGAAATTCCGCCGGGAAATGAGAACTGCTTGAACAGCTCTTTCAATCCGGCCTCGTCCTGGCTGACGTTTGGATATATTTCGCTGTAGGTTCCCTCGAGATAGACGTTGCCCACAAGCGCCGGACCGCCGTGCCCGGGACCGGCGATGTAAAACATATCCAGGTCATACTTCTTGATGACCCGGTTCAAGTGTACATAGATGAAGTTCTGGCCCGGCGTCGTGCCCCAATGTCCGACCACGATCGGCTTCACATGCGACAGTTTCAGCGGTTCCTTGAGCAGCGGATTATCGTAAAGATAAATCTGCCCCACCGACAAATAGTTGGCGGCTCGCCAGTATGCATTCATCTTGTGGAGGAGTTCCGGACTGAGTGTGTTGGTTTTCGTGATTGACTCTTCTTTGTTCACTGCTTCGGGTGTCTTGTGGAGCAGTTCCGGAGTGGGAGTGTTAGTCTTCATACGTTCAATTCCCCTTCTTGCAGCCAAGCCCGAGAACCTGGCAAACCGTTTTGGCAATCATGAGTTCTTCGTCCGTGCGGATCATGCGGACCGCTACCCGGCTAGCCGTCGAGGAGATCGCGCATTCATTCGCGGCATTTAGCTTCTCTTCAAGTTCGATTCCAAGAAATCCCAGGCCTTCGCAAATCCGGGCGCGGACCGGAGGCGCGTTCTCTCCAATGCCGCCGGCGAATACCAGCGTGTCCAGTCCACCTAGTGCCGCAGCGAATGCGCCAATCCACTTTTTCACTTGGTAGCAGAAAAGCGATACAGCTTCTGCCGCCCGTACGTCGTGCGTCTCTTGTTTCAGTAAGTCGCGCATGTCGGAGCTGATTTCCGACACGCCGAGGAGCCCGGACTGGAGATTGACCATTTGGTTAAATTGCTTTGCGCTCATCTTCTCGGCGCGGGACAGATACCAGATCAGTCCGGGATCGAGATCGCCTGACCGGGTGCTCATAGGCACTCCGGCGGTAGGGGTAAAACCCATGCTCGTATCTATGGACTTTCCGTGAAGCACTGCTGCGAGGCTGGCGCCATTGCCGAGGTGCGCGAGGATAACACGGCCTTGCGCCGCTTCCGTTCCGGCCAAGCGGACCAGTTCCCCCATCAGAAACTCATACGACAATCCGTGGAACCCGTACCGCCTTACTCCCAATGCTTCATAACGGCGCGGGATTGGCAGGATCTGTGCCACGCGCGGTAGGTCATGGTGAAAATCCGTGTCGAAACACGCTATCTGAGGGAGATCGGGAAACCGGTGATGAAACGCCTCGGTCAGCAGAATCTCCTCAGGCATATGGTCAGGATCGAATGGACTGAGCTGATGCAGCTCAGCAACGATTTCCGCCGTGATTCGCTGCGGCTTGTAATACTTCGGTCCGCCATGCAAGACGCGATGTCCGACCGCGGACAACGCAGTATGCCCGATGCGTTGTTCGATCCAATCCATCAGAATGCTTACCGCCGCCGTGTGATCCGGTGCCAACACTGGCCGCGCAAAATTGTCCGCCTGATCGATGCCTTTCACCCGCAAGCAGGCCTCCGGAAGTCCAATCCGCTCAAGATCGCCCTCCAGAACTCTTTGCATCGAGTCACCCGCCTCGAAGAGCGCGAACTTGATGCTCGATGAACCACCATTGATGGTCAGGATGCGTGGATTCGCTGGTTTCATGGAAGAGTCCTTAGTCATTCCGCAATCCGACCGAAGCCAGCTTCGCGCGCGTAGACTCGTAATCCGTATGAAGAATGCTCCGAATTCCCAAACCTTCCGCGATCTGGACGAACATCGGCGTGTTTTCGATGTAGACGACTTGCCGGGCTGGTGCCTGGGTGATGTCAAGCGCAAGCCGAAAGATATCAGCGTCGGGCTTGCGAATGTGAACGAAGCAGGAAGAAACAAAAGAATCCACAAACCCGTCGAGCTTGTACTTGCGAATCCGATACGCATTCACTTCGCGCGATTCGTTGCTGACTACGGCGATCTTGAGCCTGTACCGCTCCTTGAGCTGAGAGACCAGTTCGATCATCTTGGGGCAAGCTTTCGATTGTGCGAACATGAAGCGCCGAAACTGAGATCGGGTGAACGTCCGTTTTTCATAAAAGACGACTCGACTCAAGTATTCTTCAAACGTGAGCTTTCCTTCCTCGTGGGTCTCGAAGGTCAGCCGGTGCCGCGCTTCCATATCAGTCCATGACAGGTTGAAGTTTCTTGCGGCCCGCCTGCGTGCATGATGATCCCACCCATCGTTGAGCAGCACATCGCCGACATCCAAGAACAGCGTCGTGATCTCGGTTGAGCGTTTCATTGTTGCCATGGAGTCTCCGTTGTTACGTCAGCGAAAGTACCCGCCGAGCAATGTCACCGTTGCCAGAGAATTGTCGCGGCTTCCAGCGGGATCGCTACGCCTTCGCAGTGTGGTATCAATCGCGCCGTGTAATCGGCGGCTGGGCGGGTTGCTGGAACACTTGTGCCATAGCCATGGCAGGTGCCCGTTTCAGCCGGTTGACTAATGAGTTTCATCTCATAAGCGGTAGCAGGGTTTCCGCCGACTCCGTCGGCAAACAGTTCGAGCCGAACCGCATTCGGATCAAGATCCCCAAGACATAGCTGAACCTGAAAGACGTGCTGTCCATCTTTCGTCTCCGCCTTTATCGCTCCAAAACGCATCCGCCCCCACTTCTGTTCCAACTCGCGCCGCCAATCGACGACTTTCTTGCCGAGGGCGCCTTTGTTCGCCGCGCGCCCACGGTAGGTGACTGCCGCGGGAAGGTAGTGTTGTTCGGTGTATTCGCGCACTGCGCGATCAGCGGAAAATTGCGGCGTCAATTGCGACATACTTTCGCGCATCCGTTTGACCCATGCGCACGGAATGCCATTTTCGTCGCGAGCATAGAACTCCGGAATTACGTCCCGCTCCAGAAGTTCGTACAAAGCTTCGGCTTCGGCCGCGTCCCACGCGGGATCGTCGCCGTGCTCCTTGCCATCTCCCAGTGCCCATCCCACCTCGGGCGTGTATGCTTCCGCCCACCAGCCATCCAACTCCGATAGATTGATGCCACCATTGACGAGCACCTTCATGCCACTAGTCCCGCATGCCTCCCACGGACGACGTGGCGTGTTGATCCAGACATCCACTCCCTGCACCAGGTGTTCGGTCAACAGCATGTCGTAGTCGCTCAGGAAGGCGATGTGGGGCCGTGTTTCCGGCTGGCGGATGAACTTGATCCATTCATGGATCAAGGCCTGGCCCGCCTTGTCCTCTGGATGTGCCTTGCCGGCGATGATGAGTTGCACGGGACGCTCGGGATTGCTCAACAGGTGAAGTAGGCGCTGTGGGTCGTGCAGCAGAAGGTCTGGTCTTTTATAGGTCGCGAAGCGTCGCGCAAAGCCAAGTGTCAAGGTGTTGGGATCAAAAAGATTTTTCGCTCTCTCCACGGCCTCGGTTGACACCCCCGTGATAGCCAGTTGCCTAGACAACCGTCCGCGAGCGTACTCAACCAGATTCTTGGTACTTTCGGTTCGAAATTGCCAGAGCTTGGCATCGGAGACGTGGTGAATGTCCGACTCCAGGGTCTCTGTCATTCCCAACCAGCGATGTTTTCCACAACTCTCCGTCCAAAGATCGTCAGCTGGCGCCGAGTCCCACGTTGGCATGTGGACTCCGTTGGTGACGTGTCCGACCGGAACCTCGTCCTCCGGCCATCGCGGAAACAGGGGAAGAAAGAGATTACGGCTGACCTTGCCGTGCAAATGGCTCACTCCATTGACGGCTCCGCTGCCGCGAATTGCCAGATACGCCATGTTGAAACTCTCCGACGAGTCGTCTGGATTTTGGCGCCCGAGGGCCAGCAAATCTTGAAGTTCAATTCCGAGCTTCTTTGAATAATGCCCGAGGTACTGTTCGATCAGCGCGGGAGCAAAGCGGTCAAAGCCTGCCGCCACTGCGGTGTGGGTGGTAAACAGATTCCCCACCCGTGTAGCCGCCAGCGCAACTTCGAAGGGCTGTCCAGTCTCCTCCATGAAATCTCGGGCACGCTCCAGGACGGCAAACGCCGCATGTCCCTCATTGAGGTGGCAAACGTCCGGTTGAATTCCGAGTGCTCGGAGAAGTCGCCAACCGCCGATCCCCAGCGCCAGTTCCTGCTTGAGACGCAGTTCCGGGCCTCCGCCATACAGCTCGCTGGTAATGCCTCGATGAGCGGGAAAGTTTGCTGCATCATTACTATCGAGCAAGTAGAGCTTCACTCTGCCAACCTGGACCTGCCAGGCGCGCAGCCAGACCGAGTATCCGGGCAACGCGATCTCCAGCCGTAGCCACTCGCCATTTGGTTGGCGCAATGGCGTAATCGGCAACTGTCCTGGGTCGTTGTATGGGTAAAGGGCCTGTTGCTCACCATTTCTGTCAATCACCTGGCGAAAATATCCCTGCTGGTAGAGCAGTCCCAAGCCGATCACCGGAACGCCCAGATCACTAGCGGCTTTGAGTTGGTCGCCGGCCACATTACCAAGTCCGCCCGAGTAGATGGGTAGGGCTTCGCTCAACATGAATTCCATGCTGAAATACGCGATGGAGGTCAAGGGAGCTTCCGGATGCTTTTGCTGAAACCATGCCGGCGTCTCCGCCTCATGACGCTTGGCTTGCAACAGATCGTCAACATTCTTGCGGAATGCAGGATCGGCGAGCACTTGCTCGATCTGATCGCGAGCGACCGTCTGAAGCACCACCCAGGGGTTATGAGTGAGCTTCCACAGTTGCGGATCGAGGGTGCGCCATACTCCATCGGTGGCATGGTTCCACGACCAGCGCAAATCCAGGGCGAGTTCTGCCAGAGAGTCGAAACCCTCGATCTCCGTGCGTAGAAATCCGTAAGCCGAATGCAGGCGAAGTTGGTCGCTCATGATTTTTTCCTCGAATCCGACACTGGCCGATTTGATCAGGAGAACTCGGCAATCGATATATAGCAATGGGCAAGGCCCCTCGATCAAGCCTTGCCCATGGACTCGGGAATGCTAAGCGGCGATTGCCCCTGCGCCTGAGTGCAGAGAGAACTTTACAGGATGCGTGGTTTTGATAATGTCCCTTGCTTCCCCCACCTCTGCGGCAGTCCCATGAACGATGAGCAGGAACTGGTCTGTCTTGAGTGCGGTTTCATATTCGACAATGCTGTCCTTTGGAATTCCGATGCTGTAAAGGCCCGCTCCTAAAGCACCCAGAGCTCCCACCTCTACAGCTCCTTCCAGCCCTGCCACAATCCATGCCACCACCGGTCCAGCCGCCAAGATGGGACCGAGACCGGGAATCATGAAAAAAGCAGAGCCAAACAACAGTCCCCAAAAGCCTCCCCAGAACGCGCCCAATTTACCCCAGTACTTCATGCGGTCGCCAGCGTTGTAATAGCCCACTACCTGCTCATCTGAATGGTTGCCCTTGCCGATGATCGACAGCTTATGCATGTCGATACCGCCGCGCTGAAGCTCCTTCACCGCATCTTCCGCGCCTGTGTGAGTGTCATAGATCGCGACAACTGAATTATTTGTCGACATTCCTAGTTCTCCTTGGGGACTTGCCTTATTTTCCAGACATCAAGCTGAAGTCTCAATTGGAACTGTGACACCTCGATCCTCAGGAAACTGAGCTTTATTGCACACAACCGATGGATAGATCGCGCGTATTCCTTACCTCTCATCTCCCCGTGCATATTTCTACTTAGTACTGCTCCATATCAAGCCGAGGATGACGAGGAATGTGGTCAATTGTGAACAGCCTGCAAGCAGCCGAGTGGCTAGGATGATTGGGAATTGGAATCGGTGTTCACCAGGCGCCGACGTGAAATGAGACGATGACGCAGTCACTAAAGACCGGCAACGAAACCGTGCGGTTGATGAGTGAGAGTCACGGCAAATCCTCAACTCAAACAGTTCTGTATCCTCTTCGCTTCGAACCGATCTATCAATATCGCCTCTGGGGTGGCCGGCGTTTGGCCGATATGCTCACCGCGCCTCTGCCGAGCGGCCCTGTCGGTGAGGCATGGATACTCAGCGACCGCACGGACCATGCTAGCTTGGTTGCCAATGGACCGCTGAAGGGCCGGAGCATCGCTCAATTGATGGAGCAGTTTCCGGAGCAATTGCTGGGAAAAACAGCAGGACTTTTCGAGCGATTTCCAGTGCTGCTGAAATTCCTCGACGCACGGGAAATGCTGTCGGTGCAGGTGCATCCCACCGCCGCTAACGCCAACCTGCTGCCAGCGGGCGAAGCCGCGAAGACCGAAGCGTGGGTTGTGCTGGAAGCCGGACCAAAAAGCCGCATCTATGCAGGCCTGATGCCAGGTACAACTCCGGCCAATCTGCGGCAGTCGCTTGCCAGCGGTACTGTGCCGGACCACCTTGCGTACTTTGCGCCAAAACTTGGCGACGCGGTTTTCGTGCAGGCTGGTACAGTTCACTCATTGGGCGGCGATATCGTTGTCTTCGAGATTCAACAAAACAGCGATGTTACTTTTCGCTTATACGATTGGAATCATGTCGACGCGAAGACAGGAGAGCCGCGGGAACTTCAAGTCGATAAGGCCATCGCATGCATTAATTTCGCGCAGGGTCAGGTCGGTCCCGTTGTGCCCGTAGTCGACTCAACAGTGCCGGTGGAGCGCGAAAGACTCTTTGATTGTGAACACTTTCGGGTGTGGCGCGTACGCGGAAGATCTCCGTTTGTCGTCGGCGCGGCGGACGTGGCGCGTGTGCTTGTATGCATCGAAGGCACAGGAGATATCGAGCTCGGCGGCACCAAGTATGCCTTAGGAAAAGGTGACGTATTCATTTTGCCGGCAGTGATCGGTGCGTGTGCTTTTCAGCCAGGTGGTGCCGTGACATTGCTGGAAATAGCACTGCCGGATTGAGAGATCGAGAATGCAAAAAGTGGAAACGTAGTGAAGAAGCAGATTGCCATCACGCTGCGTAATTTTTGAGGGAGATTGATGAGCGGGTTTGAGTTGCAGCGTCTGGGAATATTGATGGAGCCGGAGCTGGGTAATCCTCAAGAGATCGAGGGTGTACTGAATCCGGCTGCGGCGCGCGGCCCGAATGGTGAGCTCTACCTGTTCCCGCGGCTTGTTGCGCGGGGGAATTACTCGCGTATCGGGATAGCGCGAGTGCGTTTCAATGAAGCGGGCGATCCAGCAGGGGTCGAGCGACTGGGCATCGCACTGGAACCGGAAGCCGATTATGAGCTGCGGCCCAACGGAGGAGGCGGATGCGAGGATCCTCGCGTAACGTTTGTGGGGCCTCTTCAACGATACCTGATGACTTACACGGCATGGTCGTCCCATGGCCCGCGGATTGCCCTGGCGGTATCGGAAGATATCTTCCACTGGAGACGTCTGGGGCTCGCTACTTTTGCCTCGGCAGACGGCATCGAATTCGGTAATGTAGACGACAAAGATGCCAGCCTCTTCCCGGCCGTGATTCCCGACCCATCCGGGCAGCCGGAGCTGGCCTTGCTCCACCGGCCGCTCTTTCCAGGCACCCGTCCCGAGGAAACAGCTCGCCGCCCTGAGTCCCGTGAGGTGGATCTCGATCGGGAAAGCATCTGGATTTCGTACTGTCAAATGACACTTAACCATAAGCCATTTCGTACCGGCAAGTTTACCTTTCACCATCGGCTGGCATCCCCAGTCTCGCCTTGGGAACGGCTCAAAATCGGAGGCGGCACTCCACCCATCTTGACCCGGCACGGCTGGCTGATCATCTACCACGGTGTCAGCGAAATCGATGCACCTGAAACCGACAGCCACATGTTGCGCTATTCGGCGGGGATCATGATCTTTTCCAAGGAGCATCCGCTCGTAATCCGCTATCGTTCAGCGGAGCCTGTGTTGACGCCGTCGCTGCCGCAAGAGCGTCATGGGACCGTCGCCAACGTCGTCTTCCCCACCGGCATCGACCGGCGTGATGACCTCGGCATGCCAGATCGCTTCGATGTCTATTACGGGATGGCCGACAGCAGGATTGGAGTGGCACGCCTTGACGTGCCGGAGTTCTTGCCTGCGGAAGCAGTCGCTGACCCGCCAGGAGCCAAGGTGTAACGCTTGCAGATACTCAGGATCGACATGAACGTGACTCTCGAATCGACCTCTCCCGAATGAATCTGATTGGAATGAGCAAAAAGGAACAGATCATTACTCCTATGGATGCGATGCTCCCGTAGATGCAAGGGCAAGCCCTGAAGTAGCCAACTCACTCCTAAAGATTCACCCGCTCAGGCGGCCAAGGAAAAATCATGATGCGCGTTGGAATTGCCTCGGACCACGGCGGTTTTGCTTTGAAAACACAAGTGGCGAAACTGCTGCGTGATTCTGGGTATGACGTCGTGGACTTTGGCGCGAATCAACTAAACCTTGCGGATGACTACCCTGAATTCATCATCCCTCTGGCCCGGGCGGTGGCGGCTGGCAATGTGGAACGCAGAATCGCGCTCTGAGGCAGCGGAGTGGGCGCCTCCATCGCTGCGAACAAAGTTGTCGGTGTGCGTGCAGGGCTTATCCACGATGTTTTCTCTGCCCACCAGGGAGTCGAGGATGACGACATGAATGTGTTCTGTCTGGGAGGAAAAGTAATTGGCCCAGCGCTGGCCGGGGAACTGATCCAAACGTTTCTAGCCGCTCACTTCAGCGGCGCTCCACGCCACAAGCGCCGCCTGGCGGAAGTGCAGGCCTTGGAGAAGCAGGAAGTTGCAACGCAAGCCGACGCAACTCACTGAAAATAAGATGGTAGGCACGAGAAGACTCGAACTCCTGACCTCTACCGTGTCAAAAGCTTAACAACCGTTAACTCAACAACTTAGCGGCTATCCGGGACTGCCCAAATCAGTGATAATCCGTCATCATCCGTGTCTAAAGCGGAACTGGTGCGGAATGAGAATAGCTTGTAACGATCAACCCACTGAGGAGGGGTGTCCATGGACGATTACATCAGACCGGAACGTTTTGTTGACAACATTGAAGCAGCAAACTTTCTCAACGTGCCGCCACGCCGCATTAACGAAATGGCGCGTAAAGGGGAGATTCCAGCCCACCCGCTCGGAGCTGGTCAGCGAAAGACTTGGAGGTTTCGACTGTCAGAAATTGAAGCACACATTGTAACTTCGCCAACCAAGAAGGCTCGGTAGTTAGCCTTTCGGGGACTGCGGGTGCTGAAAACTATTCGATTCGCTGCTCCAGTACCCGGAGTATCTCCTATAGTATTTTCCCTCCCCGCCACCTTCCCCAACTCCTCCAGCCATCTCTGGTGCCACCTCGACATCCTGCCCGGCATCACCAACGCGCCCAGCCTCGCCAGCCACCCGTTCTGCGTCTCCTCGGTGGGCACATACACCCGCCATCCCTCTTCTCTAACGCCCACGCATGATATGCATGCACCCCATTGCAATGAGCATCCCACGCCAACCGCTCATGCCGGACGAATTCAAGCACGGTGGAGTCGATGGTCACGCCGAAGGTCTCACCCCGGAACTCGGTGCCGAGGCGCTGACGCTCCTTTTCGTGACGGCGTTCTGGTTAG